>Ga0256864_1000092_pt1 | contig 36447 bp, 37 predicted proteins | sample RVTome_11_FD_187336 | JGI IMG/M metagenome (GOLD analysis project Ga0256864, IMG submission 187336) | Soil microbial communities from uranium-contaminated site in the Upper Colorado River Basin, Wyoming, United States - RVT147D111 HiSeq ... | reverse complement strand
CGCCGACCGCGCAGACGATCACCAGGAAGAAAGCCGAGAGCGGATCGATCCCGAACACCCAGTCACCGCCCGGAACCGCCGCGGTGATACGCAGGTCCGCCACCGTCCCACCCGCGAGCGCCCATAAGGCGGGCGCGGCGGCGGCGGCACACCCGCCGCCGGCCAGCGCGGCGAACCCGGCGTCCGCCGCGCGCCGGCGCGGGAGCAACGCCGCCGCGGCGCCGCCCAGCAGCAAGAGGACGACCCCGAGGAAGAACAGGGTCATGTCGGGCGGAGCGCGGGCCGCTCAGTCAAGGGGCGGGTGCCGTGGAGTCCCGCGACTTCGTGCGGGCCTCGAGCGCGCGTACGCGATCGAGAAGCGCCGTGGCGGGACGGCGTTCCACCAGAAGCCGGCGTAGCTCCCGGTCGTGGAGGACGAAGCCCAGCTGCGCCAGAATCCGTAGATGAACCGGAACGCTCGGGCTGATCACCGTGAACAGCGCATGGACGGGTTGGCCGTCGATCGCGTCGAAGTCCACGGGTACCCGTAGCAGACACAGGGTGACGGACGGGTCGGTGACGCGGAGCAGGATCGGGTTGCGGACGTGTGGAATCGCGATGCCATCGCCGATCCCCGTCGACCCCATCGCTTCGCGAGCTTCGAGTATGGAGGCGAGAAAGTCCCGGTCGACCTCGTCGGGAACCGGCAGGTGGGCGACGACCGCCCGCAATACCGCGCTCTTGTCCTCCGAGGCCACGTCGTGGTGAATGCCGCCTCGCGCGAGCAACTCGGTGAGCGGAGGGACTTCATCCGGATGGCGCCGGGCCTCGTCGAGCAAGCGGCGCGATACGGGAACGCCCTGTTCGAGCGCCCATTCCCACAACTCGACCGCGTTGAGATGGGGACGCTCGTCGACCTGTTGCGCGGGCAGCCCCCGGGTCCGAATCCAGCGCCGCACGGTGGCATCGTCGACGCCGAGGTACGAGGCCGCCTGCCGCACGGTCAGCTGCATGACGCACGACCGGTCCGCCCTTCTCGGTGCCCGGTTCCCGCGTTGATCGACACTGTCGTGACGGCTCCGTCAGGCTTGCCCGACATCCATGCTGCGCCAACCGACGGTTCCCGTCCAGCTCTGCGGTGGCGCACGGCGGAACGGTAGTCGAGTCCGGGATCGCGCGCTAGCTCCGTTCAACGTGGCGCGTTCCGTTCAAGACACTGCACCGCGCCGGGCTCTAACCTACGTCGGCGCCGCCCGGCCTCGCGCTCGCCGCGGCGGCGTGGCTTCCCCCTCTCTCGATCCCACAACGCAGGAGGACCCATGGGCCATCTTCGTCGGACGGCGTCTCTCGTCGCCGCGTTCGGATTCGTGGCGTGCCAGGCGCCGATCGATCCCGTGAGCACCGACGCCGCCGATCTTTCCCTGTCCGAGCTCTCCACCACTGCCGGTGGGGTCGTGGCGGCCACGGCCGGTCACGGCACCTATCTCCTGTCCGGCGTGCTGGAGATCGACTTCAACTGGAACGTCTTCATGGGCGCCGACGGCAGGGCCACCGGCACGTTCCACCAGTCGCTGCTGCTCGACGATCTGCTCATCAGCTTCGACGGTAAGCTCACCTGCCTCGCGGTGGATCCCGAGAATCACCGGGCGTGGGTCGGTGGGGTGGTCACGCAGAACGACTCCGAGCACCCCGACTTCCTCACCGACATCACCGAGCCGGGCGACGACGTGTGGTTCCGCGTGCTCGACGAGCCGGGGAACGATCGCTCCACATTCCTGGGGTTCGAAGGAGCCGCTGATATCATCACGTCCGAGGAGTACTGTGAGGCACGGATCTGGCCGGACAACAACGACAGGACGCATCCGGTGATCGAAGGGAGCATCGCGGTTCGTCCGTGACAACCGGAGGCAGTCGGCAATAGGCAGTCGGCAGTCGGCATTCTGCAGTTGCGACGGAACGTAGGAACGATGGACGCCGGAGGGTTTGGCGGAGCGCCCAGCCATCGTTCCGGCGTTCCGTCGTTTCGCGCGATCTCGTACCAGCATACAGCCGTGCCACCTCAGCAGCCGTAAGGCCCAATCCCCTTCCTGGTTTGTCCGAACCGCCCCTCCTGAGTAGTGTTCCGCGTTCTTCTCCCGGATCGCCGCGACCGCATGGCCACGCCGTCCCGCCCCGCCAAGGGTTTCGACCGATCCATCGTCGAAGGTCCCATTCCACGGGCCGTGTGGAAGCTCGCGTGGCCCACGATGCTCCAGAACGTGATCGGCGGCCTCCAGGGCATCGTCGACCACGCCATGGTGGGCCACTTCGTCGGCTACACGGGCAACGCCGCGATCGGCGTCGCGTGGCAGATCTTCCTGGTGGTGATCGTCTTCATCGTATCGCTGTTCACGGGCATGGGCGTGCTGGTGGCCCGGTTCGCGGGCGCCAACGACCCTGACAAGGTGAACCGCACGGTCTACCAGGCGTTCCTGACGGCCTTCGCGCTGTCGGTGGGCATTCTCGCGCCTATCGGGTACTTCCTATCGCCGTCGCTGCTCGGGATCGTGAACGCCGCGCCCGAGGTGCAGGCGGAGGCGCTGCCGTACATCCGGATCATGTTCCTGTTCAGCTTCGGCATGATGGTCTTCTTCATGCTGGGCGGCGCGCTGCGCTCGGCCGGCGACGCTCGTACACCGCTGCGACTCGGCATCGCGATGACCGTGCTCAACGTCGTGCTGAACGTAGTGTTCATCCGCGGCCTCGGACCCATCCCGGCGTTCGGCACGGCCGGCGCCGCGATGGGGACGGTGATCGCGGGCGCGGCCGTCGCGGCGTTCTCGATCTGGCGGCTGTTCGCGGGCGAGTGGGTCGTGGCGCTGCACCGGGGCATGAGCTGGCGGCCCGACTGGTCGATCATCCGGTCGCTGTTCCGCTTCGGCCTCCCCACGGGCATGCAGGGCGTGGCCATGAACGTCGGCGGCGTACTGCTGCTCCGCTTCGTGGGCTCGCTCGAGCGGAGTGCCGAGGCGCAGGCCGCCTACGCCGTAGGGTACACGGAGCTGTTCTCGTTCATCACGTGGACCTCCGTTGGCCTCATGGGCGCGACTGCCGCGGTCGCCGGACAGAACCTGGGCGCGGGGCGCCCCGAGCGCACCACGCGCGCGGTGCACGTGGCGGCGTGGATGGGGCTCTGTCTGGCCGTGCCGATCGGCGTCGCATTCCTCACGATCCCGGGCACGCTCCTAGGGCTGTTCGGCATGGAAGATCGCGTCGTGCTCGAGATCGGCCAGCAGCTGCTGGGGTTCCTGAGCGTGTCCGGCCTGTTCATCACCGTCGCACTCACGTACACCGGTGGCCTGCAAGGCACCGGCGACACCCGCAGCCCGTTCTATATCTCGATCGTCTCGCAGATCGTGATTCCGCTCGGCCTGTGCGCCGTCCTGCAGGCGACACGCGGACTTCAGCCGTCCGACATCTGGACCGCCATCCTGCTCGGCCATGTGACGCGCTGCGTCTTGAGCGTGATGCGTTTCCGGCAAGGGAGGTGGCGGAGCATCGCGATCGACATCGAGCCGGCGCGGCCGTGACATCGCCCGCAATGAGGAGTGAGGAGTAAGGAGTAAGGAGTGCGACTGGCGGAGTGTCCGGGCTTCAGATGACGGTCGCGCTCACATCGGGCGCATGCCCGCACGTACTCCTCACTCCTCACTGCTTCACTCCGCCCGCAACGCGATCAACGGATCCACCGCGGTCGCGCGGCGCGCAGGTACGTACGTCGCGGCGAATGCGGCGAGCAACAGCGCCAACGCCACGCTCAGGAACACCGCGGGGTCGTTGGGGCTGAGCCCGAACAAGAAGAACGACAACCCGCGGCTCGCCGCGAACGCCAGGAGCAGGCCGACCCCGGCGCCGACGAGCACGGTGCGGGCGCCTTGGCGCACCACCATCCCCACCACCTGCCGGTCCGCCGCCCCCAGCGCCATGCGGATCCCGATCTCCTGCGTGCGCTGGCTCACCGAGTACGACATCACGCCGTACACCCCGATCACCGCCAGCAGCAGCGCGATGCCGCCCAGCATGAGCATGATCTTGGCCATGATGCCGTCGGTCTGGAGGCTGTCGGCGATCCGCCGCTCCAGGGCCATCACGTCGAACGTCGGCAGGTTGGGGTCGATCGCCAACACCACGCTGCGCACCGGGCCCGCCAGCGCCAGCGGGTCGCCGGACGTCTTCAGCGCCAGCCCGAGCTCGCGGGGCGGAACCTGCGCGGCCGCCGTGTAGATCATGGGCGATGCGACCGGCCCGTCCACGTCGTTCTCGCGTGCGTCGCCGACAATGCCCACCACCGTGAGCGTGCTCGACGTCAGCACGACGCGCCGGCCGAGTGCGTCGCCCTCCGGCCAGTGCCTCGCGGCGAACGCTTCATTGACGACTACCACCCGTTCCCCGTCCCCGCGGTCTGCGTCACCGAACGGCCGGCCGCGGACCAGCGGGATGCCGAGTGTCTCGAACCAGCCCGCCGAGACGGTGCGGTACGACACCACCGGCCACTGTCCCTCGTCGGGCGACTGCTCTTCGGGGTGATAGTAGGTTGCGGAATTGCCGGTGCGGGGGAGGCGGTGGGTAATCGCCGCGCTATGGACGCCCGGGAGCGCGGCCACGCGCTCGAGCAGGACGTCGTGAAAACGCAGCAGGTCCCCGTCCTCCGCGTAGTCCGCTTCCGGCAGGTCCACCCGCAGCGTGAGCACGTTGCCGGGATCGTATCCCAGATCCGCGTTCCGCACCCGCAGGAAGCCTTTCACCAGGAGCGCCGAGGAAACGAGCAATACCATCGCGAGCGCGACCTCGGCCGCCACCATGCCGTTGCGGAGCCGGGCGCCGCGGCGGCCGGAGGTGCCGCTCCGCCCGCCCTCCTGCAACGTCGCGTTGACGTCCTGCCGCGCCGCGTGGAGGGCCGGAGCCAATCCCGCAACCACCCCCGCGAACAGGGTGACGACGAGGCCATACGCCAGAATGCGAAGGTCGAGCCCCATCTCGTCAATCCGCGGGAGATCGGGCGGGAAAAGCGCGATGAGACCGCGCACCATCGGATAGGCCAGGAGCAATCCCGCCACGCCGCCCAGCGCTCCGAGCACGACGCTCTCCGTGAGCAACTGCCGCGCGATCCGCCACCGTCCCGCGCCGAGCGCCGCGCGCACCGCCAGCTCGCGTTCCCGCCCCGTCGCGCGGGCCAGCAGCAGGTTGGCCACGTTGGCGGCCGCGATCAGGAGCAGCGCCATGACCGCCGCCGTGGCGATCGCCGATCCCTCCCGGAACCCCTGGCCAAACAGCTCCTCCCACAGCGGCATCACCGCGATCCCGTTGCCGGCATTGGTATCGGGATACCGTTCCGCCAGACCCGCCGCGATCGCCGACAGCTCGGCGCGCGCCTGATCGACCGTGGTCCCCGCCGCCAGGCGGCCCACGGTGGGCAGGTAGTGCCAGCTCCGGTTCTCGGCGGGGTCCAGCTGGAGCGCGGTCCACATCTGGCTGTCGTCGCCCGGGAACGTGAACCGCTCCGGCCCCACGCCGACGACCGTGTGCGGCTCACCGTCCAGCCGCAGCGTCGTCCCCACCACGCCCGGATCCGCCCCGAACCGCCGCACCCAGAGCCCGTGGCTCAAAACCAGCACCTTGGGGGCGCCGGGCTCCTCGTCCTCCGCCACGAACCCCCGGCCGAGTACCGGCGTTTCCCGGAACACACGGAAGAAGTTGTACGACACCGCCGTACCGGAAAGCCGCTCGGGCGCGCCGTCGCCCGCGAGGTTGAAGCTGCGGCCGGTGTACGCCGCCACGTCCACCGTGCGGCTCTGCGCGCGATAGTCGAGGAAGTCGGGTACCGAATGCGAGACCTCTTCCCACCCGCGCTCGGCGTTCGTCACCCACGTGACCAGCAGCTCGTCCGGCTCGTCGTACGGCAAGGGCCGCAGCATGAACACGTCCACCGGGCTGAACATCGCCGTGTTGGCGCCGATCCCGATGCCGAGGCACAGAACGGCCAGGGTCGTGAATCCCGGGTGCGCCCGCAGCGTGCGCCAGGCGAGCTTGAGGTCGTGACGGAGGGTGTCCATGGCGCTGGCCTCGTGCTGGAAGGGTGGATGGAGCTCTTTACGGGGGCGTGGGAGGATCGGTGTCAGGGGAGAAAGGGGCTAGGGGTTGGGGATTGGTGCTTTCAGGCAGGGTGACCGGGTCGCAAGCCCGCCTAACCCCTAACCCCTTCTCCCCCTTGCACCTCTCTCGATTTCCTATACATTAGCGAACAAATAACAAACCTCGAGAGAAAAACATTGCCCGACCGTTTGGGTGGCTTCGAGGAACTGGTGCTGTTGGCGGCCGCCGGGCTCAAGGGGGAGGGCTACGGGGTCACGATCCAGGAGCAGCTGGAAGCGCGGATGGGGCAGGCCGTGTCGGTCGGGGCCGTGTACGCGGCGCTCGACCGGCTTCAGCGTAAGGGATTCGTGCGCTCGCGCGTCGGCGGCGCGACGAAGGAGCGGGGCGGGCGGCGCAGGCGCTTCTTCGAGGCGACCGCCCCCGGCCTGCGCGCGCTACGCGACATGCGGACCATCCGCGCCCGGTTCTGGCAGGCCGTGGAGGCCCCGGCGGCGCCATGAGCGCGGCGCTCGATCGCGTGCTGCGGTGGGCCGTCGATCCGGCGTGCCGCGAAGAGATCGCCGGCGACCTCGTGGAACTGTACGCGCGCCGCCGGCGCCGCGGAGGCGCCGCCGCCGCCCGCCGAAACCTGTGGCGCGACGTCGCAAGCGTGTGCCTGAGGCAATCCCGGCTCGCGGCCTGGGCGCGACGCCGGCCGATCCCCGCGGCCGCGGCCGCGCTCGCCGCCATCACGCTCGCCGCGCTCGGTCTGGCGCCGCGCGCCCCCGCGGCGCCGCTCCACTACACCGTCAACGCCGCTGATCCGGCCGGCGTGTTCACGTTGGAGTTCGAGGGCACACGGATCGTCGGCGCCACGATGGAAGGAGAGCCCGTTGAGCTCGAGCGGCTGCGGCAAGACGCGCTGCACCTGGTGATCGTGGGTGGGGACGAGGGGCGGGACTTCGAAATCGCGGTCAAACCGGAAGGGGGGATCACGTGGCAACCGCGTTCGGCGCCCGAGCACGATTGACGCGGGGCGCGCTGACCACGGTGGCGGCGCTCGCCGCCGGGGTACGGGCGGCGGCGGCCCAGGACCGCCTGCCGGCCGACCTCGTCCACCGCCTCGTGGCCGCGCAGCAGGCCGTGGCCGACGTCGGGATGCGGCGGGACGGCACCGCGTGGCCGGGCTTCCGGCCCGATACCATCCCGGTCCTGTACGTCGTGCCCGGACGCGGCTCGGTGCTCGTCAATTGGCCGGCCGCCCTCCCCGAGGGCTTCCTGCCGCTCGACCGCGTGTCGCATGCCGGCGTGCTCCACGACGCGGCCCGTGGCGCGGCCAGCACCAACGTCATCCTGGGCGAGCGCGCCACCGCGCAGGTCTCGACAGACGGATCGGAGCCGCTCATCGACCTGATCGCCCTCACGGCCCACGAGGCGTTCCACGTGTTCGAAGGTGGTGTGCGCCGGGAGGGGCTGCGCTTCGCCGCGGGCGAGAACTCGTTCCTCGTGACCCGCTATCCGGTGTTCGATGCGTTGAATGACGCGGGCATGGCGCTCGAGGGCCACCTGCTTGCCGCGGCGCTCGCCGCCGCGTCCGCCGCCGCCGCCCAGGGGCTGGCACGGCAGTTCCTGGCCGAGCGTTTCGCGCGACACCGCCGGCTGGATCCCGAGATCGCGGAGTTCGAGACGCTGGCCGAGCTGCACGAAGGGATGGCGGAGTACGCCGGATACAAGGTGTCCCAGTCAGCGACCGGCACCGACCGCACGCCCGAGATCGTCCGGAACCTCCAGACACTCACCGAGGACATGGTCCGCTCGATCCGGCTGCGGTACTACGTGACCGGACCCGGTCTAGCCTACCTGCTCGACCGGCTGGGCGGAACCGAATGGAAGACGCGGCTCGTCGCAGAGAACTGGACGTTGCAGGATGCGCTGGCGCACACGGTGGGATACTACGACGCGGAAACGGCCCTTCGCGAGGACGCCGCGCGGCGCTTCGGCGGGAACGGTTTGGCCGACGCCGCGCGCGCCTCGGTCGACCGCCTCCGCAGCCTGCGACAGTCGCAGGTCGACAGCCTGCTCGCGGGCGCGGGCCTGGTCGTCGAGATCGCCGGAGACCGGCTGTCGCGCATCGGACTGTGCGGAATCGATCCGCAGAATCTCCTCCAGGTGGCGCCCGGCGTATTCCTTCATACGCGCTGGGTGCAACCGTGTGCCGGCGCGGCGCTGCGGTCCGAGTTCAACGCGCCGGTGATCGAGGACCGTGGCTCTCTCACCTTGCGCGCCGCCGTGAGCGACACGACCACGCCCACCTTGACCGCGGGCGGGGCGCCGCTGACGCTCGTTGCCGGGCAGGCCGTCACCGACGTCCGCGATCTCCTGATCGAGCATCCGGCGTTCACCGTCCGCTCGGCGCGGGCCGACCTCCTCCTGGAGGGGAGGAGGATCATCGTGCGGCCCCACCCCGAATAGACCGTTTCGGCTTACCCGCCTTTCACGGCGAACCGCCGTGCGCGGGGGGGTCCCGGCTTACCGACCCACGCTCCCGCTTGCACGGCGGGCGCCGGGACGCCAGAATCCTTCGTCGTTCCTCTCCCACTCCTCCGGAGCACCGCATGCGTCTCGCCCGCCCGCTTGTGTACGTCGGCCTCGCACTCCTCGCGGTGGCGGCCACGCCGCGGCCCAACGACACGCGCATCCTCGGCTTCACGGAAGCATCGACCGCACGGCAACTCGAGCTGGAGCGCCGTCTCGATGGGCTGGTGAGCGCGGACAGCCAGGCGGCGTGGAACCGCATGATGTCGTCCGCGCCCAATCACGTGGGCGCCCCGCACACCAGAGCGAACGCCGAATGGATGGCCGAGCGATTCCGGAGCTGGGGCTACGAGGTCGCGATCGAGACGTACCACGTGCTGTTCCCGACGCCCCAGGTACGCGTCGTGGAGCTGGTGGCGCCCACCCGGTTCACCGCGCGACTCGAGGAGCCGACGCTCCCGGAGGACGCGACCTCGTCCATCACCGAGGGGCGCCTTCCGCCGTACAACGCGTACTCCGCCGACGGCGACGTCACCGCCGAGCTCGTCTACGTGAACTACGGCGTCCCGGACGACTACGAGGAGCTGGAGCGCCGCGGGATCAGTGTGGAGGGGAAGATCGTCATCGCCCGCTACGGCGGGTCGTGGCGCGGGATCAAGCCCAAGGTGGCGCACGAGCACGGGGCGGTGGGGTGTATCCTCTACAGCGATCCCCGGGACGACGGCTACTGGCAGGGCGACGTCTACCCCGAGGGGCCCTACCGTATGGCGCACGGCGCGCAGCGCGGCTCCGTTTCCGACATGCCGACGTATCCGGGCGATCCGTTGACCCCGTTCGTGGGCGCCACCGAGGACGCCGAGCGCTACTCGGTGGACGAGTCGCCCACCATCATGAAGATCCCGGTGCTGCCCATCTCCTACGCCGACGCGCAGCCCCTACTGGAGGCGATCGGCGGGCCGGTGGCCCCGGCGGGATGGCGCGGTGCGCTCCCCATCACGTACCACATCGGACCCGGCCCCGCGCAGGTGCACCTCCGCCTCGAGTTCGACTGGTCGCTCCGCCCGGCGCACAACGTGATCGCGCGGCTCCCGGGCGCTACGTACCCCGACGAGTGGATCATCCGCGGCAATCATCACGACGCGTGGGTATTCGGTGCCGCCGATCCGCTCAGCGGCATGGTCGCGTTGCTCGACGAGGCGCGCGCCATCGGCAGGCTCGCGCGCGACGGCCACCGTCCCAAGCGCACCATCGTCTTCGCGGCGTGGGATGCGGAGGAGCCCGGCCTGCTGGGATCGACCGAATGGGTAGAGGACCACGCCGACGAGTTGCGCCGCCACGCGGTCGCGTACATCAACACCGACGGCAACAGCCGCGGCTTTCTCGGCGCCGGCGGCTCGCACGCGCTGGAGCGGCTCGTCAACGAGGTCGCCCGCGAGGTCACCGACCCGCAATACGACGTCCCGGTGTGGGAGCGCCGCCGCGCGCGGATGGCCACGGGCGGCGACGTGGCACCCGACGAAACCGGTGACTTGCCCATCTCCCCGCTCGGCTCCGGGTCCGACTACACGCCGTTTCTCCAGCACATGGGGGTCGCGACGCTGAACATCGGCTTCGGCGGCGAGGGTGGCGGCGGCTCGTACCATTCGGCATACGATTCGTACGATCATTTCAGCCGCTTCCGCGATCCCGGATTCGTCTACGGGGCCACGCTCAGCCGAACCACGGGCCGGCTCACGCTCCGGCTCGCGAACGCCGACGTGCTTCCGTTCCGGTTCTCGAACCTGGCGAGTCACGTGAAGCGCTACCTGGACGAGGTCACGAAGCTCGCCGACGATCTGCGCGAGCGCACCGCGCGCGAGAACGCCTTGGTAGAGAAGGGCTCGTACCGGCTCGCGGCCGATCCCACGGAGCCGTTCGTGGCGCCGGACGCGAAGGACGAGGTGCCCTACCTGAATCTCGCCCCGGTACAGAACGCCGTAACGGATCTCGAGGCCGCCGCCAAGGCGTTCGACGCCATGGTCGACTCGACGCTGGCGGCGGGCGACGTCTCGCCCGACGTCGCGGGTCGCCTGAATCAGCGGCTGCTCGGGGCCGAGCGCCTGCTGACGGACGACGCCGGGCTGCCGCGGCGCCCCTGGTTCCGCCACCAGATCTATGCGCCGGGTTTCTACACGGGCTACGGCGTCAAGACGCTGCCCGGCATCCGCGAGTCCATCGAGGAGCGTGATTGGGCCGAGGTCGACACGATGGTGGCGCGAGTGAGTGCGGCGCTGAATCGGCTCTCGGAGGCGTTGGAGGGGGCGGCGGGAATGTAGGTGTGAGCCACCGCTGATGCGGCGGCGCGGCGCCTGCGGCGGCGCGCGCTGTGTGGCTGTTAGGAGCCCGTAGCCGGTGCCGTTTCCCGCTCTGCTTCCGTCAGCCTCTCGCTCTCCGCTCGACCCGTGGCGCTGCGTACCCGTACCCGCCGGATGGTGTTCAGGTGCTCGCGGTATGTGCGAGAGAACAGGTGCCTGGAGTCGCGGCCCGCCACGAAGTAGAGGTAGTCGGTCTCCGGCGGATACAGCGCCGCTTCGAGACTGGCCAGCGACGGTTGCGCGATGGGCCCCGGCGGCAGGCCGTTGATCCGGTAGGTGTTGTACTCGGACTCGATGTCGTAGTCGCCGTGATACAGCCGCCGCCGTCTCCCCAGGGCGTAGACCACGGTCGGATCGGCCTGGAGCCGCATCCCCGTACGAAGCCGGTTGTGATACACGGACGACACGTTGGGGCGGTCGTCGTCGTAGATCACTTCCCCTTCGATGATCGACGCGAGCGTCACCAGCTCGTGGCGCGTGAGACCGAGCGCGTCCAGGCGCGCGCCCCAGCGGGGACGCCACCGGGCCTCGAACGTGTCCGCCATTTGGCGCAGGACGTCGAGCGCGGTGGCCGGAACGGGGACGTAGTACGCGGTGGGGAACAAGTAACCCTCGATGGTGGCCGACGTCACGCCGAGGCGCGCGCGCAACGCCGAGTCCGCCGCGGCAGCGAGCGTACTCTCGGCGGGGATGCCGAGCCACTGCTCCAGGGTGAGCGCCGTCTCCGCGAGGTTCGCCCGCGCATGGATCACGATGCGCTCCACTGGCGGCGTACCCTGGCGCAGGAGGACGAGCACCTTCCCCATCGGTGTACGAGCCCGCAGCGGGTAGGTGCCCGGCTTGATGCCGAGGTGCTTGCGACCGATGCGCGCGTACCGCCGGAACGCTCCGGCCGATCGGACGATGTCGTACGCGGCGAGCGTATCTGCCACGGCGGCCAGGCTCGCGCCGGGCGGAATCGTCACCCATACGGCGTCCGGCGGCTCGGGCACCGTGCAGCCGGCGCAGATCAGTGCGCCGAGGGCGAGGAAACGGCGATGAAGCATGGTGGGGACTCTACCCCGGTCGGCCCCGTTGGGTCTGTGACGTTTGTAACAGTTTCCGGTGCGCGGGTCGCAAACCCCTCAATTGTAAGAAGTAAGACATGAGAAGTAGACGTCCCCTCGTCCCCACGCGTCGCCTGAGAGCAGGGGTGGGGCGGGCCTTCATACCTCTCACTTCTTACTGCAGTTGCGCGCAGCGCCGCGCGTACGGCTCGTCGAGCGTGGCGCAGAATCGGGCGCGCTCATTGGGATCGGGAAGGATGTCGCGGGCGCGCTGGATGATGGTGAGGTAGCAGCTCCGTGTGTCGGCGTCGTGGTCGAGCGCCCGGCAGAACGCCGCCGCGGGCTCGGCCCCGCTCGCGTCCCAGAAGTAGTCCTGCACCGCGCCGTCGAGGCAGTGGCGCCGGTCCTGGGCGTCAGTGGCGCTCGAGCAGAGCCGGATCGATCGCTCCGGATCGTGGCGCGACCGGCCACCCACGTCGCGCCCCATGCTCTCGAAGCAGAGACGCCGCGCGAAGCCCTCCAGCTCGGCGCAGGCGGCCGCCACTTTGGCGAAATCGCCACGGAAGATGCTCACCATGTGCGAGGTCTGATAGAAGTAACACGGCGCCATGTAGCGGTCGTCCACGACGTTGCACGGGAAGTGTGGATCGGTGGAGAGGTACTCCGTCTTGTGCCCCATCGACCCCTGGAGTCCGCCCACCGCGTTCTCCATGAACACGCCGGAATAGCACGAATGCTGGTCCAGCGTCTGGCCTGCGCGATCGCACAGCGCGAGGGCGTCGTGCAGCTCGTAGCTGGCCCACGCCATGAGACCGTGCCCGATGCCGTGCATGCACTGATGCCGGAAGAACCGGTTGGTCGTTTCCCCACACAGCACGGCGACGTCCTGCTCGAGATTGAGGGTGCCGCGCTCCTGGAACATCGCCTCCGTGGCGCCGTGGTAGGAGCCGGAGTGACACTCGTGTCCTGCCGTCGCCAGTGCGAGCGCGCCGAAGCGGCCGTACGCCATGTGGCCCAGCATGTGGGCGCGCTGGTGGCAGTCGACCCGCGCGCGGGCCCCGGCACGCGCCAGCACGGCCACCGTTTGCGCGGGCCCGTAGGTCTCGATGAAGTGGTGCAGCAGCGAGTCGTTGGTGAGCAGCGCCCCCGCCACCGAGTCCAAGACCGCCGGCATTGGTAGGAAATTGGCCTCCTCGGGATTCATCCGGAGCGGTGGCGGCGGCTCTTCGGAGCCGTCGCTCAGGACCACGACGAGGCCGTTTTGCGTCGGGTTCAGATGGTTGTGGAAGCGCCAGAATCCGGCGCGGTCGAACCTGAAGGTCCAGGACCCGCCTCCGAGGATGGGGCCTTTCGCGTCGAAATCGGGGTAGATCGCGTGCGTCGGATGGATGTGCGATGCCGGCCACACGGGGCTCTCGGAGGCGTTGTCGAACCGCACCGATGCTCCCGCCGCGATCTCGACGCGCGCGGGCGCGAACGCGCCGTCGGCGTACGTGATCGTGGCGGCGGCCGGCCCTCCGGCGTCCGCCGGGCGGTCGCCGCGTGGCTCGCCGTCGCAGGCTGCCAGCAGCGCTGACATGAACGTGATGAGGCGTGTCGAGCCCCGCATGCTCCCCCTCTCGGTGAATGGCGAACGGCTCATGGCTGGTTGCCCGATCGCCGATCTCCAATCTGTACTCTCCGATCTGCAATCTCCATTCCCCGCGGCGCTCTTCACGCTTCGCCGCCATCCGCGTTACATTGGCGACGTTGCGTGTGTCTTTACCCTCCGAACCCGGACAAGCTGTGAGACGTGCCGACCGAGCCCGGCCCTGACCCCGTCACGCCCGCCGGCGACGCCAAGACGACCGTCACCGGTCTGCTGCGAGCGTGGCGCGACGGCGACGGCACGGCCGTCGACCGGCTGGTGCCGCTCGTGTACGACGAGCTTCACCGGCTCGCGGATCGGTTCATGCGGCGCGAGCGCGCCGACCATACCCTCCAGGCCACCGCGCTGGTGAACGAGGCGTTCCTGCGCCTGGTCGACGCGGACGTGCCATGGGAGGATCGCGCCCATTTCCTCGCGGTGGCCGCCCGCACGATGCGGCGCGTTCTGGTGGACTACGCCCGCGCCAGGGGGCGGGCCAAGCGGGGCGGCGAGATGGAAAAGGTCTCGCTGGAACGAGCCGCCGTGGTCGATCCGGCGCACCTTCCCGATCTCGTGGAGCTGGACGAAGCCCTCGAGCGGCTCGCGGCGCAGGATGAGCGCAAGGCCCGCGCCATCGAGCTGCACTACTTCGGTGGGCTCAGCTACGAGGAGACGGCGAAGGTGCTCGACGTCTCTCCGGTCACCGTCCACCGCGATCTCCGGTTGGCGAAGGCGTGGCTGTACAGCCACCTGCGGTAGACTGGCAGGATCCGTCATTCCCGCCCCAGCTGCTGCAGCCGCATCCGCGCGCCCCGGTTGTCGGCATCCAGCTCCAGCGCCTTCTCGTAGCTCTGGACCGCAGCCGTGGTGTCCCCCGCCGCGCGGTGCGCCTCCCCGAGAACGAAATGCGTCAGTGACGACGCCGGGAAGTACTCGAGATTGAGCTGCAGCACGGCGATCGCCGCCGGGACATCCGGCCGGCCTACGAGGGTACCGGCCAGGTCCGGAAGCGTCCCTTCCCCGAAGTCGTACGCCGCGGTCCCGTAGTACTCCGCGCGCAGCGCGCGGTACTTGGCCGCCACGGCGTCGGCGCCGCCGGCCGGATACTCGGCCGCCAGCACGTCCTGGATCCGCTGCGGTTTGGCGACGCCGTGATGGCACGTCTCGCACCCTACCTCGATGGCCGGATCCGTTCGCTCCTCGAGCCCGCTCAGGTGCCGCTCGTTGATCGCGCGCACCATCTCGATCATGTCACGCGCCTTCCGCTTCGTCACCTTCTCGTCGGAGGCGAAATCGAACGTCGAGAGTGGCTGTCCTTCCTCGCCGACGTGGCAGAACTGGCAGCGGACGCCGAGCCCGAAGGAAAACGTGCGCATCACGTCGATCAGCTGCCGCGGCGTGATGTCCTGGGGGAAGACCTTGAGGTTCGTCAGGGTGTCGGGTGGAAACTGCGCGGCAGCGGTTGGTGCGGCGGGCGCTCCGGCGATGACGAGGACGGCAGCGTACATGAGTGCGCGCATGGGAGGCTCCCCTCTGGGCGATTGGGCGGTTTTGGGTGCGGCTGAGGCTGGCACAGTAGTACGCGCCGGGAGATTGGGCGTCGCCGGCCCGTCAGGAATCTGTCAGGGTGTGGTCAGGAAGCCAGGGCGCGCTCCGCGCCTCCCACGAGGTACCCGCTGGCGAGCTCGCGGTAGGTCTTGACCTGGGCATCGATCCACGCCTCGTTCCGGCCGAGGGCTTCCGCCAGTAGTTGCGCCACGGTTGGAGCCATGGCGATGCCGGCGCGTGCGTTCAGGAAGGTCGTGCGGCTCCGGCGGGACAAGTAGTCGTCCACCGTGCGCGCCATCTCGTGCTTCGCGGCCCACACCACCTCGCCGGCCCGGTAGGGGAGGTCGGCGTGAAGGCGCTGCGCGTAGTCGTCCCGCGAGTCGATGAGCGACTGCACGGCCGTGGCGTCGGCGCCGTACCACGACAGCGCGCCGAACCGATCCGCGTCCCGCGTGTGGCCATGGATGCGCAGCGTCTTCGTGACGCACGGACGCTCCTCGAGGTCGCCGATCGTGATCGCGTGATCCACGCAATCCTCGGCCATGTTGCGGTACGTGGTCCACTTGCCGCCGGCGATCGTGATCAGCCCCGAGTGCGACACCTCGATCGTGTGGTCGCGCGACAGCTCGGCCGTGTTTTCCTCCTCGCCCATCTTCTTGACCAGCGGGCGGATGCCCGCGAACACCGAGAGCACGTCGTCGCGCGTGGGATCCTTGACGAGGTACTGGACGGCCGTCTCGAGGATGAAGTCGATCTCCTCGTCCGTGGCCCGCGGCTCGAGCGAGACCGTGTCCAGCGGCGTGTCGGTGGTGCCCACGATGACGTGGCCGTGCCACGGCACCGCGAACAGCACTCGCCCGTCGCTCGTGCGCGGGACCATGATCGCGGAATCTCCCGCGAGGAACTCACGGGCCAACGTCACGTGGACGCCCTGGCTCGGTGCGATCATCGGCCGGACCGCCGGGTCGTCCATTCGGCGGACGGCGTCGGTGAACGGACCCGTGGCGTTCACCACGACGCGCGCCCGCGCCTCCAGCTCGGCATCACCCTCGATCTCGTGGATGCGGACGCCGTCCACGAAGCCCGCGCCGTTCTTCAGCACGGCGCCGACGCGTGCGTAGTTCACGAGCACCGCGCCCTGCTCGACCGCGGTCTGCGCCAGGTTCACCAGGAGGCGTGCGTCGTCGAACTGCCCGTCATGATACAGCACGCCGCCCCGCAGGCCGTCGCGCTCGATGTTGGGAAGCCGCGCGATCGTTTCCTCGACGGACAAGTTGCGAGACTTGCCGAACCGGTAGCGGCCCGCGAGCACGTCGTACACCTTCATACCCACACCGTAGAACGGCGCCTCCCACCACACGTAGTTGGGCACGATGAACTGGAGGTCGGACACGAGGTGGGGAGCGTTCTGGAGCAGCGTACCGCGCTCCCGGAGGGCCTCCATGACGAGCGAGACGTTTCCCTGCTTGAGGTAGCGCACGCCGCCATGAACCAGCTTGGTGGAGCGGGTGGACGTACCCTTGCCGAAATCGGACTGCTCCAGCAGCAGCACGTCGAACCCGCGGGACGCGGCGTCCACCGCGACGCCCATGCCCGTGGCCCCCCCGCCAATGATGACGAGGTCCCACGGCTCGCGCCGGTCCCGGAGGCGGTCGAGCATCGCGGAACGGTTCATGGAGGGGAATGGTAATCGAAACGCGGGCGGTCGGCAGTCGGCAGCGTCTACCGCCGACCGCCGACCGCCGACCGCCTACCGCCTCTCCTTCCCCACCGCCCGCCGCATCACCTCCTCCACGAACGCCTCGCTCATTCCGGTGGCGTTCAGCAGACCCGCCAGCTCGGCGGCAAGGTCGGGATCGTCGGTGGACACGCCGTCCAGGAACGCCGCGCGCTCGGCGTGGGGCAGGGCGGTGGCGTGGTGGAACAGCTCCTCGAGGCGGTGCCAGCGTTGGGCGTCCATGAGTGCGGTGTGTCGTTGGTGGGAACTCTCGCGGGGCCGGGCGGACCCGGCCCCGCGCTTGCCAAGCTGCTTTCTCCGCTTCGCTCCCACCTCAACGCCGCGGGCCGGAGCCCGGGGTGCCGCTGGTGGTCGATTGGACGCGCGGAGCCACCAGCCCGGCAGGTGGCGCCGGCGCCGCTTCCGCATCCAGCCCGTTGATCGCCCAGTAGTAGTGGTTGGCCAGTGTCGGGAGAAACACCATGGAACTCTGGCACAGGGTCGTGGCGCCGCACTCGAGCGTGATCGCCGTGACAATCACCCGCCCTTCACCAAGCGGATACGTCGCATACACCGGCCGCCCGTCCACCTCTTCTTCGATCAGCACGGTGGCGTTGCCGGGCAGGATGCCTTCCAGCGAGCCGTGGTTGTCGCTGCAGCTGTCGGTGAGGTCGATGTTGTCGTTCGTGAGGTCGTCGGCGGTGCCCAGCACGGCGTCGGGTCCGCGGATCAGGGCGTGGTCGGCCGCCACGAGCGTGAGCCCGTCGCAGGCCAGGTTCTCGTCGGCGGGACCGGTGAGGCCGGGAATCATGTAGTCGAGGTCCGAGTTGTCCGCCAGATGCGCCGCCAGCCAGCCGCCGCCTCGGACCCAGGAATCGAGGAACCCCTGGGCGGCCGGATCGTTGATCGCCGTGATCTGCGACTCGAAACTACTGCTCGAGACCGACGGCAGGACGATGAGCGACGTCGTGTTGGGAATCCCCGACGCCATGTCCGCCGTGGGGCGCGTGAGGTAGTCCGTCCCCTCCACGTAGTTGAACGGTGCGCCCTGGAGCACGAGGTCCTCACCGTTCCCCCAGGAGTCGAAGTCCTTGTACAGCACGATGTCGCCGTCGCGGCGCCGCCGAATGTCGACGGTGAACTGAGCCGTCCCGGAGACGCCGTCGGTGGTGGCCGTAATCATGGCGGTCCCGGAGCCCACGGCGGTCACTAGGCCGGCGGCGTCGACGGTGGCCACGTCCGCGTCGTCCGAGGCCCAGGTGAAGGTGGCGGAAACCTGTGCCCCCTCGGAATTGACGGCCACCGCGTTCAATTGCTCGGTGTCGCCAAGGAAGATCACGGTGGTGGCCTGCGGCGCCACGGCGACGGTCGTGATCGGCGCCGGGCCCATCATCCCGCCGTCGTCGTCCTCGCCGCCGCAGGCTGCCACGGCGAGGCCAGCCCAGATCACCAGGGCCGGCGTGCGCGTCAGGAGCGCGTGTCGTACGAACATCGTTCCTCCAGTGCTGTTGGTCTTGGGCGCGGGCCGCACGGTGGCGCGCGGTTGTCTGCTACCTGGGGGAGCGACGGAACGGGCGGTGGGCCTTCATTTTGAGCTGGAGGCAGTCGGGAGTCGCTCTGAACTGCAGGCAGTCGGCAGTCGGCACTAGCACCAGGAGGCCTCCGCTCAGGCACGCTCAACCGGCAAACGCCGCTGCGGCCTGCCATGAGCCAACTGCCGACCGCCGACTGCCGACTGCCGACCGGCGACCGCCGACTGCCATGTGAGCCCGGTCACGGAGTGGCTGTCTCCGGTGCGCTACGTTGTCGCTCTCGCGGGTGCTCCCACCCGCCCCTCAGACCGTCCAGCCATCGTCCCCCAGCCCCGCAGAGGGGGTGTTCTCATGTCGTTGTCCCGATTTGGTTTACCGCTTGCGCTGTCCCTCGTCGTCGCCGGCCCTGCCGGCGCGGCCGCGCAGGAACAGCCCGAGGCCATGCCCGGGCCCGACCTCGGCCGGCTCGGCCAGGTGCAACTCGAGAACTCCTGCATTCCCCAGGTTCAGGACCGGTTCCAAGAGGGGATGGCCCTGCTCCATTCCTTCTGGTGGGACGAGGCGGGACGCGCGTTCCGCGAGGTCACCGACGCCGATCCCACGTGCCTCCTGGGCTACTGGGGGTTGGCGATGACTCTCAAGCTGAACCCGTTCGGCGGGGCACCGCCCGAAGCCAACCTGCGCGATGGGAGCGCGGTGCTCGCGCGCGCCGCCGCCGCGCCCGCCGGCACGCCGCGCGAGCGCGAGTATCTGGACGCGCTCGGCACGTTCTACCTCGACTATCAGAACACCGATCACCGCTCCCGCATGCTGACCTATGAGGCGAGGATGCGGGAGCTGGCACAGCAGTATCCGGACGACCGCGAGGCGACGATCTTCTACGCGCTCGCCGCGGCGGCGAACGCGTCCACCGCCGATACCACCTTTACACGGCAGCGGGAGATCGGCGCGCTACTCCAGGACATGTTCCGGCAAACGCCGGATCACCCGGGGCTCGCGCACTACATCATCCACGCATACGACTCGCCGGAGCTGGCGCAGCAGGGCCTCGACGCGGCGCGACGCTACGCGGAGATTGCGCCGACGGCCTTTCACGCCCTGCACATGCCGTCGCACATCTTCGTGCGGTTGGGGATGTGGGACGAGACGATCGAGTCCAACCTCGCGTCCGCCGCGGCGTCGGAGCACATCGAGCAGCAGCACGACACGACCGTCGCGCCGGCAGGTGTGCACGCACACCGCCTGCACGCGTTGGACTACGTGATGTACGGCTATCTCCAGCTCGGCCGGGATCGCGAGGCGAGAGGGGTAGTGAAGGAGATCAAGGCCATCGACCGGGTCGCGCCGGGCGAGCAGCCGCTGGTCTCCGCCTATCCCCTCGCCGCCATCCCCGCCCGCTACGCGCTGGAGCGCGGCGACTGGACCGCTGCCGCGTCACTCCCGGTCAGGCCGTCACCGGAATTCCGGCCAGCCGAGGGGATCACGCACTACGCGCGCGGCATCGGTGCGGTGAGAAGCGGGGACCCTACGGCCGCGCTCGAAGAAGCACGGGCGCTGATGACCTTGGAGGAGTCGCTACCGCCGGCGCAGTCGTACTGGGCGGGATTGCTCCGCGCGCAGCGGCTCGGGGTCGAGGCGTGGGTCGCGATGGCACAGGGTGATACCGCGCGCGCCACGGCGCTCGCGGCGGAGGCGGCCGAGTTGGAAGCCGTGCATGACAAGCATCCCGTGACGCCGGGGCACGTGCTCCCGGTCCGGGAGCTGCAGGGCGACCTGCTCGTGGCCATGGGCCGGCCCGCCGAAGCCCGCGTCGCGTACCAGGCCGTACTGTCCCGCGAGCCGAACCGGGCGCGCAGCGTATTCGGCGACGCCTGGGCCGCGCAGCTCGCCGGCGAGCACGAAGCCGCCGCCGAGGCCTACCGGCAGTACGCCGCGTTGATGGAAAAGGGTGACGCGCAGCGGCCCCAGCTCACCCTGGCGCGGTCGTACGCGCAGGGGTTGGCGAAGCAGCAGTAAGGGATAGGAGGGATGGGGGTTAGGGGTTTAGGGGTTAGTGCTGCAAGCCCCTAACCCCTAACCTCTAATCCCTAGCCTACATCTCCCCTCCCTGATCGCTATTCCATATATCGTCCGCCATCAGCCACTCGCCCTGCACGTGGTGCCAGTGGACCAGGTACTTCCCGGCATCGGTCACGGGGCCTATCTGCGCGGTGTACGTGCCGCGCTCGATCGCGATGGGGCCGCGCGCGATGATCTCGACGGGCGTCAGGGTCAACGTGAACGGGCCGCCGCCGCTGGTGTCGGCGAAGAACGCGTGAATGGCGGCGCGACCGGTGACGGTGGGCAGGCCGGGCGGCATGAGATTGGCGTTCTCGGTGTAGAGCATCGCGACCGAGTCCGCGTGCCCGGCGTTGACGTGCTGCACGAACCGTTGGACCTGCGCCTCGATCGCCTGCTGGGCGGCGGCGGCTTCTTCGCGGTACCGGGCCTCGGCCTCCTCGCGGCTCTCACCGCGGTTGCAGGCGGCGAGGCCGGTCGCGAAGGCGACCGTAAGGATGTGGAGGGCGCGCATGCGTTCCTCGACGTTGGTGTGTGAGTGATCCCTGAGCGGAGCTAAGCTATAGGCTCGGGGGAATCGCGGCTAGGCCGCTCCCGCTCAGGCGGCGGCGTGCCCTCGGGATTCACCATGAGCAGCACCGTTTCGATTCCGCTGTCGGAGAGATCCGCCACCACGAGCGTGACGGCGTCAACCGTCAGCCGCGCACCAGCCGTCGGGCCCCCTTCGAGGCGCTCGCGCAGCAGCCGATCGAGGGTGGTTTCCTTCGGGGCGTCGATCGTGATCCCGTAAAAGTCTTCGAGGTCCTGGACAGTGGTCGAGCCGCGGAGCGGGAACTCCACCGCGGGTAGGGCCGGTGCGCCCGCCGGGGCTGTCGCGAAGATCCGGTCCACGATCGGCCGGACGGCGGGGCGGAGGAGCACGAACACCAGGTCGCCGGGCAGGAGCTGCGTGGATCCGCGCGGCGGGATCACGCGCTGCTCCCGGGCGATCATCGCCACCACCACGCCGTCGGGCAGGGCCAGCTCGCGCAGTCGCCGCCCGGCCGCGCGCGCGCCAGGCGCGACGGTGTACTCGACGATGTCCCCGTCCACGTCGCGCAGCGACGTGATCTCCAGCGTGACCGGCGGCTCCGGTTCGGGCGGCCGCAGGAGCCCGAGGGCGCGGGCCACCGCGTGCAGGGTCCACCCCTGCGTCATCGCCGACACGAGGACCACGAAGAACACGACGTCGAACATCAGGGCCGCGCCCGGGACGCCCAGCAGCAGGGGGTACGTGGCGAGAATGATCGGGACGGCGCCCTTGAGGCCGGCCCACGACACGAACGCCAGCTCGCCCGGTCCATAACGAAACGGCGCGAGACAAGCCACCACTGCCACCGGGCGCGCCACGAGCATGAGCGCCAGGGCGACGAGCACCGCCGGTGCCGCGACCTCGAGCAGCCGCGACGGGAAGCTCAGCAGGCCGAGCAGCACGAACATGATGATCTGTGCCAGCCAGGCCAGACCGTCGTGGAACAGGAACACGCCTCGGCGGAACACCAGCCGTCGGCTCCCGATCAAGATGCCCGCGAGATAGACGCTGAGGAATCCGCTGCCCCCGAACGTAGCGGCGAGGCCATACGCCAGGAGCGCGGCGGCGCCGGTCAGGACGGGGTACAGGCCGGCTGCGTCGAGGTTTATGCGATTGACAGCGGCGGTCGTCAGGCGTCCCACCGCCCAGCCCGCCGCGGCGCCCACCGCCATCTGGCGCACGAAGAGCCACAGCACTCCCGGGCCCGCGTCGAGGCGGCCGGTCAGGACCTCGAGGCATGCAATCGTGAGGAACACGGCCATCGGGTCGTTCGACCCGCTCTCCGCTTCAACGGTCGTCGCGAGACGAGCCGGCAGGCGCATGCCCCTGGAGCGCAGCACCGCGAAGACGGCGGCCGCGTCGGTCGAACCGGCGATGGAGCCGAGGAGGAGGCCCTCGAGCAACGACAGCTCGAGCAGTGCGGTGGCCGCGAGCCCCGTGACGATCGCCGTGAGCAGCACCCCGGCGGTCGCCAGCACGACCGACGGAGCGAGTACTGCCCGAAACGCGCCGTGGTGGGTCCGGAGCCCGCCGTCGAAGAGAATGAGCGCCAGCGCCACGGTGCCCACGCCGTGCGCCACCGCGTAGTTCTCGAACGCGATCCCGCCGATGCCCTCGGACCCGGCCAGCATCCCGACAAGCAGGAACAGGGCCAGCACGGGCAGGCCCATTCGTGTCGAGAGCTTGCTCGACGCGATGCCCAGCACCAACAGGATGCCGGCGAGCAGCACCAGACGGTCGACGGCGAACATGCCGGGAATCTAACGTTTGGCGGTGGGCTTCCCGGCGAGGATCTGGGCTCCCATCCACGCCGGCGAGGTGTAGATGGACGTTCCCCTATTCACGGGCGGCACGCGTGGTCGGTCGGATGCTCGGGTTAGCCCTCGCCGCGGTTGCCACGCCCGTGCGCCCCGCCCGCGTCACAGGACGCTGCGCCCCCGGCCGATTTCGTGCGCGCCGCCGCCGCGGCCCATCGTCGGGGTCGCTGCCCGCCGCGCCATCGACTCCTTCAGGTGCTGCCGCCATTGTCCCGCGCCGCACCATCGGCAGACCGCGACAGCCGGTTGCTGCACTCGTAGCATTGCCTCAGACCTCACCTCCTCTTCGAGAACAGCGAACCACGACACGCCAGCTCGCAGTCCGGTCACCGGTTGGTCACCGTCGATGCCCTGAGGATCGCTGTGAGAGCACGTGGGGCGCCGTCCCATCGCGGGCTGATTTCACGGATCGTGACCGAGAGCGACCGCCACATGACGGCCGACGAGGTCTTCGTCGAGGCCAGGAAGGCGGAGCCGGCCATCAGCGTCGCGACGGTGTACCGGAACCCGCGGGCGCTCGTGGCGGAGGGGGCGTTGCGGGGGCCTCAATTCGCGGGGGTGAGCCGGTTCGATCTCAATCGGGAGCCGCACGCGCATCTCGTGTGCACGTCTTGCGGGACCATCGCCGATTTCGATCCGGGTATGGCGGGGCTCATGGAGCCGATCACGCGCCACGCGGGAGACTGGGCGACCGAGGAGATCGATTTGGAGGTGCGGGGGAAGTGTCCGGACTGCCGCTGCCCGGAGCGGCAGTAGCGGCAGGGGGGCAGGCCCCCTCCGGACTAACCCACCTGTGAGGATGGGTGGAAGGATGGAGCTGCCCACCCTGCCGCTGGGGCGCTACGACCCGCTGTGGTGGTGCAACGGGATGAGCGTCGTAAAGGGGCGGTACAGCAGGGCGAACTCCTCGGGCGTCAGGAACGGCCGTGCGGCGATGGAGCACGCGGCCAAGCGCGCTGCCCGCCGCATGTGCGCTACCGCCGGCGGTGGCGCGATGCCGTCGAGGATCGACAGATCGTGGTCGAGATGCGCGCGGATGCGCCGCACGACTTCGGGCATCGTGTCCATGAGCTCGCGAAGCCGCGCCCGCGCCCTCTGGTCGGCCTCTCTCCCGCCCACGGAGGGTACGCTGGCAGCCGGGGCCTCGACGCCGGCGTCGGGACGACCGCCGATATGCCCATCCAGTTCGGCGGCGTGGCACCAGGCGTGCACCGGTGTGCGGCGCAACTGTGCCAGGAAGGCCAGCACGTCGGCCGTCATGGCGCCGTAACGGAATTCCTGGGAAGCTGGATCAACGACGCCGGGACGCGACGCATTCCCAGCCAGGAGGCGGGAATCGAATCGATGCGCCGGCATCCCCGCATTGAGCGAGTATTCCATAGTCCGACCACCCTTCCGTGCAAGGCCTACGGGGTTAGCTGACGGGTTGGGAGCAGGAAGTCTCCCTCCGGCCGTGACCGGATGCACCCCTAACTGCTTCGGGTCCCCCGCCGCACGGCATTGCGCCGTGCGCTCGGCTGTAGCCGCTTGTCGACCGTCTCCTCTTAGAGTGTAGTCCGTCAGGGCCGCGTGTCAACGGGCCTTCCCCGGTCGGAGCAACAGCGAGCCGGCGAGCGCGAGGTCGAGGAACCAGGCGCAGGACGTGCCGAACCTGTTCGTCACCGACGGCGCGTGCATGACGTCGAGCGGCAACCAGAATCCGTCGCTTACCTACATGGCGCTCACTGCGCGCGCGTGCCAGTACGCGGTGGAGCGGATGACGCGGGGCGAGACGTGCGTTGCGACCCCGCAGCCCTACAGCGCACGTGCGGCGCCGGTTTACCCCCAGTCAGCCTACCGCGAGTCAGCGGCCGGCGAGCCACTCCACCACCTCCGGCGTCATCGCCGCCACCGGGTAGAACCGCAGCTGCCACACGGTGGAACGGGCTCTCTGGCGCCACGAAGCCTCGAGCGATCGGGCGGCGGCCGCCGCGCCGTTCACGTCGATCTCCCGTTCCACCGCTGCGAGCAATTCGGCAACCTCCCGCTCGGCCTCGCTCCGCGTGGCAGGGATCGCGAAGTAGACCGGCTCCAGCACGAGCGCGCGGAACCCGGGGTCCCTCTTCCCCTTCATCGCCTGGAGCATGCGGAGCCCCGCCGCGGTGAGGCGCCCGCCGCCCGGTGTGTAGAGCCGGTCGAACAGGTCGTCGAACGCGCGCCGCGCGCCCTCGAGCGTCCTGGGTGTTTCCGTGTCCGGCGCGAGGATCTCCGCGAACACCGCGCGCTCGGCGACCGGTGCGAGCGGGGGCTCTCCCCAGTGGAGGCGTGCCGCGCTCGACACGTAGGCGAGGACAGCGGCGACCGCGGCGCTCTTCAGCGTCACGTGCATCAGCCGGAGCGCCGCGGGGCGCGTGCGACGCCTCGCCCGCGCGATGAGGCGCGCGGCCGCCGCCGCGTCACCGAACGCCTCCGCCAACCGCTCGGGTGGAATCCCGGCCTCGAGCCCCTCCCGAAAGTGCGCGGTCAGCTCGCGCGCCACATCCGCCCGCTCCGCGCGGCTCATTCCGCGCCCCGCGGCGGCCCGCCCGATGAGCTCCCGCAGGGAGGGCGGCAGTTTCGGCGTCACGTCCCCGGCTCCGGTGCCATAACGCCCAGCCGCCGCATCGCGTCGGTCACCGCACGCCATTGCGCGCGCTGCTCCTTGAGCACCGCCTGCCCCTTCGCGGTCAGCCGGTAGTACTTGCGGTCCCGGCCGGACCGGGCCTCGCGCCACGCGGCCGCGACCCAGCCCTTGGCCTCGAGGTTGTAGAGCAAGGGATACAGCGTGGAATGCCCCATCTCCAGCACGCCCCGCGAGCGGCACTCCAGCTCGGTCGCGAGCTCGTAGCCGTACATCGCCCTCTCCGCCAGGATCTGGAGCACCGCCACGGGGCCGGCCCCGCGCATCAACTCGCGTTCGATCCGCATGGTGTCATCACGGTATTGCCGTAGGGCTTGGCGCACTATACTATGTGTGACATAATATAGAAACGGCCCCCATGATCGCGCTGCTCGCCGCCCTCGCGGTCGGCATCCACTTGCAGGCCGGCGACACACTCTCGTTCGACCGCCTGGCGTCTCTCGTGGTGCCTACGGACGCCGCCATCTCGCCCGACGGCCAGAGGGTGGCGTACACCCTCGCCATCCCCGACGGCGAAGCGTGGCGCGTCGAGCTGTGGATGGTGGCGGCGGACGGGACCGGCGCCCGCAAGCTGGCCGACGGCGGCGCGCCCAGCTGGTCGCCGAGCGGCCGGCTCCTCGCGTACGCGCGTCGTGACTCGACCGGACGGCAGATCTGGTTGCTCGAGCCGAACCGCGGAACGCCGCGCCGTCTGACCGAAGCCCCCGGCGGTGTGGTGGAATGGGACTGGGCCCCGCAAAGCGACCGGCTCGCATACGCCGCCCAGCTTCCCGAGTCGGAGCCGACCGCGGCGGGCCCGCGCCGGTACGACACGGGCGGCGGACCGGCGCTCGGCCTGTTCGTCGTGCCGGCGACCGGCGGACCCGCGAGCCGGCTCGCCACGCCTGGCTCCGTCTACGCCTCGCCGTTCGGCGGCGGCGGGTCGTTTCAGTGGTCGCCCGACGGCGCGTCGATCGCCTTCGCCCTCGTGCCGTCGGCCGCGGTCGAGGCCGCCTACGACGCCGATCTGTACGTGGTGGACGTCGGGAGCGGTGCGGTCCGGCCGCTGGTGGAGCGGCCCGGTCTCGACGTGCGGCCGGCCTGGACGCCCGACGGCGCTCGCGTCGCGTTCACGACCTCGTTCGGCGCGCGCGACCGGTTCGCGACGCACGGCCTCGCGGTGGTGGGCGTCGCGGACGGCGTGGTGCGTGACGCCGGGCGCGCGGTGGACGCCGCGTTCCTCGACGCGCCGCAGAGGCACGTGTGGGCCGAGGGCGGCGCGGCGCTGCTGACCGAAGCGGCTCGGGGGATGTCGCGCGTGCTGCTCCGGGTGGATGCGTCGACCGGCGCCGCCACCGCCGAGACCGACCGGGCGCGATTCCGCAGCGGGTTCGGCTTTTCCGCCGACCGGCGCTACACGGCGTACCTTTCGTCCACTCCCCGCGAGCCGTACGACGTTTGGTGGCTCGACCGCGCCACAGGGCTCGAGCGCCGGCTCACCGACCTGAACCCCGCCGCCCGCACCTGGCGCCTGCCCCACTGGGAGACCCTCTCGTGGCGTAACGAACACGGCGACAGCCTCGAAGGATTGCTCGCGCGGCCCGCGGGCGCCGATACGGCGCTGCCGACGGTGGTGTGGTTGCACGGCGGGCCCGAAGGCCACGTCGTCGCGGCGTTCGATCCCACGGTGCCCCTCGTGCTTCCTGCGTTCGATCCCCACCCGGTGCAGCTCCTCGCCGCGACGGGATACGCGGTCTTCCTGCCGAACTTCCGGGGAAGCGCGGGCTACGGTGCCGCGTTTCGGGAGGCGGTGACCGGGCGGCCCGGCGAGTCCCTTAGGGAAGACGTCCTGCCGGGAGTGGACGCGCTGATCGCCCGCGGTGTGGCGGATCCCGGGCGGCTCGCCGTGTCGGGATGGGCCTCCGGGGGCACGCGGGTGGGAGAGTTGATCGCGCTCACCGACCGGTTTCGCGCCGCGACGGCCGGCGCCGCGAACTTCGACATGCGGTCGGCCTACGGCGAGGGGGACTTCACCGTGCAGTGGCACAGCCTGATGGGCGGAGCGCCGTGGGAGGTTCCCGAGGCGTGGGACGCGGCGTCACCGGTTCGGAACGCGCACCGGGTCACCGCGGCCACGCTCATCCTGCACGGAGAGGCGGACCGCCTCGTGCCGCTCCAGCAGGCCGTTGGTTACCACAACTTTCTCCGCTTGAACGGCGTGCCCACCGAGCTGTGGCTCTACCCCGGCGAGGGCCACGGGATCGCCGGCCGATCGCATCGCGCGCACGCGGCGAGAATCATCGTGGGGTGGTTGGAGCGGTGGCTCGACTGAGCGACGCGCCGCTACGGTATTGGGGAGGTTGGGATCGCGGAGCGAGACCGCGTCCAACACCGTGACCGCCACGATCGGCGTCGGTGATTTCCCGTATGGTCTCGCGTTCACTCCAGACGGCCAGTTCGCCTACGTCGTGGCCGATAACGACACCGTTTTCGTGGCTGCCACCGTCACGAGCACGATCGTGGACACCGTCGTCGTCGGTGCCGGGCCTGTGGGTGCGGTAGTGACGCCCGACGGGTCGAGTGTGTACGTCGCCAACCTGGACGACGACACCGTCTCGATCATCGCCACGCCCAGCAATACGGTCGTTGGCTCCATCCCGGTAGGTGACGGCCCGGTGTTCGCCGCGGTCACGCCGGATGGCTCAGCCGTATTCGTGACGAACACCAATGATGACACGGTGTCGCGTATCGACACCGCCACCAACACCGTCACGGCGACCATCGACGTGGGTGATACACCACTGGGCGTCGCCGTGACGCCGGACGGCCGGTTCGTCTATGTGGCCAACCTCCTCGACCCATCGATCTCGGTAATCGAGGTCGCCACGGATATGGTCATCGACACCATCACGGTGGCTGCGAGCCCAATCGACATCGCGATCACGCCGGCACCGTTGCCGTAACGTGCGTGGGGCTTGCCGCCGCCTGCGGCGACGGGATTGTGCCCTAGTCTCCATGGACGCCCCACCCCACCCCTCGTACCTTGATTAACAGCACCACGCGCCCGTCTCGATCGATCACGCCCGGGGAGGCCACCGACGCGACGGCGGCCGGCCCGTCTCTCCCGCAACCGGATGCGCCATGATCGGTGAGCGGTTCTCCCACTACGAGGTCCTCTCCAAGCTGGGCCATCGTGGTCGTCGGAACCGCGGCGACGCCCGACCAGTTCGGCCTCGTGGGCGGCGATTTCGGCGTCGCACGCTACACGAGCGCGGGTCTGCCCGACCCCGGCTTCGGGACCGACGGCAAGGTGATCACCAACATCGCCGGGCGCACCGATCTCGGGTACGCCGTGGCCGTTCAAGCCGACGGCAAGATCGTCGTGGCCGGCCGCGTCGCCAACACGGGCGGCGACAATCCGGACATCGGCGTCGTGCGGTACGAGACCGACGGCACGCCGGATGCCGGCTTCGGCGCCGCCGGCATCGTGCGGGTCGTGACACCGGACACCTGGGATGAGGTCGCCGAAATGGCGATCCAGCCCGACGGCAACATCGTGGTGACCGGACGCCACCAGCTGCTGGGTGAAACGTACAGATTCATGGTGGCGCGGTTCGATCCGCTCGGCAACCTCGACCTGAGCTTCGGCGGCACGGGCATCGTGACCGACGCGTTCAGCACGGACAACGACTTCGCGGAAGGCATGGCGCTGCAGGCCGACGGCAAGATCATCGCGGTCGGACAGGTGGGCAACCTATCGGGCAACCCGGACTTCGCCATCGAGCGGTTCAACACCGACGGCACGCTGGACATGGACTTCGGCACCGACGGCCGGCTGACGGTGGACTTCTTCGGCGCGCCGGGCGTAGCGTATGCGGTGACCGTGCAGGCGGACGGGAAGATCGTCGTGGCGGGAGCCGCGTTGAATGGAGTGTCGACAGGGGTGGGGTTGGTCCGGGTGCTTCCGTAGGGGAGGAGCGGGAGAGGCGGTGGAAGCGGCAGAGCGGCAGGGAGCCTGCTTCGGCCACCCTGCCGCTCCTTGCCGCTCTGCCGCCGGTGCGGTGTCGGAGCGGGGTGTGGCTGCCGCTCTGCCTCCTCCCGCCGCCTACTTACTTTCTCTCGGCTGCAGCTTCCCGTCCACGATGCGCCGGCCGAACTCCAGGCTGCGCGCCACGGCCACCGCTTGACTGGGGTACGTGTTGGGCGCGCGACACCGGCGGACTCCCGTTCGGCGGCCCGCGGGGGTGATGCGCACTTCGAGGGTCCAGCCGTCCGATTTGCCCTTGAGCTGGGTGGTGGACTCGATCACGTACCCGTTATACTCGATGCGGTTGCTCATGGTCCTCCTGGGTCACTGGATCGGATTGCGCCTGGTCGCGGGCCTGAGACCGCTCCTCCGCGCGTTTGGCGCGCCGCTCTTGCTTGGCCTGCCGCTTCGCCCGCTTGTCCGCCTCCCGCTTGCGCTTCGCCGCCGACAGTGGACCGCGTCTCGCCATCCTCAACCTCCGTTGTCATCGGGGGATCGAAACACGTGTGCGTCGAGCCACGCCGTGAACGCGGAATCGAGCTCCGCCGCGTCCCGCCCGGGGTGGAACGGTGTGACCTCCCACCGCGTGCCGGCACCCATCAGCCACCACACGGCCGTCGTGGCCGGTTGCGCCGGTTTCGCGCTGGCCCGCAGGCGGTCGTAGGACACGAAGTGAAACTCGCGGCCGCGGTACTGCAGTCGCCGCTGGTGGACGAGAGGTCGGCTCATCGCATGTCCTCCACTGAACAGTACGGTTCGAGGCCGTCGATGATGCGCTGTCCGAACTCGTGGCATGCGCGAATGGCCGCCTGCTCGGTCCCGAACGTCTTCCGTCCGGAGAACGCGCGCCCCTTCGTGCGGTGGATGATCACGAGATCCAGCGTCCACTGCCCGCTGCCGCGGATCTGGAACGTGCGCGGGGTGATCGTCCACCCATGATAGGTGCGGGTTTTCATGCTCTTCTCAATGCCCTCGGCTCGATGTCTTTCCCTCGCACATGGCGTGTCGCGACAATGGAAAAGCGGAAACGGCGCTGCGGCGCGTTCCCGCTTTCGGATCGGCGTTCATCGGGCGACGGGCAACCTCACCCGCACCTGGAGTTTAGCCGGTCGCCGCCCTCAGGTCAAACGCGCGGGCCGGGTGCCACGGGCGGCTCATTCCCTTTTCGGGGCCGCACGACTACCTTTGTACGGAAGTAACGAGGCGTTCATCGAGGCGTCACAGGCACAGCAACGGCATTGCAGGGGAACCGGCAACTGACGCGGTTCCCTTTTTCGATAGATAGCACGCCGCACGATGCGGCGGTCACCGCGGAAACGCGTCCGCGGACAACACGATGGACGATCGGCCAGTGCGGACACTCCGGACTCCGACGCACATCGAACACACAGGAGTAGGTATGTCACGCATGACCGGCAAGGTGAAGTGGTTCAACGACCAGAAGGGCTTTGGTTTCATCACGCCCGACAATGGCGAAAAGGACTGCTTCGTCCATCACTCCGCGATCCAGGGGTCGGGCTTCAAGTCGCTCGCCGACGGCGACGCCGTGGAGTTCGACATGGTTCAGGGCCAGAAGGGCCCGGCCGCGGAGAACGTCTCCAAGGTCGGCTAATCGCGACCGCGTAGGGTCGTAAGGTGGTTGAAAAGGGGTCGCATCGAGGAATCGGTGCGGCCCCTTTTCGGCGGCAGAGCGGTGGGGCACCGCTCACTGACGCGCGCTCCGGGGGCCACCCCTCGCGCTGCGCTCGGGCTTGCGGCTACGACCGCTGCCGCTCCTGCCGCCGTCGCCCTCCCGCCTCTCCCGCTCCTCCCCTTGCCCCTCCATCAGCTCGAGCAGCTTCCGCGTGGTGTTGCAGTTCCGGATGGTCATCTGCTTGTAGAGCGACGAACCCACGAGCTTGATCATCCCGCTCCTGGTGACGTTCTTGCGATCGACACGCCACATCACGGCTCCGGAGGCGTAGCGCACGTCGTCCAGGTCCGGCTTGACCGTGAGCTGTTTGATGACGGAGGGGCGATCCACCGCGTCCCACAGGAACATCACGTCGCACTTCACGGTCTTGTCGTTGGTCCAGTGAGCGGGCATCGCCTTCACGACGGACCGCATGCCGCCCACGTCGCGCAGCAGGAGGGGGACGTCGAAGCCGAATCGCTCGCTGATGGCCGTCTGGAGGGTCCGGACCAGTCCGCCGCGGTCGCGCCGCTTGGTCGCGAAGATGACGTTGCCTGAATTGATGTAGGTCCGGACGTCGGTCATGCCGGCGGCCTCGAAGACGGCTTTCAGCTGCTTCATGTCGACCTTCTTGTTGCCGCCGACGTTGATGCCGCGGAGGAGGGCGACGTAGCGCATGGGGGCAATATAGTTGCGGCGGCAGGAGCGGCAGGAGCGGCAGGAGCGGCAGGAGCGGCAGGAGCGGCAGAGCGGCAGGAAGCTCGGGCCGTCCAGGAGTTCCTGGGCGAGCGCGACTTGCTGTTCTGCTTCGTCGGCGGGGTGCCGCTGCAGCATTGGGGAGAGCCCGCGTGACCACCGGCGAAGGGCCCGCGCCGAGCGCTCACTCCGATCCCGCGTACGCCGCCTCCAACGTCGCGATGTCCAGCTTCTTCATGTCGAGCATCGTCTTGAACGCCCGCTCGTAACCCGGCCCGCTGCCCTCGCCCGCCTTCATCATCGCAATGAAGCTCCTGGGCACGACCTGCCACGACACCCCGAAGCGGTCCTTGAGCCACCCGCAAGGTCCCTCCTCGCCGCCGTGGGACAGACGCTCCCAATAGTGGTCCACTTCGGCCTGGTCCCGGCACATCACCTGGAGCGAGACGGCCTCGTTGAAGCGTGCGTCGTGCGTGACGTGGCTGTCCATCGCGACGAGCCGTTGGCCTCCAAGGGAGGCGCGTCCGTGCTTGATCGTGCCCTCGGGACCCTCGTCCGGCGTGTAGCGTTCGAGCGCCTCGAGCGCGCCGCCGGTGAAAACGTCCACGTACACCCTCAAGGCCTCCTCCGCGCGGCCATGCATGTCGCCCGCGAACATGAGGGAGGGAGCGATCGCCACGGGCGCCTCCGGCGACGCCATCACCTGCCACGACACCCCGAAGCGATCCTGCACCCACGCGTATCGCGGACTCCACGGGTATTCCCCAAGCTCCATCAGGTAAGAGCCGCCGTCGGCCAGCGCGGCCGCGAGGCGCTCGGTTTCGTCGATGCTGCCCATGTGCGCGAGGAAGGAGATGGTCGGGTTGATGGTGAACAGGGGCCCGCCATTGAGCGCCGTGAACGGACTTCCCGCCAGCTCGAACTCCACGGTCATCACGCTGCCGCGCGGCTTGCCGGCGGGGTTCTCGAACCCTTCCGGGTAGTGAGACAGCGCGGTGATGCTCGAATCCGGGAAGAGTCCGGTGTAGAGCGCCGCGGCCTCCTCGGCCTGGTTGTCGAACCAGAGGCAGGGCGCGATCTGAATCCAGTCGTTCGTCGTCATGTCAAACCCCTCCGCCAGGTATGGCGTTCGTGGATCGGGCGGGTGGTAGAACCACCGTACACTGTGTTGTCGCCCGGGCAACGGCGGAATCGACAGGCGGCCGCACGCTTCGGTTCCCGGCGGTCGGTGGACGACGGCGTGCCGGTCGCCGACCTTTCTCGGAGAGCACCGCGGAGGCCACTCTATGGAGACCTGCCAGATCGTGGTCGCGTACGAGCGGGAGGTGCCCGGGAGCGACGTGGCCGATCCCAGGATCCGATGCGGCCAGCCGGCCACCGTGAAGCTCGATGATGGAACGTGGGTCTGCCCCGAGCACGCCGAGGAGGCGCGGCGGGGGCGGGGCGCCGAGCGCATCGACCGCCGCTAGGTCGCAGCGATCCGTCTCGGGCCCAACACCCCGTGGACCCTAATCGACCCCGCCTCTTCGGCACGGCCAACCTGGTGGCGCAAGCCTCCGGGGAAGGGCCAAGCCACCCGGGGGCACGTGCCATCGGTGGGTGGAAACTCCGGGGTGACCGGCGTATTATGCAGTTCGGCAGGGCTTCCCGAGCAGCTGCCAGGAGCCCGTCTCGAGAACCATCGGTCGATCCGCGTGTCATGACGTTCCAACTCCCCCCCTCTCCATATCCATCCGAGTCGGCGGTCATGCCCACTCGCCCTGCTCGGGCGACCGAAGACACCGTACCGTCAACCATCTCATCCTGCTGAGGAGGTCGTTCGATGAAGCGCACATTGCTGCTGACCGCGGCGGCGCTCGCCGGTCTGAGCGTCGTCACCACCACCGCGCCGGCTCAGGAGCCGGACGAGGAAGCCATGATGGCGGCCTACATGAAAGCCGCCACGCCGGGCGCTGAGCACGAGAAGCTCGCCGCCAGGGCCGGCACCTACACCACGACGACAAGGTCGTGGCTGGCTCCCGGCGCCCCGCCGGAGGAAACGACCGGATCCGCGGAGCGCAGCGCGATCCTGGGCGGCCGGTACGTGGTCGAGAAGTACAACAGCACCATGATGGGCATGCCCTTCGAGGGCATGGGCATCACGGGCTACGACAACGTGGAGCAGAAGTACGTCACGATCTGGGTCGACAACATGGGGACCGGCATCTTCAGGATGCTGGGCGAGGCCGACGCCAGCGGCAAGCTGGTCTTCCGGGGAGAGTACAAGGACCCGGTGAGCGGCGAGACCAAGACCATGCGGAGCGTGTCCAGCCGGACCGCCAACGGCGAGACGTTCGAGATGTATGAAGTCGCGGCCGACGGCAGCGAGTTCAAGGTGTTCGAGATCGCCTACACCAAGGCGACGAGCTAGGCCGTCCACTGCGAGCCGTGCCGCCCGTCCAGCGGGACGCGGCGGCGCGGCTCTCTCGCGAAGCCTCCGCCAGGGAGCCCGCTGCGGCTCCGCGCTGCGCTCGGGCTTCCGGCTACACCGGTGCGGCTCCTCACCCCTCCTTCGTCACCGCCTTCCCGGCCGCCGCCAGCAGCCGCACCAGCAATTGATCGGAGAATCCTCCGAGGACCGCGTAGGCGTAGAGCTGGGAGTTTCCTCGCGCCTCGATGGGGAGCAATCCGCTCTGCGCGACCACTACGAGTATCACCGCGCTCAGGGCGCCGACCAGCGGTCGCACGGAGGTCTCCGTCCAGCCCCTCAGGACTTCGGGGATCCGGCCGGAGAGCTGTTTCATCGAGAGCGCGATGCTCACGCCCGCGCCGGCGGCGCCGAGGAGGAGCACGAGGAGGAGCTCCCGCGGAGGGAGCAGGATGGAGCTCCCCGGGTCCGCGGAGAGCCACCATGCGCCGAGGAGCAGCAAGATCACGATGGCACCGAGCAGCCACGGCAGCTGCCGGATGCGTTGGCCGAGCATCTCGAGCTTGAAGTAGACGTTCTCGAAGTGCTCATCGAGGAGGAACTGCGCCAGGACCAGGGCCCCGGTGCCGGGCGTCTTGGCGTCGAGCGGCAAGACCGCGGTCACGGCCTGCTTGCGCCAGCCGGTGAGCTTCTCGTCGGTCTCCGCGCGGAGCACGCGGGCCCGCGCCAGGCGTTCGTCATCGTCGTATGACTCGTACAGGAAGCGCTTGGCGCGATGGAGGTGCATCCAGGCCCCTTGGTCGTCACCGTCTTCTACCGCTTGGCTCGCCGTGGCGAGACTCGCCTCGGCGTACGGCTTCCACGGAACGGCGGAGCGGCCGGCGCTCTCGACGCGCCGCTCGAGGTCCTGCCGCACGCCTTCGATCTGTCCCAGCAGTCGCCGGCGGCGCGGCGTGTCGTGGCTGTTCGGCTGTCTCTGTGCCATGGTCTCTCCCGCTTCGGGTTGGCCCGTGCTCAGGGAGGCAGGTGGTACGCTTGTCGAACGACCTCGCGCTCGGTGGAGTACGTCAAGCGCTCCACCGCCTCGGCGGGCTCGAGCCAGACGACCGCCTGCACCTCGGAGGCATCGACCGCCGTGCCGCCGGCCGGGGCTCCGTCGTCGGCGGTCATCCGAATGAACGTGACGACCTTGGGGACGCCACCCGCGTCGTATTCGGTGGGGAAGGACGGCCCCACGATCCGGCCGCGCACGCCGGTCTCCTCCGCCACCTCCCGCAGCGCGGTGGCCTCGAGCGTCTCACCGGGTTGCTGCTTGCCCTTGGGCAGCACCCAGTCGCCCGGCTCGCCGCTCAGGTCGCGATAGCGGACGCGGTGCACGACGGCGATCCGCACGTGGCCGTCGGCGTCGGAGCACTCGAGCAGCCCTCCGGCGGCGACGACGGGCTCAGAGGGAGGGGCGTTGGGTTGCGCACGGGTTGGTTCGGGGTCGGTAGCCATGATGTGGTAATGTCGTGGTCGGTGGCGGGCGGGGGCAAGAATGGGAAAGCGGCAGCGGCACACCGCACCCCGCTTCCCCGGCGGCAGAGCGGCAGAGCGGCAGGGTGGCCGAAGCAGGCTCCCTGCCGGAAGGCGCTTCGTAGCGCTCGGCGTAGATTTGATGAGACCCTGGTCCGTTCCTATGTTTAGGCAGGGTGGGCCATAGGTTTCACGAGACGCTCGGCGACGAGGCGGCCTCTGACATGGTGGACTGAATGCACGGCGTAGACGTGCAGCGCGCTGAATTGCGGGAGTTGAATGAGTTGAACTACGCTCGATTCGATGCGCGGTTCAACGAGTTGCGTCACGACATGCAGGCCGGGTTCGCTCAGCTCGAGAGCCGAATTGAAGCCAAGATCGAGCAGCGAACTGCCGACCTCATGAAGTGGTCGTTCGTGTTCTGGGTGGGTGCGGTGGGCGCGATTGCGGTGTTGGCGGGGGTGTTGCGGTAGAGCGCCGGGCGGTCGGCTTTGCCGAAGGAAGGGGCCGGTACCGGCTGGTCGTGGAGGGCGTTAGAATGAGTGCCGATTTCGAAGGGTCACGGGACGAAGCGCAGTCCGGTGGGCCGCAACCGCG
>Ga0256864_1000090_pt1 | contig 36799 bp, 24 predicted proteins | sample RVTome_11_FD_187336 | JGI IMG/M metagenome (GOLD analysis project Ga0256864, IMG submission 187336) | Soil microbial communities from uranium-contaminated site in the Upper Colorado River Basin, Wyoming, United States - RVT147D111 HiSeq ... | reverse complement strand
ATCACCAAGCTATCCAGTCGCGAGTTCAACCAGGACACCAGCCGTGCCAAGCGGGCGGCGAAACGTGGGCCGGTCATCATCACGGACCGCGGCCGTCCGGCGCACGTGTTGCTCACATTCAAGGACTACCAGCGCCTCACCCGCGAGACTCGCAGCGTCATCGACCTCCTGGGACTGCCGCCGGGAATAGAGGACGTGGAGCTGGAGATCCCGGCGCTGCGCGACCTCCCCCTCCCCGCCCAGCTCCCCTGATGTTCCTCCTCGACACGAACGTCGTTTCCGAGCTGCGTAAGGCGCGGGCCGGGAAGGCGGACCCGAAGGTCGCGGCATGGGCGGCGGAGGTACCCGCCGTGACCCTCTTCCTGTCGGCGATCACCGTGCACGAACTGGAGCTCGGAACCCTCCTCGTCGAGAGGCGTGATCCGGCCCAGGGCGAGATCCTTCGGGCATGGCTGGACGATCACGTCCTGCCCGCGTTCGCCGACCGCATCCTGCCGGTCGACACCACCGTCGCACGGCGCAGCGCGGCACTCCACGTTCCTGATCCGCGTCCGATCCGGGATGCTCTCATCGCCGCCACCGCGCTGGTCCACGAGCTCACGGTCGTCACCCGCAACGTGACTGACTTCGCATCGACTGGAGCCAAGGTCGTCAATCCCTGGCTCTGACGGCCGAGGAGATCGATGGCCAAAGCTGAGCGAGACGTAGGTGATCGCCGCGGCTCTGGCGGCGCTACAGGAGAGTCATCATGACGAGACCGACGACGATCCGACTTCCTGACGAGCTGCTCGAGGCGCTCGACCAGCGTGCGCGAAGCCACCGGAAGAATCGCGCCTCGTTCATCCGCGAGCTGCTGGCCGACGGCCTCGACCGCGACCTCGAAGATGAGGTGGTCCATGCCTACGGTGAAGGCCACCTCTCCCTGTCCCAGGCGGCACAACGGCTCGGCCTCGACCCGTGGTCCTGGTTCGACCTGCTCCGCCGACGCAACGAGACGCTCAACGTCGAGCTCGAAGATTGGATCGACTCCCGCTCGGCGGTCTGACGCACGCGCTGTTTCCCCGGTCCTGCTCCTCGCTCGGCCTTGGTGGTCAAGCGTCGTAGCCCGCGGTCGAGGGCCGCGGCCGGAATTACCGCGGCGCGCTGAACTCCTGCGCGATCAGGCGGGCTGCCGACGAGCGTGTCGGCTGCCGGCGTAAAGGAACAATTCCCGCGCCCGCCGCGCCTCAGTGCCGCAGCTCGGCCGCCCGGGGCCGCCGCTCGCCGCCGCCGTCCCCGGCCGCCGCCTCGACCTCGGGGAAGGTCAGCCGGCCCTCGCGAAAGGAGCCGCCGCGCAGGGTGATCGCCAGCGCCTCGCCGAGGTCCTCGACCGCGTGCACCGCGAGGCGCGCGCGCACGTCCTCGGGCAGGTCCTCGAGGTCGGGCTCGTTGGCCTTGGGCAGCACGATCTCGGTGATGCCGGCGCGCACGGCGCCGAGCACTTTCTCCTTGACGCCGCCGATCGGCAGCACGCGGCCGGAGAGCGTGATCTCGCCGGTCATCGCCACGTCGTGGCGCGCCGCGCGCCCGGACAGGCGCGAGACCAGCGCGGTCGCCATGGTGACGCCGGCCGACGGGCCGTCCTTGGGGATCGCCCCCGCCGGCACGTGGATGTGGAGGTCCTGCTTGAACGCCTTGGCGTCAATGCCGAGCGCCTCGCCGTGCGAGCGCGCGTAGGTGAGGGCGGCGCGCGCCGACTCCTTCATCACGTCGCCGAGCTGGCCGGTCAGGGTCAGCTCGCCCTTGCCCGGCATCTGCGACGCCTCGACGAACATGATGTCGCCGCCGACCGGCGTGTAGTACATGCCGGTGGCGACGCCGATCTGGTCGCTCTCGGCGGCGTGCTCCGGATGGACCTTGGGGCGGCCGAGCAGGTCGTGCAGGCCCTGCTCGTCGAGGCCGAAGCGCTCGATCTCGCGGCCGGCGATCTTGCGCGCCACCTTGCGCGCCACCCGCCCCAGCTCGCGCTCGAGCTGGCGCACGCCGGCCTCGCGGGTGTAGCCGCTGATCAGCCGCGACAGCGCCGCGGCGGTCAGCTCGAGCTGATCGGCGCCGAGCGCGTTCTCCTCGAGCTGGCGCGGCAGCAGGTAGCGGCGGGCGATCTCGCGCTTCTCGGCCTCGGTGTAGCCGGCGAACTCGACCACCTCGAGACGGTCGAGCAACGGCCCCGGGATGTCCTGGATGAAGTTCGCGGTGGCAATGAACAGGACCTCCGAGAGGTCGAACGGCACGCCGAGGTAGTGGTCGACGAAGCTGTCGTTCTGCGCCGGGTCGAGCACCTCGAGCAGCGCGCTCGCCGGGTTGCCCTGGTACGAGACGCCGAGCTTGTCGACCTCGTCGAGCAGGAACACAGGGTTCTTGGTGCCGGCCTGCTTCATGCCCTGGATGATCCGCCCCGGCATGGCGCCGACATAGGTCCGGCGGTGGCCGCGGATGTCGGCCTCGTCGCGGGCGCCGCCGAGCGAGATGCGCACGTACTTGCGCCCCATCGCGCGGGCGATCGACTTGGCGATCGAGGTCTTGCCGACGCCGGGCGGGCCGACGAACAGCAGGATCGGGCCGCGGGCGGCGCGGTCGTCGTCGTTGCCGGCCGCCTCGTCGCCGGCCGGCTCGCCCTCGGCCGGCTTGCCGTCGCCGCCGGGGATCCCGGCCGCGACGGCCTTGCCGTTACCGCCGGGCGCCGCCGCTTCCGCGGCCGCGGCGCCGTCGCCGTCGCCGCCGACACCGGCAGCCGCCGCCTCGCCGCCGTCCGTCTCGGCGCCGGCCTTCCTTCCCTCGGCCTCGGCGCGGGCAGTGCGGAGTTGGCGCACGGCCAGGAACTCGAGCACCCGGTCCTTGACGTCCTCGAGACCGTAGTGGTCCTCCTCGAGGATCTCCTCGGCGCGCTGGATGTCGAGGTGCTCCTCGGTGCGCTCGCCCCACGGCAGCTCGGTGATCGTCTCGAGATAGGTGCGGATGACCTGCGACTCCATCCCCTCGCGGCCGATGCGCGACAGCCGGCCCCACTCGCGGTCGACCTCCTTGCGCACCTCCTCGGGCAGCGGCAGGGCGTCGAGGCGCTCCTTCAGCTCCTGGACGTCCTCGCCGCCCTCACCCTCGCCGAGCTCCTGCTGGATCGCCTTCATCTGCTCGCGCAGGTACATCTCGCGCTGGCGGTCGCCGAGCTCCTCCTGGACCTTCGACTTGATCGTCTCCTGGGCGTCGAGGACGCCGATCTGGCGCTGCACCAGCACCAGCACCCGGCGCAGCCGCTCCTCGACCGACAGGGTCTCGAGCAGCATCTGGCGGTCGGCGGTCGGCATCTCGGTGTAGCCGGCCACCAGGTCGGCGAAGCGGCCCGGCTCGGTGACGTTCTCGAGCACCTGCTCGACCACCTCGTCGGGCAGGCCGACCTTGCGGCCCAGCTCCGTCGCGCGCTCGCGCGCCTCGCGGTAGAGGGCGGCGAACGCCGCGTCCTCGTCGTCGAGCGGCAGCATCTCCTCGGCGTCGCGGACGATCGCCTGGAGATAGCCGCTGCCCTCGCTGATGCGCACCGCGATGCCGCGCCGCTCGCCGCGCACCAGGAGCTGGGCGCCGCCGAGGCCGCGCTGGATCTGGGCGATCCGCGCCACCGTGCCGATCGTGTAGAGCCCCTCGGGGGTGACCTCGTCGACGTTCTGGCGCTGGGCGACGGCGAACAGGAGCTTCTCCGGCCCCTTGATCGCCGCCTCGATCGCCTTCAACGTCCCCGGCCGGCCGACGCCGATCGGCACCGTCACGCCCGGGAACAGCACCGCGTCGCGCAGGGGGAGCACGGGCAGGGTCGGGGTGCCGCCGATGTGGGGGGTCGGGTGGGCGGCGGCGGGCTCGGCGGTGGCTGCCGGCGCGGTGGCGCCGGCGGCGGGCTCGGCGGCCCGGGCCGGGCCCGGCTCCTCGGTCCGGCTCTCCTGGAGGGTCTCCTCGGCGGTCCGGCTCTCCGGCGCCTCGGGTGCTCGGCTCTCGGGGTCCTTTCGCTCTGGCATCCTCACTCCCGTTGTGTCTTCCCCGGCGGCGAGGCAGACTGCCCCGCCGCAGTTGTGAGGATGACAACAGCCCCGGAGACCCTGGGATTCCAGGATCTGACAAGGGGGGACTCAAGGACTGGCCGGGGTTCCGGGCGGCCTCAGACCAGACCGAGGTATCTCAATATCGCCAGCCAGAGCGAATCGTCCTTCGGATCCCCGAGATTGGGCGTCGTCGGCTCCACCTCGACGCTGGGTTCCAGGACCGACAATGGGACTCAGGGAATCAAGTCAGCGACGATGCTTCCACCGGGTTGACCTCGATGTGTCTGGGGTCGGGCTCAGGCGCTATGTCCCTGACCGCCGCGGAGTCGAAGCAACCGCGCAGAGTGACGTCCGCGTCCTCGTTGAAGATCGGCGGCGATACCGCGAGGATCGGTTTCCCGGGCGCTTTTGCATCACGGAACACCACCCAGGTACCCGCGAGGAATGGGTGCGGGACCGGGGGGTCCCCCGCCTTGATCGTGCCCTTGGCCACGGCGGTCGGCACAAATGCGGCCGCTCCGGGTGACGCGGCGTTGTAGATGTACACATCGGCGACCAGGGCCGCCACCAGCATGAACAGGCCCAGGACCGTCAGCTCCGGATCGCCGACGTCGAGCAGGCAGCCCAGGGCCGTGGCCGCCGCACCACCGCCGGTGAGAACCGCCGAGAGGAGCGCCGGTGTCGTGATGTTCGGGGTGCTCGGCTGAACCTCGTAATCGACATCGTGATTGCTGCCGTTTCCGATCGCCATGATCTATCCCTCCGCCGGTTCGCGGTCCCGGAAAGGTCCCGCGTTGTGGTTTTCCAGCAACTGTCGTCACGGGGCCTCGATCGTTACCGCCGTGCCTGCGGTCGTCTGCTCTCTGCTGCCCAGGAGAACGAACGGGGCCCAGTGGAACGGCGCGGCGTCCCGACCTCCCGCGTCCACCAGGCCGAGCTGCGCCTGCCTCAGGGCCTCCGCCTTGTCGTCGCCGCGGTCCAGGGAGTCGTAGAACGACGCCATCAGACGAGCGGTCGATCGGTCCGACACCGGCCACAGACTGACCACGAGCGAACGCGCACCGGAGTAGAAAAACGCCCGCGCCAGCCCCACCACGCCCTCGCCCGAGACCAGCCTGCCCAGGCCGGTCTCGCACGCGGACAGCACGACGAGATCGGCGGACAGATCGAGGTTGAAGATCTCCCGCGTCTGGAGGATGCCGTCCTGTCCATCGCCGCCGTCGAGGGCGAAGACCAGCCCCGAGCGCTCCGGGAAAGACTCGCAGGCCACACCGTGGACCGCGACATGGAGCCGCTCCGCCGTGGCGACTTCGGCGGCGGTCTTGAACCGCGCTTCGGTGGCGTCCGCCCCCTCGTAGACGCGAGATCTCCCGGGGTACCGGGCTGCGATCACCTCGACCTCGCGCCCCGAGCCCCGCAGTCTCTCCAGCTGCTCGGACCGCACGGCTGCCGACGAGTTGGTGGCCTCGACACCCGGCACCGGGCAGTCGAGGGCCACGGGGCTGTCGTACGCCGGGTCGGCGAAGGCGACGAACCGGATGTCCGGAGGACGATCGTCGCCGGCCACGGACTTCCGACGCTCGAGGTTGGCGAGGACCGACGCCGACGGGACGTAGCTGACGGTGACCGTCCGCAACAGGTAGTCGAGGTCCCGATAGCCGGCACTCCGCCCCGCCGGCGACGTCACCAGCGCCTCGAAGGGCAGCAGGTGAAGCGATCCGTCCGGAACGACGATCACGTCGTCGATCCGTCCATTCGCCGCGGCGCCGCTCAGCGCCGGTGCCACGAGCACCTCGTAGAGGCGGTTGGCGGACGCGGCGAACTCCGCCGCCGGCCCCATGCGGAGCAGGGCCGACCGGAATGCAGCGACGTCGCTGCGGATCTCTCGCGCCGCCGGCAGCCGCAGGAGCGAGAGCGCGTCGCGAGTCAGCACGAAGACGTAGGACCGGTCCTCGCCGATCCAGTACTCGAGCAGCGCCAGACCGGGCGGGAGGAGTGCCCGGGCGTCCTCGACGGTCAGGGTCTCGGTCTGGTGGACCTGCCGATGCCCCGGCAGCCGTTCCCGGATCGCCGCCTGCACTCGCCACCACTCCTCCTCCGCCCGCTCGAGCTCCGACCGCACGGCCGCTGCCCGCCGCTCGTCTCCGCCGGGGGCCACGACGTCGCTCAGCCCCCTCTGCAGCCGGGCGATCCGTAGGTCGAGCTCCTGGGCGGACAAGCGAAGGGCGGGATCCGCCCGCGCCGTCAGGTCGACCCGTGCGTCGGTGATCAGATCGAGCAGGGCCTGCGCGCGCCCCCTCTCGCTCGCGGCGAAGGCGGCCGGCGTGTCACCTTGATCGACCAGCAGGTTGACGTAGAGCTCGTAGAAGCGGCGGGAGCCCTCGGAGAACCCCGCCTGCAAGGGAGGGGAGAAGAGGCCGGAGCGGACGTGCCGGCTGAGGTCGATCGCCTCCTCGATCGCCCTGCGCGCTTCGTCCGGTCTCTCCTGCGCCAGCAGCTCCGCGAGACGGTACAGCGACCAGGCCGTGCGCAGCCGCTCGCCCTGCGCCCGGTTGATCGCCAGCGCCGCCGTCAGGTGCTCGTGCGCAGCCGACCGCTCGCCCAGCCGCCCGAGAGCGGCCCCGAGCGCCGTGCGGGTCAGCGCCTCTTCGAGTCGATTCCCGGTCGAGACCCAGGCCGTCAGGGCCGCCTCGAGCTGATCGACCGCTCCGGCCGGCTCTCCTTCCTCGAGGAGCGCGTTGCCGAGGCCGAACCTCGCGGCGGCCATCCGCTCCGTACGGGCCTCGCCCTCGCCGAGGCGCTCGGCGGTGCTCAGCGCGCGAAGGAAGTACTCCTCGGCTCGCGCATACTCGGTCTGGCGGAACAGGACGATTCCAAGCTCGCGCAAGGCCTCGGACTGGCGCGCCGGATCACCGAGCGCCTCGGCGGCGGCGAGCGCATCCTGATAGTGTTCCCAGGCCTCCTCGGGCCGTCTCAAGTCGAGCGCGAGCGCACCCAGGCTCAGCAGCACGTCGACCACCCGCCGGCGGTCGGCGCGCGTCTCGGTGAGCGTGAGGCAGCGGCGGTAGTTCTCCACCGCCTCTTCGAGCCTGCCCTCCCAGCGGTCGAGGTTCCCCCGCTCGTGCGAAACGTCCGCCTGGACCACCCGGTCCTTCGACGCTTCCGCCCGCCGCCATGCCCGCTCGATGAGGTCCCTCGCTTCCGCGAGGTCGCCCTCGTTCCGGGCGAAGGCGGCGAGCTCCCGCAGCCCGATCGCCTCGGTCGTCGCGTCGCCGGCCCTCTGCGCCTCGGCGACCAGCTCCTCGAACGCCGCAGGGGCCCGGTCGGGAGCGCAGTCCTTCAGCAGCACGGCCCGGTTGAAGGCGGTGACCGCCGCCTGCTCCAGCTCGCCGCTCGCGCGTGCGATCGCCAGCGCCTCGTCGTAGGCGGCCTGCGCGCCGGCGCAGTCGGCACGCCGCCGCAGGATCCTGCCCTGCCAGTTCAGGGCCTCGATCCGCCACCACGGGAGCGCCGCGGCCGTGCTCAGCGCCAGCGCCTCCTCGCTACGGGCAACGGCGGCGTCGGGATCGGCCAGCCACTGGAGGCTGACGATGTCGATCAGGATCTCGGCCATCAAGGCGGCGTCACCGGCTCGCCTCCAGTCCTCGAGCGCCCGCTCCAGAGCCGCGATCGCCTGGTCCACCTCGTCGCGTGCGGCCAGGCGTGCCGCCTCCGCGCCGGCTCGTTGGGCGGCGGCGCGGTGCTCGTCGCCTTCCCGCTGCGGACGGACCTCTTCCACGACTAGGCGATAGGCGGTCGAGGTGGCGGGATTGGGGTTGTCGATCTCGATTCGGTGGTCGCCCGCGGCGTCGGTGATCCACGCCGCGAGACCGGCGTACTCGTCGTGGATGCCGGCCGCCTCGATGAGGGGGCGATCGTCGGGCGCGACGACCCGCAAGGCCAGCTCGCCATCCGGCGTCTGCGGGGCCACGACCAGTCTCACGTACTCGCCGGAGCCGAGCTCGAGCGAATAGACGGCGCTTCCGTCCGGGCTCAGCTCGCCCTCGACGGCTTCTCCGGGAACCAGGAGGACCGGCCGCGAGCACCCCCCGAGGCAGACCACGCCCACCGCCGCCGCGGCCCACCAGGCACCGCGCCCGACCGCTCTGCGCGTACGCCAAGTCATTGACAGCCCTTGAATTCACGCATTGTACACCCGTGCGTGCCTCCGCTTGACTCCCGCCCGCCGACGGGACACCATTCCCGCCCAGGGGAGCCCGTTTGTGACGATACGCGCCGAGGACGCACGGCTGGTCGATCGCTATCTCTCCGGCGAGCAGGAGGCGATCGCGACGCTCGAGGGGTGGATCCACCGCGCCGCCCAGCCCTACCGGCGGCGGCTGTCGGGGGTGTGGGACGACGTGCTCCAGGACGTGCGGCTGGAGGTCACGCGGCTGCTGCGCGGGCAGGCGTTCCGCGGCGAGTCGGCGCTCAAGACTTACCTCTGGCGGGTGGTCTGCCATACCTGTCTCGACCGCATCCGCAGCCACCGCCGCTGGCGCTGGACCGAGCTGGACGGGATGGAGGACTGGGAGGCCGACGCCGTCCTCGGCGACCCGGGCGGGCGGATCGAGCCGGAGTCGAAGGACCTGCTGCTGCGGGTGCTCGAGCGGATGTCGGAGGACTGCCGCCGGCTCTGGTCGCTGGTGCTCGCCGGTTTCTCCTACCGCGAGATGAGCAGCCGCACCGGGATCGCCGAGGGCGCGCTGCGGGTGCGGGTGCTGCGCTGCCGCAAGCGCGCGGTGGAGCTGCGCGAGGAGCTGATGGCCGCGGCGAACTAGGACCAGGACCCGGCGAGCACCGGCTCGGGCGGCGACCCGGATGTAGCGTTCGCGGTAACGGCGATGCGCAAGCGGCGCCTAACCCTGGCGAACTCGGGACGAGCGCTCCTCGTTCCGCAGCCGTCCGATAGGCGTCCGAAGCCCGGCCGCCGCCGCGGCCGATCCGATGATGCGATGCGATGACCTGAAGGGACACGAGAGATGGACACCGAACGCGCCACGGAGCTCCTCCCCTGGCTCCTCAACGGCACCCTGGAGGGGCCGGAGCGGGACGAGGTCCTGAACGCCCTGCGCACCAGCGAGGAGCTGCGAGCCGAGCTGGCCGAGACCCGCCAGGCAGGCGAGGTCTTCGGCCAGCACGTGCCGGCCGCCGACCTGGTCGCCCACGCCTTCGGCGAGCCCACCGGGCTCGACCGCGGGCGGATCGAAGCCCACCTTGCGCTGTGCGCGAGCTGCGCCGAGGAGCTGGCGATGGCGCGTGAGAGCCACGCGCTGGCGGAGGCGCCGGAGTCCGGCGGCGCCGCCACGACCGCGCCGGCCGCGCCCGCCGCCGGAGAGCGCCGGAGCGGCCGGCTGCTCGCCTTCCTTCGCCCCTCCGCGTCCGCCGGCGGCGGGGTGGCGGGATGGCAGGCCGCGGCGCTCGCCGCCAGCGTGGCCGCGGCGGTCGCGCTCGGCGGCTGGATCTGGACCTGGCAGCAGTCCCAGGGACGGGTGAACGACCTGGTGGCCAGCCTGCGCGAGGGCACGCCGCCGGCATCGGGAGAGATGGTCGACAGCCTGGGTCTGCTGCCGGAGTCCGAGGTCCTGCGCGGCACCCGCGACCGTGAGCTGAGCGCCGCCGCCCGCCACGGCGCCTACGAGCTGTCCATCTACGACGAACGGATCACGACCGCAGACCGGTACGAGCTGCGGCTGATCGACCCCGCCGCCCCGGAGGGCGAGCGCGAGCTGATCCGCACCGTGCCGTGGGAGCAAACCGAGGGCCAGCTCACCTTCCGCGTGGCGGTCGACCGGCCGGAACCGGGGACGACCTACACCGGCGAGTTGGTCCGGCTGGTCTCCGGCCGCGGCTGGGTGCTGATCGAGCGCTACGCGGTGCCGGTCGGCTCACGCGGCTGAGCCGTCCGGGCCGCCGGGCGGCTCGGCCGGCTCGGGCGGCCGGGCCGCCGGCGCGCCGCGCTCCACCTCCGGCCATGGCCGCGACACCACGCAGGCGTTGATCCCGCCGATGCCCATCGAGAGCTTGCCCGCCAGCCCGTGCGGCGGCGGGCAGGCGCGGTCGAAGACGAAGCGGCGGTGCAGGCCGGCGATCTGCTCGTTCAGTTCGCCCTCGGCGAGCGGCGTCGGGTAGAGGGTGCCGCGCTGGTAGCCGAGGTACTGCGCGGTCAGCTCCCAGCCGCCGCACGCCCCCATGCCGTGGCCGAAGGTGCCCTTGCGGGCGGTCACCAGCACATCGCCGGGCACCACCTCGCGCAGGGTCTCGACCTCGGTGTAGTCGCCCGGGGTGGCGGTGGCGTGGAGGTCCCAGGAGGCGATCTCGGCCGGCGCCGCGCCGGCCGCCGCCAGCGCCTGCTCGACCGCCGCCTTCGGCCCCTCCTTCGACGGCGTGATGATGTGGTCGGCGTCGGCCGAGGTGCCGACCGCCAGCGGCTCCATGCCGAGCGGCGAGAAGCCGCGCGCGCTCATGTGCTCGTAGTCGCCGACGATCCAGATCGCCGCGCCGCCCGAGACGTGGGTGCCGCGCAGCGCGGTCAGCGGCTTCGACACCGTGCCGTCGCCCGAGGTCACCCGCGCGCTGTAGAAGCCGCCCACCGTCAGCGGGTGCGGCGGCGCGTCGGCGGCGCCGACCACCACCGCCTTGGCCTCGCCGCGGCGGACGGCGTCGAGCGCCAGCTTGAGCGCCACGCCGAAGGTCGAGCAGGCGGCGACCGGGGCGAAGGTCAACCCGGTGATCCGGCCGAGCATCGAGATCTGCGACGCCGGGTTGTTCGAGATGTTCCACAGCAGGTTCGCCGACACCGCGTTCCACGGCGGCTCGGGGGCGCCCCAGCGCTCCTGCAGGCGGGTCTTGCGGCGGCGCTTCTCCTTCATCATCCGGAGCTTGCCGGCCTCGATCTCGCCCTCGACCTGCATCGCCTCGATCTCGCGCAGCTCGGCGAGGTAGTCCTGGAGCTTCTCCGAGCGCGCCGCCCAGTAGGCGTGCCAGGCCTCGCGCGCGACCTCGGCCTCCTCGGCACCGGCCTCCTCGGGCGGCGCCGGGGCGTCCTCGTCGAGGCCGACGCCGGCGAGGTGGGCGGCGAGCGCGGCGTTGCGCTCGGGATCGGCCCAGAAGCGGTTCCACCGCCGCTGCGCGCGATGGTAGGCGATCGAGATCTCGAAGATCGTCGGCAGCGCCCCGAGCCCGGTGCCGACGTAGACGTGCGCCGCGCCGCCGAGCGCCGCCAGCTCCTCCTCGAGCCCGGGGTTCTGGCCCAGCGCCTGGATGAACGCCCCGACCGCGTAGAGCGTCGAGGGGTCCATCTTGTCGCGGAGCTGCGGGTAGCGGTTGGGCGGGAAGCGCTGCTCGATCCATGGCCGGTAGGTCTCGAACGAGAAGCGCGGCCGGCCGACCATGAAGTTGTTGGGACCGAAGCCCTCGAACGGCGCCAGCCAGCTCTCCGCGCAGCCGAGCCGCTCGGCGAACTCGTCGACGTTCGCCGCCTCGGGCGCGACGATCCCCCAGCCGTAGATACCGACCCTGCGCAACGATGACCTCCCCGGATCGAGGAGTCTATCCGCCCAGCTCGGCGACCCGGGCGAGCAGATCGACCACCCGGTTGGAATACCCCCATTCGTTGTCGTACCACGACACCACTTTGGCGTAGCCGTCGCCTCGGGCCCGCGTCGACAGCGCGTCGACGATCGACGAGTGGGGGTTGCCGATGATGTCGGAGGAGACCAGCGGCACCTCGCTGTACTCGACGATGCCGGCGAGCCGCTCGGTGGCGGCCGCCTCGCGCAGCGCGGCGTTGACGTCGGCGGCCGACGGCGTGGCGGCGAGCCGGCAGACGAAGTCGACGATCGAGCCGTCGGGCACCGGCACCCGCATCGCCATGCCGTCGAGCTTGCCCTCGAGCCGCGGCAGCACCTTGGCCACCGCGCGCGCCGCGCCGGTGGTGGTCGGGATGACATTGAGCGCCGCCGCCCTGCTCCGCCGGAAGTCCTTGTGCGGCACGTCGGCGAGCCGCTGGTCGTTGGTGTAGGCGTGGACGGTGGTCAAGAAGCCCTCTTCGATGCCGAAGGCGTCGTCGAGGATCATCGCCAGCGGCGCCAGGCAGTTGGTGGTGCACGAGGCGTTGGAGACGATCCGGTGCTCGGCCGACAGCTCGCCGTCGTTGACCCCGATCACCACGGTGGCGTCGATCGCGTCCTTGGCCGGCACGGTGAGCACCACCCGCTCGGCGCCGGCGGCGAGGTGCTTTTCGAGCTGCGCGCGGCTGCGGAAGACGCCGGTCGACTCGATCACCACCTCGACCCCCAGGTCGCCCCACGGGATCGCCGCCGGGTCGCGCTCGGCGGTCATCTCCACCCGCTCGCCGCCGACGAACATCGCCTCGTCGTCGGCGGTCACCTCGCGGTCGTAGATGTCCATCACGGTGTCGTACTTGAGCAGGTAGGCGAGCTGCTGGTTGTCGAACAGGTCGTTGACGGCGGCGACCCGGAAGCCGGGGCGGTCGGCGAGGATGCGGAAGACGCTCCTGCCGATGCGGCCGAAGCCGTTGATGCCGACGCGCACCTCGCCGTCGCCGCCGGCCCGCGGTGCGCTTCCGCCGTTCATGCCGCCGCCGCTCATGCCGCCGCCTTGCGCTCGAGATCGCGGAAGCGCTCGATCAGGTCGACCACCCGGTGGCTGTAGCCCCAGCCGTTGTCGTACCAGGCCAGGGTCTTCGACACGCGCTCGCGGAGGGTCATCGTCGCCTGGGCGTCGAACGTCGACGACAGCGACGAGCGGATGATGTCGGAGGAGACGATCGGCTCGTCCTCGTAGCCGAGGATGCCGCGCCAGCGGCCGCTGCCGGCGGCGCTCTTGACCAGCTCGTTGATCGCGGTCGCGGTCACCGGCTCGTCGTGCCAGCAGACCATGTCGACCACCGAGCCGTTGGGCACCGGGACGCTGAACGAGGCGCCGGTCAGCCGGCCGGCGAGCGCGGGCAGGAGCTGCTCGACGACCTCGGCGGCGTTGGTCTCCTGGGGGATGATGTTCTCGGCCGCCGCCCGGCCGCGCCGCGGGTCCTCGGCGGGCACGTCGGCGAGCCGGTTCTGGTTGCTGTAGGCGTGAGTGGTGGTCAGGAAGGCGCGCCGGATGCCGAACGCCTCGGCGAGGAGCTTCAAGACCGGCGCCGCGCAGTGGGCGGTCGACGAGCCGTTGGAGACGATCCGGTGCTCGGGCGTGAGGCGGTCGTCGTTGACCCCCATCACCACCGTGATGTCGGGCGGATCGGCCGGCGGCGCGCACAGGATCACCCGTTCGGCGCCGCGCTCGAGGTGGCGCTCGATCTGCTCCCGCGAGCGCGAGGCCGAGGTCGCCTCGATCACCGTGTGGACGCCGAGCGCGCCCCAGTCGGCGTCGCCGGGGTCGGCGGCGGAGAGCATCTTGACCCGCCGCCCGGCGGCGTAGAGCCAGCCGTCGACGACCGAGACGTGGTCGGGGAAGCGCCCGAACAGGGTGTCGAAGCGCAGCAGGTACTCGAGCGCCGCGTGGTCGGCGACGTCGCTGATCGCGGCGATCCGCAGGTCCTCCCGCCGGTAGAGGATGCGGAACAGGTTGCGGCCGATGCGGCCGAAGCCCATCAGCCCGATCCGGAGCGGTTCCACTGGTCCTCCTCGTGATCTCGATCGACCCGCCCGCCCGGCCTCCCCGGGCGGAGCGAGGAGTGTACCGGAACCGCCACCGCGCCGCCGGGCTGTCACGCCGGCGTCAAACCGCTAAGGTAGGACCCGGCATCGGCGTCACGTCGATCGAACACGCCGGGACGAGGAGGAGAGACCCGTGATCCAGACCAGGAAGCTGTGCGCCGCGATGGCGGTGCTCGCGGCGGCGTTCGCCGGCGCCTGCGGCCCGCAGGGCCTCACGCCCGAGGGCGAGCAGGCGGCCGGCCGGGGCGCCGGGGGCCGTTTCGGCGGCCGCGACCAGATCCGCATCGTCGGCTCGTCGACCGTCTACCCGTTCTCCACCAAGGTCGCCGAGCAGTTCGGCAAGACCACGCAGTTCCCCACCCCGGTGGTCGAGTCGACCGGCACCGGCGGCGGCTTCAAGCTGTTCTGCGCCGGCGTCGGCGTCGACCACCCCGACGTCACCAACGCCTCGCGGGCGATCAAGGAGTCCGAGGTCGAGGCCTGCCGCGCCAACGGCATCGCGGACGCGGTCGAGATCCCGATCGGCTACGACGGCATCGTGATCGCCAACGCCCGCGGCGGCCCGGCCTTCGAGCTGACCCGCAGGCACCTCTTCCTGGCTCTCGCGCGCGAGGTGCCGCAGGGCGAGGCCGGCAAGCTGGTCGCCAACCCCTACTCGACCTGGAGGGACGTCGACGCGGCGCTGCCGGCGATCGAGATCGAGGTCCTCGGCCCGCCGCCGACCTCGGGCACCCGCGACGCTTTCGCCGAGCTGGCGCTCGAGGACGGCTGCAAGGAGTTCGACTGGATCGAGGCGCTCGAGGACGGCGACGAGGAGCGCTACCAGGCGATCTGCCACTCGGTCCGCGAGGACGGCGCCTACGTCGAGGCGGGCGAGAACGACAACCTGATCGTCCAGAAGGTGGTCGCCAACCCCGAGGCGCTGGGCGTCTTCGGCTTCAGCTTCCTCGACCAGAACCGCGACAAGATCCAGGGCGCTCCGATCGACGGCGTCGAGCCGACGTTCGAGTCGATCGCCGACGGCAGCTACCCGGTGTCGCGGCCGATCTTCTTCTACCTCAAGCGGGCGCACGTCGGCGTCATCCCGGGCATTCCCGAGTTCGTCGCCGAGTTCGTCAGCGAGCGCGCGATGGGCGAGGACGGCTACCTCGGGGAGCTCGGCCTGATCCCGCTGCCCGAGGACGAGCTGGCCGCCGTCCGCGCGACCGCCGCCGGCCTCGGCGGCGGCTGAGGCCCGCGCGAGGCCCGCCGAGACCCCAGAGTCTCTTGCCGTCGTCCCCGGCCGGCGGTTCCCCTCTCCGGGACCGCCGGCTTTTTTCGGTTCGATCCGGTGCCGGGCGGAAGGCGGCAGACTACGGTACGCTCACCCCGACTCGGTGGCCTCAGAACTCGACTCGTCTGGCACGATTCGGCGAAAGGAGCGTCGCTAGGTGGCACGGTCGCTGCGGATCTGGACCGCCACCTGGTCGCTCGGCGCCGCCCTGCTCGGGGTGGCGCTGGCGTTCGGCGAGCCGGGTCACATCCCGCGCCCGCTGCTTCCCCCGCTGCTGGCGCTCGTCGGAGCCGGCGCCGGGCTCGCCGCCGGGGCTCTGCGCTGGCTCCTTCGCCGGATCGCCACCGGCTCCCGCCCCGCGGCGGCCGCGCTGGCGGCGGGCTGCGGCCTGCTCATCGGCCTCGCGCTCTCGCGCTTCGGTCTCGGCACGCCCCCCCTGCCCAGCGCGGTCGCCGGCGTCCTCCTGGCGCTGATCTCGTTCTCGATCGAAGCGCGGGCGGCCGGCGGCGCCGGTTGACGCCGCCGGCCGCCACCCTCACGAACCCGTCGAGTCGAAGGCCAGGCCGTCGTCGACCGCCGGGTCGCCGTTGCGGCTGTGCGGGACGCTCACCGGCAGTGCGCCCTCGCAGGTGCCGCCGTTGCCGTCGGCGGCGCTGAAGACGACCCGGTAGACGCGGCCGTTGCCGGTTCCGGAGCGCTCGGCGCGGAGCTCGGCCACCCCGGTGCCGACCCCGCGGCCGTCGGGAGAGGTGTTCCCGGATCCGACGCCGGTGACCGGCTCGTCCTGGGTGATCGCGGTCACCGTCACCGTCACGGAGTCGCCCTCCGGGTCGGTCACGCCGGCGGCGGCGAACACGTCGATCGCTTCGAAGCGATGGTTGGGCGGCCACAGCTCGATCTGCTGACCGGCCGCCGCCGAGCAGTCCGGCGGCTGGTTGCCGTCGCTCACCGGCAGCTCGACCGCCGCGCTGTTGGTGACCTCCGGGTTGGCCGCGCTGGTGGCGACCAGGGTGACCAGGACGACCGTCCCCGGCGCCACCCCGGCCGGCACCGTCACGTCGACCGCGACGGTCGCCGCCTCGCCGGGCGCGAGGTCGACGAAGGTCGGGATCGCGCCGCCGACGAAGCCTCGGTCGTCCCGCGCCACCAGGTTGAACCGGCCGGCCGCGCCGACGTTCGAGACCTCGAACTCCAGCCGGGTGGTCTGGCCGGCGGGCAGCGACGCCGGGTTGCCGGCGAGATCGATCGTCACGCCGACGGTCGAGGCCCGGAGCAGGGGCGGGAACACCCGGCGGTAGGGGTTGCCCGCGGCGTCGACCCCGACCGCGGCGACGCGGAACGGCGTCGTCAGCGGCGTGATCGGCCCGACGAACTCGTCGGCGGCCGAGAACTCGTCGCCGGCGGCGAGCGGCAGCGCCGCAAGCGTCACGCCGGTGGCGTCGACGAGCTCGAACTCCGCGCCGCCGAAGGGCCCGATCAGCTTGGCCAGCGCGGTCGGCGAGCTGCCCACGACCGGCAGCCCGGACAGCGGCGCGTAGGCCTCGTGCACCGGGTTGACCAGCTCGGTGAAATCGAAGCGCAGGAACTCGATCGCGCTGTTCGCGTTGACCGCCACCGCGAGGTCGCCGTCGCCGTCCACCCCCAAGCTCCAGGCGCCGACCACCGGGGACTCGATGGTGACGAGCCTGCCGCTCGAGATCGCGCGGATCTCCACTCCCGGATCGCCGGCGGCCACCGGCGTGCCGGTCGGGTCGATCACCTCGACGAGGTCCGTGCGGTCGACCGCGACCGAGATCACCAGGCGGCGGATGGTCGAGTCGACCGGTACCTGATAGCTCCGGCCGTCGTTCGCCAGCACGTCGCGGGCGAGCAGAACGGTGACGAAGTCGTCCTCGAGCGAGGGCTCGACCAGAGCGAAGGCCTGCGGCAGCTCGGAGGCGGCGAGCAGGAAGGCGAGGCCGCCGGTCTGCTCGGCGGCGTCGAGGTAGGCCGGATGCAGGGGCGAACAGGTGCCGCTGAGCAAGAAGTTGAGGCGGATGTTCTTCAGCCGGGCGGCGGTGATGACCGAGTTGGCGAGGAACGGATCCTTGGGGCTGGCGTCGCTGAAGAAGTAGAGGTTCGAGCCCCGCATGCTGGCGCCGACCGCCTGGAGCAGGGCGTTGAAGGCCAGCTCGGGGCAGTCGCCGCCACCCGACGGGAACAGCGCGTTGACGCGGCCGAGGAAGACGTCCGCGTCCGGGGTGGTCGACGGCGGCCCGACGTCCGGGTCGCCGAAGCGGACGAGCAGGTACTGCTTGGGTTCGTCGTCGGTGCCGCGCACGCGGTTGACGATCTGGGCGACCTGGCTCTTGACCTGGCTGATCTCGGGCCCCATCGAGCCGGTGTCGTCGATCACCATTCCCAGGGTGCCGTTGGCGACCCCGAGCAGACACTTCTTCGCCAGGTCGTTGCCGGCCATCGCCGGGTCGTCGAGGATCTGCTGGACGTAGTCGATGCTCGCCTGGACCGCGATCGCCCGCGCCTGGGCGTGACCGGGCTGGCCGGGCCGGTCCTTGTTGATCCCGCCGCACAGCAGCGGCGTACCGTGGACGCACTTGCCGGCCGGGATCGGCCCGCAGCCGAGCAGGCCGCTGTAGTAGGCGCTGGTCACGATCGGGCCGCCGCCGGCGGGGAGCACCTCGCGGTTGCCGGGGCACGTCGCGGTCGCCAGCGGCGGGTCGGCCAACACGGAAACGCCGAGCGCGCCGTTGGTCCCGGCGTTGCCGCGCTCGATCCAGTTCGAGTGCGCATAGAAGTCCTGGAGCGTGTGGAGCGCGGTGCCGAGCCGCCGCCGCGCCGTCTCGCCGTCCGGCTCCGAACCGGTGACCAGGTCGATGACCTCCTGCTTGAGGTTGCGCAGGCGGGTCGTCGAGGCGGCAAAGTCCTCCTCGGTGAAGTGGTTGGGGCCGACGAAGAAGCCGGGGCCGATGTCGGTGTCCTTGTTGGCGTCCTCGATCTCGTCGAGCGCCTTGGCCGTGAAGCGGATGGTCCGCCCGCCGTCGACCTGCGCGGTGATCGTGCTCAGCCCCTCGTTGGTGATGTCCATGTGGATGCCGGGCTGGAAGGCGGCGACCGGCACCGCGAGGAGCGTGACGACGAGGCCGCCGGCGGCCAGGTGGAGACTACGGGTCCGAGCGGTCATGACACCTCCGGGAGAGTTGTGGGCGGCCGTCACGCAGGACGGCAAGCGTCCATTCATAGAGCCGATAGTCTATACCATAAGTTTCGTCTTGTTCGAGACGTTCTCGCCGCCGGTCCGGCCGAGCCAAGAGGGCGCCGAGAGCGAAAGCCCGCAACGTGCGGCCGCACGCGTCGGCGCGGACGAGGCCGAGGCGAGATCCTCGAAACGCGCTACGGCGCCGGCATCGTCAGCAGCACCGCCAGCAGGTCGATGCCGTACCAGAGGTTGGCGATCCGCAGGTTCTCGTTGGGGGCGTGCTGGTTGTTGTCGTGGTTGACGATCGGGACGCCGATCAGCGGCAGGCCGGAGAGGTCCTCGAACAGGTAGAGCGGCAGCGAGCCACCGAGCGTGGGGGTGAGCACCACCTCGCGGCCGGCGGCGGCCTCGGCGGCGGCGACCACCGGCGCCACGATCGGCAGGTCCATCGCCGTGCGCACCGCGCGGTAGTGCGGCGAGCGCACCAGCCGCGCGATCCGCGGGTGGGCGAGCCGGGTGGGGTGGTCGGGCGGCTCGGCGACCACGTGCCAGCCCTGCCGGCGGACGTGCGCCTCGACCAGGTCGAGCATCGCCTCGGGATCGTCCCCCTCGACCAGCCGCAGGTCGAGCGAGGCGGTCGCCTCGGGCGGGATGACGTTGCGCGCGGTCTCCCCCACCGAGCCCGAGACGAAGCCACGGACGTTGAGCGAGGGCAGCGCCATCCGCTCGCCGTAGCGCGCGTCGCCGCCCTCGCTCGCGGCCAGGCCGAGGTCGCGGCGCAGCTCGTCCTCGAACGGCGGGATCGCCGCCAGCGCCCGCCGCTCGGCCTCGCCCAGAGGCGTCGCGGAGTCGTAGAAGCCGGCGATCGTCACCCGGCCGCCGGCGTCCTTCATGCTCGCCAGCAGGCGCGCCAGCTCGAGCGCCGGGTTGGGGGCGAAGTTGCCGTAGTGGCCGCTGTGCAGGTAGCGCCCGGCGCCGTAGACGGTGATCTCGAGCTGAGCGATGCCGCGGACGCCGAAGAAGAGCTGCGGCCGGCCGCTCTGGTGCACCGGGCCGTCGAAGAACAACCAGACGTCGCCGCCCAGCCGGCCGGCGTAGGCTTGGAGGTAGTCACCGAGGTGGGGCGAGCCGGCCTCCTCCTCGCCCTCGAGGAAGAGCTTGAGGTTCACCGTCCGCGGAATCCGGGCCGCCGCCAGGGCGTCGAGCGCCGCCAGGAGCGCCCCGATCGGCGCCTTGTCGTCGGCCGCCGAGCGCGCGTAGAGGCGCCACTCCGGGTCGACCTCCTCGCCCGGCGCCGGCAGCGGCCGCGGCTCGCCGCCGGCCTCGAGCGCGCGGGTGTAGAGCGTCGGCTCCCAGGGCGGCTGGCGCCAGCGCGCCTCCTCGACCGGCTGGCCGTCGTAGTGGGCGTAGAGGAGCAGCGTGCGGGCGGCGCCGGGATCGCCCGTCTCGGCGCGCAGCTCGCCGTAGACCACCGGCGGGACCTCCGGCCGGCCGGGCAGCGCGAGCACCTTGGCGCGGACGCCGCGGCGGCCGAGCGAGGCCGCGATCGCGGCGGCGTTCGCGCGGACGGCGGGCAGGTCGGAGGCGACGTTGGGCAACGCCACCAGGTCGGCGAACTCGCTCAGGATCTCGGCGCCGCGGGCCTCTCGGTGAGCGCGCGCGGCAGCGAGAGCGGCGCCGGCGGTCGGTTCGACCGCGGGCGGCGCGGGCGCGGCGGCTCCGGACGCGGTGGCCGCGGCGAGAGCGGCGGCCGGCAGCAGGGCCGCGAGCCGAAACGGCCGGCGGGGACGAGCGTTCTGGGACTCCATCCGGGCCGATCTTAACGTCACCCGCGCCGCGGCTCGGGCGGTCGTTCGCGGGGGAGGGTTGACAAGCGGGAGAGACCGGCGGTATTATGCCGCCGTGCCATAAATGTTGGACCGAGCCTCAATGCCGGTCCATCGAAGTCGGAATCGGAGGCTGTCATGAGGTTCGATCGTCGCTGCGCCCAAGCCCTCGCCACCGCCGCGCTCGCCCTGCTCGTCGCCGTCCCCGCCGGGGCCCAGACCGGCGCCGACGACAACGAGTTCCGGGTCAACACCACGTCGCCGACCAAGCAGCGTGAGTCCACCGTCGCGTTCAGTCCCGACGGCGGCTTCACCGTTGTCTGGCGCGACTTGCGGGCCGGCATCACCGCCCGCTTCTTCCCCGCCCACGCCCGCCCGAGCGAGGACGTCGTGCTGGTCCCGAACCTGATCTTCGAAAACAACCCGGGGCAGGGCACGATCTTCTCCCGCCTGCAGCCGGTGCTGGTCTACCTCGAGGACGGCACCTTCCTGCTGTTCTGGATGGAGGAGAAGGGCTTCCTGCGCGCGGCGGTCTTCCACTACGACTACGACATCCTCGAGCAGGACATCTTCGCCCAGCGCTTCAGCGCCGAGGGCCGGCCGGTCGGGGCCCGCTTCCGCGTCCACAGCGTCCAGAGCGGCCTGCAGCGCAACCCGGCGGTGGCGGTCGGCAGCAACGGCGACTTTCTGATCGCCTGGGATTCGAGCGACGGCGTCTCCGGCGTCGCCCCCGGCGACGGCATCTTCGCCCGCCGGTTCGACTCCGACGGACTGTCGGACGGCGCGGAGTTCAAGATCGACCAGGGCAGCGGCGTCTCCGCCCGGCTGCCCGCGCTGACCGCCGGCCGCGACGGCTACGTGGTGGTCTGGGAGGGTGAGGGCGACGGCACCGAAGGCAGCGAGGTCTACGGTCGCCTGCTCGACGCCGCGGGCGAGGCGGTCGGGCCGCAGTTCCAGCTCAACGCCACCACGCTCGGCGAGCAGCGCGCTCCGGCGGTCGCCACCGGCTCCGACGGCAACTACATGGCGGTGTGGTACGGGCGCGCCGAGTCGCCGATCATCTACCGGATCTTCGGCCAGGCGATCGGCAGCGACGGCGCCCTGCTCGGCCCCGAGCTGCGGATCAGCCACAGCGACATCGAGCGCGCCCACGCCCTGCCCGAGATCGCCGCGGCGCCGAACGGCGAGTTCCTGGTCGCCTGGCTGCTCTGGTTCGGCGACTTCCAGACCGCGGTCGAAGCCGTCCGGATCGACCGGCTCGGCAACCTGGTCGCCGACGACTTCCGGATCAGCCAGCGGCCGACCTCGAGCCGCACGATCTCGCTGGCCGCCGGCCCGCGCGGCGACTACCTGGCGACCTGGGAGGGCTTCACCGCCGGCAACCGCCCCGAGGACCTCGGAATCGCCGCGCGCCGGATCCCGAGCAGCCGCCCGCTGATCACGAAAGCGATGCCGGTGCTGACGCTCGGGCTCGGTGGCCCGAAGTCGGCCGGCTCACCCTGAACCGACTCGTCCTGACGTTTACGTGATGAGCGCTCGCCCGGCCTCCGGCCGGGCGTCTTTTTTTTCGAGGGGGGGCGGCGGCGGGTTGACAGGGGTGGCCCGGATGTTGAACGATCGCTGTCGGTCGGCGTCCGCCGGCCGCCGAATCCGCTTCGAACCCGAATCCCGGTGAGGAACCGATCCATGACGACGACCGCCGCCACCGCCCCGACCGCGACCGCGACCGCCGAGGCCGCCGCCCATCCTTTCGACGCCGCGCGCGCCGCCGGCCGGGAGCCGTTCAAGGTCGCCGACCTGTCGCTTGCCGATTGGGGCCGGCGCGAGATCCGCCTCGCCGAGCACGAGATGCCGGGGTTGATGGCGCTGCGCGCCCGCCACGGAGAGGAGAAGCCGCTGTCCGGCGCCCGGGTGATGGGCAGCCTGCACATGACCGTCCAGACCGCGGTGCTGATCGAGACCCTCGCCCACCTCGGCGCCGACGTCCGCTGGGTGTCGTGCAACATCTTCTCGACCCAGGACCACGCCGCCGCGGCGGTGGCGGTCGGCCGGCCCGAGACCGGCGGCACCGCCGGGGAGCCGCGCGGTATCCCGGTCTTCGCCTGGAAGGGCGAGACGCTCGAGGAGTACTGGTGGTGCACGTCGGAGGCGCTCGCCTGGCCCGACGGCGGCGGCCCCGATCTGATCGTCGACGACGGCGGCGACGCCACGCTGCTGGTCCACAAGGGCGCTGAGTTCGAGAGCGCCGGCGAGGTCCCGGCCTTCGATCCCGACTCCGAGCCCGAGGAGTGGGGGGTGATCCTCGACCTGCTGCGCCGCGAGCTGGCCGCCGACCCGACCCGCTGGACGCGCGTCGCCGAGGGCGTCCGCGGCGTCTCCGAAGAGACCACCACCGGCGTCGCCCGCCTCTACCAGCGGATGAAGGAGGGCACGCTCGCCTTCCCGGCGATCAACGTCAACGACTCGGTGACCAAGAGCAAGTTTGACAACATCTACGGCTGCCGCCACTCGCTGATCGACGGCCTCAACCGGGCGAGCGACGTCATGCTCGGCGGCAAGGTCGCGGTGGTCTGCGGCTACGGCGAGGTCGGCAAGGGCTGCGCCCAGTCGCTGCGCGGCCAGGGCTGCCGGGTGATCGTCACCGAGATCGACCCGATCTGCGCGCTCCAGGCGGCGATGGAAGGCTTCGAGGTCAAGGCGCTCGACACCGTGGTCGAGACCGCCGACGTGTTCGTCACCGCCTCCGGCAACCGCGACGTCATCACCGCCGACCACATGGCGCGGATGAAGGACAAGGCGATCGTCGGCAACATCGGCCACTTCGACAACGAGATCGACATGGCCGGGCTGAAGAAGCTGCCGGGCATCGAGAAGGTCAACATCAAGCCGCAGTACGACGAGTGGGTGTTCCCCGACGGCCACAGTGTTCTGGTGCTCGCCGAGGGCCGCCTGCTCAACCTCGGCTGCGCCACCGGCCACCCGAGCTTCGTGATGTCGGCCTCGTTCACCAACCAGGTGCTCGCCCAGCTCGAGCTGTGGCGCAACGCCGGCGACTACGAGAAGAAGGTCTACGTGCTGCCCAAGCACCTCGACGAGGAGGTCGCCCGCCTCCACCTCGAGCACCTCGGCGTCGAGCTGACCCGGCTCACCCGCGAGCAGGCGGCGTACCTGGGCCTGCCGGTCGAGGGGCCGTACAAGCCGGAGCATTACCGGTATTAGCGCGGACTCGGCAGCCGGCCAGCCGCCGGATGATCCATGAAGATCGAACGGGCGGCGTTCGGTTTTCATGGTCGAGGCCGTGGGTTTCGTGGTGGCGGCTCAGCAGGGGCTGAATCGCTGGAGGGCCGTCGCCGCCCGCCGGCGGCTGGCGGCGTTAGACTGCGGGCGTGACCGACGCCGCGCTCCCGATCGCCCCGTCCCCGCGCGACCGGCTCGGCCGGCCGCTCGGGGACCTGCGGGTGTCAGTCACCGACCGCTGCAACTTCCGCTGCCGGTACTGCATGCCGCGGGAGGTGTTCGGGCGGGACTACGCGTTCCTGCCGCGGGCCGAGATCCTCAGCTTCGAGGAGATCGTGCGGCTGGCGCGGCTGTTCGCGGCGCGGGGGGTGAGCAAGGTGCGGCTGACCGGCGGCGAGCCGCTGCTCCGCCGCGACCTGCCCGAGCTGGTGCGCATGCTGGCGGCGATCCCGGGGACCGAACGGGCGCTGACCACCAACGGGGCGCTGCTCGGGAAGATGGCCCAGCCGCTCGTAGAGGCCGGACTCGACCGGGTGACGGTCAGCCTCGACTCGCTCGACGACGCGGTGTTCCGGGCGATGAACGACGCCGACTTCCCGGTCGCGCGCGTCCTTGCCGGCATCGACGCCGCGCTGGCCGCGGGGCTGGCGCCGGTCAAGGTCAACGCCGTCGTCCACCGCGGGGTCAACGACCACACCGTCGTCGATCTCGCCCGCCACTTCCGCGGCACCGGCGTGATCGTGCGCTTCATCGAGTACATGGACGTCGGGGCGAGCAACGGCTGGCGGCTCGACGAGGTGGTGCCGGGCGAGGAGCTGGTGCGCCGGATCGGCGCCGAGTTGCCGCTCGAGCCGGTGGAGCCCAACTACCCCGGCGAGGTGGCGCGGCGCTACCGCTACTCCGGCGGCGGCGGCGAGATCGGCCTCGTCACCGCGGTCACCCGCCCGTTCTGCGGCGATTGCACGCGGGCGCGGCTGTCGGCCGAGGGCAAGCTCTACACCTGCCTGTTCGCGGCCGAGGGCACCGACCTGCGCGGCCCGCTGCGCTCCGGCGCCTCCGACGACGAGCTGGGGGCGCTGCTCGACCGCGCCTGGCGCGCCCGCGACGACCGGTACAGCGAGGTGCGCACGGCGGCGACCGCCGGCGCGCCGAGGGTCGAGATGTCCTACATCGGCGGCTGACCCCGGCGTCTACGCTCGGGGCGCTTTCGGCCGCGGCGCTCGCCGGCAGTTGTGTTTTTCTGATTCCCTGATTATCATCACACCATGAGTACGCACGTTTCGGCCACCGAGGCCGCCCGCCGCTTCTCCGATCTGCTCAACCGGGTCCGGTACCAGGGGGAGCGATTCGTGATCGTCCGTAACGGCGAGCAGGTGGCCGAACTCTCGGCGATCGCCTCTCGTCCCAAGGTGACGCTGGCCGAACTCGTCGACCGGTTGCTCGCGGCACGCTCCGGCGACCCCGGCTTCGCCGACGACCTCGAACGCATCCAGGCCGAGCAGCCACCCGTCGGTGACGGTCCGTGGACGTCCTGATCGACACCAGCGTCCTGATCGCGATCGAACGCTCGGGAGCCCGCCCGGAGACACTGCTCACGAGCGCGGCTGACCGCCGGCCCTACCTCGCCGCAATCACCGCTTCCGAGCTTCTCCACGGCGTTCACCGCGCGGATAGCGCCGTCCGCAGGGGTTGGCGAGAGCGGTTCGTCAACGAGACTCTGGCCGCGCTCCCAGTCCTCGCGTTCGATCTCGAGACGGCGCGTGTCCACGCGCGATTGTGGGCCGACCTCAGCCAGAGAGGCCAGACGATCGGCGCTCACGACCTCCAGATCGCGGCCACCGCCCTGCTCCACGGCCTGAGCCTGGCCACCGTCAATCAGCGGGAGTTTCGAAGGATCTCCGGTCTTGCCGTGGAGATCTGGCGGTGACCAGCACACCCCCGCGGGTTCCAGCCTCACACGACTACCCATGGCGGCGGTACTGGCATCCCGCAGGCGCCGAGGTCTACATCGACGACCAGGGCTACCTGATCGACGCGGAGGGTTTTGGCCGCTATCTCAACCCGGAAATGCGCCGGCTGGAGGAACTCGACGATGAGCCCTGTCTGATTCTGCTAGGCGAGCCAGGCATGGGCAAGTCGCGGACTCTACGACAGACGCACGAGAGACTCTCTCAAGCGGGAGAAACCGTCCGACTGATCCTGCTCGGGCGCATCACCGATACACCCGCCCTGGCCTCAGATCTTTTCGAGCATACTGCTTTCAAGGCCTGGCGTCGTGGCGATGGCCCACTTTTCCTCCTCCTTGACGCCCTGGACGAAGGGCTAGACAAGATTTCCTCCCTGCACCACTGGCTCGTCGAGCAGTTCGAGAAGCGCACTACGGAGGCCGAGAGACAGCGGTTCAGGTTGAGAGTTTCCTGTCGCACAGCTCGGTGGCCGTCGTCCATCAACGAAACGCTTCTTCAACTCTGGCCCACGACGGCCGTGAGACAACTCGCTCCTCTGACGCGGGGCGATATCGCTGCGGCTGCGGAAACTGAGGGCTTGGCGGGGCTTCTTGACGCTGTCGACAGAGCTGGAGCCGGTCCTCTCGCTGCGAAGCCCATCACATTGCGAATGCTTCTCGACATGTATCGACGATCCGCCGACCTGCCGAGAAGTCAGGTGGAGACGTATGAACAGGGCTGCCTGGCACTTTGCGAGGATTCCAATCTCGAGCGGAGTGAAGCCGGAACGACTGGAAGTCTCAGCGCATCGCAACGGTGTGAGCTGGGGAGCCGTGTCGCCGCAGCGATGCTGTTGAGCAATCGACGCTTCATCAGACTTGATGCCCCTCAGATGGCTGGTCAAGATGAAGTAACACCACAGGAGCTTGTGACGACTTTTGGCGAGTATCCGTCTGCCACTGGCTTTCACGAGCGCGATGTTGAAGATCTTCTCCGGTTCACAAGCTTGTTCACTGGCGCTGGAGCCGGCAGGATGGAATGGGCGCACCAGAGCTACGCGGAATTCCTCGCGGCTCGCTACGTCGATGGGCGGCTGAACGAGCGGCGCAGAAGGTTGGCGCTACTGCGTGATCCGAGTGACACTGATGGCATCGTCGTTCCGGCGCTGCAGGGCGTGGCAACTTGGCTCGGCGCCCTCGACCGATCCGTCTTCGACGCCTTGCTTAGGAAACAGCCGGAGCTCTTGCTGGGGAGCGATGTAGGGATCGCAGACGAGGACCGGAAGCGAGCGCTGGTGGAGGCGCTGTTGTCCCTGACGGGAAGTGGCGAACTGCACTTCTGGTGGCACGTCGACTACCGACAGTACCGTCGGCTGGACTTCCCCGGCCTCGACCAAGTCCTCCGGCCGTTCATCAGCGATCGTCAGCAGGGCTTTGGTGCACGGGAAACAGCCATCAGCTTGGCGCGAGCGTGCAACCGCAGGGATCTTCTGGAGGATCTGACCCGACTGGCATTGGATGTCACGGATGATCGCGATCTGCGAGTTGGGGCGATCGCAGCGGTCCGTGATATCGCGAAGGGAAGCTCTGGATCTGGTGATGTCCAAGCCCTCCGCCAGCTTCTGCCAACCGAAGGCTCGGACCCCACAGCCCACAAGCTCGGTGCGGCTGCTGTCGGTGCTCTATGGCCGGATTCACTCTCTGCCGATGAGTTGTTCGAGGCGGTGGAGTCGGCGGATGCCGCCGGTCACCTCGCTCCGTACGCCTCCTTTCTGTACCGCGCTGCAGAGGGTCTGCGCCCAGCCGACCTACCGCGGGCTCTGGGCTGGCTCGGTTTCCGTGGGCAGGGCGAGTGGTCCCAGTCGGAGTATCACCTCGGCTCATTCGCCGTTGGGATTGTCGAAAGGGCGTGGGACGAACTGACCGCACCGGGAGTCGCCGACTCCCTGGCGAACGCCGTGGTAGCGATGACCCGGAAGGCTTATCGCCCGTTCACGCACAGTGGAGCGGAGGAGTTCCAGAAGCGATATCGGGAAAATAAAGAGAAGCGGCGGCGTCTGGTCGATGCGATTGCCAAACAGGCACCGCGTGAGCTGGCGCACCGAATGATCTTGGGACCCTTGGGTGGGTCGGTCTTTCGGGAGGACGCCGCTTGGCTTACCGAGCGGTTAGGTGCAGCGACTACCGAGAGTGAACGAGCTATTCTTGCCAGCTTCATTGGGTGGGTATTCGATCCGTCCGACGAGAAGATGTGCGAGCGCGTTCACCATTTGATGCAGAGCGAGCCGTTGTTGACCGCTGCCATGCAACTGATCCTCGGCCCGATAGCGCTGGACTCAGCCGAAGCCGAATCCATGAAGATACACCACGAGGCATCGTTGCACCATGCGGCGCTTGAGAAGCGTGAGCGGCAGAGGAAGGAGGATCTCGCTTCACGAGCGCCGATGGTGAATCAACGGATTGAGTCGCTACTTGGCAAGTCCGAGGCGGGTCAAGCAGAGGTGTGGTGGAAGATCAATTACTTGCTGGGGTTTGGGGAGGACCCAGGCTCGGACTACTCTGAGTTTCAAGGTGATCCAGTCGCGGCGCCTGGATGGACCAGCGCTTCTCTCGATCGGCGCCGGCGGATTGTCGCGGCTGCCCATCGGTTCTTGCTCCAGGCGGCGCCACGCACAAAAGAGTGGATCACCCAGCCGCGACACCGCCGAGCGCGTCGCCCGCGCGCTGCTTACCGCGCCTTCCGGCTGCTCGAGACTCAGGATCCGGCAGCCTTCCAAGTTCTGGAGGCGGAGGTGTGGGAGCGATGGGCTCCGGCACTCCTCCATGTCATCGAGCACGATGAAGACGACAAGGCAGCACGGCGAGCACTGTTCTGCAAGGCCCGTCAATACGCCTTCGGTGTCGTGCTCGCGGAGTTCGACCGGATTGTTGCCACCGAGGCCGAAGAAGACAGATTGCCTTTGCCTCTCTTGGACGAAGCGGCGGGCTGCTTCGATGCAGCAATGGGCGAGCTGCTGTGGGAACGAGCACAGTTGCTGGCGCCCGGCAAGAGGTCGAGGAGATGCATTCTGGACTTCCTGCTCGGACATGAGTGGCAGCCGGTGCGGGAGTGGGCGACGAGTCGGCTGAACGGAGTTGCCGCCGGCGTTGAGCCTTGGGCTGCCGAAGAGCTTTTGGCCACCTCGGTTCTGATCCGCCGTGGCAAGGAGGAGGACTGGAGGACCGTAGCAGCGGTTCAGGAGGCCCGGCCGGACTTCGGTCGAGAACTCTGGCTGTCTCTTGGATCCGACCACGACCTCGGGTTGTTCAGGCGGTTCTCTCCCAGCATCCTACGTGAGCTGTTTTTGTGGCTGGAGCGTGAGATGCCATGGGCCGATCTGCCAGTCCGAGAACCGGGCCGGATCTTCAGCCCGGGTCCCTTGGAAGATCTCAACCGGCTCCGGTGGGGGATCGTCGAGTTCCTCGTCCGAGAGGGGAGCGCGGACGCCGTGAGTGCACTCGCGGGGATCGTCGAGGAGTCTGTCGAGCGGGAGACTCTGCGATGGCGCCTGCGAGACGCCAGGCGTTCCTTCCGAACAAAGAACTTCCCTTGGCCTTCACCGGCCGAGGTTCTACGAGTCCTGGACAGTCGACATGGCGCTCGCCTCGTTAGGACGGGGCGTGAGTTGTTGGCGGCGATCGCAGAGTCCCTTGATCGGTTGCAAGCAGAACTTTACGGTGAGACGCCTGCTGTGCGAGATCTGTGGGATAAGTTGGAGGGAGAGCGCTGGAGGCCCGTGGAAGAAGAGGCGCTGTCCGATTATGTGAAGCGGTTTCTGGATCGTGATCTGGGACGGAGCGGAGTAATCGTGAACCGTGAAGTTGTGGTGAAGCGGCGGTTCGGCAAGACAGGTTCGCCTGGCCAGCGGACCGATATCCATGTGAACGCGCGCGATCCGCGGAGCGACCAGGAGCTCACCGCCGTCATCGAGGTCAAGGGGTGTTGGCGCCCTGAGGTCTTTACCGCGATGAGGAGCCAACTCGTGGGGCGCTATCTCCGCGACAAGTTTCGCCATGGCCTCTATCTGGTTGTCCAGTTCAATTGTCCCCAGTGGGACCCTGCCGATCCTCGCCTTCAAGGCGCTTGCACAGAAAGTGCTACGACGGAGCTCGCCGAAGAACTTGAGACGCAGAGTCGAGAGTTGTCCTCAATGGGCAAGGTCTATGTGGTCGCAAAGGTCTTGGACGCCGGTCTTCGGTAGTTGTCTGTGTGATCGCCTTGCCGGTCGTGCCTCTGCTCATCCGACCACCTCCAGCCAAACCACAGGCGCGAACCCTCCCGGCAGCGCCGATCCCGGAGCGATAGGTTCGCCGCCGACGAGTAGTCGCTGAGTCTAGCCGTCGCGATCGGCGTCCGGGTCGGATCCCATCTCCATCACCTCGCCGAGGGTGCTTTCGACCAGCGGTAGCTCATCCGGCAGCCAGGCGCGGAAGCCCGGGCCCGCGAACAGCGCCTCGTCGCCCGGATAGGTCGGCACCAGGTAGGGCGGAAAGCGGGCGAGGATCTCGCGGTCGGGCACCCGCCGCCGTTGCTGAACCTCGTGCCGCCTGGCGGCCGCACCGTCGAGATGGCGCAGCAGCCATGCCTGGGCGCGGAGCTGAGCCTGGGTGCGTGGATCGGCGATCAGCGGCGCCGCGGGGAGGCCGAGCAACCGGCGCAGGGCGCGGCGGCCCGCCTCCTTGGCCCCGAGGGCACGCGCCTTGGCAAGGGTCGCGCGGAGGCCGGTCGCTTCGCGTTCGCGCGGCGTCGCCCCTCCCGGTCGGCTCGAGACAGACGCCGGAGGGTCGATGCCCCCGACCCGATCGGCGGCGGACTCCGGATCCGTCCCGCCCGCGCCGGCGGCGACCCCGAGGACCCGCCCGGTATCGTCCGCCGCCATGCCCGCCTCGCCGGCTACGCTCCGTCCGGCGTCCGTCGGCGATGCACCCGCCTCGCCGCCCCCGGTCGACGCAGCGGCCGCCATCGCCTCCTCGCCCTCGGCCGCGTACCCGGTGTTGGCGATGTGGCCGGCGTAGGGGTCGATCGCGAGCAGGGCACCCGCCGGGTTGTTCTGCTCGAGCAGGGTCTGGGTACGCGAGTTGAAGGCCAGGAGCACCGCCGGCATCACCCGCGGCCACAGCTCGGCGTCGAAGTTCTTGTAGGCGGTGAGGAAGGCGTTGCGCTCGAACAGGAAGCCCCGGTGGTAGAGGCCGAGCAGGTCGCTAGTGGCGCCCGAGCGGTGACGGACCACGGCCTCGCGGGAGAACGTGACCCGCTCGCCGCCGGACCACAGCCGCCAGCCGAGGTCGACGTCCTCGAGGTAGGCGAAGTAGTCGGCATCGAAGCCGCCGGCGGCGAGGAACGACGCCTTCTTGATCAGCATGTTGCCGCCGCAGGCGAAGAACAGCTCGGCGCCCTCGGCGGGGATCTCGCCGCCGCGCAGGCGGTCGAGCCGGCGGCGGAAGCCGAGCTGGAAGGCGTGGCCGTCGAAGGTCATCACCCCGCGCGCGAAGTCGAGGCGCTCGCCTTCCCAGTCGAGGATCAGGCCGGAGACCGCGGCGACGTCGGCGGGCGCCGCGCCCAGCGCGTCGACCAGCGCCGCCAGCCAGCCCGGCTCGGGGCGGGTGTCGTTGTTGAGGAAGGCGACGGCGTCGCCGGACGCCGCGGCGACGAGGCGGCCGTTGCCGGCGCAGAAGCCGAGGTTGCGCCGGCTCTCGATCAGGCGCACCTCCGGGTGGCGCCGGCGCACCCACTCGGCGGTGGCGTCGGTCGAGCCGTTGTCGAGCACCAGGACCTCCCAGGGGACGCCGGGGTCGCGCTGTGCGGCGAGGGCGGGGAGGCAGTGCTCGAGGTGGTGGCGGCCGTTCCACGAGAGGACGGCGACCGAGACGGATCGGATCATCCTCGCCCCCCCCAACGACGCAGGCGGCGTGCGAGCCGGAACCGCAACGAGTCGGCCGGCGCGATCGTGGGCGGGCGAAAGGCGTAGCGGTCCTTCGTCGGGTCCTGGCGCGGGTCGCGGAGGAAGGGGAGGAGAGGGGCGAGGGCGCGGCGCCAGGTGAAGCGGGCGGCGAGGGCGGCCAGGCCGGCGCGTTCGGCTTCGGTGGGGCCGTGGTCGAGGAGGGCGGCGAGGGCGGCGGCGAGGGCTTCGGGGTCGGCGGGGGGGACGACGCGGCCGGCGGCGTGCTCGGCGATCAGGCGGGCGGCGGCGCCGCCCTCGGTGGCGATCACCGGGCAGCCGACCGCGGCGGCGTCGAGGTAGCGGGTGCGCAGGGAGAGGCGGGTCTCGAGGCCCGGGCAGTGCGGGGAGACCAGGAGGTCGACGTCGCGCAGCAGGTCCCAGCGGCGCTCGGCCGGCACCCAGTCGAGCAGCCGCACCCGGCTCCCCCACCAACCGCGCCCGCGGCAGGTCCGCTCGACCTCGGCGAGCAGGCGCTGCGGGGTCGAGTCCGGGTTGGGGTTGGCGATCAGGTAGAGGGTCCAGGGGCGCTCGCCGAGCCGGCCGAGGGCGTCGAGCAGGGTCTGGGGGTCGTACCAGTCGTAGAGGCCGCCGAACAGGATCCGCCGCTCGCCGGCGGCGCGCGCGGGCAGGAGCGGCTCGTGCGGCGGCGGCGGGTCGGGGAGGCCGAACGGCACCGGGGCGATCAGCCGGTCGAGGGCGGGGTCGACCGCCACCCGCTCGGGGTTGACCCGGCCGAGGGCGGCGAGAAAGCCGAGGTAGAAGGTCTTCTGCTCCTCCGACGAGCAGAGGAAGAAGTCGCCGCGGGAGAGCTGCAGCACCCAGGTGGCGTGGTCGTTGCGGTAGGGGTCGAGGCCGAGGGTCGCCGTGTAGTGGAGGTTCTCGACCAGCCACGGGTCGTAGAGATCGATCGCGACCGGCAGCTCCGGCAGCTCGAGGACGACGTCGTTGGCGAGCTGCCCCTGGGCGACGGCGGCGTCGCAGTCGGCGAGCAGCGCGGCGAGCCGGCCGCGCTCGAAGCGGCGCACCGACGCCACCTCGGAGCCGGCCAGATCGCGCATCGCCGCCGCCTCGGCCGGCGACACCAGCACCGTCTCGACCGCACCGCCGCAGGCCGTCGGCAGCCGCCGCGCCAGCTCGAGGTAGCGGATGCCGATCCCCGCCATCGCCGGCCGGATCGGCTCGCTGGAGACCAGGGCGACCCGGGTCATCCCTCGCCCGGTTTCCCGCCGCCGGGCGCCCGGCCGCGGCGGCGCTCGAGCCACTGGTGGGCGCGCCAGGCGCGGGTCGCCTCCATCTCCCGGATCATCCCGCCGAGGCGCTCGATCTCGGCGTAGGTGCGGCCGAGGTGGGCGTCCTGGTCGGCGACCACCGCGCGCAGCTCGCGCTCGTCGCCGTAGAGGCGCTCGGTCTCGGCGGCGAGCCGCTCGCGTTCGCGGCGGAGGGCGTCGGCCTCGCCGTGGACGCGGTGGTAGCGGTCCTCGAGGTCGGCGCGCTCCTCGCGCAGCCGGTCCGCCTCGCGGCCGAGCGCCGCCGCCTCCTCCGCCGACTCGACCCGCTCGCGGCGCAGCGTGTCGACCGCGCGCGCCAGCCGCTCGGGAGTGAGCAGCGCCGCGTGCTTGGCGAGCACCCGCGCCTTCATCGTCAGGAAGTCGGAGCGGCCGCGCGGCGACTCGCCGAGCACGTGATGGCCGGCGCCGCGGAAGTGCCGGTATTCGCAGGTCACCCGGGGGTGGTGGTGGAAAGCGACGCGGGCGGCGAGCCGGATCAGGAAGTCCCAGTCCTCGAAGAACGGCAGCTCCTGGTCGAACGGCCCGACCTCGGCGAACAGCGCCCGCTCGATCAGCAGGGTGTTGAACGGGATGTAGTTGTCGAGCAGCAGCAGGTCGGGGTCGAAGTCGCGGCTGTAGGGGAGGCGGCGCTCGGCGCAGACCCACCCGCCGCCCAAGCCCTTGGACCCCGGCTCCAGCTCGTAGATCCCGACCGCGGCGTCGGTGTAGGCGACGCGCACGCCGGAGTCGCCGACCAGGCCGGCGAGGGTCGCCAGGTGCTCGGGGGCGGCGAGGTCGTCGTCGTCGAGGAAGGCGACGAAGTCGCCGCCCGCCTGCTCGACCCCGGCGCCGGCGGCGGCGGCGCGGCCGCGGTTCTCGGCCAGGTCGACCCGCACCAACGGCAGCGGGTAGTCGGCGGGCGGCTGCGGCGGCTCGCCGCCATCGTTGACCAGCACCACCTCGACCCGGCGGTAGGCGCCGGCGGCGAGGCTGCCGAGCGCCTCGGCGAGCAGCGCCGGCCGGTCCCTGGTCCGCACCACCACCGAGATCCTCGGCCCCTCGCGGACCTCGGCGACCTCGGGCGTCGCGCCGAGCCAGCGGGCGAGCTGGGCCGGGCTGCGGGTGACGAAGTCGTCGAGCGCGAGCCGGCGATAGCCCTCGGCCGCCTCGACCTCCGGCGGCAGGGTCAGGGTGCGGTAGCGGCGCAGGCCGAGCGACGCGCGCCAGTAGTCGCGCCGCTCCTGCTGGCTGGCGTAGAGCGCCATCGCCTCGGCGAGCAGCGGCACCTCGGCGCCGACGTCGACCAGCAGGTCCGGCCAGCCGGGACGGTTGATCTCGTAAGCGAGGATCCGCAGGCCGCGGACGGCTTCGAGGAGGGCGTCGGGCTCGGCGCCCTCTGGCCGCAGCGGCGCCAGCAGCCTGTGGAGGGCGGCGAAGGCGGCGCGGTGGTCGGCGCTCGCCTCGGTCGGCGCCGGCACCAGCAGCAGCTCGGGACGGATGGCGACGAGGGCGCGGCGGATCGCCGCAGCCGCCTCGTCGAGCCGCAGGGCCAGCTCGCCGTCCGGGATCGCCAGGCGATCGGTGCCGGCGAAGCCCATCCGCCCGGCCACCGCCGCGGCCTCGGCGCGCCGGCGGGCGCGGTAGGCGTCGCGGTCGCCGACGTCTTCCTCCCCGCCGCCGCCGTCGGTCAGGAACAGCACCCGCACCGCGGCGCCGGCGGCGACGAGCTGGGCCAGCAAGCCGCCGCAGCCGAGCACCTCGTCGTCGTGGTGCGGGGCGAGCACCAGCGCGCTGCCGGCGCGCACCGCCGTGCAGCGGTCGGGGGGCAGCGGCGGCGCGGCGCCCGCGCCACGGCCGCTCAAGGCAGGTACCCCAGCGCCTGCAGGCGCTTCCTGGTCTCCGGGTCGTCGGCCGCGGCCGCGCGCGCCGCCTCGCCGCCGCGGCCGGCCAGGCGGCGATCGATCACCGCGCCGAGCCGGGCCACCTCCGCCGGCTCGGCGGCGGCCAGAGTGGTGCGCTCGCCGGGATCGGCGGCGAGATCGTACAGCTCGACCGGCGCGAGGCGCGAGAGGTCGAGCCGCGCGATCCGCTCCTCGAGCGGGTTGGCGGGCGCGAACGGCGCCGCGCGGTCGAACCGGATCAGCTTGCTCGAACCGAGCACCGCGGCCGCCCGCGCCGGCCCGATCGCGAGGTGCTGGGCGAACGCGGCGCGGCGCGGCAGCGGCTCGCGCCCGGCGAGCGCGGGGAGCAGGTCGATCCCGGGCAGCTCGCGCGGCCGCCCGTGCGGCGTCGCCGGCGGCGAGCCACCGACCCCCGCCGCCGGCGCCTCGCGTACCGCGAGGCCGTCCCGCGGTGACGAGGACGCCTCCCCGCCCCCCGCCGGGGCGACTCCCGGCGCATCGGCCCGTACCGCCGCGGGCGCCGCGTCCCCGGCCCCCGCCGCCGCCAGAAGGGTCGGCACCACGTCGATCAGCATCGCGGTGCCGGCTAGCCGGCTGCCGGCCGGGACCACACCGTCCCAGCGGACGAGCAGCGGCACCCGGATCTGCTCCTGGTAGAGCGTCTGGCCGTGCTTCCAGCCGCCGCGCTCGTACAGCTCCTCGCCGTGGTCGGAGGTGACGACGATCAGGGTGTCCGCGAGCACCTCGGGGTCGAGCGACTCGAGCAGCCGCCCGACGTGGCGGTCGGCGTAGCGGATCTCGCTGTCGTAGAGCGCGGTCAGGTGGGCGACGTCGTCCTCCGGGTCGGCGAGCGCGACCTTCCCGGCGTGCAGCGCGTGGACGTCGCGGCCCGAGATCGCCCCCCGGTAGTCGGGGTAGAACGGCGACGTCCCCCCGGCGACGTCGGGGTTGTCGTAGGGGTCGTGGGGATCCAGGTAGTGGGCGTAGAGGAAGAACCGCTCGCGCTGGTGTTCGACCAGCCAGGGGATCGCCCGCTGCGACAGCTCGTCGGCGTGGAGCAGCAACGACGCCGCCTCGACCGGTGGCGACCAGAACGTGTCGAAGCCGCGGGCGAAGCCATTGCCCTCGTGGAGCGTCGGGTTGGCGATGAAGCCGCCGGTCGCGTAGCCGAGCGCGGAGAGCGCCTCGGCCAAGCTGGTCGCCCCCTCGGGGATGCCGTAGGAGGCCATGCCGCCGGCGCCGAGCAGATCCCCCGGCCAGCTCCCGGTCAGGTAGGAGGCCGCGGACGGGAGCGTCCAGGGCGCCTGGGCGTAGGCGGTTTCGACCACCGCGCCGCGGTCGGCGACCAGGCGCTGGATCTCGGGCGTGGTCTCCCGGCCGTAGCCGTAGGGCGTAGCGTGGTCGGCGCGCAGGGTGTCGACGACGATCAGCATCACGTTCGGAGGCGCCGGCTCGGCCGCCGGCGCCGGATCGCCGAACGGGTCGCCGCCGCACCCCGCAGCCGCGGCGAGCGCCGGCGCCAGGGCGAACAGGGCCCAACGGGCGAACCCGCCGTGATCAGACCGCATCGTAATCGCCCATCGCGTAGTAGAAGCTCGCCGCCGCCGCCACCGGATCTGCGCCGCCGGGCGCGCCCCGGCAGCCGACGAAGAGGGTCTCGGCCTCCGGCGCGAGCCCCAGGCGCTCCAGCGTCGCGTCGAGCCCGCACCCGGGGGGCGGCGGCCAGAAGCGCCAGCTCTCCAGGCCGGCGGCGCGCAGATCGGCGGCGACCGCCGCCAGCACATCGTACCAACCGCCGGCCGGCGGCAGCCACAGCTCGGCCGCCCACGCCGCCCGCCCCACGAACGCGAACACCGCCAGCCCCTCGGCGCCGGCGGCGGCGAGCCGGTAGTAGCGGTAGTAGCGGGCCGGACGGTCGTGGTAGCGCCAGTTGAGAAACGCGGTGGTGCGCACCACGCCGTCGACCCCGCACGCCGCCCAGGCGCCTTCGGCGAGATCGTCTCCCGGGTCGAGCCGCTCGGCCGGGGCGGCGACACCGGGGCGTGGTTCGTCGACTGCCGGCAGCGGCCCGGCGAGCGGCCGCACCTCGGCCAGCGGCCGGTAGCCGAACGCGCGCTCGCCGAGACGGAAGTGGCGCGTGCTCGGGAAGCCGAAGATCCACGGCAGGTCGGCCGGGCCCGGCAGGCCGGCGAGCAGCGCCCGGCCGCAGCGCACCAGCGGCGGCACCAGGCCGCCGCCGGCGCCGCCGGTGGTGCCGGCGAAGTCGGCGAGCTGCCAGATGCCCGCCTCGGCCTCCCCGCGGCGCGCCGGCAGCCGAAGCGCCCCGGCGTGGGCGACCACGGCGCCGGCGCCGTCCACCGCCACCAGGCTCCGCCCCTCCCCCGGCAGGCGT
>Ga0256864_1000089_pt1 | contig 37080 bp, 29 predicted proteins | sample RVTome_11_FD_187336 | JGI IMG/M metagenome (GOLD analysis project Ga0256864, IMG submission 187336) | Soil microbial communities from uranium-contaminated site in the Upper Colorado River Basin, Wyoming, United States - RVT147D111 HiSeq ... | reverse complement strand
CCGGTTCTGGCGGATCCTCGTGTGGATCTCCGGCGCCTTCGCGCGCTTCGCGGGCCGGTTCACCGGCAAGACCACGCCGGTGCATCTGTTCTGGCACAGCTTCGACCTGGCGCTGACGCGGTTCTCGGGGCGCGCGGCGCCGCTGGTGGGGGGCAATGTCGTCGGGCGGGAAGCGTACACTCATGAGGTGATCAGCTTCGGATTCTGGGCGGGAGATGCAAACGTGCGCGATCCGGCGTTTTACGCGTACGCCTATCCCGAGCCGGAGGGTCTTCGCCAGCAGCGGCTGGAGCCGGGCGGAGCCCTCTGGGTCGAGCGCGGCAACGGCTCCCTCGCACTGTTTCCCTACGAGGCCGCACGTATGAGTGCCGATCCCGACACCGCCCTGCTCGCCTTTCTCGAGAGCGCCTACCAGGCGGGCGCAACCCTCGCCGGTTGGGATATCGAGGCGCTTCGACATCCGGAGTACGACGGTGGGAAGTGAGAAGTAAGAGTGAGGAGTAGCGCCATCACCACGAGCAACGGATAGAGTGCCAGCAGCAGCAGCGGGATCGGGATGAGGAGGAGCGGGACGCCGATCAGCCAATCCCGCAGCGACGGGAGCGGTGGCACGCGCCGCCCGGGCTCCGGTCGGTGCCGTGGGTGGCACGGGCGAGAATTATCCGCCCGCGTGCCTCACGGCAAATGCGAGACGGCTCGGGGCACCTTGCCTATCTCACCATTCGCGTCTTCCGCCGCATGAAATCCATCAGGATGTACTGCCCCAGCGTCATCGTATTCGTGAAGTACGCCTTGCCGCGCGAGATCTCGCACATCTTCTTCACGAATTCCACCAGCGCGCGTTCCCGGGCCAGCATGAAGGTGTTGATCATGATCCCCGCGCGCCGGCAGATTGCCACCTCGCGGTAGGTCGCTTTTAGGATCCGCGGGTCGAGGCCCATCGAGTTTACGTAGACGCGGCCGTCCGGGAGCGTCAGCGCGGACGGCTTGCCGTCCGTGATCATGATGATCTGCCGCATGTCCTTCTTCTGCGACAGGAGAAGCCGGCGGGACAGCTTGAGGCCTTCCGCGGTGTTGGTGTGATACGGCCCCACCTGCGCCCGCGCCAGCTTTGCCAGTGGGATCTCCTCGGCCGTGTCGTGGAACAAGACCACACGGATGGAATCACCCGGAAACTGGGTCCGGATGAGGTGTGTGAGCGCCAGCGCCACTTTCTTGGCGGGTGTGAACCGATCCTCCCCGTAGAGGATCATCGAATGTGAGCAGTCGAGCATCAGCACGGTGGCCGCGCTCGAGCGGTATTCCGACTGATGCACCATGAGGTCCGGATAGTCGAGCTCGATCGGGACGTGGAGCCCGCCGCGCGTGATGGCGTTCGACAGCGTAGCGCTGACGTCGAGGTTCAACGTGTCGCCGAATTCGTACGGCTTCGAGATGGCTTCCGCCTCGACCCCGGTGGCGAGATGCTCGGTTTCGTGGCTCCCGAGGCTCGATTTGCCCACGCTGCCCAGCAGGTGGCGCAGCGCCCGGTAGCCCAGGAAATCGATCGCCTTGTCCGTGAGGTTGAAATGGACCTGCTGCGCGGCCGCGTGCGCCTGCCCCCCCGGTCCGAACACCTGCTGGTGCCCTTCGGGCATCTGCGGTGCCTCGGTGGCGTTGAGGTACCCCTCGTCCATGAGTCGCTGCACGACCTGGTCGATGAGATCCGCGAGCTGCTGTTGGATCTGCGCGTCGCGGCCGGGATCGCCGGAGGAGTCGCCGCGCAGCACCTGCAGCATCTCCTCCGTCAGCTTGCCGGAGTCCATCAGCGCCTGGAGGATCGCCTGCTTCAGGGCGTCCATCGTGCGGTCGCCGTCTTCATCCCCGAACTGACCCCAGTACGGATGGTAGAACGGGCCGCCGGCGAAGCCGGACTGTAGCAGAAAGTCACTGAGCTGCTCGAGCAGCTCCTGCATGTTGATCGCGTCGAGCAGTTCCGGGATGTACTTGGAGTACGTCGTCGATCGCATCGTCGCTCCGTCCTTGTATCAAAGCTGGGGCCGAGCGATTGTTCGCGCAATGCACGAGCCGCACCACCCCCCCAGGGCTCCCGCCCGCGAGGGATCGGGGAAGCACGGGAACGTCGACGCGTCAGGCGGCACCGATCACGGCGTGCCATTGGTCCCGGGTTCCAACATTCCCTCGTCGCTCCCACCGCCGCGGCGCCGTGGCCCGTTCTCGTCCTTCCGCCATCGCAACTTCCGCGTCTTCTTCTTCGGGTACACGGTGTCGCTCGTGGGGGTCTGGATGCACCGCGTGGCGCAGTCGTGGCTGGTGCTCGACCTCACCGATTCGGCGTTCTACGTGGGGCTGGCGTCGGCCCTGACGGCGCTGCCGGTGCTGCTGTTCACCCTCTACGCCGGGGTCCTCGCCGACCGTGTGTCGAAGCACCGCATGGTTGTGACGACCCAGGCGGCATCCATGGTGGTCGGCCTGGCGTTGGCGGCGGTGGTCCTGGCGGGCGTCGTGGAGTTGTGGCACGTCCTCTTCTTGGCCACGCTGCTCGGCGTCGCCACCGCGTTCGACATTCCGGCAAGGCAGTCGTTTCTCGTCGAGCTGGTGGGACGGGACGACCTGGGCAACGCGATCGCGCTCAACTCGTCAGCGTTCAACGCCAGCCGGGTCGTCGGTCCCGCCGTGGCCGGTCTGCTCATCGCCGCCGTCGGGGTGGGGCTTTGCTTCCTGCTGAACGGCATCTCGTACGCGGCCGTGCTCGTGGCGTTGGTCGCCATGCGTCTGCCGCCCTTCCAGCCCCGCCACCAGCCGACGTCCACCTGGGAGCGGGTGCGGGACGGCGTGCGCTACGTCATGGGCGACGCCCGGATGCGGGTGCTGATCGTCAACGTGGCGGCGCTGAGCGTGTTTGGGTTCCCGGTGGTGGTACTGCTACCCGTGGTGGCCCGAGACGTGTTGGGCCGCGGCGCCGAGGCGTTTGGATGGATGACGGCGGCGGTGGGGATCGGGGCGCTCGCAGGGGCGCTTGGACTCGCCGTCTTCGGCGGCCGAATTCACCGCGGCAAGACGGTGGCCTGGACGTCGGCCGCGTTCGGCGTGCTGGTTGCCGCCTTTGGGCTCGCGCGGTCGCTCGGACCGGCGCTGGCGTTGCTGGCCGCCGGCGGTTTCGTGCAAATCGTCACCACGGCGCTGACCAACATGTTGCTCCAAACCCTGGCGCCCGACGAGTTGCGCGGCCGCGTCGTGTCGTTCTACACCTTCGCGTTCCTGGGGCTCACGCCGTTCGGCGCGCTGCAGGCGGGCACCGTGGCCTCCCGCGTCGGTGCGGGAAGCGCGCTGGTGGTCGGAGGCATTGTGTGTGCCCTCGCGTCCCTCATGCTCGTGAGGTCGCGGGAGTTACGGGGAACGCCGTGACGGCGGGAGGAAACGAGAAGTAAGTAAGACGGAAGACGTAAGAAGTAAGGCGTTGGGCAACCTCGGCCGTGAGGGCGCGGCGCGCCGGGTGGGGGTGCGGGGCCTTCCTACTTCTTACTTCTTGCTTTCAGGCGTACCCCTGCCGCCTCGCGGATCAGGTCGGCGATCTGCTCGTACGAAAACGCCCCGCTGTTGAACACGAGATGATAGTTCGCGGGATCGTCCCAGCCGCGGCGGTAGTATGTCTTCACGTACCGCCGCCGGCCTTCGTCCATCCGGTCCACGGTCTCCTCGGCTTCGCCGCGCTCCAGGCCGAGTCGTTCCATGGCGGCCTGGACGCGGACGTCCCGCGGCGCCACCAGGTAGACGTGCAGCGTATCCTCGCGCTGTGCGAGATAGGCCTGGGCGCCGCGACCCACCATGACGGCGTTGCCCTGCTGGACGGCCTGATTGATCACCGCCTCGGTCACCCGGACCAGGGCCTCCTCTTCGGCGAAAGGCGTCGCCGGCGATTCGCCCGTGGCGACGAACACTTCGGGCGACGAAATGGCCAATGCGCGCGCGAGCCGCTCCACCAGCCCGGGGACGCGCTCCTCTCGTTCGCGGACCTCTGAGGGAGGGAGACCGGCACGCTCTGCCACGCGACTGACGAACTCGTTGTCCACCAGCGCCCAGCCGAGTCGCTCGGCCACGAGCCGCGCGACATCGGATCCCCCGGACGCGTACTGGCGCGAAATGGTGATGACGGCCACTGCGGGCCTCGCTACGCGAAGAGGTTGGGACTCCCGCCCCCCGAACCTTTCCCAAACGGTGGGGGCCCTTCGGGCCGCGCGCGCGCGTAGCCCAACTCGTCGCTCCGCGAGATGCGCCTGTGGGCGACGAGCCCTTCGAGGATCAACTCGCACGCCGAGACCATGGTGGCGGGGTCCTTGAGCGGCGCGAGCCCGCTCGCCTCCACCCCCTCCAGCAGCCCCGGCACCGTCGAGAACCCCTTCAGGCAGACGTCCGATCGTTCGTTCGCGGAGACCTTCAGGGCCCCGCCCTCGTCGAACCATTGCACGACCGCGTCGCAGTCCACGTCGCCCACGCGGGTCTCGAACGTCTTGCCGATGGCGCGCCGGATCAGGTCGTTGGCGATGGTCCCGGCGCCCTGCAGCTCGCCTTCGTATTCGAGCTCGATCTTTCCCGTGATGGCGGGGACGGCATCGTACACGTCCGAGACGCGGGGCACCACCCGCTTCTCCTTGGTGACGATCGCGCGATACTCGGCGTTCGACATGACGTGCTCGAGCACCGTGATGGGGACGCGCTGGCTCACGCCGGACCGGCGGTCGACACGCTTGTCCTCGCGCGCCTCGAACGCGATCCGCTCCACGATCTCCCGGATGAAGTCGGGGATCTCCAGCGGGCGCCGCGTGCGCGCCACCCAGGCCTCCTGCCCGGTGATCCGCATCCCGTGCTCGATCGACAGCGGGTAGTGCGTCAGAACCTCGCTGCCGATCCGGTCCTTGAGGGGAGTGATGATCTTGCCGCGCGCCGTATAGTCCTCGGGGTTGGCGGAGAAGACCAGGAGGACGTCGAGCGCGAGGCGGATGGGATAGCCTTTGATCTGGACGTCTCCCTCCTGCATGACGTTGAACAGGCCCACCTGGATCTTCCCCGCGAGGTCGGGAAGCTCGTTGATGGCGAAGATGCCGCGGTTGCTGCGCGGCAGCAGGCCGAAGTGGATCGTCAGCTCGTCGGACAGGATGTGCCCGCCCCGCGCCGCCTTGATCGGGTCCACGTCGCCGATGACGTCGGCGATCGTGACGTCGGGCGTGGCGAGCTTCTCCACGTATCGGTGGTCGCGACCCAGCCACGCGATCGGTGCGCCGTCGCCGCGCTCGTCCAGCAGCTGGCGGCCAAACTTGGAGATCGGGCGGAACGGATCGTCGTTCACCTCACTGCCCGCCAGCACCGGGATCTCGGGGTCCAGGAGGCTCGCGAGCGCGCGGAGGATGCGGCTCTTGGCCTGCCCGCGGAGGCCCAGCAGGATGAAGTTGTGACGCGCCAGGATCGCACTGACGACCTGCGGCACCACCGTGTCGTCGTAGCCGACGATGCCGGGAAAGACCTCGACGCCCTGCTCGAGGAGGCAGATGAGGTTCTGCCGCATCTCGTCCTTCACCGTGCGGCCCCGCCGGGCCGGATCGGCCCATTCCGACTGTTTCAGTTCCCCAAGAGTACTCGGACGTAAGACCATGCGGTTACCGGGTTAGGTCATTGGCGAAACAGCGTATGGCGTATGGCTCATAGCATGTGGCTCACTGTGGCGCGGAGCACCGGCACCAAAGCGCAGGCCGTTGCGTAGACCAATCGCCAATCTGCAATCTGCAATGGCGTCGCCGTCAGGCGACGCCCGAGATATACCCACCGCCCGGACCCCCGTTCAAGTCCCGCGCAGGCGAACGCCGACGAGACGGACCGCCACGACGCCGTACGCGGACACGGGAAGGAGCACGCCGCCGTCGCCGTCGGCCGGTGCCCGGCCGAGGTCGCGCTCGACGAAGTCCACGTGCCACGCGGCGTCGAAGGTCAGCACGCCCGGGCGTACCGCCACGGTGCGGGCGAGGCCGGTCAGCTCCTGCAGGTACACGATGACGCCGTCCCCCAGGTCGGCGGGCTTCATCGCGAGAACCGCCACCCCGGTCTGCTCGACCTCGAGCAGGGCGCCCGCGGTGGGCAGCCCGCCGCGCCGCCCGCCGGGCACCGGTGCCGTCAGGAACGGCTCCGCGTTCCACCCAAAACGCCACGCCGGATCGCCGGTCTCGGTGACCCGAAAGCGATATCGCGTCGCGCCCGTCGGGGCGGTGCTGACCAGCGTCGAGGCATCGGGCACGGCGACGTACGGCGCGTCGAGGCTGCGGAACAGCGCAGCGCGAGCGCCGTCCTCCAGCGCGATCCACCGCAGGTGGACGAGGCGTTCGACCGGAGGCTCGGCCAGATCCCGCCCCGCGGGGATGTCCCACGTCACCTGCCTGGCGGCGATCGCAAAAGGGAACGCAACGTCCACCGAAACCGGGGCGACGTTCTCGACGTCCACCCACGCGGGTCCGTCGTACAGCGTGACGGTCGACCGCATGCGGCCCGCGCCGGGGAGCGTGCGCTCCGCCACGAGCCGCTCGCCCACGCCGGGCACGGTGACCCGCGCCACGCGCTCCAGGCGTGCGCCGTCCACTGCGTTCAGGCCGCCCGCCGCGGCCCATTCCAGTCCCATTGCGTCGCGCACGCTGGCCAACGCGCCGGTCCACGCGTCGACGACGATCCGCCGCCCGCCGGCGCGCAGCTCGAGCGCGTCGCCGCGCGGCTCCCGCCATGGCAGCGCACCAGCGGACTCGGCCGGGGTGCCGGTCTGCACGACGTACGCGTAGCCGAGGGGTGGGACGTCGGTCACCATGCGCTCGGCACCGTCCGCCATGTGCGCGATGTCGGTGCGGGTGAAGGGCGAGGGGTTGAACACGAGCGTTCCCGGGAAGCCGACGTCGAGGTGTCGCGCCACCCCACCGAGATCGTCGTACGGGCCGGCGAGCCGGCGGGCCAGCACGGTCACGAGACCGTTCGTTCGCTCGGCGCGCGCGCGCGCCCGGCGGGCGCGTGCGTCGTCCAGGCGCGCGGGCGAGAGCCACACGTACGGGGCAGCTGAGCGGCCGTGGACGGACGATACGGCGCCGGTGCGCGCGACCTCGTCGAGCTTTCCATCATCCATGCCTACCACGATGCGTGGATAGGCGAACTGTCCGTTCCAGGCCTGGATATTCGCGAGCATGGTGCCGAGCGTGGGCTCGGGGGTGGAGCCGAGCATCAGGACCACCGGTGCGGCGCGGGCGGGAGAGAGGAGCTGCGGCGTGGTCGTGAGCCAGCGCTCCACGCGATGGAGCATTTCCTCCCGTGCGCCGTCGAAGCCGAGGGCCGTGGGGTCGCCGCCGGGCGCCGTCGAGAGGCCAACGAGGGCGGATCCTCCCGGACCGTCCCAGCGCATCAGGCGCGGGGGACCGAGGTCGCGCAACGCGAGGTACCGCACACCGGCTCCCTGGAGGGCGATCGGGGTGGTGGGCGGGAGGCCTTCGAACGTCTCGATCACGGCGGCACTGCTGGCGGGCACGCCGTGGCTGGCTTCGAGCTGTCGGGCATCGACGGTGAGGCGGAGGAACGCGAGGTGATCCATCAGCTCGAGATCGGCGCCTGGTGGAAGCGGGTTGCCGCGCACGCCGCCGCGCGCGTACAGGGCGGCGAGCACCGCGCGCGAAAGCGGTGGCAGGCGCTCCAGGGCGCCGCGCAGCGCTTCGGGATCCACCACACTGAGCCAGTGAACCGTCCAGCGCGGCTGCGGTGTCAGGCCGTGCTGCGAGCGCAGCACGCCGCGAACGCCCGGCGCTTCCAGCTCGGTGAGAACGGTGTTCACCCGCTCGAGCGGCAGCCACAACTCCCCGCGCAACTCGTCGCCGCGGCGGACGACCCCGGCGGTGCCGAACAGGCGGTGCGCGCGGTCGTACACCCGAAGGCGTCCCGCCGGGGCATCGAGGTCACGGACGATGAAGCGCAGGAGCGACGTGCGGCCGTCGGGGTGTCCGAAAAAGACGGTCGTCCGCACCTCGACGGAGGGACGCCCACCTCGGCGTTTCGGCCGCACCAGGCCGAGCCCGAGCGCGGAGACCGCGCCGAGGAACGTCCGGCGGTCCGTCATGTCGGGGAGGGGCTATTCTCCATGGGTGCGAAAGAGTCGCGTGGTGCTCGTGCTCTGCGCCGTGTTCCCGGTCACGATCGCGTGCGACCGCGAACGATCCGGTGCCGCGCCCGGGGGCGACACGCTGCCGCCCCCAGCAGCGGTCGAGTCCACGGCGGTGACGCCCGATACGGTGATGGCGCGGGATACGGCGGGGATCATGCCCTAGGGGTCCAGCCCATTCGCCAACATGGGACCGGCGCGTGGCGGGCGCCAGGGATGCCGCCGGCGACAGGCCCGCCTAGGCGCTGCCGATGATCACGCTGTCGTAGTCCGCGTCCGGCAGGTAGAGCACCCGGACCTCCGTTCCGGCGCTCCAGCGCCCGCCGAGGCCAGGCAGGACCCGATCGCTGCCGCCGCGGTGCAGCACCGGGGGGACGCGGGAGTGCAGATAGTCCAGCACGCCGAGCAGCTCGATGAACAGGGCGAAGGCGATCATGTGGGCCAGCGAAGTGCCCTCGATGTACTCCATCGCCAGGAACGCCGCCTCGACGCCGTCCCATTCCGCCTTGAACGCCAGGTGGATCACCGGGATGCCGGGGTGGTGCAGCTCCTTGAGCACCGCTGCCTCTCGCTCGAACGGCTGGCATGCCTTGGCGTCGGACGCCACGCGCGGGTGCAGCACCTTGAGGGCGACCTGACGGCCGAGGGCGACGTCACGCGCGAGCAGGGTGTGGGCGAATGCGCCGCGGCCAAGCGTCGCGCGCGGGGTCACGTGAGCGTGTCGCAGAGAACCCCATCGACCGTCCGCGGAGAAGTGGCCTGCTAGAATAAGCGCGCCACGACATCCGCCCCACTGTCCTGTGCAACGTTCGGACCTGTGCGCATGTCAAACAGCTGCAGTCCACGGGCCTTCGATCCACGTCGCGAGGAGAAACATGATGGAAACGGTCTGGCGTGAGCTGCGCTTGGCGTTGCGGCGACTCGGCTCGGAACGCCGGTTCACCGCGGCGGCGCTGGCAACCCTCGCGCTCGGCATCGGCGCGTCGGTGGCGATCTTCACCGTGGTCAACGCGGTCATGCTGCGACCGCTCCCGTACCCGGAGCCGGACCGGCTCGTCCAGATCTCGCCGGGCCAGAACGCCAACATCGCGCTGGCGGATGCCGTCGCGGACGGCACGCCCTCCCTGCGCGCGTCGACGGGTCTCTCGGTCTGGAGTCTCACCCTCACCGGGCAGGGGGACGCTGCGGCCATTCTGACGCAGGTCGTGGACGCGGGGTTCTTCGACGTATTCGGCGTTGCACCGATGATCGGCCGGCCGTTCCGTCCCGAGGAGCGCCATCCCGGCGCGTCGGACGTGGTCATTCTGAGCCACGGCCTGTGGCAACGCCGGTTCGGCGGCGATCGCTCCATCGTCGGGAAACGACTGCAGCTCGACGGCTACGGCCACCAGGCACGTACGGTCATCGGCGTGATGCCGAGCGGGTTCACGCCGCCCATCGCCCCCGCGAGCGCCGACATCCAGCTGTGGATTCCGCTCAGCGTCCCGCCGGGCCGCACGGTGGCCACGGACAGCACGTGGTACGTGAATTGGATCGTGGGTCGCCTCGAGACGGGCGCCACCGTCGAAGGCGCCGCGCAAGAGGTTCGCACGACGATGGCACGCCTGCGCGCGGACTACGGCAACGTGATCGACGCCGACGCGGTGGGAACGGCCGGGGCCATGGGACTCCTGATCTCGATGGTGGGGGACGTGCGCACCCCGCTCTGGATCCTGCTCGCCGCCGTCGGTCTCGTCCTGCTCCTCGCCTGCACGAACCTCGCGAATCTCCTGCTGGCGCGCGGCGAGAAGCGGCGCCAGGAGGTCGCCGTGCGGGCCGCGCTGGGGGCGGGGCGCTCCCGTCTCGTCCGGGGCCAGCTGGCCGAGAGCACCGTGCTCGCGCTCATCGGCGGCGGCGCGGGAGTAGGACTCGCGCAGGCGATCCTCGCGGTCCTGCGGGTCAGCGACATCTCCGGGCTGCCGCGGGCATCGGGCGTGGGCCTCGACACGCGGGTGCTCGCGTTCGCGCTCGCCGTGTCCCTCCTCTCGATCCTCGGGTTCGGCCTGCTGCCGGCCCTGCGGGTCACCGCCGGCGACCTGCGTCAGGACCTGCGCTCGGGCGGCCGCGCCCCCGGCAACACGCGAGCAGGCAGGCGTCTGGGTGCCACGCTCATCGCGGCGGAGGTTGCGCTGGCGATGGTGATCGTGACCGGCGCGGCACTGTTGCTCGGTAGCCTGCGTGCGTTGCGCGCCGTGGACGCCGGCCTGGCGGCCGACAACGTGCTCGCCGTGCATCTCGCGCCCCCCGACCTGGCGTTTCGCAACGAGCGGTCCCCGCTGTACTACGACGGGGTCCTGGAGCGGGTCGGCGCGCTGCCCGGTGTTGTACGCGTCGGCGCCATCCACCTCCTGCCGTTCACCCAGAACAACTGGGCGTTCCCGTACCTCGCCGAAGGCCACGAGCCTCCGCCGGACGCCCCCCTGCCGAGCGCCAACTTCCGTGTCGTCACACCCGGCTACTTCCGCGCGGTCGGTGTCCCGGTGCTCGCCGGCCGCGATGTCGAACCGAGCGACGACGCAAACGGCCTGCGGATCGCGGTCATCAACCGGCGGCTGGCCGAGGAGCTGTGGCCGGGCGAAAGCGCGCTCGGGAAGGAGATCAGACTCTTTGGCAGTCAGCCGCTCCGCGTCGTCGGCATCGTGGGCAACACGCACCAGCACGCGCTCGATCGGGCGCCCAGCCCGGAGATGTACCTGCCGTTGAGGCAGTTCACGGTCGCGTCGATGGTCGTGATGGTCCGCACCGAAGCCGATCCCGCTTCGCTGGCCGGGCCGGTGCGGCACGCCATCACGGAGATCGACCCCGACATCCCCATCGCGGATCTCCGGCCGCTGAACGACGTGCTGGAAGAGTCCCTGGCGCAGCGCCGGTTCTTCGCGGGTGTGCTCTCCTTCTTCGCGGTACTCGCTCTGGCGCTCGGCGCGGTGGGTGTCCACGGCGTCATGGCCTATGCGGTGGGCGCGCGCCGCGGCGAGTTCGGGATCCGGATGGCGCTCGGCGCCACCCGAGGCGACGTGTTGCGCGGTGCGATGGTCTCCGGGTTCATTCCCTTCGGGTTGGGCCTCGGAGTGGGGCTCGTCGGGGTGTGGTCCACCACGCGCCTGCTCGCCAACCTGCTGTTCGGTGTGGGGGCGATGGACCCTCGTACCCTCGCGACCGCGGTCCTGGTGCTCATCGGGGTCGGGGGTCTGGCCGTTTGGATTCCGGCCAGGAGAGTGAGCGACATCCATCCCATGGAGGCGTTGCGGTCGGAGTAGCCAGTCGCGCAACCTGGAACCCCGCGGGAGCATCTAACGTAGAGGACAGATCTTCCGTCGGTCCTTCGCGCCGCCCGATGTCGCCGCACCACGGTCGCATCGAAACGCGCGACGGAACGGCGGAAGTGGTTGCATGGTAATGCCTTAACGATTCCCCAACGAGACTCCCTTCGTGAGGTCCGTATGATCCAGTTCCGTCACGTTCTCGCGATGACGATCGTCGCGGCGGCGCCGCTCCAGGCCCAGCAGTTCGGCGCGTACTCGGCGATCCAGGGCGGCGAGCTGCTCGTCAGTGAGCCCGTCAAGCAGGATGAGCCCGCGACCATCTACCGGTACCGCCGGGGCGACGCCGGCTGGGAGCGGAGCGGCACCCTCACGGCGCCGGCCCACGAGGGCGGCGACTTTTTCGGACGCTTCATCGCCGCGGACAGCCGTTCGCTCATCGTCGGCGGGACGCTCCTGGACCAGAGCACCGGCCAGGTCTGGGTCTACCGGCAACGCGGCGGCGAGTGGGAGATGGCGCAGACGTTGCGGCCCGACGACGTCCAGGAGAGCGACGCCTTCGGGCGCTTCGGCCTACTGCACGGCGACCTCCTGTTCGTCTCGGCGCTGGGACATCACGAGGGTCGCGGCGCCGTCTGGGTGTTTGGGCGGGGCGCGGACGGAACATGGAGCCTCGAGGCAAAGCTCACACCTGGCGATAGCGCGAAGCCGCAGGAGTTCTTCGGCTGGTCGCTTGGGTTCGACGGCGACCGGCTCTTGACCGGCGCCCTCCAGGCGAGCGACTCGCTGGGGAATCGCGGTGCCGCCTATCTGTTCCACCGCAACGGGCCCGGCGACTGGACGCTCGAGGCGAGGCTCGCGCTGGGCGAAGAGGAGTCGGAGCGCGGCGATGCGTTTGGCTTTGCCGTCGGGTGGCTCGACGGGCAGGCATTGATCGGCGCGCCGGGGCGCGGCAACGGGGCCGGTGAAGTCCGTACGTACCGCCGTCAAGGCGATGAATGGGTGGCCGGGCCGACGCTCACCTCCCCCGACCGCGCGGAGGGCGATCGGTTCGGCGGGAGCCTAGCATCCGAGGAGCGCGCGCTGTGGGTGGGGGCGCCGGGCGCGGACGGCGTGGGCCGAGTGTACCGGGTGGCGTTCGATCCCCAGGCCGACCGGTTCGGCCGCATGGACGAGCTCACCGGGCTCGACGACGACGTCGGCGACGGGTTCGGAAGCACGATCACGCTGGCCGACGGCATCGCCGTCGTGGCTTCCCCGGGGGACGACTTCGGGCTCGGTTCCACGGTGATCCTGGAGCCGGACGGCGGCGCGTGGCGCGCCACCCAGAAGCTCCTCGGCCCCGATCCGGTGGGGCTCGATCCCCTGGTTGCGGGTGAGCTCGAGTGCAGCGACGGAAAGGCGGATCAATTCGGCTGTGACCAGGTGGGCATTCTCTCGTTCCTGCCCGTACGCGACATCGGGGGCGGGCGCGGTGCCCAGACGAACGACGTGTGGGGATGGACGGACCCCGAGACGAAGAAGGAGTACGCCATCGTCGGGCGGACGGACGGGACGGCGTTCATCGACGTAACGACGCCCACGACGCCGATCTACCTGGGCAACCTGCCCAAGACCACAGGTTCCCGGGGCAACGCGTGGCGCGACATCAAGGTGTATGCCGACCACGCGTTCATCGTCGCCGACGGCGCCGGCGACCACGGGATGCAAGTCTTCGACCTGCGGCGGCTGCGTGCCGTTGCCAATGCCCCCGCCACGTTCGACGAGGACGCGCACTACGACGGCATCGCCTCGGCGCACAACATCGTGATCAACGAGAAGACGGGATTCGCGTACGCGGTCGGGTCGAACGGCGGCGGTGAGACGTGCGGCGGCGGGTTGCACATGATCGACGTCCGCACGCCGGCCCAGCCCGCGTTCGCCGGTTGTTTTGCCGATACGACCACGGGCCGTGCCAGCACGGGCTACTCCCACGACGCAATGTGTGTCGTGTACGAAGGTCCCGACACCGAACACGTCGGCAAGGAGATCTGCCTGGGATCGAACGAGACCGCGCTCTCGATTGCCGACGTCTCGGACAAGGCGCACCCTATGCAACTCGCGAGCGCCACGTATCCAAACGTGGGGTACGCCCACCAGGGATGGCTCACCGACGATCACCGGTACTTCTACATGGACGACGAGGGAGACGAGTCGGCGTCCGTGCAGGCCGGGCAGCCCATGCCGGGAACCCGGACGCTCATTTGGGATCTCGAGGATCTGGACGACCCCATCATGGTCAAGGAGCACTTCGGCGAGACGTTCACGATCGACCACAACCTGTACATCAAGGGCGACCTGATGTACCAGTCGAACTACGTGAGCGGGCTCCGGATCCTGGACATCAGCGACCGTCAGAACCCGCACGAGGTGGGATTCCTCGACACCGTGCCGTGGAGCGAGGAGGTCGAGTTCGACGGGTCGTGGAGCAACTACCCGTTCTTCGAGAGCGGGACCATCGTCGTCTCGAGCGGGCAGGAAGGCGTGTTCTTCGCCAAGTACACGCCGCAGCAGCTGGTACCCTAACTGCAGTAAGAAGTAACAAGTGAGGAGTGAGGAGTCCCTGCTCCGCCCCAACCGTTGCCGAGGTGCGCGACGGGGGGGAGGTGGGCGGGGGCTTCCTCACTCCTTACTCCTCACTTCTTACTGCAATACCGCGGTTCTCAGTTGCGCGACGGGAAAATCCCCTGTAGAGCGATGATGTAGTGCATGCATGCCGGTTCGTCGCCCCGGGTGTCGGGGAGCGCGAACGTGGTCTGGCCGTCTCCGCCGTACGTGGTTCCCAGGATCGCGAACAGCGCCTGGTTCTGGGCGACCTGCAGCAACTGACCCTCGGCGAACGCCCAGCCGCGCGGTGCGAAGTTGCCCGCGAACAGGATCACTTCTCCGAGGTACGGTTCGATGCCGGCGACCGCCGCCGCCGTGGCGGGCGGGACCGTGTTGGAGACCGTGACCGCGATCCCCTTCGAGCGAGAGGCGCCGGCACTCGCGGGGACCGCGCCGCCCGCTCGCTCCGCGCACAACGGTGGGCCCGGCGGCCCCTGTGGACCCGGAGGGCCTTGGGGACCGGGAGGGCCCTGACAGGCGATGAGGGACAGTGACATCGCGAGTGGCGCAAGGAGGCGGGTGCGGCGGTCCGGTTTCATCTTGGGCTCCGGCTTGAGGGGCAGTAAACAAGTAAGAAGTAAGGAGTAAGAAGTGAGAAGGCCCCTCCTCCCGCCACCCCGTCGCGTTGACTGGTGCGACATGGGGAGAGGTCTTCTCTCACTTCTTACTCCTTACTTCTTACTGCGATTCTGCCGCTTCGAGACGTACCGGGCACACCTTCAGCTCGGCGGTGTGGGTGACGGGGTCGTAGCCCGATCCGGTCAGAGCGTTCACGGGCACGTCGGCGAAGCTGAAGCTGGCGAACACGGTTCCTCGCGGCGAGCGGACCGTTCCCTTCACCTTGATGAGCACGCAGCCGCGAGGGCTCGTCATCCGCGCCCACCCGCCGTCCTGGAGCCCCCAGCGGGCGACGTCGTCGGGGTGCACCTCGAGCGACTCTTCCGAGAGCAAGTAGTCGATGCCCTGCGCGCGTCCGGTCTGCGTTCGTGTGTGATACGACGCGAGGCGCCGCCCCGTGGTGAGCCAGACCGGGTAATCCTCGCTCACCGTTTCGGCCGGATCGCGGTAGTTCACGAGATTGAAGATCCCGCGGCCGTTCAGGAACCGCTCTTCGTGCAGCCGCGGCGTTCCCGGATGACCCTTTTCCGGCACCGGCCACTGGTACTCACCGTGCTCGATCCGGTCCCAATCCAGGCCGTGGTAGATGGGCGAGACGTCGCACAGTTCGTTGAAGACCTCTTGGGCGGACGCGAACTCGAAGCCGGGGACCCGGAGGCGCTTGGCGATCTGGCTCACGATCCACCAATCCGGCTTGGCCTCACCCGGCGGGGGCACGGCGGCACGGAGACGCTGTACCCGGCGCTCGGTGTTGGCCTGGACGCCGTCCGTCTCGCCCCATGCCGTGGCGGGGAACACCACGTGGGCCAGCTGCGCGGTCTCCGTGAGGAAAATGTCGATCACCACCAGGTGGTCGAGGCTGCGGAGCGCATGCTCGCAGTGTTGCCGGTTGGGATCGGAGACGACGGTGTTCTCGCCGTCGATGATCATCGCCCGGATCTGGTCCCCGCACAGCTCGAGGGCGGTGACTTTGGTGATGCCCTTCTCGATGTCGATCTCGCGGCCGTAGAGCCGCTTGAACTTCGCTTGATGCTCGGGGTTGGTGACGGCCTGGAAGCCCGGGTAGTTGTTCGGGAGTGCGCCCGCGTCGCCCGCGCCCTGGATGTTGTTCTGTCCCCGCATGGGGTTGATGCCGGTCCCCTCGCGCCCGATGTGCCCAGTCATGAGCGCAAGGTTGCACAGGCTCTGGACGTTGTCCACGCCGCAGATGTGCTCCGTGATGCCGAGCGTGTAGTAGATGGCGCCGCGGTCGGCCTTCGCGTACCAGAGTGCCGCCGTCTCGATGTCTGCGGCCGGACACTCCGTGATCTCCGCGGCCCACTCCGGCGGAAACTGCTTGACGTGCTCCAGGAACTTCTCGCCCTCGACCGTCCGGTCCGCCATGAACCGCTCGTTGACCAGTCCCTCGCGGGCGATGACGTGCGCCATCGCCAGGAGTAATGCGGCGTCGGACCCCACCCGGATGGGCAGATAGAGGTCCGACAGGTCGGCGAGACCGATGCGGCGTGGATCCGCGACGATCATCTTCGCCCCCCGGGCCAGCGCCCGCTTGATGCGAGTCGCCGCCACCGGGTGGCATTCGGTCATGTTGGTGCCGATACAGAAGAAGACGTCGGGCTTGTCCATGTCGGCCAGTGGGTTCGACATGGCGCCGCGTCCGATCGAGGCCGCCAGACCGGCGACCGTGGGAGCGTGTCAGGCACGGCTACAGTTGTCGATCTGATTGGTGCCGAACCCCGCCCGGATGAACTTCTGCATCGCGTACGCCGCCTCGCTCGGCGCCCGTCCCGACGCGATGCCGTATACGCTGTAGGGGCCGTGATCCTGGAGCGCGCGCCGGAATCCGTCGGCCGCGCGGTTGAGTGCCGTGTCCCAGTCCGTCTCGTGCAGCTCGCCGTCGTCGCCGCGCACGAGCGGCATGGCCAACCGGTCGGGGTGCTGCACGAAGTCGTACGCGAACTGACCCTTTACACACAGCGCGCCGTGGTTGGCGGGACCGTCCATGGCGGGCTGCACGCCCACCAGCTGGTCGCCCCTGGTCATCAGGTCGACCGAGCAGCCCACGCCGCAGTACGGGCAGATGGTGCGGGTCTTCCGGGTCTCCCCGGGGACGTCCGCGTGGCGCATCGCCTTCCTGTCGGCCAACGCGCCGGTGGGGCACGTCTGCACGCACTGGCCGCAGAACGTGCACGCCGATTCCTTGAGCAGCCCTTCGAATTCCGTCGTGATCTGCGTGTGGAACCCCCGGTTCATCACGCTGATCGCGTAGTCGCCCTCCTGCTCGGCGCACACGCGCACGCAGCGGTAGCAGGAGATGCACAGATCGTAGTCGCGCAGGATGAACGGGTTGGTGTCGTCGGGACGGCTCGTGCCCGACCGTGCGCCGGCGAACCGGCCGGTGCGCGCCCCGTAGCGGTGCACCAGGCTTGCCAGCTCCTGAGAGGCGTACCCGCGGAGCGGATCGACCTCCAGCTCGCGGTTCTCGGACACGACCATCTCGAGCAGCGTCTTGCGATAGCCGTCGATCGCGTCCGTACGTGTCCGCACCACCATGCCGGGCGCCGCCCGCGCGGTGCACGACGCCACGGGCGCGCGCTGCCCTTCGACCTCGACGACGCACAACCGGCATCCACCGAACGGCTCCAGGCGGGAATCGTAGCAAAGGGTGGGGATCTCTTTCCGCTGCCGGCGGGCGACCTCGTAGATGGTCTCGCCGTCGGTGAAGGAAACCTCCACGCCGTCGAGGGTCATCGTGCCGCTCGTGACGTCGCCAGGGCTGGAGATCATTGGTGTCCTCCGTTGGGGCGGCTCGGAGCGCCGGGCTTTCCACCGCCCACGGCCGACCGCCGACTGCCGACTGCCGACTGCCTGCCATCCCGAACGTGCTCCGCAACCCCTTCCGGAAAGTACTTCATCAGACTCTCCGTGATGAGGGGCGCGGCGATGCCGAGCCCGCAGGCGCTGACGGCTTTCATCGTGCGGCCGATGTCGCTCACCTCGTCGATCCATGCCGCTACGTCGCGCGGCCCCGCTTCCCCGGCGAGCCGCTCCGTGAGCCGCTGCGTGCCGATCCGACACGGAAAGCACTTGCCGCACGACTCCTCGGCGAAGAACGCCATTGCGTCCCTCGCTACCGCGACCATGTCCCGGGTGTCGTCGAACACCATGATCCCGCCGGCGCCGAGAAACGAACCCCTGGACCGGATGCTCGGCTCGTCGAGCGTGACGTGCACATCATCGCCCGCGAGAAACCCACCCGAAAGCCCGGCCATCGTCACCGCCTGAACGCTGCGGCCGTCGCCGGGACCGCCGGCCCATTCGTGCAGCAGCGTCGGGAGCGGGAGCCCGAGTGGGATCTCATAGTTGCCCGGCCGGCGGACGTCGCCCGATAGGCTGACGACCTTCGTGCCCGCGTGGCCGTTCAGCCCCAGGCCGCGATACCACTCCGCCCCACGCCGCACGATAGGCGCGACCGACGCCAGCGTCTCCACGTTGTTGACGACGGTCGGGAGGTTCTCGAATCCGTGCGTCACCGGGAAAGGCGGGCGGTTGCGCGGGAACGGGTGTTTGCCTTCGAGGCTGTTCAGCAGCGAGCCTTCCTCGCCACAGATGTACGCGCCGGCGCCGCGGCGAACGTGGAGGTGAAACGTGAAATCGCCACCCAAGACATGCTCGCCGAGGAAGCCGGCCCGGCCCGCTTCGCCAATGGCGCGCTCGATGATCCGAAGCGTGTCGGGGTACTCGTAGCGCAGGTAGATGAATCCTCGACCCGCGCCTACCGCGTAGCCGGCGAGGATCATGCCCTCGATCACCGCGTGTGGATCGTGGTCGAGCAACGCCCGATCCTTGAAGCATCCCGGCTCCCCCTCGTCCGCGTTGCACACGATGGTCTTCGGCGTCCCGGAGGCATCCGCCACCGCCTGCCACTTTCGACCCGTGGGAAACCCCGCCCCGCCGCGGCCGGCCAGGCCACTGGCCGTCATCACCGCGATCACGCCCGCGGGCGACATCTCGCCGACAGCGCGCGCCAGCGCCTCGTACCCTCCCGTGGCGCGGTAGCCCTCCAGGCCCGCGCGGCCCGGCTCCCGAATGGAGGCGAACACGCACTCCTCCACCCCGGCCGGATGCGGTGGCGGCAGGGGCGAGGGGCGTGGCGCAAGTCCCCTGGCGTTCGTTCCGACCAGCAGCTCGCCGCCCCTGAGCACCGGGATGGGCTGGTCGCATCGCCCCGCGCACGGCATCGCCGTGGCGCCGTCCTCCTCGAGGACGTCGAGCAACGCGTCCGCCCCCCGCAGGCGGCAAATCGGTCCTGTGCAGACCCGGGGCGCGTTCCACCCGCCGGGCCGCCGAGCCAGGTGGTGGTAGAACGTGATGTTGCCGAACAGCTCGGCGATGGGGATCCGAAGGCCGCGGGCGATGGCCCGCGCCGCGCTTTCCGATAGGTACCCGTCGCGCTCGTGGAAGGCGTGAAGTAGCGGCAGCAACGGGGCCGGCTCGTCCCGCCAGCGCTCGAGGATGTCCTGATCGGAGGGGGAGGTCATGCAGTAAGAAGTAAGAAGTGAGAAGTAAGAAGGCCACCCCTCCCCCCTTACCACGCCGCCCCTTGGCGCGCTCCGGGAGCCCCACCCGCTCTGCCCGTGCGCCAAGACTCCGTCGTTCCGACTCCTCACTCCTTACTTCTCACTGCCTCATTAGTCTCGCCTCCCCGGAATAGACGTTGAACCGGCTCCCCCTGGAAAACCCCACCAGCAACATCCCGATCTCCCGCGCCAGCTCGACGGCCAGTGAGGACGGAGCGGACACGCCGACGATGCCTCCGATGCCGGCGACCGCGGCCTTCTGGACGATCTCGAAGCTCTGGCGGCCGGACACGACGAGCACCAACTCGGGAAGCGGCCAGGCGCTCCGCGCGACCGACCCGATCACCTTGTCCACGGCGTTGTGACGGCCCACGTCCTCCCGGGCGGCGGCGAGACGCCCCGACGAGTCGAACAGGCCGGCGGCGTGGAGTCCGCCGGTGGTGTCGAACGTGGGCTGATGCGACCGAAGGCGGTCCGTCAGGGTGGCGAGGATGCCGGGCGCGATGGTGAACGCAGCCGCCGGCCGCGCGAACAGGCGCACCTGCTCGATCGACGTCTTGCCGCACACGCCGCAGGAGCTGGACATGAACATGTTGCGCTGGAAGCGGGCGACGTCGACGTCGAGCCCGTCGCGCAAGTGTACGGCCACACGCGACGCGTCGATGCGCTCGATGTCGCGGATCTCGTCCGGCGCCAGCAGAATCCCCTCGGTGATCAGGAACCCGGTGACGAGATCCTCGTCGTCGCCCGGGGTGCGCATCACCACGGCCAGCGGGGTCTCTCCCAGCCGGATCTCCAAGGGATCCTCGGTGGCGACCGTGTCGTCGAACGGCGCAACCGCTCCCTCATCGTGCCTGGCGACATGGACGGGGCGGGTACGGTCGCGATCCGCAGTGGTCATCGGATCCCTCGGAGCTGGGGGAGGGGTGGGGGGGACTGTTATCTTACCTGGTGCAAAGTGCAAAGTGCAAAGCGCAACGCGATCGAGCATGCGTTGCAGGTTGCTTTTTGCTCTCATGGCGGATAATCCGTATCCCGCTCCCGACAACGAAGCAGGAGGCGATACCATGGTCGCCACCCCATCCACGATGCTCCCCCTGGGCACCGCGATTCCCGATTTCAGGCTGCGCAACGCGGTGGATGGACGGAGCGTGTCGCCGTCGGATTTCGCGGACGCGCGCGCGCTGCTCGTCATGTTCATCTGCAACCACTGCCCGTTCGTGCAGCACGTGAAGCCTGAGTTGGGGCGGCTGGTCCGCGACTACGGCCCCGCGGGCGTCGCGATCTTGGCCATCAACTCGAACGACCTCGACGAGTACCCCCAGGACGGCCCCGAGCACATGCAACGCCTCGCCCGCGAGGAAGGATGGGACTTCCCGTTCCTGGTCGACGACACCCAGAAGGTGGCGAAGGCGTTCCGGGCCGCGTGCACGCCCGACTTCTTCCTGTTCGACGGCGGCGGGAAGCTGGCCTACCGCGGCCAGCTCGACGGCAGCCGGCCGGGAAACGACGTGCCCGTTACCGGTAAGGACCTCCGGGCGGCGATCGACGCGGTGCTCGCCGGCCGGCCCGTGCCCGAGGATCAGAAACCGAGCATCGGCTGCAATATCAAATGGAAAAGCGGAAACCAGCCGGAGTATTTCGGGAAGGAGCAGTAAGAAGCAAGAGGCTACTTCTTACCTCTCACTGCTCCTCAGGAAATCCAGAACCACGTTGGCCATCACCTCCATCCCCACCGGCACGGCGCCGTCGGCCCCCTGGAAGTCGGGGGTGTGCAGGCCGCCGGACGTGCCGCCGGGTGCGAGCGTGCCGAGGCGGTAGTAGAACCCGGGGACCTCGTTGGCGAAATACGCGAAGTCCTCGGCGCCGGTCGCCGGGTCGAGCACGGAGACGTTGTCGGCCCCCACGACGCGGGTCAACGACGGCGCCATCCGAGTGGTGAGGTCGAGATCGTTGATCGTCACGGGTACGCCGCGCTCGTACTCCATCTCGAAGCTCCCCCCGAACGCGGCGCTGACACCAGCGAGGATCTCCCGCATCCGCCGCTCCACGGTATTCTGGACGTCGGCGTCGTAGGTGCGCACCGTGCCCTCGAGGTGTACCTCGCTCGGAATGATGTTGAACCGCGTGCCGCCGCGGACGATCCCCACCGTCACCACGCTGGGCTCGAGGGGTGGAAGGCTCCGCGACCGGATCGTTTGGAACGCCGTGATCGTCTGCGCGGCCATCACGATGGGATCGACGCTGAGGTGGGGCGACGCGCCGTGCGCCTGCCGTCCCCGGAGCACGATGGTGAAATGGTCGGACGCGGCGAAGGCGGGTCCGGGCGTGTATCCTACCTCGCCGACCTCGAGGTCCGGCATCGCGTGCAGGGCAAACACGGCCGCGGGACGCGGATCGGCGAGCGCCCCTTCCTCGACCATGAGGTCGGCGCCACCACGCTCGCCCGGAGGGGGGCCCTCCTCGGCGGGCTGGAAGATGAACACGACGGTGCCGGGGATGCGGTCGCGCATCGACGCCAGCACCGACGCCACGCCGAGCTGGACGGAGGTGTGGATGTCGTGCCCGCAGGCGTGTGCCACCCCCACTTCCTGGCCAAGGTAGGTCGTGCGGACGGTGGACCTGAACGGGAACGGCGTATCCTCGGTCACCGGCAGGGCGTCCATGTCGGCGCGGACCGCGACCACCGGTCCCGGCCGTCCGCCGCGCAGCACGCCCACGACGCCGGTGACCGCGATCCCCGTCCTGACCTCGTCGAACCCGAGTGCCCGGAGATGCTCGGCGACGAGGCGGGCCGTCTCGGTCTCCCGGTTACCCAACTCGGGGTGCTGATGGATCCGGTGTCGGATCTCCAGGATCTCGGGGGCCAGGCGCTCCACCGCCGCGGCGACCGCGGGGTTCTGGGCGGCGGTGGTGGCGGGGAGCGGCGCGAGGGCGAGCAGGGCGAAGGCGGTCCGTCGCGACATGGTTCAGGCACCGGGGTTGGGGATGGGGGTACGGAACGGTAATCGGTCACAATGGTATCCCGTGCGGCGGGCAAGTTACAGGGGGACGGGAGGGCGTCGGCGTCCCCGACGGCCGACTGCCCGACCTCTTGACGTTCCCCCCCGGCTCGGGATATCCATCCCGCAACGCCGTTCGGTGCACAGCCGCCGATACCGTCACCCGCGCTCACCTGTCGGAATCCAAGGCCCGCATCGACCGTGCGTTGGAGGCCTCCGTCACGGTGACTCCACGCTGAACCGGAGGATTCATGATTCCCCGCCCGTTCGTCGTTGCCGCCGCCTTGCTCTCGTTCGCCGCGTGCGCGTCGTCGCCCGACCCCGCGGCCGTCCGTGCCGAGCTGCTCGAGGCGGATCGTGCGTTCGCACGCCAGGTCGCCGAACGCCGCGCGGAAGCCTGGGTCGCGGCGTTCGTGGACAGCGGGATGATGTTCGGAGACGGCGGACCGGTCGCCGGCCGCGATTCGATACGCGCCGTGGCGGACGTGATGTTCGAGGACACGACCTTCACGCTCACCTGGGAGCCCACCATGGCGGTGAGTGCGGCGGCGGGGGACCTGGGATACACGGTGGGGCGCTGGGAGAGCGCCCGCCGCCGCCCGGATGGGTCGCGCTCCAGCACCAGCGGGTCCTACGTCACCATCTGGCAGCGCGAGCCGGAGGGGAGCTGGAGAGTGGCGGTGGACGTCGGGAATCCGGACCGGCAGGAGTGAGGAGTGAGGAGTCTCGCCGCCCACGTGTATCAGAGTGGGGCGGGTATCTCACTCCTCACTGCAGTTCAGAACGCCGCCAAGATTCCCCGGACGCCCAACACGGTAGCGAGCAACACGACGATCCCGCCCGCGAGGTTGCCGGCCCACCGGTTGACGTGCGGCCCAAGCCTCCGCCGGTCGTTCATCGCGATCAGCAGGACGATGGCGACGATCGGAAGGACGAGTGCGTTGACCACCTGCGCGAACACGATGAGCGGGATGGGACGCAGGCCGATGAGGGCAACGGCGGCCCCGATGGCGACGCAGCCGAGCGCAACCCCGCGCGCGGTCGGCGCCCGCGCGTCGCGCCCGCGGCCGAGCGTGTCGAGCACGGTGTACCCGGCAGCGAGCGGCGCCGTGATGGCGGAGGAGATACCCGCCGCTCCGTATCCGAGCGCGAACGCGTAGCTGGCCCACGTGCCCAGGACCGGCCGGAGCTGGCCCGCCATGTCCGACGCCGACTCCACTTGCGCCCCGTCCAGCGCGGACGCGGCCGTGACCACGATAGCCCCCGACACGATGCCGCCGAGGCCGATCGCCAGTACGAGATCGAGCCGCGCCGCCGGCAGATCCTCCGGACCGTTCCAACGTTCACGAACGACCGCCGCGTGGAGGAACAGGTTATAGGGAACGATCGTGGTGCCCACGAGCGCGAGTGCGCGCAACTCGCCGCCCTCGGGCAGTCGGGGCACGAAGGTGCCCGCGAGCAGCTCTGGGAGACTGGGCGCGACGAGTGCCGCCGTCGCCACGAAGACGAAGCCCATGACGGCGACGCACACGGCGAGCACGCGCTCGAGTAGTCGGTACCGGCCGGCCCACAGGAGCGCGCCGGCGAGTAGCGCGGCGGCGGCCACGACGCTCGCAAGCGGGACACCGAGGACGGAGGCGAAGCCCAGTCCGGCGCCGGTGAGGTTGCCCGCCTGATACGCCGCGGCCCCGCTGACTACCGCGGTCGCGGCGAGCGCGGCGAGCGCCCAGCCCAGAACGGGAGACCCGCCGACGTGGCGCAACGCCTGACCTAGGCCCGCCCCCGTCGCGAGGCCGAGCCGCGCGCACATCTCCTGCAGGATGATCGTGGCGACCGTGGCGAACAGCAGCGCCCACAGCAGCGTCGTGCCGTGGCGCGCCCCGGCGAGCGTTGCGGTGGTGACGGTGCCCGGGCCGATGAACGCGGCCGCGACCACGACGCCGGGGCCGAGGCCGCGCCAGGCCTTCACGCCGAGAGCGCGATCGGCGGATCCGCAATCGTGGCGGTGGCACCGGCGGCGGTGACGCTCTCCCCTTGGGACACCTCACGCCGGACGACGCCCAAACCGACGTAGCACCGCACGCCGGGAATCCAGGCGACGCTGGTCACCCGCCCAACCGCCTTCTCGCCCCGCACGACGGTCGGGTCGGTCAGGTCGGGCGGGCCGTCCTTCCACACCAGGCCGCGGAGGTGGCGGTTGGCGTGACCGCGAAAATGCAGGCGCGCGACCGTCTCCTGGCCGGTGTAGCATCCTTTGGAATACGAGACGCCGCCGATATCGTCGTAGCGCACTTCCTGCGGCAGCGTCTTCTTGTCGATCTCCACGTCGAGGCGCGGCCATCCGGAGAGGATACGGGCCAGCTCGAGCGCGGTGTGATCGGCGGGGGTCGCTCCAGCGCCCCCGAGCGCGCCGCGCACGGTATCCGCGTCGGCGTGATCGCAGTCGAGCTGGAGCGCGAACGGCCGGCTGTTCCGCGGCCGGCCCACGCCGTAGCGCACGCCGTCGAGCTCGGCGGTCGCCGCCTGGCCCGGCTCGGGAATGACGATGCCGGCGCGCCGCGCCACCTCCACCGCCGCGGGCCCCACCAGGCGCAGCACCGCGCGCTCCGCGGACACGTTCGCCACCTTGGCGAGCCGCGGCGGCAGCGTGCGCTTGAACAACTCCAGGAGTCGCTCGACGCCGCCGGCCGGCGGGTACAGCGTTACCGATTCGCGCCGACGCGCCGCCCACATGTCGCACACGATCATGCCCTTGGGCGTCAGGACCGCGCCGTACAGGAAGCCCTGCGGCCCGGGGGCCTCGAGATCGTTGGTCAGGAGCCCCTGCAGGCACGGTACGACCCCCGGGCCGGTCACGTCGAGCACGCCCACGTCGGCCGCGCCCATCGCGGCGCCGTCGAACACCACGCGCTCCGTTTCCGCGGTCACCGCGTCCGGACCGAGCGCGTAGATCGCCGCCTCGGTGGCGTGCTCGGCCGTGACGTCGTCAGTCCCCATACTCGCCTGCCCGTTCGTAAGACCAGTCCAAGAGTTCCACCGGATGTGCCACCGGGAGCCGTAGGCCGGCGGCGCGCAGTCCCGCCCCGATCTGCATCGCGCATCCGGGGTTGCCGGTGACGACCACTTCGGGGCGCGCGTCCCGAAGTGCCGCGACCTTCCGCGCGAGGATCCGCCGCGACAAATCCCTCTCCGTCAACGAATAGCTCCCCGCGCCGCCGCAGCAAAGGTCTGCCTCCGCATGCGCCGGCCGCATGAGTCCCGGAACGGCCGCGAGCACGGCCTCCGGCGCGTCAGCCACTCGCTGGGCGTGGAGCAGGTGACACGGGGGATCGTACGCGACGCGCACATCGAGCGCGGCGCCGCTGCGCGGTCCGGCGTCCGCCAGCAGCTCCGTCACATCGCGCACCCGGGCCGACACGGCGGCGGCCGCCGCCGACAGCGGGTCGCGCGCCAGGAGTCGTCCATAGTCCTTGAGCATCGCTCCGCAACCCGCGCTATCCACCGCGATCGCGGCGTCCGGCTCCGCAGCGAGTGCCCGCACGTTGGCGCGCGCCAACGCCGCCGCGGACTCGTGCTGCCCGGCATGCGCATGCAGCGCCCCGCAGCACTGCTGTCCGGGACACGCGCGTATCGCGTAGCCGTTGACCCGAAGCACGCGTTCGGCGGCGGCGTGCACGTGGCTGAACAGGCCGTCCATGATGCAGCCGCGGAACATGACGGCGGGAGAGCGGCAGCCCCGCCCTCGCCACCCAACCGCCCCAGCGGCAGGAGCGGCAGCCCCGCCGCTCCCCCGTTCCCCCCCAGCGGCAGCGACGCCGGGAGCCACACCGTGCCGCTCTGCCGCCGGGGTGGTGGTGTGTGGTGTGGGGCTGCCGCTCCTGCCGCTTCTGGCACCGCTGCCGCTCCGGCCGCTCTTCTCCCACTCCACCGGCCGTGTCGCCGCCAGCATGCCGAACACAAACCCCACGCGAGACGGACCGGCCAGTATCCCCGCGACGGGTCGCATGGCTCGGGCGGCCGCCAAGATCGGGGTGCGCAGCAGCGGCTCGGCCATGACGGCGTGCACCGCCCGGGCGGTTCGCGGAACGGGACGTACCTCGGCGAGGCGGGTCCGCGCCGCTTCCAGCGCCAGGCCGTACGCCACGCCCGAAGGGCAGGCGGGCTCGCAGGCGCGGCAGCCGAGGCAGCGATCGAGATGAGAGATGAGGGCGCCGTCGTCGGGCGGCAGCCGCCCGCCCGCCATCGCTCGCATGAGCACGATCCGGCCGCGTGGGCTGTCCGCCTCGTCTCCGGTGACCAGGAACGTCGGGCAGCTCTGCAGGCAGAACCCGCAGTGCACGCACGCGTCGAGAGCCGCGAATCCATCGCCGGTCACACTAGTCGCCGATCGGCGCCACGAGGACGCCGGCGGGATCGAACGCGGTCCGCAGGCGCGACACGAGGCGGCTCACGCCTTCGCGGTACGCACCGAAGTGGCTGCACGCCGCGCGCACGTCCCATGGCGCCCGCTCGAGCGTCATCGGCATCTCGCGCTGCGCGGCGGCGTGCCGAAGCAGGCGGATACGGTCCGCCGGCGCCGTCCCGCTCCAGCGCACGGTGCCGGCGGGGACGGTCACGGACAGCCAACTCTCGGGAAGATGGTGGGCGACGAGGTCGAGCGCGTCGTCCAGCTCGCCGGGGAGCGCGCCGAGGCGCAGCGTGGTGGGCGGCACCGCGGCCCGCGCCAGGACGCCGCGCCACCATGCCGCGGCCTCGCCGGGGGCGAGGGGCTCGAGGCGGGTACCGACGGCACCGGACACGGCGTCGCGCTGCGCGTGCACCGCCGGCTCCGCGCCGATCAACCGTACCGCGAGGCGCCACGCGTCGTCCCGGTCGAGGGCGGCGGGCGCCAGCAGCTCCAGCGCCGCCGGGGTCACGCCGCGCTCGAGGACCGCGTTGGCGCGCTGCAGCAACGCGTCGCGCGGGCCGTCGGCGACCAGCGTGACGTCGGCGCGCGGCACGGCACGGAGCCGCAGATGCACGGCGGTGACGACGCCGAACGCCCCGAAGCTGCCGGTCGCGAGCTTGGTGAGCTCGAAGCCGGCGACGTTCTTGACGACGCGCCCCCCGGCGTGGATCACCCGGCCGTCGCCGGTCACCAGGGTGATCCCGAGGAGGTGGTCGCGAATGCCCCCGAAGCCCGCGCGCAGCGGGCCCGACGTTCCCGTGCCGACGACGGAGCCCAACGTGCGGTCGCCGCCCGGCGGGTCCGCGCCGATCCACGCACCGTGCTCGGCCAAGTGCTGGCGCAACGCTTCCCACGTGACGCCTGCCTCCGCGGTGGCCACGAGATCGGCGGCGTTGACGTACCGAAACGCCGACAACCCGCGCGTGGTGATCGCCACGTCGCACGGCGCGTCCGCGGGCATCCAGGTGCCACCGCCCCCGACCCGCACCCGCCATCCTTCCGCGGTGGCGGTGCGCAGCAGGAGCGCGAGCGCTTCCTCGCGTGCCGGCGCCACGAGCGGCGGCCCGGGCACGTCGGTCGCTACGACGGCGTCCGCGCCGAGCAGCGAGCGCACGCGACGCGCGATCACCCGGCTATCCACTCGTCGAACCGGCCGCGCGTCTCCGTGAGAAACGCGCGCGCCTCCCCGACGTACGGCGCGGCCGCGCTCACGGGCCAGGGACTCGTCAGGACGGACGACATGTCCATCGACGCCATGGCGGCGAACAGGTTGGGGAATTCCTCGATGACCTGCCGGCGCATGACGTCCGGCTCGGTGGGCTGCTCCCACGGCGGCGCGCGCAGCCAGACCCGGATCGTCGCGGCCGCCACCACCGCCGGATACGCCTCCTGTAGCGCCCGGCCGCCTTCGTCGGCGGTGAGATACTCCTCCGCGCGGGCCACGCGCAGCTCCGCGTTCCCGAGTTGATCCTCGAACGCCGTACGCCAGCGCGTCGGGAGGCGGCGCGTCATGCCACGCCCGTCCGGGTACCGGGGCGCGTCGCCGGCGCCGCCCACCACTCCCGGCATGCGTGCACCGGCACGACCTTCCCCGGATTGGCCAGCTCGTCCGGGTCAAAGGCCCGGCGCGCGTCGCGCATCGCGGAAAGGGTGTCGCCGTCGAACACGCTGGCCATGTACCGCAGCTTGTCGACGCCCACGCCGTGCTCGCCGGTGATCGTACCGCCGGCCGCGATGCAGGCGTGCATGATCGCGGCCGACGCCAGCTCCACGCGATCGCGTTCCTCCGGAATCGATCCGTCGAAGTTGATGTTGGGATGCAGATTGCCGTCGCCCGCGTGAAACACGTTGCTGATCGGGAACCCGTACCTCTTGCCGATCGCTTCGATCTCCTCCAGCACGTCGGGCAGCGCCGACCGCGGGACCACCGCGTCCTGAACCACGAGGTCGGGGCTGATCCGCCCCAACGCGCCAAACGCCTTCTTGCGGCCCTGCCACAGGCGCGCCCGCTCGGCCGCGTCCCGGGCAACCCGCACGTCCCGCGCCCCGCGGTCGCGCAGGATCCGGATGACGCGGTCGCATTCCTCCGACACGGCTCCCTCGTGTTCGCCGTCCAACTCGACCAGCAGGACCGCGGCGGCGTCGGTGGGATAGCCTGCCGCGTACGCGGACGCCTCCACGACCCCCACGCAGTTCCGGTCCATCATCTCGAGCGCGGCGGGCACGATGCCGTCGGCGATGATCGCCGATACCGCCTCACCGGCGGTCCGGAGGGCGAGAAAGTCGGCCAGCAGCGTTCGCACCGCACGGGGCGCCGGGATCAACCGGACGGTGATCCGGGTGGCGATGCCGAACATGCCCTCGCTTCCCACGAACAGCCCCACGAGGTCGGGACCCCAGGGCTCGCCCGACGGCGAGCCGAGGGTGGTCACGGTTCCATCGGACAGGACCACCACCACCTCGAGGATGTGGCCGGCGGTGACGCCGTACTTGAGGCAATGCGGGCCGCCGGAGTTCTCCGCCACGTTGCCGCCGATCGTGCACGCTGTCTGGCTCGACGGATCCGGAGCGTACTGCAGACCGTGCGGCGCCGCGGCCGCGGAGAGCCGGACGTTCACGACGCCGGGCTCGACGATCGCGCGCCGGTTTGCGGGATCCACCTGCAGGATACGGTTCAGGCGGGTGAGCACCACCAGCACGGCGTCCGACGACGCGAGCGCGCCACCCGAGAGGCCGGTGCCCGCTCCCCGCGCCACGAACGGCACGCGGTGGTGGGCGAGCAGCCGGACGATGCGCACCACCTCGTCGGCGGAACCGGGGAGCACGATGACCCCGGGGACCGCGTGCCGGGTGGGCAGTCCGTCGCTGGCGTACGCCTCGAGCTCGGCCCGGTCGAGACGCAGCGATCTCGGGCCCACCACGCGCCGCAGGGCGCGCACCACCTGATCCGGCACGCTCACTGGCCGAGCGTGACCCCGGAAATCGGCTTCCCGTTGCGCCGGGCGCGCTCCTGCGCGCGCGCCCGGCGCTCCACGTCGACGCGGAGCCGGCGCAGCGCGCTGCGGAGGAACCGGAGGCGCCGGCCGGTCGCGCGAAGACTCAAGAGCCGCTGCTTGATGCCGGGATCGAGGTCCAACGCGGCGGCGACCTGAAACGAGAGCGCCAAGGGATCGGCCGAAAGCGGAGGCGGCGTCGCCGCGCCCGCGTCGATTCTTCCGAGATCGCGTACCAGATCGCCGAACAGCGATCGCACCTCGCCGGCGAGGACGTGGACGCCGTCTTCCGACGGGGGGTCGTCTTCGAACGGCTCGACGAACGCCATCCGATAGAGCCGGTCCGTCCGGAGGAAGCGGAGGAGCAGGTAACGCGCCGTCCCGACGGCGAGGAGATTGGAGCGGCCGTCCGCCAGCGGTCGCACCGCCTGGACGTGCACCGCGCACCCGACCTCTCCCGTCGCCGGCGCGGGATCGGCCGGCCCCGCGCGGACATACGAGATGCCGAACCCCCGATCCGCCGCCTGGCAGTCCGCGAGCATCTGCCGGTAACGCGGCTCGAAGATGTGCAAGAGTTGCGGTGCGCCGGGAAAGAGAACCAGGGGAAGGGGAAAGATCGGGAGCTCGAAACCGCGCATGTTCCAAAGATAGGGGAAGAGTGAAGGAGTAAGAAGGACAGTGAGGAGTAAGGAGTAAGGAGTGAGGAGTGAGGAGTTGCGGCCAACTCCCCACTCCTTACTCCTCACTCTCAACGCGGAAGGCGGGACCGGGTGGTGAGCCCGATCCCGCCTCGAACGTCGCGGTAGCGACGAATGCTCGGCCCGGGGTCTAGGCCGCCATCCAGAACCCCCGGAGGGCCTCGCCTTCGGGGCTGTCGCGCAGCTTCTCGAACGCCCGCTCGCGGATCTGGCGGATGCGCTCGCGCGTGACGCCCATGATCGCGCCGATCTTCTCCAAGGTCATCCCCTCCGAGCCTTCCTCCAGGCCGTAGTACAGGGAGAGAATCTTGCGTTCGCGGGGGGTCAGGTACTTCTGGAAGACGCGGTTCAGGAACTCTCGGCGCAGCGTACCGTCCGTCCAGTCCTCGATCTCGGTGCCCTCCTGCCCCGCGAATCGCTCGCCCATGGTGGCGGCGTCACGGTCGGTCCGGTCGATCGGTGCGTCGAGCGAAACCTCGGCTGCCGTCATCCGCCGGGCGCTCCGGACGTTCTCGACCTTGTCGGCGAGCGCCTTGGCGATCTCGTTGTCGGTGGGCTCCCGCCCGAGCTCCTGCGACAGATACGTCTCGGTGCGCGACATCCGAATGAGGTGACTGTTTTGATTCAGGGGGATCCGGACCGATCGCGTTTGCTCCGCCAACGCCTTCAACACGGCCTGTCGGACCCACCACACTGCGTACGAGATGAACTTCACGCCTTGCTCGGGATCGAACTTCTTGACCGCCTTGAGCAGCCCTTCGTTCCCGATGGCCACGAGCTCCGAAAGGTCGAGTCCGTGGCCCTGGTATTTCTTCACGTACGAGATCACGAACCGCAGGTTCGCCGTGACGAGCCGCTCCGCCGCCCGCGGGTCGCCCCGCCGCGCCCGACGAGCCAGCCGGCGCTCTTCTTCCGGCTCCCCGATCAAGGGCAGCTTCTGAATGTCCTGCAGGTACTGATCGAAGGCGGAGGAAGCGGGAGAGCGGAAAAAGCCGTTTCCCTTCCTGCGCGGCTGGGTCATAGACGCCCCTGCGTTGCGTTGTGACCAATTCGGAGGGAGATGCCCCCAAGAAACAGCCAAAATGGCCTACGGGGCGCGGCGAATATAGGGAACGGTCAGAAACGGGTCAAGCAAATTGAGTTTTCAACATCACAAAACATTATGAGTCAATCCATTCGGGCGTTTGTCCACGCGCGACCGCTTGCGCGCGCGGTGAACGGGCGTTCAACAAGCCGGTAAGGCGTTGAGCCGTAATCACTTGAAATGTGACCGTATGTGGATGGGATGTGGATTGTGCTGTGGGGAGGGGGAAAACTAACCGAAGTGGGCCAGTGCGTTGAGGATCATCTCGGGGGCCGCTGCGACCGTCCAGCGGCCGTCATTCGCGCGCGCCATTTCGCCGGCTCGGGCGGGCAGCGCAAACCGGACCGTTCCGTCGCGCACCTTCTTGTCAGCCTGCATCACCTCGAGCAGCCGGGCGGCGCTGGCACCGGCGGGAAGTTCGATCGGGAACCCGTACGCCTCGAGCGCCGCCCGCACGGCTTGCTCCACCGCCGGGTCGGTGAGGCCCAGCAGCACGCCGAGGCGGGACTCGACCACCATCCCGGTCGCGACGGCCTCGCCGTGGATCAGCTCGTAGCCCGCGACGGTCTCCAGCGCGTGCCCCACCGTGTGGCCGAAATTGAGGATCGCCCGCCGGCCGCGCTCCCGTTCGTCGTGCGCCACGACCTCCGCTTTGATCTCGACGCTGCGGCGCACGGCGTCGAGCAGTACTTCCCGCTGGGCTTCCAGGATCGAGGGCCGCGCCGAGAGCAGGCGGTCGAAATACGCCGCGTCGGCGATGATCCCGTGCTTCAAGGCTTCGGCCATGCCGGCGATGCGGTGTACCGGGGGGAGCGTCGCGATCGTGTCGAGGTCGGCGAACACGGCGCGCGGCTGGTGAAAGGCGCCGATGAGGTTCTTCCCCGCCGGTGTGTCGACGCCCGTCTTGCCGCCGATCGAGCTGTCGATCATCGCCAGCAGCGTGGTGGGCACCTGCACGTACGGGATCCCTCGGAGATAGGTCGCGGCCACGAAGCCGGCGACGTCGCCCACCACGCCGCCACCCACGGCCACCACCGCGCCGTCGCGGCCCACGCGTGCCGCGAGCATCCCGTCGATCACCGCCGCCCACGTCTCGCGCGACTTGTTCCACTCGCCGGCGGGGAACACGTGCAGGCTGCACGGCGCCGCCACCGCCAGGGCGTCGCGCACCCGTTCGCCGTAGAGCGGTGCGACCGTGGAGTCGGTGACGACGGCGTAGTGCGCCGCCGGGCACGGGCGCTCGAGCAGTGCCGCGAGCGCGGGCAAGAGGTCGGTGCCGAGGACGATCTCGTACGAGGCGTCCCCGAGGGGCACGGGGACGACGGCGCGGGTTATAGCTCCACCTCGCCCCGGATGACCGTCACCGCCTGGCCGCCGACCCGGACCTCGGTGATCTCCCCGCCGTTCCCCACCGCGATCTCCACGTGCATGCGGCTCGGCCGACCGATCTCTAGGCCCTGCTCGACGAGCACCGTCCCCACGCCGTCGTGCGGGCGGACAATGCCGTGCCACACGAGGAACGAGCCGAGCGCGCCCGCGGCGCTCCCCGTCGCCGGGTCCTCGGGAACGCCGAGTCCGGGCGCGAACATGCGGCAGTGTACGGTGGCGTCCTTGGAGGTCGTCTCCAGGCAGTAGCACATGGCGCAATCGGTTCCCATCTCGCGCAGCAGGCGGGCAAGGTCCGCTCCCCGGCCGCCGCTGGGGAGGGCGCCGATCGCCGCGAGGGACTTCATGGGCACCATGAGTTGTGGGATGCCGGTGGACACGACCTGCGGCGCGGGGTGATCGGCCAGCAGGTCGCCGTCACCTCCCAACGCCGCCACGAGCCGCGTGACGTCGACCTCCGTGTCCTCGAACGACGGCAGCGTCTGGACCATGACGACCTCACGTGGCCGACCGCCGGTGGTGTGGATATCGAGCGGCAGCACGCCGCTTCCGGTCTCCTGCCGGACGCGGCGCACGCCATCCGGCGGGACATCGATCACCCCCAGCTCGGCGAGCAGCCACCACGTGCCGATGGAGGGGTGTCCCGCGAACGGAATCTCGGCCGTGGGCGTGAAGTACCGGATGTGCCGCACGGCCTTGTCAGAAGGGAAGACGAACGTCGTCTCGGACAGGTTCATCTCACGCGCGATGGCTTGCATCTGGTGCGGGGTGAGGTCACCGGGGTCCGGGAACACCGCGAGCGGGTTCCCCGCCAGCGGCGTGCGGGTGAAGACGTCGAGCTGGTAAAAGGAGTATTTCGCCATGTCACCACGTCCGATCGGGTACCCCGGCGCGGCGGTTCGCCACGCGCGCGAGCGCGAACAGCAGGTCGGACAGCCGGTTCAGGTACTGCAAGATGATCGGCGGCACGGTCTCCCGGCGGGCGAGGGTCACCACGCTGCGCTCCGCGCGGCGGCAGTCGGTCCGCGCGGCGTGCAGCAGCGCGGCCTTCAGCGTGCCGCCCGGGAGCACGAACGCCTTGAGCGGCTCCAGCTCCGCGTCGCACCGATCGATGGCCCGCTCGAGCTGCTCGACCAGCCCTTCCGTGATGGCCGCCTTCTCGAGCGCCTTCGCCACGCGCGCCGGCTTCGGGCTCGCGAGCTGTCCGCCGATCGCGAAGAGGTCGCGTTGCACGCCGTCGAGCAGCTTCCGCTCGAAGTCGGCGGGGTCGACGGCCGTCGCCACGCCCAACGCGGCGTTCAGCGCGTCCACCTCGCCGTACGCCGCGACGCGGACGTCGTCTTTGGGGACGCGGCCGCCGCCGAAGAGCGAGGTCTCGCCGCCGTCACCCGTGCGGGTGTAGAGCTTCACGCGCTGCAAGGTAGGTGCCACGAAAACGGGCGGCAAGCGGCGAGAGCCGTCGCGCTGCGTCGAGCCCACGTGGCGGAGGCCGTGCGCGGCCTGCGCGCCCTGCGCGGCACGGCCATCGGCAGGTCGGTCACGGTCCGTTAGCTTGAGTGGAGGCCAGCGGTTGGCCGCACCCATGGCTCCAGTGGAGTTGCGATGAAGACCTCAGCCGCGATTGGGCTCGTTCTCCTCTCATCCGCAGGTCTCCTCGCATGCGCCCGGCAGGCGCCACCGTCCGCGAGCCTGCCTCCGTCACAGCAAGCGTTCTGGTCCGTGCTTCACGATCTCTGCGGGAGCGCCTTTGCCGGGACGCTGCGGCAGGCGCCGCAGGGCGACACGTCGTTCATCGGCGTGGACCTGGTCATGCACGCGCGCGAGTGCGGAGACGATGAGATTCGCATCCCGTTCCACGTCGGATCGAATCGATCCCGGACCTGGATCGTGTCACGGACTGCCGAAGGCTTGCGCCTGAAGCACGACCACCGCCACGAAGACGGGGACGAGGACGAGATCACCCAGTACGGCGGGGACACGCGCGGTCCGGGGAGCGCGACCAGCCAGGAGTTCTACGCCGACGCCCACACGGCGGCGCTGATTCCGGCCGCGGCGACGAACGTGTGGACCATCGAGCTCGAGCCGGGACGAACCCTCGCGTACGCGCTGCGGCGTGAGGGGACCGACCGGCGCTTTCGGATCGAGTTCGACCTCGGCCGTCCGATTCCCGCGCCACCCGCTCCCTGGGGGCACTGATTCCGTTCACGTCCTATCACAGCTCCGCCCGTTTCAGAAGCTGCGCGTTGATCGCCACGATCACCGTGCTCGCCGACATGAGCACGGCTCCCAGCGCCGGCGTCAAGAGGATGCCCCACGCGGCAAGCACGCCCGCCGCCAGCGGGATGGCGAAGATGTTGTAGCCCGCCGCCCACCAGAGGTTCTGGAGCATCTTCCGGTACGTGGCCCGGGAAAGGGACACGATTCTGGGGATGTCGCGCGGATCGGAGCGTACCAGCACGATGTGCCCGGCTTCCACGGCCACGTCGGTCCCGGCGCCGATGGCGATCCCGATGTCGGCCGTGGCCAGGGCCGGGGCGTCGTTTACCCCATCTCCCACCATGGCCACCTTCTTCCCCTGTGCCTGGAGTTCCTGCACCTTCGAGGCCTTGTCCTCGGGAAGCACTTCGGCAAACACCGTATCGATCCCCAGCTCCTCGGCCACGGCCTCGGCCACGGCCTGGGCGTCACCGGTTAGCATCGCCACCTCGATACCGCGGTCGTGGAGCGCGTCGATCGCCTCGCGACTCTCCGGCCGGATCGCGTCGGCCACGGCGAACACGGCCAGGACCTGGCCCTCCCGGACCAAGTAGATCGCGGCTTGTCCTCGACCCGCCGCTCGCTCGGCCGCCTGTCGGAGGGCGTCGGGAATCTGCGCCCCCTCCGCCTTCAGGAGAGCCGGACCACCTATGTGGTACTCGGTCCCATCCACCGAAGCGGCGACGCCCTTCCCCGTCAGGGCCCGGAACCCCTCCGCTGAGGGCAGCTCGAGCTTTCGATCTTCCGCCGTCTTGACGATGCCGCGGGCGATGGGATGTTCGGACTCCGACTCGACGCCCGCCGCGATTCGCAGTGCTTCGTCCTCCGAGACGCCCTCCGCCACGGCCATCTCCACCACCCGGAACTCGCCGAGCGTGAGTGTGCCGGTCTTGTCGAAGATCACGGCATTCAGGTTGCGGGCTTCCTCGAGACCTCGCCGGTCGCGCACGAGGAGGCCGTTTCGCGCGCCCAGGGTCGTGGAGATGGCCACGACGAGGGGTACCGCCAACCCGAGCGCGTGGGGGCAGGCGATGACGAGCACCGTGACCACGCGGACGATGGAGAAATCGATGGCGGCGCCGGCGAGCTGCCAGACGACCAGCGTGATGAGAGCGGCCGCGATGGCGACCCCGGTAAGGAGCTGCGCCGCGCGGTCGGCCAGGTGCTGGGCCCGCGATTTGGACCGCTGCGCCTCGGCCACCAGCCGCATGATCCCGGAAAGCTTGGTCTTCTCCCCCGTGCCCGTCACCTCGATGCGCAGCGATCCCTCGCCGTTGATCGTCCCGCCGATCACCTCGTCGCCCTCCCGCTTTTTCACCGGTCTCGACTCGCCGGTGATCATCGCCTCGTTGACGTCGCTCTCCCCCTTGAGCACGACGCCGTCCGCGGGTACGCTCTCGCCCGGACGCACGAGGAGGACGTCCGCGTCCCGGAGTTCGCTCACCGGGACCTTCTCTTCGCCCTCGTCGGTGATGCGGGTCGCCGTGTCCGGGAGCAGTTTGGCCAGCTCCTGAAGCGCGCCCTGAGCCTGGGAGATCGAGCGCATCTCGATCCAATGCCCGAGCAGCATGATCGTCACCAGGGTGGCCAGCTCCCACCAGAGGGCGACCGCGGCGATCAGCCCAACCTGCACGACCCAGGAAAAAGCGAACGCGACGGCAATGGCGAGGGCGATGAGCGTCATCATCCCCGGCAGTCGCGCCTTCAGCTCCCGCCACGCCCCCTGGACGAACACCCAACCGCCGTACCCGAACACGACGGTGCCCAGAATCGGCGGAATCCAAGCCGATCCCGGGAACGCCGGCGCGCGGTAGCCCAGAAGCGTCTGGATGTGCTCGGACCAGACGACCACCGGGAGCGTGAGCGCCAAGGAGAGCCAGAACTTCTCCCGGAACATT
>Ga0256864_1000087_pt1 | contig 37370 bp, 31 predicted proteins | sample RVTome_11_FD_187336 | JGI IMG/M metagenome (GOLD analysis project Ga0256864, IMG submission 187336) | Soil microbial communities from uranium-contaminated site in the Upper Colorado River Basin, Wyoming, United States - RVT147D111 HiSeq ... | reverse complement strand
GTGACTCCGCACGCGCCAGTACACGCGGCAGTGCTCCGAAGAGCGGCGGCGAGCCACGGCTCGGGTGTAGGATGACCGCGGCCACCGGAGCGTCTGAACTCCGGCGAGTGTGACCATGGGCGCCACGACCGTTGACGAACTCTACGACCGCGAGATCCGCACGCCCTCCCTCCCCGAGCGGCTTGACCTCGCTCGCCGGATTCTGAACGAAGCGGCCGCCGGTGACGCCGGCGTCGAGGGCCGGGCCCGGAGCCTTCTCGAACTGCAAGGCGTCGGTGCCGACCTCTGGTCGGGGCGGGACGCTCAGGACTACGTCGATCAACTGCGCCGGGAGTGGAACGGCCAAACGTGAAGGCGCTCCTGGCGGCCCTCGAAGGAGATCCGCCGCCTCGCGGTCGATACGGCTCCTTTCATCTACCTCGTCGAAGGCCATCCCCAGTTCGGACCGCAGGTCCGGTCCGTCAAGCGGAGGCCCGCGACCTCGTTCTCGTCAGCTCCGTTCTCACCCTCACCGAGGTCCTGACCCTCCGTTCGACAAGGGCGCCGCCGACGTCGCCGACGCCTACAAGGCGCTGCCGCTTCAGACGCCGTACCTGCGGAGCCGATCGGTCCGCAGGTCGCCGAGCGCGCTGCGCAGCTGCGCGCCCGGCACAGGCTGAAGACTCCCGACGCGATCCAGTTGGCGGTCGCGCAGGAAGCCGGTTGCGAAGCGTTCCTCACGAACGACCGTGAGCTCCGTCGCGTCGATGCGCCGAAGGTCTTGGTGCTCTCGGACTTCGAGTAGCGGATCATGCCGTCCTCTCCGTCGCTTCCCAACGATCACCGGCCGCGCGCTGTGGCTCGACGGCTTGCCGAGGAGGGCGATAGGGAATGAGCAGCCGATCCACTTCGAGCGGCTCGCAGACTGACTGGGATCGACTCCGCTCGATGAGGGAGGACGAGGTCGGCTCTTAGCCCACCACTCGACCCACTCCATCCACGCCCACTGCTCCCCCCCGCCCCCGCACCAGCCCCGCCTCCCCCAGCTTCTTCATCAGCGCCTCCCGATCCATCGCCTTCCGCAACGCCTCCTCCGGCTCGACCGCCTCGCTGCGCACCAGCTCGAACAAGCTCTCGGTCAGCGTGAGCATCCCCTGCGCCCGGCCGATCTGCATGGCGGAGGGGATCTGGAAGGTCTTGCCTTCGCGGATCAGGTTGGCGACGGCGGGGGTGCAGCGGAGGATCTCGAAGGCGGCGACGCGGCCGCCGCCGATGCGGCGCAGGAGGGTCTGGGCGATGACGGCGCGCAGGCTCTCCGACAGCATGACGCGGATCTGCTCCTGGCGGTCGCCGGGGAACTGGTCGATCATGCGGTCGACGGTCGAGGCGGCGGTGGTGGTGTGGAGGGTGGCGAAGACCAGGTGGCCGGTTTCGGCGGTGGCGATCGCGGTGGCGATGGTCTCGAGGTCGCGCAGCTCGCCGACCAGGACGACGTCCGGGTCCTCGCGCAGCGCGGCGCGCAGGGCGTGGGTGAAGCTGCCGGTGTGGACGCCGACCTCGCGCTGGTTGACCAGGCAGCGCTTGGAGGTGTGGACGAACTCGATCGGGTCTTCGATGGTGATCAGGTGGTCATACCGCTCGCGGTTGACCAGGTCGAGGATGGCGGCGAGGGTGGTCGACTTGCCGGAGCCGGTCGGGCCGGTCACCAGCACCAGGCCCTTGGGCAGCAGCGCCAGGTCGCGCAGGTTGTCGGGCAGTCCGAGGTCCTCGAACGCCGGGATGTCGCGCGGGATCTGGCGCAGCACGCAGCCCGGGCCGTGGCGGTCGCGGAAGACGTTGGCGCGGAAGCGGGCGCTCTCGATCTCGTGGGCGAAGTCGGTGTCCTGGACCTCCTCGAACTCGCGCAGGTTGCGCTCGGGCACGATCTCGCGCAGGCGCGCCGTCAGCTCCTCGGCGCTCGGGGCGCGGTAGCGGGTGACCGGCCGCAGCTCGCCGTGCAGGCGCAGCCGCGGCACCTGGGCGGAGCTCAGGTGGAGGTCGGAGCCGCCGAGCGACACCAGCAGGTCGAGGAGCTCGCGCAGCGGCGGCAGCGCGGCCGGCGAGGCGCCGGGCGGGGGCCCGAGGTCGGGCTCGTCGGCATCCGTGTCCGCGGCGGCAGCCGGCGCTCCGGCTACAGGACCAGTTTCGGCAGGTGCTGCGCTCGCGGGCGTCGAGGCAGACGCCGCGGCGGGGCGGCCGGCGCTCGAGGCCCGCCCCGCCCCGGCCACCCCGCCCGGCAGCGCGTTGATCGACGCCACCCACCCCTCCGGCGTGCCGACGGCGGCGATCGCGTAGACCGCACCGCCGAGCCGGTAGTCGAAGCGCCAGCGGCTCCCCGGGCCGCGCTCGGGAGCGGCGCCCTCGGGGGCGACCTCGGTGAGCAGGGCCTCGACCTGCGCCGCGGTCAGCGCGGTCGGCGCCGCCGGCCGGGCGCCCTCGGCGCTCTTGAGCTGCGGCGCCTGGCCGGGGAGCAGCAGCAGGCTCGCGCCGGCGTCGGGCGCCAGCCGGGCGAGCAGGGCGTCGAGCCTCGCCATCGCCTACCCCACCGGCCGCACGCGCAAGATCGCCCCGAGCCGCACCGCCCAGGCGCGGTCGTCGCCGAGCAGAGTCAAGAAGCGGGTGCGGACGAAGTTGAGGACGTCGGAGAGCCGGTGGGCGGTCGGCGGCGCCTCGTGGGCGAGCACGCCGGAGAGCGTGCGGCCGGACACGACCTCGACCTCGAGGGCGCTGCGCAGTGCGCCGACCTCATCGAGCAGGAGGACCTCCTCCGCCGGGAGCCGGAAGCCGACTGCGACGATCGCGTCGAACGGTATGAACTCGATGGCGCCGCCGGTCTCGAAGGGCAGGAACCGCTTCTCCTCGTCGTTGAGGAGGTCGGTCAGGCTCTCGACGTGACGCGGTGCGCCGCCCGTGCGCAGGAAAAAGACTCCTTCGCGCTCGCGTCCCGCCAGGTCGAGCACTGTGGCGGGCGCGCGCTGCGCCTCGAGGACGAACCGCGACTCGGAGACGGCCGGACCGGCGGGATCCACCCCGTGAGCTTAGCAGCAAACGCTGGCAGAATGCACTGGTAGAGTCGCCTCGATGGGCAGGACGATCGAGGTTCCCGACTACACCGTCGAAGATTCCGTCACCGTCGATCCCACCTCGACCGCGGTGGTCGTGGTCGACATGCAGAACGACTTCGTGCGTCCCGACGGCGCTCTGCCGGTGCCCGGTGCCCCGGAGACGGTGCCGCGCATCCGCGCGCTGCTCGACTGGGCGCGCCGGCGCGGCGCGGCGGTCTTCTACACCCAGGACACCCACCGCGAGGGCGACCCGGAGTGGCAGATCTGGCCCCGCCACGCCGAGGAGGGCACCCCGGGCTGGGAGATCGCCGAGGAGCTGGCGCCGGCGGCCGGCGAGCTGGTGTTCGAGAAGGTCCGCTACGACGGCTTCTACGGCACCGGCCTCGACCACGAGCTGCGGCGGCGCGGCATCGACACCCTGATCGTGGTCGGCACGGTCGCCAACATCTGCGTCCACTACACCGCGGCCAGCGCCGGGCTGCGCTGGTACCGGGTGATCCACCCGATCGACGCGCTCTCGGCGCTCACCCCGTTCGATCTCGAGGCGGCGCTGCGCCAGGCGAGCTTCCTGTTCCAGGCGCGGCTGACCACGGTCGAAGGGATCGTCGGCCGCCTGGACGGCTGATCCGACCCCGGCCGCCGGATTCTGCTACTCTCGAAAACAGTCGTTCACTCGGGCGCCCGCCCGAGCGGCAAATCCCCCGCGGGGATGCCGTCCCAACGGGGATTGATTTCCTTTTTTGGAGGCGGTTCCATGCTTGACCCAGCCGTTCCACGCCGCTCGGTGGCGCCGATCCTGACCCTCGCCCTGTCCCTGGCCGCCGCGACGGCGGGCGCCCAGCCGCCGACCTTCCAGAAGTCGTTCCAGCCCGCTACCATCGGCTCCGGCAGCGTCAGCACGCTCGGGTTCACGATCGCCAACCCGGACCCGGTCGACCCGGTGTCGGACCTGGCGTTCACCGACGTCCTGCCGGGCGGCGTGACGATCGCGACGCCGGCGGGCGCGGCGTCGACCTGTACCGGCACCCTCAGCGCTCCGGACGGCGGCACGACGATCACGTTCAGCGACGGCGCGCTCGGCGCCGGCGCGAGCTGCACGATCCAGGTCAACGTCACCAGCGCCTCGGCCGGGACCCACTCCAACGTCTCGGGCGACCTGACCTCGAGCGCCGGCAACAGCGGCAACGCCACCGCCGACCTGACCGTCGCCACCGACCGGCCGGGTTTCTCCAAGAGCTTCGCGCCGGCGAGCGTCGGGCTCGGCGGGCGCAGCACGCTGACCTTCACCATCGACAACACCGCCAACCCGGCGGCGGCCTTCCATCTCACCTTCACCGACAGCCTGCCGATCGGCGTGGTGCTCGCCGACCCGCCCAACGCCTCGACCGACTGCGTCGGCGGCGTGATCACCGCCACGCCGGGCACCGGCGTCGTCGCCTACGGACCGGCGTTCCCCGGCGACGCCTCGGTGGCCGCCAACTCGAGCTGCATGCTCGCGGTCGACGTCATCGGCGGGGCGAGGGGCGTGCGGGTCAACACCTCGGGCGAGCTGACCTCGACGGCGGGCGGACCGGTGCGGACCAGCGGCAGGGCGACCGCCTCCCTCACGGTCACCGCGGACACCGTCACCCTGGTCAAGTCGTTCCCCGACGACCCGGTGGTGCCCGGCGGCACGGTGACGCTGCGCTTCACCGTCTTCAACTTCGACCGCGACTTCGCGGCGACCGACATCGCGTTCACCGACGACGTCGACGCCACGCTCTCGGGCCTGACCGCGGTCGGCCTGCCGCCGGCCGGCGCCTGCGGGCCGGGCTCGGTGGTCGCCGGCGCCGGCCTGGTCTCGCTGAGCGGCGGCAGCCTCCCGGCCGAGGGCTCGTGTACCTTCGACGTCACCCTGCAGGTGCCCGCCGCCGCGACGCCCGGGGGCTACCCCAACGTCACCAGCGCGATCACCGCGCAGCTCGACGGAACGCCTTTCGTCGGCGCACCGGCCGCGGAGACCCTGTTCGTCGACGTCGCGCCGCTCCTCACCAAGACTTTCCTCACCGACCCGGTGGGGGCGGGCGAGATCGCCACCGTCGAGTTCACGATCACCAACACCTCGACCGGCTCGCCGGCGACCGACATCGCGTTCATGGACAACCTGACGGCGTTCCTGCCGGGGGCTACGGTCGCCATGCTGCCCGCCGGCGGCTTCTGCGGAGCGGGCTCGGCGATGAGCACGGTGGCGATCGCCGGCGAGCTGATCCTGAACATGACCGGCGGCAACCTGCCGGCCGCGGGTTCGTGCACGTTCACGGTCGACCTCCAGCTTCCGGTCGGGGCTCCACCCGGCCCCTACGTCAACACCACCGACGAGATCACCGCGACGATCGAGGGCACCACCCGCTTCGGCGGTTCCGCCACCGATACGCTGACCGTGGTCGGCGGTCCGGCCCTGACCAAGCAGTTCACCGACGACCCGGTGCTCCCCGGCGACACCGTCACCCTCGAGTTCACGATCTCCAACGACGCCGAGGGTGCCGAGGACGCCACCGACATCGCGTTCAGCGACGACCTCGGCGCCGTGCTGACAGGCCTCGCGGCCGTGCCGCCGCTGCCGGTCGACCCGTGCGGAACCGGCTCCGTGCTCGGCGGTACGACCACGCTCACCCTCACGGGGGGCAGCCTGACCGCGGGGACGTCGTGTACCTTCAGCGTCACCCTGCAGGTGCCGGCGGGCGCGGTGCCGGGCAGCTACCCCAACACCACCTCGGAGATCACCGCCACGGTCGGCGGAACCACGGTGGCCGAGGCGCCGGCCTCGGACGCGCTGCAGATCGCCGGGCTGAGCCTCGCCAAGTCGTTCACCGACGACCCGGTCATCCCGGGCGGCACGGTGACCCTCGAGTTCACGCTGACCAACTCCAGCCCGGTCTCTGACGCCACCAACATCACGTTCACCGACAACCTCGGCGCCGTGCTCCCGGGCCTCGCCGCCGTGCCGCCGCTGCCGATGACGCCGTGCGGCGCCGGCTCGCAGATCACCGGCACCAACCTGCTGAGCTTCACCGGCGGCAACCTGGTCGCGGGGACGTCGTGCACCTTCGCGGTCACCGTCCAGGTGCCGGGCGGCACGCCGTCCGACACCTACGTCAACACCACCTCGTCGCTGGTCGCCGACGTCGACGGCAGCCCGGTGGTCCTCGACGCGGCGACCGATCTCCTGGTCGTCACCTCCGACCTGCTGGCGCTGACCAAGGAGTTCACCGACGACCCGGTGCTGCCGGGCGGCACCGTCACTCTCGAGTTCACGGTCACCAACCTCCACGCCTCCGGCACGGCGACCGGCATCGGGATCAACGACGACCTCGGCGCCGCGCTGCCCGGTCTCGTCGCGGTCGGCCTGCCGGCGATGAACGTTTGCGGCGCCGGCTCCGAGATCGCCGGAACGGGCGTGATCGTCCTCACCGACGGCGAGCTCGGCCCCGGCGCCTCGTGCACCTTCCAGGTCACGCTCCAGGTGCCGGGCGGGGCGCCGGCGGGATCGTTCACCAACACGACGAGCGCGCCGGTCGGAACGATCACCGGCTTGGCCGTCAACGGCACGCCGGCGAGCGACGTCCTGGGGGTGGTCAGCCTCACCTTCGCCAAGGCCTTCGACGGACCCTCGGTCGCCGGCGGCACGGCGACGCTGAGCTTTACGATCGACAACCTCGACGCCGCCGCCGGCGTCACCGGCCTCGCCTTCCTCGACGGCCTCGACACAGTGCTCCCCGGGCTGGCCGCGGTCGGGCTGCCGGCCGCCGGCGTCTGCGGCCCCGGCTCGACGCTGACCGGCACCTCGACCCTGGCCCTCTCCGGCGGCAATCTGGGACCCGGCGCGAGCTGCACCTTCGACGTCACGCTCCAGCTCCCGCCGGCGGCGGCGCCCGGCAGCTACCTCAACGTCACCAGCGACCTGCTGCTCGGCGGGCTGGTGGCCAGCCCGCCGGCGACCGCCACCCTGGGCGTCGAGCCGCCCCCGGCCTTCGCCAAAAGCTTCGCGCCGGCGACCATCGCCACCGGCGGCGTCAGCCGGCTGACCTTCACCATCGACAACGCCGCCAGCGCGCTCGCCGCGAGCTCGCTCGACTTCACCGACGACCTGCCGGCCGGCGTGGTCCTGGCCAGCCCGGCCAGCCCGGCGGTCACCTGCTCCGGCGGCAACCTGACCGCCGATCCCGGCACGGGCACGATCGCCTACACCGGCGGCTCGGTCGCCGCGGGCGCGAGCTGCACGGTCGCGGTCGACGTCACCAGCGACGTCGAAGGGGCCCACGTCAACGTCTCCGGCCCGCTGACCTCGTCGTCGGGCGCCAGCGGCACCGCCACCGCGACGCTGACCGTGTTCGAGGAGGAGATCGGCCTCGCCAAGTCGTTCGTGGTCAACCCGGTGCTGCGCGGCGGCACGGTGTTGGTCGAGTACACGGTCTCGCTGGCGTCGACGCAGTTCGCCGCCACCGCGATCGCCTTCACCGACGATCTCGACGCTGCCGTCCCCGGCCTGGCGGCGGTCGACACGCCGCTCGCCGACGTCTGCGGGCCAGGCTCGCTGCTCTCCGGCACCTCGGTGCTGACCCTGACCGGCGGCAACCTCCCACCCGGCGGCTCGTGCACCTTCCAGGCGACGCTGGTGGTGCCGCCGGACGCGCCGCTCGGAGTCTTCCCGAGCCCCACCGGCGGGCTGACCGCGCTGGTCGGCGGCAACCCGGTGACCGGCGCGCCGGCGAGCGCGGACCTCGAGATCGTCTTCCTCGACTTCTCCAAGCAGTTCGAGCCGGACGCGGTGTCGCCCGGCGGGACCGTCTCGCTGAGCTTCACTATCGCCAACCCCGACCCGGTCAACGCCGCGACCGGCATCGGCTTCACCGACGACCTCGACGCCGTGCTCCCCGGCCTGGCCGCCGTCGACACCCCGCTCGCCGACGTCTGCGGGCCGGGGTCGATCCTCGACGGCGGCTCGCTCCTGACCCTGACCGGCGGCAACCTCGGCCCGGGCGCGAGCTGCACCTTCGCGGTCACCGTCCAAGTGCCGCCGAACGCCGTCGGCGGCAGCTACCCGAACCTGACCAGCGTGCTCGCGGCGTTGGTCGGCGGCGAGCCGGTCGAGGGCGACCCGGCGGGCGCCGCCGCGGCCTCGCTCGGGGTCGGCGGCAACCTGCTCGAGATCCCGACCCTCGCCGGCTGGGGCCTGCTGCTGCTCGCCGCGCTGCTGGCGACGGCCGCGGTGGCGCGGCTGCGCAGCAGCGGCTAGCGAGGGATCGCCGTCTGGTATCCTGAGCCTCCCGATCGACCGTAGGACCGAGCAGGACGAGGCCGCCATGCCCGAAGCCGATTCGACCGCCGCGAAGGAGTTCCACACCGACGTGCCCCAGGCGAGCGAGGGGTTCTTCCTCAAGGGGTGCCAGCATCTCGACTGGGGGTTCAAGAACCGCCTGGCGTCGATCTTCAACCCGGCGAGCGGCCGCACGGTCATGTTGGCCTTCGACCACGGCTACTTCCAGGGCCCGACCACCGGGCTCGAGCGGGTGGACCTCTCGATCGTGCCCCTCTCTCCCTGGGCCGACACGCTGATGTGCACCCGCGGCATCCTGCGGACGGTCATCCCCCCGACCTTCCGGGGGGGCATCGTGCTGCGGGCGAGCGGCGGGCCGAGCATCCTCAAGGAGCTGTCCGACGAGGAGATCGCGCTGTCGATCGAGGAGGCGGTGCGCCTCAACGCCGCCGCGCTGGCGGTGCAGGTGTTCATCGGCGGCGAGCACGAGACCAGGAGCATCCACAACATGACCCGCCTGGTCGACCAGGGCAACCGCTACGGCATCGGCACGCTGGCGGTGACCGCGGTCGGGCGCGAAATGGTGCGCGACGCCCGCTACATGCGTCTGGCCACCCGCATCTGCGCCGAGCTGGGGGCGACCTACGTCAAGACCTACTACGTCGCCGACGGCTTCGACACGGTAACCGCCGCCTGCCCGGTGCCGATCGTCATCGCCGGCGGCAAGAAGCTCCCCGAGCGCGAGGCGCTGACCATGGCCTACAACGCCGTCCAGCAGGGGGCCTCGGGCGTGGACATGGGGCGCAACATCTTCCAGGCCGACAACCCAGCGGCGATGATCCAGACGGTGCGCAAGGTCGTCCACGAGGGCGCCACCCCCGACGAGGCCTACGAGCTGCTCCAGGAGCTCAAGGGCGCGGCGGTGGGGGTGGGGGCGTAGAGCCGGCGCCGACCGCGGAGCGACGGCCGGGCCGGCCTGGGTGCCGTCCCGGCGGGAATCCGATGCACAGCCGCTGGTCCGACGCCGAGGCCGCCCGCTTCGTCGAGCGCTACGGCCCCCGCTGGGGCGAGGCGCTGGCGCTGCGCACCTACACCAGCCGGCTGCTCGGGGCCGAGGCGGGCCTGGTCCTGCACGGCGGCGGCAACACCTCGCTCAAAGGGACGGTTCGGGACCTCTTCGGCGACGAGATCCCGGCACTGTTCGTCAAGGCCTCGGGGGGAGACCTGGCGTCGATCGCGCCCGAGAGGCACGTGGCGGTGCGGCTGGAGCCGCTGCGGCGCTGGCCGGAGCTGCCGGGCGACCTCGACGACGAGGCCGCCGAGCGGGAGATGCGGGCGCTGCTCTTCGATCCCGGCGCCGCCAAGCCGTCGATCGAGGCGCCCGTGCATGCGGCGATCGCGGCCCGCTACGTCGAGCACACCCACGCCGACGCGGTGCTGGCGCTGACCAACCGGCCCGGCGGCGAGGACGCGGTGCGGGGTGCCCTGGGGGACGGGGTCGTCGTCCTTCCCTACATCACCCCCGGGTACCCGCTCGCGAAAGCGGTGGCCGCGGCACTCGCCGAGAACCCCGGCGCGCAGGCGATGGTGTGGATGCACCACGGCCTGATCACCTGGGGGGAGACGGCCCGCGAGTCGTACGAGCTGATGATCGAGCTGGTCAGCCGGGCCGAGGCCGCCCTTACCGCCGAGGCGCGGGCGAGGCGGGGGCAGCTCGCGGCCGGTGTCGCGAGCCGATGGCTTGCAGCCGAGGAGTCGGCCGCCCAGGAGCCCGCCGGTGACGCCCCAGCCGGGCGCGCGGCCGGCGCGCCGGCGGACGAAGCGGCACCACGGCCGGCCGGGGATGCCGCGGAGCCCGCCGTCCCCGACGCCGCCGAGGTCGACCGCCGGCTCGCCGCGGTGGCGCCGGTCCTCCGGGGGCTGCTCGCCTCCCCCTCGGGCGACCCGGACCGGCCCTGGCGCCGGGTCGTGCTGCGCGCGCTGACCGATCCGGCCGTCCTCGCCTTCCTCGCCGCCCCCGGCGCCCGCGAGCTGGCCGTCTCTCCCCCGCTGACCGGCGACCACCTGATCCGCACCCGGCCGCTGCCGCTGTGGGTCGACGGGCTCCCGTTCGACGACCCCGCCGGGCTGCGCGAGCGGCTCGCGGCGGCCGTCGAGGAGTGGGCCGAGGGCTACCGGGCCTACGTCGACCGCCACCGCCACCTGCTGCCGCCCGGAGCCGAGCCGTTCGATCCCCTGCCCCGGGTGGTCCTGATCCCGGGCCTCGGCGCCCTGTGCGTCGGGACCACCTGCCGGGAGGCGGAGGTCGCCCGCGGCATCACCGCCCAGACCCTGGCGGTGAAGAGCCACTGCGCCGCTGCCGGCGTCGCCTACCAGGGCCTGGCCGACGAGCACCTGTTCGCCATGGAGTACAGGCCGCTGCAGCTCGCCAAGCTTCGCACCACCGCCGAGGCTCCCCTCGCCGGCACCGTGGCCCTGGTCACCGGCGCCGCCGGCGCGATCGGGGCGGGCGTCGCCGAGGTGCTGGCGGAGGCCGGCGCCGCGATCGCCCTCACCGACCTGCCGGGCGAGGCCCTCGACGATCTCGAACGCGACCTGCGCGGCCGCTTCCCCGGGCGGATCCTCGCCGCCCCCCTCGACGTCACCGACCCGGACTCGGTGGCCGCGGGCTTCGCCGCCGTCGCCCGCGCCTGGAGCGGCGTCGACCTGGTCGTGGTCAACGCCGGCCTGGCCCACGTCTCGACCCTCGAGGAGATGGACCCCGAGGCATTCCGGCGCCTCGAGCGGGTCAACGTCGAGGGGACGCTCCTGGTGCTCCGGGAAGCCGCCCGACTGCTCCGCCGCCAGGGCACCGGCGGCGACGTCGTGCTGGTGTCGACCAAGAACGTCTTCGCCCCCGGCGCCTCCTTCGGCGCCTACAGCGCGACCAAGGCCGCCGCCCACCAGCTCGCCCGCATCGCCAGCCTCGAGCTGGCCCCCCTGGACGTGCGCGTCAACATGGTCGCCCCCGACGCCGTCTTCGGCCACGGCGACCGCCGCTCGGGCCTCTGGGCGGCGGTCGGCCCCGACCGCATGCGCGCCCGCGGCCTCGACGAGGAAGGGCTCGAGGCCTACTACCGCGACCGTAACCTGCTCAAAGCCCGGGTCACCGCCCGCCACGTCGGCCGCGCCGTGCTCTTCTTCGCCGCCCGCCAGACCCCCACCACCGGCGCCACCCTCCCGGTCGACGGCGGCCTCCCCGACGCCACCCCGCGGTGAGGGCGGCTCGAGATCCGCCGCTACGACCCCTTCGCCATCGCCTCCCGGATCAGGTGTGTCAGCAGCCCCGAGCCGGGGAGGTTCTGGCCGCCGTCGGCGACCAGCAGGGTGCCGGTGACGTAGGAGGCGAGCGGCGAGGCGAGGAAGGCCGCGACCTGGCCGATCTCCTCGGCGGTGCCGAGGCGGCCGAGCGGGATGGTCGCCTTGAAGCGGCGGTGGAAGGTCTCGTCGGCGGGCGCCAGGCGGCGGACGCCCTCGGTGCCCTCGATCGGACCCGGGGCGACGCTGTTGACCCGGATGCCGTAACGCCCCCACTCGAGCGCCAGGTTGCGCATGAGCTGGTCGATCCCGGCCTTGGCGGCGCCGACGTGGGCCTGCGCGAAGTAGGGCGTGAACGACTGCCCGGCGGAGATGAAGACGACGTTGCCGCGGGTCTCCTTCAACTGGGCGAAGGCGGCGCGGGCGGCGTTGAACGAGCCGAGCAGGTCGATGTCGACCACCGCCTTGAAGCCGTTCGCCGACAGCTCCTCGGCCGGGGCGACGAAGTTGCCGGCGGCGCCGCACACCAGGGTGTGGATCGGCCCCACCTCGGCGGCGGCGTGGGCCAGCGCCGCCTCGAGCGCGGCGTAGTCGCGGACGTCGGCGACCGCGGTGGCGACGCGGGCGCCGAGCGCCTCCAGCTCGCCGCGCGCGCTCTCCAGCCGCTCGGCGGTGCGGCCGCAGATGCCGACGCCGGCGCCGAGGGCGGCGAAGCAGCGCGCCACGCCGAGGTTGATGCCGCTGCCGCCGCCGGTGACGAAGACGGTCTTGCCGGCGAACAGGTCCTTCGGCAGGTAGTCGGTAATCGCCATCGTGCGCTCCTCCCGGCCCGATCTCGCGGGGCCGGGTCGCATCGTACTCCGAGCGCGCCCCGACGCGTCGGCGCCTCAGCCTCAGCGACCTCCGGATTGCTACAATGGCCCGGCGCGCCCCCGGCGACCCGCGAAATGCCCCGCCCCGCCCACCGCCGCCAGAGCGTCCTCGCCGTGGTCGGCGACCGGTCGCTGTTCGGCCGGCTCGCCGGCCGGCTCAACCGCTCGGCGCTCGAGGTCAGTCTCAGCCATTCGGCACAGAATGCGATGTTCTTCACCTCGGTGCTGCGCTTCGAGCTGATCTTCGTCGGCCATCCGCTCGCCGACGCCGGCCTCGACGAGTTCCTGGCCGCGGTCCAGAAGCCCGGCGCGCCGTGCTGCGACGTCCCTGTCCTGGTGCTCGCCGCCGGCGGCGAGGTGGCGGCGCTCGAGCGCCAGCACGGCGGCCCGCTGGTCGAGGTGGTGGCGGCCGACCACCTCGGCGGCACCGACCTCGAGGAGCGGGTCAACCGCCGGCTCGGGCTCGGCACGCTCACCGCCAGCCGCGTGCCGGCGGTGCTGACCGCCACGATCGAGCACGAGGGGAAGCGCCGCCGGCTGCGCAGCCGCAACCTCTCGGAGTCCGGGATCCTGCTCCAGACCAGGACGCCGCTGCCGGTCGGCACCCCGACCCAGCTCGACCTCGCCCTGCCCGGAGAGCGGACGCTCCTGCGGCTGAACGCCGAGGTGGTGCGCCACGCCCTCCCGGAGCAGGAGGGCATCCACGGCATGGGCCTGCGCTTCGTCGACCTGCGCGACGCCCAGCGACATGCGCTGCGCCGCTTCGTCCACGAGCGGCTGAGCGAGGGCGGCTAGGCGCGCGCGATCGCCGCCGGTGAAGCTACTCGCCCGCCGGCGCCCCCTCCGCCGGCGCGTCCGCGGCCACCGGCGCCGGGACGTCGTCGGACGACATGTCGATCGTGATCATGAAGCCGTTGGTGCCGTTGGACTCGAAGGCGTTGGGGCCCAGCCGGTAGGCGTTGACCTGGTTTGGCATCAGCACGAAGCCGTCGTTGCGGGGCACGCCCCAGTACTTGAGGTTGCTGAGCACCACCGGGTCGTCGGTGTTCTTCAGGACGTCGCCGGTGAGGACGATCTCGGCCGCCTTGCCGCCGTCGAGCTTGCCGACCGCGCGGTCGCCGTCGGCCTGCCACTCGATCGCGGCGTCCTCGCCGATCGAGAACGACTTCCACTCGATCGGGAAGACCGCGGGCAGCGCCGCCGCGATGCCGGCGCGCTGCTCCGGCGTGGTCGCCGGATCGAAGGTCACGACCGACCAATCGGCCTCGCCGTCGCCGAACTCGTTGCCGAGGTCGCCGGCGATCCAGAACTTCACGCCCGAGAGGTCGGTGGCGCCGTGGTGGCCGTGGTTGACCTTGTAGGCCATGTTGAAGCGGCAGAAGTGATCCTCGCCGTGATGGCCGCCGTGGCTCGCCGGGTGGTCGCTGAAGTAGCAGGTGCAGAACATCGGGCAGGTGCATGACTCGATGGCGGTGGCGTTGAGCGACCAGCCGGCCGCCTCCTCCGCGACCGCCGCCAGCGTCCACACCAGACCGATCGCGAGCGCGAGGGTGCACGCCCCCGCCAGGAGCTGTTTCGATCGTGTCGATCTCATGGTACCGAACCTCCTTGCTTTCCCGGGGCGCAACGCCCCGGCTTCCATCCAATTGGTCGCGCGGGCGGCGCAGACGTCACGGCGACCCTCGCCACCCGCCACCGACGACTGCCTCCGCGGCGGCTCGCCGGCCCGGGCGAAACGCCCCTCCGCTTCGGGCGGCCGCGGTCATTCGTCCAGGTACATATGAGAATAGCACCGACCGCCGGCCGGAAGAACCAGGCGCAGGCTAGACTCCGGCGTCGGAATCCCCGTCATGCGCGAGCCGACCTGGAGCGACCTGGTGCGCCTGCCCGAGCGGCAGGCGGTCGAGCTCTTCTTCGACGCCCGCAACGACCGCTATCTGCGGCCGGCGCTGTTGGTGGCGGGGGTGGCCGCTGCGGTCGGCCTGATCGCCTCGCTCGCCCGGCGGGAGGGGCTGATCGCAGTGCCGTGGGCCGCGCTGCTGCTCGGCGTGGTCGCGATCTTCGTGCTCCGCCGCACCGGCGCCTTCGACCGCCGGCCGCGGGCGTACCTGCTCGGGTTCGTCATGGCGCTGATCGCGGCCGTGGTGCTCGGCCTCCCGGAGCCGGCCGCGGCCTACTCGCTGGCTGGTTTCTTCATCCCGCTCGCGCTGGTCCTCGTCCGCCTGCGGCCGGGGCAGCACCTCGCCCTCGGCGCCCTCTGCCTGGTCGCCGCCGCCTGGGCCTCGACCCGGATCGACATCCCCGAACCCCCGCCACCGACCGTGATGCCCGCGGCCGCCCTGCTCTGGATCGCGGCGTCCGCGGCGGTGAGCCTGCGCTTCAGCCGGCGGCTGCGGAGCCACTTCCTCGGCGAGTGGCGCCACCACGCCGCGCTGGCGCGCGAGCACAGCCGCATGCGCAGCGAGCTGGACGACGCCCGCGCGGTCCAGCTCTCGATGCTGCCGCGCGCCGCGCCCGAGCTGCCGTGGGTCGAGCTGGCCAGCACCACGATGCCGGCGACCGAGGTCGGCGGCGACTACTTCGGCTACTTCCCGCTCGACGACCGGCGGCTGGCGATCGCGATCGCCGACGTCGCCGGCCACGGCATGGCGAGCGGGCTGGTGCTCTCCGGTCTGCGCGGCGGCCTCCACCTGCTGCGCGACGACATGGCGCGGCCAGTCGAGGTGCTCGGGCGGCTCGACCGGATGCTGCGCGAGACCAGCCCGGGGCGGATGTTCGTCACCCTGCAGATCGCGCTGCTCGACGCCGGTCGCGGCGAGCTGGCGGTCGCCAACGCCGGTCACCCGCCGCTCCTGCTGCTGCCGGCCGGCGGGGGTGAGGCGGTGACGATCGGCGCACCGGGGCCGCCGCTCGGCACCCGGCTCGCGCCCGGCTACGTCGAGGTCCGCCACCGGCTCGGGGCCGGCGACACCGTGGTCCTCTACACCGACGGCGTGGCCGAGCTGCGCGGCCCCGCCGGCACCGCCCTCGGCGAGGACGGCCTGCTCGCCGAGGCCACCCGCGGCGCCCGCGCCCCGACCGCGCGCGAGGTGCGCGACGTCCTGGTCGGCGCCCTCGCCCGCTTCAAGGGCGACGTCGAGCCGGCCGACGACCTGACCATGGTGATCGCCCGGATCACCGCGGCCGCGGTTCCGGAGGAGGACGCGATCGACTCCGAGGAGCCCTTCGAGCCCACCGGCGATCCGGCCGCGCTGAACCCGGGGTCCGCCGCCACCGCCGGCCGGGAGGAGCGGTGACCGGCGCCGGCCCGTCCCGCGCGGCAGCCGCCGGCCGGGGCGTCGCGGCGCCCCCGGGTCGCGGGAGGCGCCTGCCGAGCGACGGCACCGCCGGCGCCGTGCCGGTCGCGCTGGCGGTGGTGACGGCGGCGCTGCTCGCCTGGGCGCCCTGGCTGTGGGCGGTCGCCTACCCGTTCCGGCTCCTCACCACGCTGGTCCACGAGCTGGGCCACGGCCTCGCCGCGCTCGCCACCGGCGGCCATTTCCTGCGCTTCGTCGTCTTCCCCGACGGCTCGGGCCTGGCGTACACCGCCGGCGGCTGGCGGCTCGCGGTCGTCCCGGCCGGCTACCTCGGGGCGGCCGCCTTCGGCGCGGCGCTGATCCTCGCCGGCCGGCGGGCGCGGGTGGCGCGGGCGGCGCTCGGGATCGTCGGGGCGGGGCTGCTGGTGCTGACCCTGCGCTACGCCCTGCCCTCGCTCTTCACCGTCGAGGGGCTCGGCGGGCTGCTGGCGCTGGTCAGCGGCCTCGCGCTCGGCGGCGCCGCGCTCTGGCTGGCGCTGCGCGCCGGCGCCGCCGCGGTCGTCTTCGCCGTCCACCTGGTCGCGTTCGTCGCCGGGCTGACCGCGTTCGCCGACCTGTGGACCCTGATCGGCCTCAGCCGCCTCGCCGGGGCCTCCGGCGCCCCGGCCACCGACGCCCGCGCCATGGCCGCGATCATCCCGCTGCCCGCGGTGGTCTGGGCCGCGCTCTGGGCACTCGCCGCGGCGGCGCTCCTCGCCGGCGCCCTGCGCATCGCCTGGGGCGGGCAGACCGAGCGGGCGCGGTAGCCGGTCCTTCTCCACCATCGACCTCCGTTGCGCGGACCGCCGTCCCGCGCCTCCTTCAGTCGTGGCCGTGGCACGCTCTATGCGTACACGGGTGGGCCGCGAAGCACGCTGGACGCCCGGCGCCGAAACGCAGGAGACCGGGAGGCACCGTTGACACCGACGAACCGCACCTCGAGCCACCGCAACCACCCCAGCCTCGCCGACTGGAGCCGGCACGCGGCCGCCGCCGCTCTGCTGATCGCCGCGACAGCGTGCGGGGAGCCGCCGGTCACCGCCGAAGCACCCGCCGATCGCGGGGCACCGGCGGGGGCCTGGGTGCCGGCGGCCGCCGCCGAAAGCGGTGGCCGCTCGCTGCCGCTCGAGACCATCCACCTGCCGGAGGGGTTCTCGATCTCGCTCTACGCAGAGGACGTCCCCGGCGCCCGCTCGCTGGCGCTCTCCCCCGGCGGCACCCTGTTCGTCGGCAGCCGCGACCAGGGGCGGGTCTATGCCCTCGTCGACGCCGACCGCGACCACCACGCCGAGCGCGTCCACGTGATCGCCGAGGGCCTCTCGAGCCCCAACGGCGTCGCCCTGCGCGACGGCGCGCTCTACGTCGCCGAGATCCACCGCGTCCTGCGCCTCGACGCCATCGAGCAGCGCCTGACCGACCCGCCAGAGCCGGCGGTGGTCTACGACGAGTTCCCGACCGAGCGGCACCACGGCTGGAAGTTCATCGCCTTCGGCCCGACGGCCTGCTCTACGTGCCGGTCGGCGCGCCCTGCAACATCTGCGACAGCGAGGACCCGATCTTCGCTTCGATCACCCGCATGAAGCCCGACGGCTCGGATCTCGAGATCTACGCCCACGGCGTGCGCAACACCGTCGGCTTCGACTGGCACCCCGAAACCGGCGACCTCTGGTTCACCGACAACGGCCGCGACCGCATGGGCGACGACCTCCCGCCCGACGAGCTGAACGTCGTCACCGAGCCCGGCCAGCACTTCGGCTACCCCTACTGCCACGGCGACGGCATCCCCGACCCGGAGCTCGGCGAGCGCAAGGAGTGCGCCCGCTACCGCGAACCGGCGATCGAGCTGGGCCCCCACGTCGCCGCGCTTGGCATGCGGTTCTACACCGGAGAGATGTTCCCCGCGGACTACCGCGGCCGGATCTTCATCGCCGAGCACGGCTCGTGGAACCGCTCGACGCCGATCGGCTATCGGGTGATGCAGGTACGCCTCGAGGGCAACCGCGCGGTCGCCTACGAGCCGTTCGCCGAGGGCTGGTTCGGCGACGACGGCGAGGCCTGGGGCCGCCCGGTCGACGTGCTCGCGATGCCCGACGGGGCGCTGGTGGTGTCCGACGACAAGGCCGGGGCGGTCTACCGGATCGCCTACGGCGGGCGCGCGCCACCGGCCGTGTGATCGGGACGGCCTTCCTCACCGACGGTGAATCGCCTGATCAACGGCGGTAGACCTCGTCTCGGAGCGCGATCTTGAGCACCCAGACGGTCTCCGTAGCGTGCTCGATCCTGCAGATCAGCCGGTAGTCGCCGACCCGGTATCGCCGGGTCCCGCCGAGCGGACTGTGGAGAGCCTTGCCCAGTCGGGTCGGGTCTTCGCCCGTGGCAACGCGCTCGCGGAGGAACCCGAGAAGTCTTCGCTGGACAGGGAGATCGAGCCGCCGTAGCTCCTTGCGGGCCGTGTCCTTGATCTCAACCCGCCAGGTCATCCTCGCGCTCTAGCTCGTCGAGCGACCAGGACCGTTCGGGGCTCTGCCAGCGCTCCAGGGCTTCGCGGGCGTCGTCCAGGTCGGCCAGCGCGTCACGCAATGCCTGGCGTGCCAGCTCGCTCTTGCTGGCATCGTCCCTGGCGCCCAGGGCCTCCAGCCGCTGTTCGATCTCGGGATCGAGGGTCAACGTGATCATGGCGCGACGATAGAGCGTAGGCGAACCGAGCGCAAGTCGCGCCGGCAACGCCCTGTGCAAATCAGCTCACCTGAACAGGCGAGCAGCGAAGAGTCCCCGGGCCGGCTCATGCCAGGTTGGACTTGACCCGATTCCGTGGACAGTTTACGGCTTGGGCGAGATCCCCTCGGATCTCGGTTCTGCGGACAGCCGTCCCGCGTCTCCTTCAGTCGTCGCCGTGGCACGCCCTATGCGTAAACGGGTGGGCCGCGAGGCGCGCTGGACGCCCGGCGCCGAAACGCAGGAAACCGGGAGGCACCGATGACACCGACGAACCGCACCTCGAAACACCGTCGGCTTCGACTGGCACCCCGAGACCGGCGACCTCTGGTTCACCGACAGCGGCCGCGACCGCCTGGGCGACGACGTGCCGCCGGACGAGCTGAACGTCGTCACCGAGCCCGGCCAGCACTTCGGCTACCCCTACTGCCACGGCGACGGCATCGCCGACCCCGAGTTCGGCGCCGGCAAGGACTGCTCGCGCTACCGCACCCCGGCGATCGGCCTGGGCCCCCACGTCGCCGCGCTCGGCATGCGCTTCTACGCCGGCACGATGTTTCCCGCCGCCTACCGCGGCCGGCTAGCGCCGGCGGACCTCAACGCGGGCGCGGCGCGGGCGGCGGGCGGGGCGGCCCGGCCGGGCGCCGGCGGGGAGGCCGCGTGGGATGGCGCTGCCCGGCACGGCCTCGGTCGCCGTCGGCTACGCCGGCCGCCGTCTGCGCTCCCTGCCAGCGGCCGGCGGCGTCCCATAGCGGCTCCCGGCGCAGGGTGCGCAGGCGCACCATCAGGCCGCGGGTCCGGTTGAGCGCCTTCTGGGCGTAGGCGGTGCGCGAGTCCGCGGTCACGAACACCCGCAGCCGCACCCGGTCGCCGACCTCGACCTCGAATCCGGCCTCGGCGAGCGCCCCGTCGGGGGCCAGCAGAATCTGGTCGACCGAGCCACCGCCGTCCTCGTCGCGGCCAGGGACGAGCACGAGGCCGCGCAGGCTCAAACCGCCTTCGCCTTCGCCTTCGCGCAGCTCCCCGACCGTGCCCTCGAGGGTGACCAGCGCCGCCGCCTGCTCGGCGGCGCCGTCCGTCGCCGGCGGCGCGGTCGCCGGAGCCTGGGCCGCGGTCGCCGGAGCGGCCCCGACCACGGCCAGCGCCGCCCCGACGAGGATCGAGACCGGTGCGCAACGGGGAGGCGCGCCGCGGCGCCGGACCAGGGTGCTCACGGCCGCCCCAGCCGCCGGCGGGCGGGATCGTGGCCGACGGCGAAGGAGAGGGCGAAGTCCTCGGCCGCGTCGGTCAGCCCCGCGGTCGCGACCAGGCGCCACGACACCCGGCCGGCGCCGGCGACGCCGACGCCGAGCGCCACACGCTCGCCGACGCCTGGAACCGCGGCGCCGCCGCCCTCGACCCAGGCGGCCCAGCGCCGGCCGCCGGAGCCGGGCTCGCTCTCGACCCCGGCATAGGCGTCGAGCGGGTCGCGAAGGTCGACTCCGGGGGGATCGCCGAGCCGGTTCCAGCCGACGCCGGCCAACGCGGTCGCCGACCAGAAACGGCGCTCGCCGCCGAGGCCGAGCCGCAGGTCCCACTCGCCGCTGCCGAGGCCGAGCTCGTCGTCCGCGGTCGGCGCCTTGAGCTCGACGACGCCCTCGAGACGGTGCAGTCGCGCGCCACCGCCGGCGAGATCGCCGCCGAGCGCCAGCCGGACATCGCCGAGGCCGCTCGCCCACTCCCCCTCGGCGTGGCGTGCGAGCAACGCTGGGGGTAGCTCGCGGCCCGCGGCCAGCGCCCGTCGCACCCGCGGCGAGGTGCCAAGGCCGGTGCGCACCACGGCGCCCGAGACCCGGGCGCGCAGCGCCGGCACCTCGAGCCGCCAGCGCAGACGGCCGCCCGCATCGAGACCGAGGGTCACCGCCTCGAGGTCGGCGGCGCGGCCGGTGCCGAACTCCCCGGCGACGTGCTCGGCCTCGACCTCGACCGCGAGCCCGCCGGCCGCGGCCGGCGGCACGCCGGCGGTCAGCGACCACAGGCCGCACCACGCGAGAGCGGCCAGCACCAGACCGCGTGCGCCCCGCAGCCCGAGCCGGGCGAGCTTGTAGCGCAGCCGCCGCTCGGAGATTCCCAGGCGCTCGGCGGCGCGGCTCTGGTTGCCGCCGGCGAGCGCCAGCGCCGCCTCGATCTCGCCGCGCTCGAGACGGGCGACACGTTCGGGCAGGGTCCAGCCGTCGCCGGCCGCACCTCCGTCCGGCCCGGCTCCACGAGCGTCGCCGGCGATCGCCGGGGGCAAGTCGGCGACGGTGATGGTGTCGCCGCGGGCGAGCACCAGGCAGCGCTGGACGACGTTCTCCAGTTCGCGCACGTTGCCCGGGTAGTCGTAGGCGACCAGCCGGTCCATCGCCTGGCGCGAAAAGCGCTTGCCGTCGCCGTGCTTGGTCCGGAAATGCTCGACCAGCAGCGGCACGTCGGCGCGCCGCCGCCGTAGGGGCGGCAGCTCGACGGTGACCACCGCCAGGCGGTAGTAGAGGTCCTCGCGGAAGCGGCCGGCCGCCACCTCGGCCGGCAGGTCGCGGTGGGTCGCCGCGAGCACTCGGAGGTCGACCGCGGTCGGCGCCGACGAACCGACCCGCTCGACCTCGCCCTCCTGGAGTGCGCGCAGCAGCTTGACCTGGACCTCGGCCGGCAGGTCGCCGATCTCGTCGAGGAACAGAGTGCCGCCGGAGGCCGCCTCGAAGCGCCCGCGGCGCCCGCGCTCGGCACCGGTGAAGGCGCCGCGCTCGTGCCCGAACAGCTCGCTCTCGAGCAGGGTCGGCGACAGCGACGCGCCGTTGAACGCGACGAACGGCCCGCCGGCGCGGCGGCTCGCGGCGTGGACCGCCCGCGCGATCAGCTCCTTGCCGGTGCCGCTCTCGCCGAGGATCAGGATCGGCACCTCCGAGGGCGCCGCCCGCGCCACGGTCGACAGCGCCCCGGCCATCGCGCCGCCGGCGGTGACGATGCCGGGCAGGCTCTCGATCTCGCCCAGGCGCCGGCGCAGCTCGCGGTTCTCGCGCACGAGCTGCCGGCGCTCGGCGGCGCGCCGCACCACGTGCTCGACCTGGTCGAGGTCGAGCGGCTTGAGCAGAAAGTCGGCGGCACCGCGCTTAAGGCAGGAGACGGCGTCGGGGACGGTGCCGTAGGCCGTGACCACGACGATCTCGATTTCGGGGTTGGCGTCCTTGACCGCGGCGACCAGCTCGGCGCCGTCCATCCCCGGCATGCGCAGGTCGGTGATCAAGACGTCGGGGTGCTCGCCGGCGAGCGCCTCGAGCGCCGGCCGTCCGCCGGCGGCCTCGGCGACCTCGGCGCCGAGGTCGCGCAGGAAACCGGCGAGCAGCTCGCGCTGGGCGGGCTCGTCGTCGACCACCAGGACACGGGCATCGAGGGTCATCGCCCACCCCCCGCCGGCAACTCGAGCACGGCCTCGACGCCGCCGCCCGGCCGCGGCCCCAGATGCGCGCGGCCGCCGTGCTCCTCGACCACCCGCCGCACCACCGCCAGGCCGAGACCGGTGCCGTCGGCGCGGCCGGTGACGAAGGGATCGAACTCGCGGCCGGCGATCGCGGCGGCGATCCCGGAGCCGCGATCGCGCACCACGACCCGGACGCGCAGGGCTTCGCCGCGGCCGTTGCGGCCGACCTCGACCTCGACCAGCGAGCCGCGCGGGCTCGCCTCGACCGCGTTGCGGACCAGGTTGAGCACCGCCCCGCGCACCGCCTCGCCGTCCACCCGCGCCGGCGCCGGTCCGCCCCGCGCCTCGACGCCGACCCCGTGTGCGTCGGCCTCCAGACGCGCCAGAGCGGCGGCGTCGCGGGCGAGCGCGGCGACGTCGTGCTCGCGTCGCTCCCCGGCCGCCGGACCCGCCAGCCCGAGGAAGCCGGCGAGGACGGTGTCCAGGCGCGCCACCTCGGAACCGATCTGCGCGGCGAGCGCGCCGGTGCTCGCGGTCGACGGGACGGAGCCGGCGAGATCGGAGGCGGAAGCGGCGCGCGCCGCCGGCTCCGGCGGGTTCGAGTCCGGCGGGCCGGAGCCCACCGCGCCGGAGCCGCCGGAAGCGGCGCGGCGGATGCGCTGCGCCGCGATGCCGATCGCGTTGAGCGGGTTGCGCACCTGGTGAGCGAGGCCGGCGGCGAGCGCGCCGGCGGCGGCCAGGCGCTCGGCGCCGCGGCGCTCCTCCTCCAGCTCGGCCAGCCGGCGCTCGCTCGCCGCCCGCTCGCGGGCACGCGCGAGCTGGGCGAGGGTGAGGCCGGCGCTGGCCAGCCCGAAGGCCGCGAGCACCGCGCCGACCAGCGCCGTGCGGCGGATCGCCGAGCCGGCGGCGGCGGCGAGCGGGTGTCCGTCGAGGCCGACGCGCAGCGACGCCTCGGTCCCCGCCGGCGAGGCCACCGGCACCGTGACCTCGAACACCGGCCGGCCGCGCACCCGCTCCGCACCCGGCGCCGGCGCCGGACCGCCGTCCCACGACGCCGCGCGCCGGAACCCGTCCTCGCGGTAGACCAGGTAGAGCACCGCCTCGGTCGCCGCCAGCCCGCGCAGCAGCCCGACGACCCCGAGCTGGCGGCTGAACGCGAACGCCGAGCCGGGATCGGCGGCGACGACCACCGCGCCGCCGCCCGCGGTTCTCGCCGCGGCGGCGCGCCACGGCGGCCGTTCCCCCGCCGGCGAGGCGGCGACCAGCTCCTCGCCCGGACCGCCGAGCAGCGGCGCCGCCGCCTGCGCCAGCGCCGGTTCGAGCCCGGCGTCGACGCCGGCCGCGCGGACGATCCGCCCGGCCTCGTCGATCACCAGCACGGCCGTGAGGTCGTGGGCCACCAGCAGCTCCTCCAGCTCCTCGCCGGCGGGCGCGGCCTCGCTCTCGAGCCGGGCAAGCAGGCGGGCGTTGTCGAGCAGGCGGGCCGCGAGCAGCTCGTCCAGCTCGCGCGACGAGGCGGCGGCCGAGGCGAGCGCCGGGCCCAGGGTGCCGGCGAGCAGGGTCGCCTGCGAGGCGAGCGCGCGCTCGACCTCGCGGCGCTGGCTGCGCGCCTCGCCGGCCGCCCACAGCACCGCGCCCGCCGCCACGACCAGCGGCAGCACGACCAGGGCCAGCAGGCGGAGGCGGCGCATCGCGGAGAGTTCGTCCCGGATGGTAGCACCCGGCGATCAGAGCTCGTGAAGGGGAGAGGGGGGCTGGAACAGCCCCCCTCGAAGGACTCAGTCCGCGGGCCGCAGCGCGATGCGGGCGATCTCGGTGTCGGTGAAGCCGCTCGGGGCGCGGCCGACCAGCGCCAGACGGTAGTGGCCGGGGCGGACGTCGTCGGGCAGCAGCAGCCGGTGGGTGCCGTGGACTCGCATTCCCGGCTCCACCATCACCGTGGTGCGGCGGAGCAGGATGCGGTCGCCTTCGTCGCTGACCAGGACCCACGAGACGTGGAACCCGCGGGCCGGGTCGCCGCAGTTGGCGACCGCGCCCGCGACCACGATGAGGTCGCCGACCTGGGCGACCTGGGGCGAGCGTAGGATCTCGACTTCGACGCACTGGTGGGCCGCGGCCGGCGCCGCGGCGGCGAGGGCGAGCAGGACCGCCGCGACGGCGGCCGGGGCGGGGGGACGGAGCTGAACGATCATTCGTGAGCACCTCCGAGTCCGGTCGTTGATTGAAGAACGCTGGTCCGCGGACGAAAGGGTTCCAGAGCAACCCCGATGCCGGCCCCCGGGGCAGCCGGTCGCTTCCACCGTAAGTCCTTCGATCTCAAACGGTTGAGTGATCCGTGAGGCGGTCGCACCGGGGTCGAGTGACCGTCCGAATCCGACGTTTTCGTCGAGGCCGCTCGACGGCACCGTCGAACCGAGGTGGGCGGCGCCCAGCGCACGTCGACCGCACCGACGGCGGCGCTCCCCGGTTGCCCTCCCCGAGCGGTTGTAACATCGCCGCCGTGAAGACCCTGATCGTCGACCACCGGCAGGTGCGCGAGCTGCTGCCGATGGCCGAGTGCATCGACGCGATGGCGGAGGCGCTCGCCGGGTACTCGAGCGGCGCCGTCGTCCAGCCGCTGCGCTCGATCGTCCGGCAGCCGGACCGGGGCGGGCTGATCGGGCTGATGCCGGCCTACGTCGGCGGGCTCGACGCGCCGGGGGTCAAGGTGGTGACGGTGTTCCCGGGCAACCACGGCACCCGCTACGACTCCCACCAGGGGGTGGTGCTGCTGTTCGAGGGGCGGCACGGGTGCCTGCGCGCGGTGATCGACGCCGGCGAGGTGACCGCGATCCGCACCGCCGCCGCGAGCGGCGCCGCCACGCGGCTGCTGGCGCGCGAGGACGCCGCCGAGCTGGCGATCCTCGGCTCGGGGGTCCAGGCGCGTACCCATCTCGAGGCGATGGCGGCGGTGCGGCCGATCCGGCGGGCGCGGGTGTGGAGTCGCTCGGCCGACAACGCCCGGCGCTTCGCGGCCGCGGCCGGGGAGCGCTACGGGTTCCCGGTCGAGGCCGTGCCCGACGCCCGCTCGGCGGTCGAGGGCGCCGACCTGGTCTGCACCACGACCGCCGCCACCGAGCCGGTGCTCGAAGGCGCCTGGCTCGCCCCGGGCACGCACGTCAACGCGGTCGGCGCCTGCTTCCCCACCGCCCGCGAGCTGGACGCCGCGGCGGTCGCCCGCGCGCGGCTGTTCGTCGACGCCCGCGAGTCGGCGCTCCACGAGGCCGGCGACTTCTTGCTCGCCCGAGCCGAGGGCGCGGTCGGCGACGACCACATCGCCGGCGAGATCGGCGAGGTGGTCCGTGGCACGGTCGAGGGCCGCCGGTCGGCCGGGGAGATCACGCTCTTCAAGTCGCTCGGGATCGCGGTCGAGGACGTGGTCGCCGCGCAGCTGATCTATGAGAAGGCCAGGGAGTGCGGCGCCGGCACCTGGTTCGAGCTGGGGGCGGAGCGCGATGCGACCGACTGACCCAATCCCGCTCGAGCCGATCCCGCTCGAGGCGATCCGTGCCGCGCGCGAGCGCATCGCCGGGCTGGCCCTGCGCACGCCGCTGATCCGGCTCGACGCCCCCGAGTCCCCGGCAGAGATCTGGCTCAAGCTCGAGACCCTGCAGCCGATCGGTTCGTTCAAGCTGCGCGGCGCCGGCAACGCGATCGCCGCCGCCACGCCGGAGACGCTCGCGGGCGGCGTGGTCACCGCCAGCGCCGGCAACATGGCCCAGGGCGTTGCCTGGGCGGCGCGCGAGCGCGGCGTCGCCTGCACGGTAGCGATGCCGGAGAGCGCGCCGGCGACCAAACGGGCGGCGGTCGAGCGCCTCGGCGGGAAGATCGTCTCGCTGCCCTACGACGCCTGGTGGCGCGCGATCGAGACCGGCCGCTGCCCGGGAGTCGACGGCGCGTTCGTCCACCCGGTCGCGGACGCCGCGGTGATCGCCGGCAACGGCACGATCGGGCTCGAGATCCTCGACGACCTCCCCGACGCCGACACCGTGCTGGTGCCCTACGGCGGCGGCGGGTTGTCGTGCGGCATCGCCTCGGCGATCCGTGCGCTGCGGCCGGAGGCGCGCGTCGTCGCCTGCGAGGTCGACACCGCCGCGCCGCTCGCCGCCTCGCTGGAGGCCGGCGAGCCGCGCGAAATCGAGCGGATCCCCAGCTTCGTCGACGGTATCGGCGGCAAGAGCCTGCTGCCGGCGATGTGGCCGCTGGCGCGGGCGCTGCTCGCCGGCTCGCTGGTCGTGCCGCTGGCCGAGGTCGCCGCGGCGATCTGCCTGCTCGCCGAGCGCGCCCGGGTGGTCGCCGAGGGGGCGGGCGCGGTGGCGGTCGCGGCGGCGCTCTCGGGACGCGCCGGCGGCGGCAAGATCGTCTGCGTGATCTCGGGCGGCAACATCGACGCCGCACTGCTCGCTCGCATCCTCGCCGGCGAGACCCCGGAGGCGCCGCGGTGACCGCACGGGTCGGCCGCCCAGCCCGCGTCCTCAACCGCGGATTGCCGGAGGCGCCGCGATGACCGCGCGGGTCGGTCGCCCCGGCCTCGACGCGATCCGCCTCGCCGCCGAGGGGCTGCGCGGGATCGTCGTCCACACTCCGCTGGTCGCCTACCGCGGCGACCCCGGCGATGGGGATCGCAGCGCCGGCATCCTGCTGAAACCGGAGATCCACCAGCCGGTCGGCTCGTTCAAGCTGCGCGGGGTGTTCCACGCGGTCGCCTCGCTGCCGGCCGAGGCGCGGGAGGCCGGGATCGCCACCGTCAGCGCCGGCAACACCGCCCAGGCGCTCGCCTGGGCCGGCCGCCACTTCGGCGTCCCGGCGCGGAGCCTGATGCCCGACACCGCACCGCGGACCAAGATCGACGCCGTGCGCGCGCTCGGCGGCGAGCCGGTGCTGGTGCCGGTCGCCGAGCTGTTCCGCTACCTCCGTGAGCGCGGCTGGGAGTCCGAGCCCTACGCATTCATCGATCCGTGGACGAATCGCGACGTGCTAGCCGGCCACGCCAGCCTCGGGCTCGAGATCCTCGACGACCGGCCGGAGGTCGAGACCGTCTACGTGCCGGTCGGCGGCGGCGGCCTGCTCGCCGGCGTCGGCAGCGCGATCCGGCAGCTCGCGCCGTCGGTGCGCCTGGTCGCGGTCGAGCCCGAGGGCTGTCCGTCGCTCCACGCCGCCCTCGACGCCGGCAAGCCGGTGACGGTCCCCTGCAAGACGATCTGCGACGGCGTCGCGGTCCCGTACATCACCGAGGAGATGTTCCCGCTCCTCTCCGAGCTGGTCGACGAGGTCGTCCTGGTCTCCGAACGCGCGGTGCGCGACGCGGTCCGGTCGCTGGCGCTCGAGAACAAGATCGTCGCCGAGCCCTCGGGCGCGCTGGCGCTCGCCGCCGCCCTCGCCGTCCCGGCGAGCGAGCGCGGCGAGAGCGTCTGTCTGGTCACCGGCGGCTCGATCGACCGCGACCTGCTGGTCGAGATCCTGAGCGACGACGCGACGTGACCGCCGCCGCCACGCCCGCGGCCCCGCCACCGTTCTCCGGCCGCACCCGGTTCGAAGGATTCCCCTCCTCCCGGCATCCAATCCGATAGCGACCAAGGAGATGCGACGGCCGGGAACGACCCCGACGCCGCGGTCGCGGGGGCACCGTGACGGCACTCGCCGAGCCGCGAATCCGCGCTAGCCTCTCACCTGACGAGGCGAGGCGCATGGAGACACCGCGACGGCCGCGGCCGGACGAGGAGGAGCGCGCCCTGGTGGCGCGGATGCGGTCCGGCGACGAGAGCGCGTTCGACGATTTCGCCGAGCGTTACCTGCCGGGCCTCCACCGGTTCGCGCTCCGGCGGCTCGACGGCGACCGAGAGCTGGCCCGCGACGTGGTCCAGACGACGATGTGCAACGTGATCGCAAAGCTCGACGGCTACCGCGGCGAGGCGCCGCTGTTCACCTGGCTGTGCGCCTGCTGCCGCAACGCGATCGGCGGCCACTTCCGGCGCCGCGACCGGCGGCCGCGCGAGGTCGGACTGGATGGCGATCTGGACGGCGAGCTGCACACGGGCCCGCCGGCGACCGCCGGCGGCGGACCGCAGGAGCGGCTGCTGCGGTTCGAGGCCGGCGAGTTGGTCCACCTCGCCCTCGACTCGCTGCCGCCGAACTATGCCCGGGCGGTCGAGTGGCGCTACCTCGAGGGCGCCGCGGTCGACGAGATCGCGCGCCGCCTCGGAGCGACCTACAAGGCCGCCGAATCGCTGCTGTCGCGGGCGCGCGCTGCCTTTCGCGACGCCTACGAGCGGCTGGCGGCATCGCCTGACCTGGGAGCGGAACCATGACCGAGAACCGCGGGACCGAGCGCGAGTGGCTGGGACTGCCCGAAGCAGAGGCCGTGCGGAGGCTGCTCGCCCAGGCCGGCCCCCGGCCGGCAGCGCCGGAGGACGACCTCGCTGCGATCACCGAGGCAGCGCGCGCGGAGTGGCGGCGGCTCTGGGGCGATCGGGGCGAGGCGGCGGCTCGGTCCGAGCGGCGCAGCGAGGTCCCGGAGACGCCGGAAGGCGGCGGCGCGGTGGCGAAGCAGCTCGGCCGGGGTGCCGCGGTTCCGAAACGGGCCGGCCGGGATGCCGCGGTTCCGAAGCCGCCCGTCCGGTCGGGTGCGGCGCGACCGGCGCGCCGGTGGCTCGCGCTCGCCGCGGCGGCCGCGGTGATCGCCGCCCTCGGCGTCGCCTGGTGGGCCTGGCGGACGTCACCCATGGGAGCCCCGGCCGTCGCCTCGGTCGAGGTGGTCACCGGCGACGTCCTGGCGTGGCTCGGCGGCAGCGCCCTCCCGGTGTCGTTGTCCCCCGACGCGACCGGCTGGGCCGTCGCCGCCGGCTCGACGGTCGAGACCGCGAGCGCCGAGGGCGGCGGCGAGCCGGGACGCCTGGCGCTCAGCATGACGAGCGGTGCCTCGCTGCGGCTGGACGCCGGTACCCGGCTCTGCCTCGCCTCCGCGGAACGGGTGGAGCTGACCCGCGGTGCGGTCTACGTCGACCGCGGTGCAGATCGCGGCGGCCGGCCGCTCGCGGTGGCGACCCCGGCCGGCGTCTTCCACGAGCTGGGCACCCAGTTCGAGGTCCGGGTCGAGGGCGACGGTGCGGAGGCGATCACCCGCCTGCGGGTGCGTGAGGGGCGGGTGGCACTCGACGGCGGCGGAGCGCAGGGCACGGCCGCGGTGGTCGCCACCGCCGGGGAGGAGCTGATCGTGCGCGCCGACGGCAGCCTCGTCCACGGCGAGGTCGCGAACCACGGACCGGCCTGGGACTGGGTGGTGGCGACCGCCCCGATGCTCGAGATCGAAGGGCTGACGGTACGCGCGTTCCTCGACTGGATCGCCCGCGAGACTGGCCTCCGGATCGAGTTCGCCGACCCCGACGCCGCCGCCCTCGCCGACAAGGTCACCCTCCACGGCTCGATTGCCCACCTGACCCTGCCCGAGGCGCTCGACCCCGTGCTCTCCAGCGCCGGCCTCGACCACCGGGTCAGCGACGGGACTCTGGTGATCCTGGCCGAGGAAGACGGCCGCTGAAGCAAGAGGCTAGCGGTGGCCCGTGGGCGGGCACCAGCTCGACCGGGGGCCACCCTTTGCCGCAGGCGAGCCGCAGGCGAGCCTGGCGCTAGAATTCCCAGGCCACCCCCGCCGACGCGAAGAACCCCGGCCAGTCCTCGTCGGCCGCGACGATCTCGCCCGCCTCCTCGTCGACCTCGACGTCGAGGCCGGCGACGTTGCGGCGGTCGTAGAGGTTCTGGACGTCGGCGAAGAAGGTCAGCGTTCCGGTCCGCAGACGCCACTTGCGGCTGAGCCGCAGGTCGAGGCGGTGGTAGTCGGGGAGGCGCTCGCCGTTGAGCCGGCCGAGCACCGGGACCAGCTCGGGGCCACCGTCCTCGCCGTCCTCGCCCTCGCCGCCCTCCTCCTCCCCGCCGCCCCTCGGCACCTCGATCAGCGACACCGAGGTGATCGGCCGGCCGGTGTGGAAGCGCCAGGCGAGGCTGAGGTCCCAGTGGCGGCCGAGGCGGGTGTCGAGCACCGCGTTGAGGGTGTGGCGCTGGTCGATCTGGCGCGGCGCGTCGCGGTCGCCTGGAAACTCGTCGGTGGTCGTCCCCCAACCATAGTCGAGCCACCAGCCGACCCGGCTCCCGGCGCGGCCGCGGAGCAGCAGCTCGACGCCCTCGGCCTCGCCGGTCTCGGGCTGGTAGCGGAAGCGGTCCAGCTCGCCCTCGGGGAAGGGCGCGAACGGCTCGAACAGGTTCTCGTAGCGTGGCCGCGGGTCGCTCACCCGGCGCTGGTAGGCCTCGACCCGCACCGCCTCGAGCGGTCGCAGGCGGCCGCCGGCGCCGCCGCCGAGGAGGTGCTCGAAGCCGACCACCCAGTGCTCGGAGCGCTCGACCGGGTAGAGCGCCGTGTCGCCGTCCTCGACCAGCAGCTCGTAGGCGCGCTGGCTCTGCGAGTAGTGGCCCCAGCCGACCCGCACCACGCTCGAGCCGCCGAGCCCCCAGGCGAGGTGGACGCGCGGGCTCCAGACGCTGTCGTCGGTCAGCGTGTGCCGGTCGTAGCGGACGCCCAGCTCGAGGGTGACCCGGTCGTGCGGCCGGAAGCGGTCGGAGAGGTAGGCGCCGAGGTAGTCGTCGGAGAGGCGGTCGCGGAAGTCGAAGCGGCCCTCGCGCGGCTCCGACCGCAGCTCGGCGAGCGGGCTGTCGAACTCGCGGAAGCTGGCGTAGTCGTAGCTCGTCTCGAAGCGGCGCAGGTCAAAGCCGCCCTTGAGGTAGTGGCGCTCGCCGGCCTGGAGGTTCCACGACTGCAGCAGCCCCGCGACCTCCAGCTCGCGCTGGTCGCGGACGTCGAAGACCTTCTCCTCCTCGTCCTCGAAGCCGCGCCGGTCTCGGTCGCTGCGGCTCGCCGACAGCGCGGTGTCGACGAACGCCCGCTCGCCGAGCACCGCCTGGTGGGTGAGCCAGACGTAGATGCTGTCGTAGTCGGTGTCGAGGCGGGTCAGCTCGCCGTCGTCGTCTTCGGAAAAGTCGAGCCGGTCGCCGGAGTAGAGGACGTTGGCACGCAGCGACTGCTCCGGCGTCGGCCGCAGGTCGACCTTGCCGAACAGGTCCCAGTAGCCGGGGTTCTCGCGCCCGAAGACGCGGCCGGCGAGGTCGGTGTTGCCGCGGCGCGCCCAGGCCAGCCAGCCGCCCCGCTCCCCGACGGCGCCGCTGCCCTCGACGTGGGCGTCGAGGACGCTGAGCGCGAGGCGAAAACCACGGCGCCGGCGGGGGGTGACCGTCGACATGTCGAGGATCCCGCCCATCCGGTCGCCGTAGCTCGACGGGAAGGCGCCGGTGGTGAGATCGAGGCTGGCCAGCCCCGACGCCGCCACCACCGACAGCGCGTTGTCGAACTCCTTGAGGTGGTAGGCCTCGTACAGCTCCTGACCGTCGAGCAGCACCAGCACCTCGTCGCGCCGGCCGCCGCGGACGTGGAACTGCGCGGTCAGGTCGTTCGATGCTGTGCCCGGCAGGAGGCTCAAGGCGCGGAAGGCGTCGCCGCCGAGGTGCGGCAGCGCCAGGATCTGCTCGCGGCTGAGCGCGAACGGCGCCGCCGGCTCTTCGTCGAGCAGCGACAGCCGGCTCGGGTGGACCGCGATCTCGTCGGCGGTCAGCGGCGCCGGCTGGAGGACGAACGAGACCTCGGCCGGGCTCCCGGGCGCCACCGCCACCCCCTCGCGACGCTCGACCACGAAGCCTGGACGGCGCGCCTCGACCGTGTAGGTGCCCGGCTCGACGCCGGCGATCTCGAACCGGCCCTCGCCGTCGGTCATCGCCTCGAGGCCGGCTCCCGCCAAGCTGACCGCCACCCCCGGCACGGCGGTCATGCCGCGGCGCGAGAGCACCGAGCCGCGCACGGCCGGCAGCGCCGCCGGGCCGGCGCGGATCACCACCAGACTGCCGCCCGCCCCCTCCTCCACCGCCAGGCCGTGGGGCGCCAGCAGCTCGTCGAGGATCGCCCGCGGATCGGACGAGCGCGGCGCGGCGAGCACCCTCAGCTCGGGGCCGACCACCCGGCTGCTGAAGATCAGCTCGAGACCGCGCGCCTGGAGCGCCAGCAGCGCGGCGGTCAGCGGCGTGCCGGCGTCGATCTCGTCCGCGCCGGCGGCGGCTGCTGCAGGTGGCGGGGCGGCAGCCACCGCCGCTGCGCTCAGGCCCGGTGCCGCAAGGCACGCCGCGATCGCAAGCGCCGCCGCCGGCCGAGCGCGCGATCGGTGTTGGCCGAACTCGCTCATGGGTCTCCGCCGCCGCGGGAAGACTCACCGACCGAAGGATTCCCGGCCCGGCGGCATCGAAGAACGATAGCAGGAGATCGAACTCGAACTCGAACGCGAATGGAGGAGAGCATGACCCCGACACCGATCCGTCACGTCGCCCTGGCGGCGGCCACCGCCCTGCTGCTCGCCGGGAGCGCGCTGGCCCACGACCCGGACTTCACGTCGGATTTCGCCCGCGACCGGTGCACCTTCACCACCACCGGCAGCAACCCGTACTTCCCGCTCTGGCCGGGCTACGCGCTCCTGATCGAGGGCGAGGAGGAAGACGAGGGCGAGATCCTGGAGATCTCGTCGCTGACCACCGTGCTCGCCGCGACCGAGCTGGTCGACGGCGTCGTCACCCGCGTGGTCGAGGAGCGCGAGTCGGAGGACGGCGAGCTGACCGAGGTGTCGCGCAACTTCATGGTCTACTGCCGCGAGACCGGCGATGTCTGGTACTTCGGCGAGGACGTCGACAACTACGAGGACGGCGAGATCGTCAACCACGACGGCTCGTGGCGGGCGGGCACCGACGGCGCGACCCCCGGGATCATCATGCTCGGCACGCCGGTGATCGGCGCGCGCTACCAGCAGGAAGACGCCCCCGGCGTGGCCGAGGACCGCGGGGAGGTGGTGAGCCTGGGCGAGGAGATCGAGACGCCCGCCGGCACCTTCGACCGCACCGTCGGCATCCTCGACACCGACGCTCTGGAACCCGGGGTGCCGGGCGATCCCAAGTTCTTTGCCTACGGGGTGGGTCAGATCGTCGACGAGGAGCTCGAGCTGACCGAGATCACGCCTCCGTTCTGCCAGCCCGACGCCACCACCCACTGCCTCAGCGACGGCCGCTTCCGGGTCACCGTCGAGTGGGAGACCGACCAGGGGACCTCCGGCGCCGGCCAGGCGATCGTCCCCTCCGACGACAGCGGCGAGTTCTGGTTCTTCAACCCCGACAACACCGAGCTGATCGTCAAGGTCCTCAACGCCTGCGACGTGCCGGAGTTCAACCGCTTCTGGGTCTTCGCCGCCGGACTGACCAACGTCGGCGTGACGATCACCGTCGTGGACACCGGCTCGGCGGTGCCGCCGCAGGTGTACGAGAACGCGGTCGGCCAGCCGTTCCAGCCAGTACTCGACACCAACGCCTTCGCCACCTGCCCGTAGGTCTCGCGAACCTCTCGGCCGGCGTGGCGTGGCCGCGCCGGCCGGGAGCGCGGCCATGCAGCGCTGTCAAACCACGACTCTCCATGCTGTCAAATCGCCACCATCGGGTGGTGAATCCTGACAGCCTCCTCCCCGTCGTTCTCCTCTCCTCGTGCGGCGCCGGTCGCGGTGCCGCTATCATCGGACGGTTCCTCGAGGAGGTCCGACGATGATGAACGCTCCAAGCCGTCGCTCGATCTCCCCGATCGCCCTCGCCCTCGCGGCAGGGCTGGCCGCCCTCGCTCCCCCCGCCGCTGCGGACTGGCCCCACTGGCGCGGCCCGGACCACGACGGCACCAGCGCCGAGCGCGGCCTGCCGGTCGAGTGGGGCGAGGGGAAGAACGTGCTGTGGAAGCTGCCGCTGCCCGGGGTCTCGGGGGCGACGCCGATCGTCACCGGCGACCTGGTCTTCCTCAACGTCGGCGACGGCGAGCGGCTCGAGCTGTGGGCGATCGGGGCCGGCGACGGCAAGGTGCGCTGGAAGCGGCCGCTCGGCGCCGGCAACAAGGAGACGCGCAAGCAGGACCTGTCGTCGCCCTCGCCGGTGACCGACGGCGAGCGCGTGTGGGTGGTCACCGGCACCGGGATCGTCTCGGCCTTCGACCTCGCCGGGCGCCAGATCTGGTGGAACGACCTCCAGAAGGAGCACGGGCCGTTCGGGCTGATGTGGGGCTACGCCTCCTCGCCGCTGCTGGTCGACGGCATGCTGGTCGTCCAGGTGCTCCACGGGATGCAGACGGACGATCCGTCGTACCTGATCGCGTTCGACGCCGCGACCGGCGAGACCCGCTGGCGGGTCGAGCGGCCGACCGACGCGCGGATGGAGTCGCCCGACGCCTACACCACCCCGGTGCTGCTGACCGCCCACGGCCGGCGCGAGCTGGTCGTCTCCGGCGGCGACTACGTCACCGGCCACGACCCCAAGACCGGCCGGGAGCTGTGGCGGGTCGGCGGCCTCAACCCGGGCAAGGAGCGCAACTACCGGATCGTCGCGACCCCGATCCTGGTCGGCGACCGGCTGTTCGTGCCGTCGCGGGTGTCGCCGCTGCTGGCGCTCCGGGTGCCGGCGAAGGGCGCGCCGGAGGTGGCGTGGACGCTCGAGCGGGGCACCGACGTCCCGAGCCCGGTGAGCGACGGCGAGCGGCTCTACGTGGTCAACGACCGCGGCATCCTGCGCCGCTTCGACGCCGCCGGCGGCGAGGAGATCGGCGAACCGATGCGCCTCGCCGAGGGCACCCACAGCGCCTCGCCGGTGCTCGCCGACGGCAAGCTCTACGCGCTCAGCGAAAGCGGCGTGACGACGGTGGTCTCGGTCGGCGCAGGCGAGCCGCGCATCCTCGCCGAGAACGCGCTCTCCGGCTTCACTCTCGCCTCGCCGGCGATCGCCGGCGGGCGGATCTACCTGCGGACGGCGGAGCACCTCTACTGCATCGGGGCGGCGAACGGCTCCCGCGGCCAGGGCTAGAGAGGACCTGCGATCGATGTCTAGCCTGCTGGCAGGCGGGGTCGCCGGGCTCCTCGCGCCCCCCGGTCTCGGCGGCGTCGCCGGCGCCGCGCTCGCCGCCCTGCTGCTCGGCCTGCGCCACGCCACCGACCCCGACCACCTGACGGCGGTCTCGACGCTGATCCTCTCCGAGCGCCCGGAGGGATCGCGCCGCGCCGGCCTGCTCGGGCTCAACTGGGGGCTCGGCCACGCGACCACGCTGCTCGCCTGCGGCCTGCCCCTGGTGCTGTTCGGCTGGCAGCTCCCGGCGGCGGCGCAGACGTTCGCCGAGGCGGCAGTCGGGGCGCTGGTCGCCGCGCTCGCGGTGCGCCTGCTCGTCCGCTGGCGCCGCGGCTACTTCCACGTCCACCCCCATCGCCACGGCGACGTCGTCCACGCCCACCCCCACGTCCACGAGCACCCGGCGGCCGCCGAGCATCCGCCGGCCGACCGCCACGAGCACCGCCACGCCCGCGCCCTCGGCCGCTCCCCCGCCGAGTCGTTCACCATCGGCCTGGTCCACGGCGTCGGCGGCTCGGCCGGCGCCGGGCTGCTCGTCGTGTCCGCGCTTCCGCCGGGCGCCGAGCGCGTCGCCGGCCTGATCGCCTTCGCCCTCGGCACCGCGGTCGCCATGCTCGCCGCCTCGGCCGTCCTCGGCCACGCGGTCGCTCGCGAGCCGTTGCTCCGGCGCCTCGAGCGGGCGGTGCCGTGGGTGGGGGCGGCGAGCCTGCTGTTCGGCGTCTGGTACGGCCTCGCCGCGCTCGGCGCTCTCTGATTCGCGTTCCTCCCCAGCTGCACATCGCCGCAGCGACTCGACGACCGCTGATGTGTCCTTGACTAAGTCAACGGACTCAGTCATCATCGTTCGATGAAGACCGTCACCACCCACCAGGCCAAGACCCACCTCTCCCGCCTCCTGCGCGAGGTCCAGGCCGGCGAAGAGGTCGTGATCGCCCGCGGCGACACGCCCCTGGCCCGTCTCGTCCCCGTGGTCGCGGCCCCGCCGCAGCGCCGCTTCGGCACCGCCCGGGGGCTGGTCTCGATCGCGGACGACTTCGACCAGCCGCTGGCGGACTTCGATGAGTACCGCTGAGTCGCGCCGCCACCTCCTCGACAGCCACACCTTCCTCTGGCTCGCCACCGGCGACGCCCGGCTCCCGCCAGACCTCCGCGACCGGCTCGCCGACCCCGAGGTCGAGCTGCTTCTCAGCGTCGCGTCGATCTGGGAGATGGCGATCAAGAAGAGCCTTGGCAAGCTCACGACCACGATCCCGCTCGAGGAGCTGATCGCGGCGCAGTGCGAGGCGATGGCGGTGTCGGTCCTCGACGTCCGCCGCGAGCACGCCCTGGGCGTCGTAACCCTGCCGTTCCACCACCGCGACCCGTTCGACCGGTTGCTCGTCGCGCAGGCGGTCACGGAAGGGCTCGCGCTCGTCAGCCGCGACGAGGCGTTCGACGGCTACCCGGTCGAGCGGGTCTGGTGAGGTCGCCGCTCCTCGGCGATCCACCGCTCCACGTTCTCCTCCAGCACCGGCAGGGGCACGGAGCCGTGGAGGAGCACCGCGTCGTGGAACTCGCGGACGTCGAAGCGGTCGCCCAGCGCCTCCTCGGCCCGCGCCCGCAGCTCGCGGATCTTCAGCTCGCCCATCTTGTAGGCGAGCGCCTGGCCCGGCCAGGAGATGTAGCGGTCGGTCTCGGTGGTCACCTCGTGGAGCGAGAGGGCGGTGTGGCTCGCCAGGTAGTCGATCGCCTGCTGCCGGCTCCAGCCCATGGCGTGGAGGCCGGTGTCCACCACCAGGCGGCAGGCGCGCCACATCTCGTAGGTGAGGCGGCCGAAGTTCGAGTAGGGATCGGTGTAGAAGCCCGCCTCGAGCCCGAGCCGCTCCGCGTAGAGCCCCCAGCCCTCGCCGAACGCGGAGAGGTAGGAGTACCGGCGGAAGTCGGGGAGGTCCTCCAGCTCCCGGGCGAGGGCGATCTGGAGGTGGTGCCCCGGGACGGCCTCGTGGAGGGTGAGCGCTTCGAGCGTGTAGAGCGAGCGGCTCGGGAGGTCGTAGGTGTTGACCCAGTAGGTCCCGGCCCGCGTGCTCTCCCTGGGGGCGCCCACGTAGCGGCCGGCGGTGTACTTGGGGGCGATGTGCTCGGGCACCGGCTCGACCCCGTAGGGCTGCCGCGGGAGGGTCTTGAACAGCGGCGGGAGCGCGCCGTCCATCCGCTTGGCGATCCAGGCGGCCTCCTTGACCAGCTCCTCGGCCGTCTCGGCGTAGAAGCGCGGGTCGGTGCGCAGGAACCCCAGGAACTCCTCGAACGAGCCCG
>Ga0256864_1000080_pt1 | contig 40518 bp, 40 predicted proteins | sample RVTome_11_FD_187336 | JGI IMG/M metagenome (GOLD analysis project Ga0256864, IMG submission 187336) | Soil microbial communities from uranium-contaminated site in the Upper Colorado River Basin, Wyoming, United States - RVT147D111 HiSeq ... | reverse complement strand
ATCTCCGATCGTGCTGGTGCGCGACCTCTCCTCGGGGCGAGTGGTGCCGATCTGGGTCGGCCTCGCCGAGGCACAGTCGATCGCCGCCGCGCTCCACGAGGTCGAGTTCCCGCGGCCGATGACCCACGACCTGATGGCGAACCTCCTGACCCGGCTCGACGCCCGGATGGAGGAGCTGTTGATCCACGCCCTGATCGACAACACCTACTTCGCGCTGATCCGGCTGCGGGTGCCGGGCAGCGAAGAGCCGCTGCTGATCGACACCCGGCCGAGCGACGGCATGGCGCTGGCGCTGCGCACGGGCGCCGCGATCCGGATGTCGCGACGGATCGTCGAGCAGTCGCCGGACTTCGAGTTCATGGCGCCCGAGGGCGAGGACCAGGTGGTGCGCGCGCTCGGCCTGACCCTGGTCGCGCCGAGCGCCGACCTGCGCGATCGCTTCGGCCTGCCCGAACGCCCTGGGTTGGTGATCACCCGCGCGGTCGGCGAGGCGGAGGAGAAGGGGCTGCGGCGGGGCGACCTGATCGTCTCGGTGGGCGGGCAGGTCGCCGCCGAGCCGGTCGAGTTCCTCGACGTCCTGCGCGACGCGCCCGTCGACCGCCCGTTGACAATCGTCTACTGGCGCGACGGCGCCGAGCACACCGTCGAGCTGGACCCGACGGCCGACGAGGCCGTGCCGAAGCCGCCGCCCCGAATGGTTTGAGCCGCCCGTCCCGCCGCCTTCCCGCACGGGCGGCCGTCCTCGCCGCGGTCGCCGCGGTGGCGGCGCTCGGGGTTTGGATCCGCATCGCCCCCGCCCGCCTGCCGGCCGACATCGCCGCCTCCTACCGCACCGCGGCCGGTGAGCCGCTCTTCTACACCCCCGACGCCTTCTACCACCTGCGGCTGGCGCGCGAGATCGCCGAGACCGGCCGGCGCGGCGAGCGGGTGGACGGCCGGGCCTGGGACTACCGGAGCTTCGCGCCTTCCGGCCGGCCGGTCCACCCCAGCCTGCTCCAGCCTCTCGAGGCCTGGCTGTGGAAGCTGTGGCCGGGCGAGGCGTCGCTCGCCGCGGTCGCGTTCCACCTGCCGGTGGCGCTCTCGGCGCTCTCGGTGCTGCTGGCGTTCTGGATCGGCCGGCGGCTCGCCGGCGTCGCCGCCGGCCTCGCCGCGGCGCTGCTCACCGCGGTGCACCCGGAGCTGGCCTCGCACACCCACGCGGGGATGGCCGACAACGCCGCGCTCCACCTCGTCGGGTTGTCGCTGGCGGCGGCTCTCGGGTGGGCCCTGGCGCGGAGGCTCTGGCGGCGCACCGCAACGCCCCACCGGCGGGCGCTCCTCGCGTCCGCGGCGCTCGCCTTCGGGGTCGCGATCGCGGCGCTCTTCGCGCTGTCCCCAGCGGGGCGCCGCCTCGTCCACTATGCCGAGCCCGGCTGGCCGGAGCCGTTCCCCGCCGGCGCGCTCCAGGTCCAGGAGCTGGCCGCGCTCGGCCCCGGCGAGACGGTCGACCGGCTCGGCGGCTGGACGGTGCTGGCGCTCGCCGCCGCCGGCCTGCTCTGGCTGGCCTGGCGCGCCCCGCGTCCGGCCGGCCCCCTGGGCGCGCTCCTGCTCGCCGCCTGGGCGCTGCCGCCGATCGCGGCCGGGTCGCAGGCGATGCGCTTCCTCGTCTACGCCGTGCCCGCGCTCGCCCTGGCCGCCGGCTGCGCGCTGGCGGCGTTCGCCGGGGCGGTGCTCGGCTGGGGCCGGTGGGGAGGGCGGCACGGGACGGCGGTGCGCACCGCACTCGCCGTGCTCGCCGCGTTCGCCCTCGCGGCGCTCTGGATCCCGCGGCTCGAGGGCATCGCGGCGCGCCGACCGGCCGCCGACCTGGCGCTCGCCGAGGCCGCGGCGGCCATCCGCGCGGAATCGCCTGCGGACGCGCTCGTCTACTCCTGGTGGGACCACGGCCACGCCCTGGCCGCGCTGTCGGGCCGCGGCGTGGTGCTCGACGGCGCCTCGTTCCAGACCCCGCGGCTCTACTGGCTGGCGCTCGCGCTCACCGTCCACGACGAGACCCTGGCGACCAACGTGCTGCGGGTGATCGGCTGCGGCGGCGAGGACGCGCTCTGGGCCGCCGTCGCCTACGACGCGCCGCCGGAGATCGCGATCGACTGGCTCCGGCGGGCGCTCCGCCACGCCGACCCCGACGCCGCCGCGGACTATCTCCTCTTGGCCGGCGCCGACGGGGAGGCGGCGCGCGAGATCCGCGACCTCCTCGCCTGCCGGCCGCCGCCGTCGTGGCTGATGGTCACCGGCGACCTGACCGCCAAGACCACGTCGTGGAGCTGGTTCGGGACCTGGCGCTTCGACCGTCCGAACCGCCGGCCGGCGCCGCGGATGACCGCGCCGGTGCGCTGCTCGCTGACCCCGGAGGGAGCGCTCGAGTGCGCCGGCGGCTTCACCGCCGACCTCGCAAGCGACGGCTTCGAGGACCGCTCGACCCCCGGCCACTTCGCCGCCACCGGCCCGCCGAGCCTTGTGAACAGCGGCGAGCGGGGCGAGCTGGCGCCGGTCCTCCACCAACACGGCGACGAGCTGCTCCTCACCCGGGTCCGCCCCTGGCTGGTCGACAGCCTGTTCTCCCGCCTCTACTTCTTCCACGGCCGCGGCCTCGAGCACTTCCGCCTCGAGGAGGTCTTCCACCACCCTCCGCACACCGGGCGGGTGCTGCTCTACCGGATCGTCTGGGACTCGTTCGAGCGCTCCGAGCCCGCTTCGGAACAGTTGACGCCTCCTGATTGACGCCTCCTGAGTAGTCGAATAGACTCATGCCATGAGTAAGCGCCTCCAGGTCCTGCTGGACGAGTCCGAGCTGGCCGACGTCCAGGAAGCCGCGCGCCGTCAGCGGATGACGACGGCGGAGTGGGTGCGGCAGGCGATCCGCGCCGCCCGGCGCAACGCTCCCGGGGGCGACGTCAAGAAGAAGCTCGAAGTCGTGCGGGCGGCCGCGCGCCACAGCTTCCCGACCGCGGACGTCGACCAGATGCTCGCGGAAATCGAGCGGGGCTACCTCGGCGGGCCGGCGGAGTGATCTTCGTCGACTCCAACATCCCGATGTACCTCGCGGGCTCGCCTCATCCGCACAAGGCCGACGCGCAGCGGCTTCTCGAGGCGGCCCTGGTGTCGGGTGAGCGCCTGGTCACCGACGCCGAGGTCCTGCAGGAGATCCTCCACCGCTACGTGGCGATCGGCCGCCGTGAAGCGATCCAGCCCGCGTTCGACGGGTTGCTCGGTGTGGTCGACGAGGTCTTCCCGATCGCCGCCGCCGACGTCGAGCGAGCCAAGGCCATCGTCCTCGGCAATCCGCGGCTGTCGGCCCGCGACGCCCTCCACGTCGCGATCATGGAGCGCGAGGGGATCGAGAGGATCATGACCTTCGACGCCGGCTTCGACGAGGTCCCCGGCCTGGTCCGGCTCGGGGAGGCGTGACCGTCGAGGCACCGGCCGGACCAGCGTCACAAGTCGATCCCGAGCTCTCGGAGCCTGCGCTCCGCCTGCCCGCTCCAGTCGCGGTTGGCGGCGGGGCTGGCGGGGCTCGGGTGGAGGACGGTGCCGATCTCGACGTCGAGGCCCTCGAGGGCGGCGCGGGCGCGCTTCTCGGCGAAGGCGCCGAGGCCGACCACCCGGCGGGGAGCGAGCAGCTCGACCGTGCGCCGCAGCGCGCGATCGCAGGCGGCGTAGAGCGGACGGTACTCGGCGGCGGGCAGCTTGTCGGGGGTGCGGTTGCGGCCGCTCGTCTCGAGAAAGGCGAGCGGGCAGTAGTTGGCGACGAAGAAGCGGGCGAAGAAGCGCTCGGGCGTGCCGAAGCGCGCGCGTGCCCAGCCCCACAGGCGCCGGCCGCTGACCTCGCTGCGGCGGCAGTCGAAGCCCTCGACCGGACGCTTGGGGTGGGCATCCGCAGGCGTGCCGACCGCGCCGTCGATCCCCATCCAGTCGCGCACCAGCGAGACCTCGCCGAACGGCACGCCGGTCTGGACCATCCCCCACGGGCCGGGGTTCATCCCCACGAGCACGACCTCTTTCGAGCCCGTGCCGAAGCGGCGCAGGTACTCCTCGTGCGGTTCCCAGGCGTAGTCGAGAGGGTTGTAGACGTGGCGGACCGGCGGGGCGAAGGCGAGGCCGGAGACCTCGTCGCGGAGGTCGCGGGCGATCGCGGACAGGTCGGAGGCGGCGGCCATGGCGCCGGCGACCCTACCGCAGGCCGGGACCGCCGGCCGCCCGCGCTGCCGGCTAGGCCGCCTCGGACTCGGCCGGCTCGGCCTCGGCACCCGGCCGCGGCGGCGGCCCGAGCGGCCGCTCGCCCAGCCGCGCCGCCAGCCACCCGCCGAGGGCGTAGGTGGCGAAGGCCCAGAGCGTGCCGAGCAGCGCCGCCAGGGCGAACCCGGCCCAGGCGGCGCCGGTGCCGGCCGCGGCGACGGCCTCGCCGACCCGGAACAGGTCGTCGCCGCGCAGCAGCTCGCGGGCCGCCTCGCCGGCCCACGGCGGCACGCGGGTCAGGACGATCGAGCCGATCTCGTAGGCGTCGCCGGTGAGCGAGAGCAGCGGCGCCAGCGCGAACGGCAGCGCCAGCCCGAACAGCTCCGGCCGGCCGGCGCGGGCGGCGCGCCGCAGCGCCCAGACCCCGGGGAACAAAACGAGCACGAACGGCCCGAGGTCGGTGGCGAGGTAGACGAGATCGCTGCCGCCGGTGTCGAAGCCGGAGAGCCGCCCGGCGTACTCGCCCCCGGCGGCCACCCACGGGATCCACCGCTCGAGCAGCGCGCCGCCGTAGAGCGGGGCGATCTCTAGCCGGCTGACCTCGCCGCCGGCGGCCATGCAGGCGAGTGCGTGGAGCAGCTCGTGCACCGGCACGTAGATCCACCAGCCGACGACCAGCCCGCCGCCGAGCAGCAGCAGCTCGCGCGCGCGCCCGACGCAGCGCGCCTCGCCGCGCAGGAGATCGAGGAACGGTCGGGTGAACAGGGCCGGGAGACTCACCGGCCGCAAGCTACCAGAGTCTCGCCGCAGGCGCCGCGGGTTGACCGCGCGGGCCGGTGCGGCGAGAATCGGCGCCGGAGTCTGGACCACCGACCGATCCGAGAGACCGCTCCCCGGAGATCGCATCATGGCGCACCGCACCGCTCCCGACCGCCTCACCGCTCCAGGCCGCGCCGCCGCGCTCGTGTTTGCGGCCGCCGTCGTGGCCCTCGCCTTCCTGCTCGCGCCGGCCCCGCCGGCCGCCGCCGCCGAGGACCAGGCAGACCGCGCGAGCGCCGCCGAGCGCGCGCCGGTGATCCTCTACATGACCGACTGGTGCGGCTGGTGCCGCAAGACCCGCGCGCTGCTCAAGGAGATCGAGGCCGACTTCGAGGAGGTCGACATCGAGAAGAGCGACGAGGGGCGCCGCGAGTACGAGGACAAGTCCGGCGGCCGCGGCGGCGTGCCGCTGCTCGACATCGGCGGCAACATCGTCCGCGGCTACGACGAGCCGCGCATCCGCAGGCTGGTCGCGGAGCTGAAGCAGAAGTCCGACCGGGCGTAGCGGCGCCGAAGCCGGGAGGCTACGGCAGCAGGTCGTCGACCGCGATCTCCGGACCCGGGAGAGGTCGGATGGACATCCCGGTAGTCTCGTGGCGTCCCCTCGACGACCGCCACGTCGGGCTCGGGCTCGAAGTCCCGGCTGAATCGGCGGAGGTCCCTGCACGCGCAATCGCCACAGTGCGGGCCCGGAACGCCTCACGCAGCGCAGCGGAGACGAACTCGACGCCGTTGACGTGCGGGCCAGCAACGTCGTCCATCGTCAGAAGCGTCCTGTCAGCTCGAACTGTCTCTTCTCGGCGCGAGCCGCCTCGATCCTCTCACCGGCGATCATTGCTCCGTGGACCGCGACATCGCGCAACGGTCCCTCAGCTTCGTTCGCCCAGGTCTCGAAGGCGTCCTTCCACTTCTTCCAGTGCTCGACTCCGAATCCGGAGATGACACCCTCGTAGCGGAACGCGACATCGGCGATCCTCCGTGGGTCGTGACCAGCTCCGAGTGCCAGGCCTGCCATCTCGATCCAGTCGCGGTCGGGGACCTTGCCCGCCAAGGGCGCGAGATGGTACCGCCGAAGCTCGGAACGGTCGAGGAGGTGACGATAGAGGGTCTGGGACTTGTCGATCAGGTAGGGGAGAAGCCCGCCGCCGAAGCCCTCGCCGGATAGAGACTCGAGTAGAGAGACCCGCTGTTCGTCGTCGAGCGCCCTGATCGCAGGCGGGAACAGCCCGTGCGGTGATACGAAGAGAGGCCGATCGTCGCCAGAAGCGTCTACCTGAGCCCGGATCCAGTCGAAAGCCAGCTCAGGATCGTTGCCCAAAATGTTTTCCAGCCAATACCCGTGGCTGCTGGAGGCCGACCGCTTCACTCCGTCCGAGCGGACCCCGAGCACGACGCGTCGCCAAGCCGGGAGGGCTTCCACCCGGACCTTCCCCTGCGGGTGGGCCAACCACTCCCCGATCGCCGCCGCCAGAGCGATCTCGGGCTTCGGATGCGCGAGCAGCCGTTCGAGCGTCCGAACCGGTACTACCCCCCTGTGACACGCGCCTTCGACCACCCGAGGCTCGGCAAGCTCTAGTGCTCGGTCCAATAGCTGGTCGGCCGGTTCCTGCAAGTTCAACACAATGTCGACTGCGGTCCAGGTATAGGTCTCGTTTCGCAGGCTGCGGTCGAGCATCTCCTGCCAACCGGGGCGACGCTCGCCGACCGTGTGCCGAAGAAAGTAGTTCACCAGCATCGGATCACTGGGCCGGTTTAGGAACACCTTCAGATACTCCTCGGGAGAAGCGACCTTCTCGACGAGGGCATCACAGAATTCGGGAATCTGCCCCGGCCATGGGTGACCCCAAAGACGAGCCTCCTCTCCGATCAAACTGAGATCCCGGGCCAGCTCCACAGGCGACCTCTCCTTCCAACGCTCGGCCAGGTCTCGGGCAGCCTCGCGCTCAGCCTGCCAACGATCATCCAAGTCGCCTGCGCTCGGTTCGAGAGGGAAGAGCGCCTGGAACCCGGGGTCCAATGACAGCTCCAGCTCTAGATCGACTTCGTCGGCGAGACGCACCAATGCTGCGGCCAGGCCGGGGTGGCCCTCGGCAAGCGGAGCAAGATCTCCGAGCGCACGGCGTGCGAAGGACCGCATCTGCGCCTTGTCCTCAGGCGGCAGCTCTCGGCCGAGCACGTTCGGGTGAATCCAGTAGTGCAGCGTGTCTTCGATTTCGGCCCAGGTCTCGCTGTCCAGGTCACGGATTTCTTCGCGCGCCGTGTCCCAAAGCTCCAGCATCTCCGGCACGGTCGAAGCGGGGAGGCTTCCCTGTCGCATTACCATCCCGCCACCCGTCACTGTGTCGCGGGTGCTGTGAAGGCGCGGTGACAGAGCGAGGAACAACGCTCGGCGAGCGGCCGTTGATCCCTGGCCGGTAGCGAGGCAGGCCTTGGCCTCTTCGATCGTCCAGCGGCGTCTACGCAGCGACTCCGCCTCCGGAGCCGAACCTTCGGGGATGTCCTGAACCCAATCCTGGAGGATCCGCAGCGGGTGGGACGGGCGGGAATGCAGGGGGCCTTCCGCTCCGGTCGCTTCGCGAAGGAGCCGGCGAACTGCCGCCTTTGGGGCCGAATCCAAAACTTCTCGGGCCACCGCGGTGATCTCTCCGGGGTAGTGCTCCAGTACCCATTCCGCCTGCTGCTCTCCCAGCGCGGCGAAGTGGCGCCACACCTCGCTCGAATCGGTCTCGGCCACCAGGTTGCGCAGCTCGGCCTCGGGAATCGGGACCTGCCGCAGGGCGGCGCGGACCAACGTGTCAACGGCGTCGTCTTTGCTCGGAGCCTGGTCGAGCAACGGCCGGTATGGAAGCGCGGGCGGAGTGAAGAACACCTCCTGGATCAAGGCGGACCGGAGCACCTCGGGCTGCACAGTGAGCGCGTCAGTCCCGCGGACCGAGAGGACCCCTCCATGCGAGGCCCGGGTAGCTTGCGATCGCACCTCCCCCAGGCCTACGCCGAGTGCACAGCCGACAGCCTCCAGGCCCATACCCCGATCCCCTCCCAACGCGAAACAGGCCAGGAGCTGCGCGGGGTCATGCTCCAGCACCCGCTTCAACGCCGGGATGAGGGTCCGACGGATTGCTCCGCCGGTGAGGACTTCCCGCCATTCACCCCGCAACCACAAGGACCCCAGGGTCACGGCGAGTCCAGGCTTGTTGGCCGACTGGTCGACCAGCGAGCGTAGGTATGGATCGTCGTCCGGCCCTTCGATACCGAGACTCCGCAGCACCTCGAGGATCTCCGCACGCGTGAGCAGCTCCAGGCGCCGTCTGTGCTCGGTTCCGATTCCCCCGAGCGAGTTCGCCACCTCGTCTTCGGCGCCTGGCCAGGTCGTGGCGACCAGAGCGAACTGGGCGTTGATGGCCTGCCGAATCTGGCACAGCAGCTCCAACATCTCCGGATCGAGATGGGCATCATCGACGATGACGATCTCCGGCAGGAGGTCGCGACAGGCGTTGGCGATCCGCCCTTCGTCGCGGCTGGCGAGGAAGAGCGCCCGCCCCTCCCGGACCAACCTCGAGAGCAGCGAGGTTTTGCCCGAACCCGGCTGGCCGACCACGAGCCGGTCCTGGGAGGTCTCACGGAGCCAGCGCAGATCGGCATCCCGACCCACGAGGTCGAGATCCTCGCGCAGTGCCGTGTGCCTCCGTGGGATCGCCGAAAGAGCCGGTAGATCACCACTGAGACCGAGCAGCTCCTGCGCCCACCGGCTGTTGCGGTAGAGGCGACTCGCGATGTCTCGGCGCTCGTGGACCTGAATCAGGACGAAGCCCTTCTCGCGGGCTCGCTTCTCCAGGTTCCTTCGTCTCGTGGGGCTCAGCTCCGTCGAGGTCGCGACCACGACCCGGCGCCTGAGGCCTCCCCCGGCGAGGTAGGAGTCGAGGTTGCGGGTGAGGTTGCCAATGACGTCCTTCGCGGTCGTGACGACCAGGGGATAGGCCTCGCCCTCGGCGTCGGCAATCGCTCCATCCATGCCGAAGTCGTGTCCGCCGTGGATCGGCACCAACCTCGGATAGGCGTCTCGGAGAAGGTCGATGACGCACTCTTCGAACTTTTGCCACTCGGGGAGAACGGCGAGGCCTTCGAGGATCTTCTGGTAGTGGGGATCTCTCACGACCTGCCCGACTCCTGCTGCTCTCGGAACTGGTCGAGCTGCCTTTCGAACTCGGCGCCGAGGTCCTTGCCGCGGTCGAATCCACGCCGGGAGATGAGGTCGATCGCGTCGCGGGCTCGCTGGATCTCCTCGCGGTCCGCGACTCGCAGCAGCTCCCGGATATCCGCCGCGTCTTGCGGACGCTCCTGAGGGTTCTCCGGACGCAACGCGAGCACCTTGAGAGCCAGGAGATGGCCGATCTTCGCCACCGGAGCGAAGAAGCCGGGGAGAACCTCCAGAACGTCCGCCTCCGCGGTGACTTCACGTTCGATTCCGGAAGAGGCGAAGAGGGCATCAGCGAGGATGCCCGGCGTCTGCTCAGGCGTGAGAAGCCGCACCGTGGCGATGCGCTTCGTCTGTTCCTGTTCCAGATGGGTCTCGATTCGATAGCCGCGGGCGATCAACTGCCGGGTGACCGCTTCGGCCTCTCGATCACCTGCAATGGCGATCGCGACATCGATGTCCCGTGTCGTCCGGGGTTCGGCGCGCGCGGACACGGCGAGACCGCCGACCAGGGCCCACCTCACCCGGATCGCCCGTAGATCTGCCTCGAGCCGGATCAGGGCGTCCGCAAGAGACCCTCTCATTCGGTGAAGCGCTGACCCGGGCGGCCGACTCCATCCCCGTGCTCGGCACCCGGGCGCCGACGAAGCCACTCCCGGATTCCTTCCTCGATCTCGTCCTCGCTCGCCGCGGGATTCCGTCGGCGGAGGTTCTGACGCATGAGCTGCTCGGCGGTCTGGTAGAGGTCGAAGGCGATCTCCATGCGCGCCAGGACGTCGGGGTCTCGGATCGGCGGGCCGCTGAGGGTTGACGAGGAGATTGATGACGAAGACATTTGCCCATATTCTATCGTGGATTCCAGAGTCTGCCGTTCGCGGCCCGGATCGGGATCGCCACCGATCTCGGGCTCGTCCCCCTCAACCCACCACGATGTTCACCAGCCGCCCCGGCACCACCACCACCTTGCGCACGGTCTGACCGGCGAGGAACTTCCGCGCCCCCTCGCTGGCGAGCGCGCGCTCCTCGGCCTCGGCGCGGTCGATGCCCACCGGGACGACCAGGCGGTCGCGGACCTTGCCGTTGACCTGGACGACCAGGGTGATCTCGTCCTCGGCGGCGGCGTCCTCGTCGACCTCGGGCCACTCGGCGACGTGGACCGAGCCGCCGTGGCCGAGGCGGTGCCACAGCTCCTCGGCGGCGTGGGGGGCGACCGGGGCCATCAGGCGCAGGTAGATCGCGACCGCCTCGTCCCAGGCGTCGCTCGCGGTCGCGCCCTCCTGGGCCACCCGCGACATCTCGTTGAGCAGCTCCATCAACGCCGAGACCACGGTGTTGAACTCGAAGCCCTCGAAGTCCGCGGTCACCGCGGCGACGGTCTGGTGCACCTTGCGGCGCAGCGCGCGCACGGTCTCGTCGGACGGCTCGGCGCCGTCGCCGCCCGGCGGCGCGAGCAGCAGCGACCACACACGGCGCAGCCAGCGCGCGGTGCCCTCGATGCCGGCGCCCGACCACGGCGCGCCCTGATCCCAGCGGGCGAAGAACATCAGGTAGGCGCGCACGGTGTCGGCGCCGTACTTGGCGACCAGCGCATCGGGCGCGACGACGTTGCCGCGCCGTTTCGACATCTTCTCGGCGTCCTCGCCGAGGATGATCCCCTGGTTTCTGAGCTGGAGCATCGGCTCGTCGCCCTGGGTCAGCCCGAGGTCGCGGCACGCCTTGTGGAAGAAGCGGGTGTAGATCAGGTGGAGCGTGGCGTGCTCGATGCCGCCGGTGTAGGTCGCCACCGGCATCCAGTAGGCGTACTCGCGCGGATCGAACGGGCCGTCGTCGTAGCCGAGCGTCAGGTACCGCAGGTGGTACCACGACGAGTCGACGAAGGTGTCCATGGTGTCGGTGTCGCGCACGCCGGCGCCGCCGCACGAGGGACACGGCGTGTCCTTCCACGTCGGGTGGAGCTTGAGCGGGCTCTCGCCGGTCGGCCGCCACTCGACATCGTCGGGCAGGCGCACCGGCAGGTCTTCCTCGCGCACCGGCACCGGGCCGCACTCGGGGCAGTGGACGATCGGAATCGGCGCCCCCCAGTAGCGCTGGCGCGAGATCAGCCAGTCGCGCAGCCGGTAGGTCACCTGGCCGCGGCCGAGGCCGCGCTCCTCGAGCCAGGCGATGGTGCGCTCGATCGTCTCCTCGCCGGCGGTGCCGGTCAGCTCGCCGGAGTCGACCATCACGCCGTCCGTGCCGGTCACCGCCTCGGTCATCGTCTCGGGGTCGAGATCCTCGCCGCCGAAGGCGAGCACCGGGCGGATCTCGAGGCCGTATCTCCTGGCGAACTCGAAGTCGCGCTGGTCGTGCGCCGGCACCGCCATGATCGCGCCGGTGCCGTAGCCCGGGAGCACGTAGTCGGCGATCCACACCGGCACCCGCTCGCCGTTGACCGGGTTGGTCGCGTACCCGCCTGTGAACACCCCCGTCTTCTCGCGGTCGGCCGCCTCGCGCTGGACGTCGCTCTGGCGCGCCGCCGCCTCGAGGTAGGCGGCGACCTCGGTCCGGCGGTCCCCGGCGGTCAGCGCCGGCACCAGCGGGTGCTCCGGCGCGAGCACCAGGAAGGTCGCGCCCCACAGGGTGTCGGGGCGGGTGGTGAAGACCTCGATCGGCTCGCCGGCCTCGGTCGGGAACGCCACCCGCGCGCCCTCGGAGCGGCCGATCCAGTTGGTCTGGAGCGTGCGCACCCGCTCCGGCCAGTCGACCCGCGAGTAGTCGAGCAGCTCCTCGGCGTAGCGGGTGGTGCGCAGGAACCACTGCTCCAGCTCCTTGCGCGTGACCGGCGTGCCGCAGCGCTCGCACACCCGGTCGTCGCCGATCACCTGCTCGCGGGCGAGCGTGGTGTTGCACGACGGGCACCAGTCAACCGCCGCCCACTTGCGGTAGGCGAAGCCGTTCTTGAAGAACTGGACGAAGAACCACTGCGTCCAGCGGTAGAACGCCGGATCCGAGGAGACGCACTCGCGCCGCCAGTCCCACATCGCCCCCATCGTCCGGAGCTGGGCGCGCATGCGCTCGATGTTGCGGTAGGTCCACTCGCGCGGGTGGACGTTGCGCTGGATCGCGGCGTTCTCGGCCGGCAGGCCGAAGGCGTCGAAGCCGATCGGGAACACCACGTTCTTGCCGCGCATGCGCTGGAAGCGCGCCCGGGCGTCGGACGGCGTCATCGCGTACCAGTGGCCGATGTGGAGGTCGCCCGACGGGTACGGCAGCATGGTCAGCGCGTAGTGCGCCTCGCGCGAGGAGTCGATGTCGGAGTGGTAGAGGCCGTCCTCCTGCCAGCGCTGCTGCCAGCGGGGCTCGATCTCGGAGGGGTCGAAGGCGGGGATGTCGGAGGCGTTCATGGCGGCTTCGCTCGGCGCGGTTCGGGTCGCTCGGTCGTCGGCTCGCGCCGCCGGTGCGCCGCGCCCGCGGCGCGCAGGCGGCCGGGAAACGCCGATGGTACCTCACGCCCGGGCTCCGCGGCGGCCGCCGGTGCGATCTCCTGAGATCGCTGAGCCCTCCCTGGCGCCTGGCGCGAGGGCTCCCGCCCACCGACGGGCTGACCCGCGAGGAGGTCGAGCACGCGGCCGGCGAGTTCCTCGCCGGGCTGGTCGCGGCGCTCGAGGAGCTGGGTTACCGCAGCGAAGAGCGCTGAGAGTCGGAGTGGAACGTCCCGCCCCGGGCCGCCTTCTCGCGCAGGAGCGGCGCCGGGGCGAGTCGTTCGCCGTGGCGTTCGGCGTAGGCGTCCAGCCGGGCGACCACCTCTGCCATCCCCACCCGGTCGGCGTGGCGGAGGATGCCGCCGCGGAAGGGTGGGAAGCCGAAACCGAAGATCACGCCGATGTCGACGTCGGCCGGGTCTTCGATCACGCCGTCCTCGATCGTGCGCGCGGTCTCGTTGAGCATCGCCAGCCACAGGCGCTCGGCGATCTCGTCGTCGCCGATCTCGGCCGGCTCCCACTCGATCAGCTCGTAGATCGCCTCGTCGACCTGCTTCTTCTCCCCGTCGTAGCGGTAGAAGCCGCGGCCGCCCTTGCGCCCGGCGCGGTCGTCGCCGGCGAGCGCGGCGAGCACCGGCGGCGGCGCCATCCGCTCGCCGAACGCCTCGGCCATCACCCGCCCGGCGTGGCCGGCGACGTCGAGGCCGACCTCGTCGAGCAGCGCCAGCGGCCCGACCGGCCAGCCCCACTCGCGCGCCGCGCGGTCGATGCCGTCGATCGCCGCGCCCTCCACCAGCAGCCACGCCGCCTCGTTGACGAACGGCCCGAGGACGCGACTGGTGAAAAAGCCCGGGCCGTCGCCGACCACGATCACCGTCTTGCCCATCCGCCGGCCGACTTCGACCGCCGTGCCGACCGCCTCCTCGGAGCTGCCCGGGTGGCGGATCACCTCGACCAGCGGCATCCTGTGCACCGGGCTGAAGAAGTGCATGCCGACCACCCGCTCGGGGTCGTGGGCGGCCTTCGCGATGCGCGCGATCGGGATGGTCGAGGTGTTGGAGGCGAAGATCAGCCCCTCGGGCGCCGCCTCCTCGGTCTCGCGCAGCACCCGGTGCTTGACCTCGAGGTCCTCGAACACCGCCTCGATCACGAAGCGCGCGCGCGCAAGGGCGGCGTAGTCGGCGGTGCCGTGGAGGCGCGCCATCGCGATCTCGGCCTCCGGGCGGCGCATCCGGCGGCGCTCGACCAGCCCGCGGAAGAGCTTCGCCGCGGTCCCGAGGCCGCGGCCGACCGCCTCGAGATCGCGGTCCTTCATCGCCACGAGGAAACCCTCGCGGGCGAGCACCTGGGCGATGCCGGCGCCCATGAAGCCGGCGCCGAGCACCCCGACCGGCTCGCCGCGTTCGATCGGCCGCCCGGTCTTGCCGAGCGCGGCGGCGCGGGCCTCGACGTCGTTCTTCATGAAGAAGATCGACATCAGGTTCTTCGCCGCCTCGGAGAGCGCCAGCTCGGTGAACGCGCCGGCCTCGAGGTCGAGCGCGCGCGGCAGCGGCAGGCGGATGCCGTCGCGCACCACCTCGACCGCGACCAGCGGCGCCGGGTAGTGGCCGCCGGTCTTCTCGATCACCCCGGCGCGCGCGCGGTCGAACACCAGCTTGCCGCCGAGGCCGGTGCGGGCGAGCAGGTCGCCGGCGCGCGCCGCCGCCGCCCGCCGGCCGCGCCGGTCGGCGTCGCCTCGCTTCTCCGAGGCCTCCGCGATCGCCCGCTCGACCGCGCGCCGCAGGTCGGCGGGATGGCAGACGGCGTCGACCAGCCCGACCCGGCGCGCGCGGCGGGCATCGAGGCGCTTGCCGGTCAGGATCAGCTCGAGGGCGTCGGGCACCCCGATCAGCCGCGGCAGGCGCTGGGTGCCGCCCATCCCCGGGATCAGCCCAAGCTGGACCTCGGGCAGGCCGAGCCGGGTCTTCGGGTGGTCGGTGGCGATCCGCAGGTCGCAGCAGAGCGCCAGCTCCAGCCCGCCGCCGAGACAGGCGCCGTGGATCGCCGCCACCTTGAGCGCCGGCAGGGCGGCGAAGCGCGAGCTGAGCCGGTGGCCGCGCTTGACCAGCCGCAGGACCTCCTCGTGCGAGTCGAGCCGGCGGAGCTCCTCGACGTCGGCGCCGGCGACGAAGCCGTCGGGCTTGCCGGAGACCACGACCACCGCCCGCGGCCGCTCCCGCTCGAGCGTTTCGAGCTGCTCCTCGAACCAGCCGAAGAGCCGCGACGACAGCGTGTTGACCCGCTTGCCCGGGTCGTCGAAAACCAGCCAGGCGAGGCCGTCCTCGAAGGTCAGCCGGCCGGGCGCGGCGGTCTCCTCGCGCTTCGCCCCGGGCTTCGGCTTGCGCGGCGGCTTGCGGGTCGTTTTCCCGCCCTTTGCGGTTCTCTTCACCGGCGACGCCATGGGCCGGCCATCGTAGGAAGCGGCCCCCGGCGTGTCAAGGCGCCGCGCCGGCGCCGCCGTCGCGGCCGTCAGACGAACAGCCGGAGGCACCAGGTCAGCCGGGAGCGGGCGGGACGGGGACCCAGCAGGAGCGCAGGCGGCGCAGCAGCTCGAGGTTCCAGGCCAGGCGCTGGCCGTCCTGGTAACCGTCGTTCCAGGCTTCGCCGCGGCCGCGCTCGGTCTCGGGGTAGAGGCGGTCGCCGACCAGGCTCGAGCAGTCGCCGAGGGAGACGTCGCGGGCCTTGGCCACGCCGGCGGCGAAGCCGGCCAGGTAGTCGGGATCGGAGCGCACGCGGTCGTTGACGCGCGCGGCCTCCTCGATCGCCTCGTCCATCCGCTCCCCCACCGCGAGGTTGGCCTGCTCGGCCTTCCACGCCGCGTGCTCGGCGAGCGTCCGGGTGTAGTCCGGGGGGTACTCGGCGCGCCGTCGGCCGTTCCAGGCCGGCGAGGCCTCGGCCTCGCGGGCCGCGGCGTGCAGCTCGAACAGCTCGTCGAGCGCGGCCTCGAGGTCGGCGAGCGCGGCGTTGCGCGGCGAGTCGACCAGGAGCTGGACCTTGCAGCTCCGGGGCGTGTAGAGGGTGAACGGCCCGTCCTGGTGGGCGGCGAGGACCTGCTCGGCGAGGTCGAGGAAGACGTCGACCCGCCCGCCCCGGCGGACCTCGATCCGCTCGACCCGCACCAGCTCGCCGCCCGCGAAGCGCTCGCTGCCGCCGCTGTCGGTGCCGGTGCCGTGCACCGCGTTGTTGGTGTAGAGGCCGCCGCAGTCCGAGGCGATCGGTACGCGGACGATCACCCAGCCGCCCTGGAAGCGGGCGTTCAGCGGGCCCTCGACGTCGGCGGCGGCCGCAGGCGCGACCGCCGGCACGGCGAGCAGGATTGCGAGGCAGGACCCGACGAGCGAACGCGGCATCAGTCGCCCTCCTCGACCTCGACTTCGATGTCGTCCACCTCGCCCGCCTCGCCGTCCGCCGGCTCGTCGGGGGGCAGCGGCTCGGCGTCGCGCAGCCGTTCGAGGCTGTCGCGGAGGGTCTCGGCGGTGGCCGGGGCGAGGTAGAGGGCGTAGTCGCGGCCGGTGACGGTGGCCGGGACCTCGCCGGACGAGGCCGGGGGGTAGACGGCGATCGTTTCGCTGTCACCGGCGGCGCTCGCGGCGCCCTCGGCGTCCTCGGCGGCGGCGAGGGTGATCGTGATCGCCGGCGCGCCGAGGTGGCCGGCGGCGCGCGCGGCGTCGCGGCGGGCGAGGCGCTCGGCGCGGGCGTCGGTGACCGCGAACAGGAAGTCGCTGACCGGGGTGTAGGGGATCGCGTCGCCGCCGCGCCTCCAGTCGGGACCCTCGCGTTCGAGCACCAGCGGCTCGGCGCCGGCCTGCTCGACCGTCACCCGGTCGATCTGGTAGAGCCGGCGCGCGGAGAGCGAGCGCGACTGCCAGTCCGCGGGCTCCCTGGCCAACGCCTCGGGGAGCTGACCGTCGGCCGCGAAGAGCTGGCCGCCGGCGCGCCCGTACCAGGCCTCGCCCTCGGCCTCGCCGCCGATCTCGAGCCGCAAGGGCTCGCCGTCGCCGGCGATCTCGATCGTCCCGCGCGGCGTCTCCAGGCCGTACTCGGCGAGGCCCTCGCCCGGGGCGTCGACGAACTCGCGGGCGCGCAGGGCGGTGAGGTCGGCGACGAGCTGGTCGACCGCGGCGGCGTCGGCGCGGTCGACCAGCGGCTCGTCGAGCCAGTACTCCTCGCCGCGGCGGGCGAGCACGATCCGCTCGCCCTCGGCGGGGTCGAAGGTCAGGCGCTCGACGGCGTCGCGGCGGACGGCGAGGACGTCGCGGTCGCGCCAGTCGCCGGGCTCGCGGTCGAGGTCGTGGACGATCGCGCCGCCGACTACGTAGACCTCCGGCGCGCCGGCGATCGCGGCCAGGGTCGAGGTCGAGGCCGGCACCTCGGCGCCGATCTCGAGGGTGGTCTCCCCGCCCTCCTCGTCGACCACGGTGACCCGCGCCCGCGGCTCCTCGAGCCCGGTCTCGGCGCGGTCGGCGTCCTCGAGGGTGCGGCTCTTATCGAGCGCGGTCAGCGAGTCGAGCAGGCGCTCGACGGCGAAGCGGTCGGCGCGCGCGCCGGCGAGCGCCGCCGGCTCGGCGATCCGCCACTCGGGCTCGGGCTCGGGGAGCGGGAGCGGCTCGGGGGTGTCCTCGCCGGCGTCGGCGGTCTCGGCGTCGGCTTCCCCCGCGTCCTCACCCGCGGCCTCGACCACCCGTTCCAGCCGCACCCTTTTGCCACCACTCTCGACGACCAGGGCGGCGACCTCGTCGGCCTCGAGGCCGCGGAACAGCCGTTTGGCCTGCTCGGCGCGCTGCTCGCTCCCGGGCAACTCGCGCTCGTAGAACCAGATGAAAGCGCCGAGGCCGGCGACCAGGACGAGCAGGATCAGCAGCGTGCGCGGCTTCACGCCCTACCTCCGGCGCCGGAGCCAGACCACGACGCCGAGGATCACGGCAAGCCCCGGCAGGATCAGCAGCGCCAGCGCATAGACCCAGGTCATCTGGCTCTGGGTCAGGCTCAGCCGCACCCGCTCCGGCTCCTTGGGCGGGATGCCGAGCAGCGATTCGCGCTCGACGAGCCAGTTGAGGGTGTCGATCAGGAGCACGACGTTGGCCTCGCTGGCGCGCAGGAGCTGGTCGCTGGCGAAGTCGGAGTCGCCGAAGACGACCAGGCGCATCGGGCCGCGGCGGGTGGTCGCGGCGTCCGCGCCGGCGGCGGCGTCTCCGGCGGCGGGCTCGGGTTCGGCGTCCCCGCCGGCCGCCGGGTCGGTTTCGGCCGGCTCGGCCGGCTCGGCCGCGCCGTTGCCCTCGTCGACGCCGCCGCCTTCGTCGTCGACCTCGCCACCCTCGGCGCCCTCGCCGAGTGCGCCGTCCTCGAAGTCCATCTCGTCGAGCGTGTCGAGCGTGTCGAGCGTCTCGAACGCGTCGAGCGGGTCCTCGCCGCCGTCGCCGTCCTCGGGCTGCTCCTCGGCCTCGACCACCACGCCGAGCGGCACCGGGCCGGGCAGGTCCTCCTCGCCGCGCTCGATCTCGGCGGACGAGACGTCGGTCTCGCCCCAGCCCTCGGACGAGGTGCGCATCAGCACGGTCGAGCGGTGGCCGTCGGGCACCGTGCCGGCGCCCGCCGAGCGCGCCAGGCTGACCAGCACCCGCAGCCCGCCGTCCTGCACCGAGCGGGTGATCGGGTGGGTGCCGTAGTCGGTGACGAACAGCGTCTCGCTGCCGAAGAACGGCAGCGAGTTGGCGGGATCGACGACGACGTCGTTGCCGACGTCGACGCCCCAGCCCGCCAGCCACGCCTCGAGCCCGGTCGCCAGCAGCTCGCCGGCGCCGCCGCGCGACGGCACCGGGTCGAGCAGCACCAGCATGCGGCCGCCGCCGACGAGGTAGCGGTCGAACGCCTCGACCTCTGGCGGCACGAAGGTCGAGGTCGGGCCGGCGATCACCAGCAGGTCGGTGTCGGCGAGCACCGCGGCCTTGCCGAGAGAGGCCCACTCCTCGACCTCGAAGTTGTCGTCGCGCAGGCGCTGGGCGAGCGCGCCGAGGCCGCCGGCCGAGAGGTCGTCGAGGCGGATCTCGCCGTGGCCGGTGGTGAACAGCACCTTGGGGCTGCGCTCCTCGCCGATCTCGATCAGCGCGCCGGTGAAGAGCTGCTCGCCCTTGTAGGCCTTGATCTCCGGGCCGCGCCCGAACTGCATCCCCGAGTAGTCGAACTCGGCCAGCTCGTCGCGCTGGATCACCCGCCGCTCCTCGCCGGCGGCGATCACCACCGAGGGCGCGGTCACCCCGTACTCCTCGACCAGCCGCTGCGCCTCGAGCGGGTTGCGCTCGGGGTCGAGCAGGCGCACCGAGAAGCGCTGGGACGCCGCGTCGTAGCGCGCCAGCACCTCGCGGGTCGGCTCGGACAGCTCGTCGCCCGGGGGCAGAAAGACCACCGCCTCGACGTCGCGGTCGAGCCCGGCGAGAACGTTCTCGGTCTTCTCCGAGAGGCTGTAGAGCCGGCTCTCGGTCCAGTCCGAGCGGTAGTGGTACTTCCAGCCGAAGTAGTTGACGATCACCAGCAGTGCGGCCATGAGCAGCAGGCCGGCGCCGAGGGTGGAGGTGCGCACCAGCGTGCGGCGGTCGGCCGGCCCGTGCCCGCCTTCGCCTTCGACTCCGCCGCGCCCCGCGAACGGGTTCTTCAGTCGCAGCGCCATCGCGTCACCTCCACTTCTTGTCTTCCAGGGTGCGGCTGGCGACCCACAGGAAGAACAGCGTGGCGGAGAGGTAGAAGACCAGCCGCCGGGTGTCGACGATCCCCTTCGAGAACTCGTCCATGTGCTCGGCGATGCTCAGGTGGGCGAGCAGGTCCTTGAGCTTGGGGTCGTTGACCAGGTTGGTCAGGAAGACGATCATGAAGACCAGCAGGTTGAGCGCGAAGGTGATGATCGCAGCGACGATCTGGTTCTTGCTCAGGGCCGAGCCGAACACCCCGATCGAGAGGAACAGCGCGCCGACCAGGGCGATCCCCAGGTAGCCGGCGGCGATCGTCCCCCAGTCGACATCGCCGAAACGGTCGATGACCACCGCGTAGGCCACCGTCGGCAGCCACAGGAAGAGATAGAAGACGAACGCCGCCAGGTACTTGCCGGCCACCACCTGGCCCTCGGTGACCGGCGCGGTCATCAGCACCTCGATCGAGCCGCTGCGCCGCTCCTCAGCGAGCAGGCGCATGGTCAAGACCGGCGCGCCGAAGAGCTGCATCGCCCAGAAGACGAAGTTGTTGAAAAAAAAGTCGAAGGGGCGGCCGGCGGGCGCCAGCGGATCGTTGAGGTAGCCGACGATGATCGCGAAGATGACGCCGTTGGCGACCAGCAGGAAGAACAGCACGACGTAGGCGAGCGGCGAGAAGAAGTAGGCGCGCAGCTCGCGCAGGAAGGTGGCCGAGACGGCGTTCATGAGGGCACCTCCTCGTCGTCGGCGATGGGTCGGGGCGGCTGCTCGGCGGCGGGCTCGGTGGTGTCGCTCGGCTCAGCGCCGGCGGCGGTCGGCTCGGCCGCCGATCCGGGCCCGGCGGCCGTGGCGGGCTCGCCGGCGGCCTCCGCGCCCTCGCCCTCGGCCGCCGCCGCATCGCCCGTGGTCAGGCGCACGAAGACGTCCTCGAACGACGCCCGCTCCTCGACCATCTCGAGCAGCACCCAGCCGCGCGCGACGACGGCGCGGAAGACCTCCTCGCGCGGGTCGGCGGCGCCCTCGGCCTCGACCGCGAAGCCGAACGCGCCGTCGAGGGCGGCGCCCGCCCCGGCGCCGTCGCGCTCGCTCACCGCCGCCACCTCGGGCAGCGCGGCGAGCGCCGCCAGCGCCTCCTCCGCCTGCACGGCGCCCTTGATCCGCACCCGGATCACCCGGTTGCCGTGCCAGCCGGCGCGCAGCTCCTCGGGGCTCCCGTGGGCGACGATGCGGCCGCGGTCGATGATCAGCACCCGGTGGCAGAGCAGCTCGACCTCGGGCAGTATGTGGGTCGAGAGCAGCAGCGTGCGCTCCCGCCCCAGCTCGCGGATCAGCTCGCGGATCGCGATGATCTGCTTGGGGTCGAGCCCGATCGTCGGCTCGTCGAGCACCAGCACCCGCGGCTGGTGCAGGATCGCCGTGGCGAGCCCGACCCGCTGCCGGTAGCCTTTCGACAGCGTGCCGATGATCTGGTGGCGGACGTCGCCGAGCAGGCACGAGTCGATCGTCGCCCCGATCGCCGACGGCGCCTCCTTGCGGCTCATCCCCTCGAGCCGGGCGCGGTAACCGAGGTACTCCTCGACCCGCATCTCCGGGTAGAGCGCCACCGTCTCGGGCAGGTAGCCGAGGTCGCGGCGCGCCTGCCGCGGCTCGGTGAACAGGTCCTTGCCCGCCACCGTCACCCGCCCGCGGGAGGGCGGCAGAAAGCCGGTGATCATGCGGATGGTGGTGGTCTTGCCGGCCCCGTTGGGACCGAGGATGCCGACGATCTCCCCCTCGTCGACCGAGAAGGAGACATCGTGCACGGCGGTGAAATCGCCGTACCGGCGGCTCAGGTTGCGTGCCTCGATCATCGGCGGGGATCTCCCTCCGTCGTCATCGTCGTCGATTCAGTACTTTGCGCGGCGTGCGGTCGGCCCATCCGGTTCTGAACCGCGAGCAAGACCGATGCCGGCCGCCGCTGGCCCGGCGAAGCCTATCGAAATGCCGAGGGCGCCGCCTCGACGCCGGCGAACTGCCGTCGCCCGGATGCATCTCGTCGGGCTCACCGCGCCAGATTGACGCATGGACCGCGAGTCCTGCGCTCTCTCCCCCGGGCCCGGCCGGCCGATCTCGCATGGTAGCCTGATGGCATGAACGCGGAGCCGAGCTCGCGCCCGAGCGAAGAAGCGGCCACCGAGATGGAGGCGCGCCTGCGCGGCTTTTTCCAGAGCGAGAACGCGGCCGGCGTCGACTCCGCCTACCTCTTCGGCGGTCACGCGGCCGGCCGCGCCCACCGTCAGAGCGACGTCGACGTCGCGGTGCTCCTGTCGCGGCAGCGCTACCCGGACCGGGCCAGCCGCTTCGACCGCCGCCTCCAGCTCACCGCGGACCTGATCGCCCACCTCCACCGCAACGATGTCGACCTCGTGGTGCTCAACGACGTCCGCCGCTGCTCGGCCGGCGAATCATCTACGAAGGCGTCGCCTTTTGCCGTCACGATTCCGAGGCCGACCACGTCTACCAGCGCGACGTCCAGCTCCGCGCCGCCGACCTCGAGTCCTTCCTCCGGCGCCTGCGACCCCTCCAGCTCGCCGCCCTCGCGCCGCGCTGACCGACAATGACCTATCTGGTCGAGCGTCTCGTCGAGCTGCGCCGTCACCTCGACCACCTGCGAGACCTCCGGCCGCGAGTCACCAGCGCCGAGGCATTGCGACGCGATCTCTCGCCCGACGGCGATGCCGGCTAGGTTTCCCACATGCCCAAAGACGACAGCGCGCCGAGGATGAAGTCGGCCTACGAGTTGGCCCTGGAACGTATGGAGAGGGAGGGGATCGAGCGGCCGCGCGAGGACGCGGTCTCGGCGGCGACCCGCGCCGAGATGGACGATGTCCGCCGGCGCGCCGAGGCGAAGCTGGCCGAGCTGGAGATCCTCCACCGCGACCGCCGCAGGAAGCTGGCCGACCCCGCGGCGAGCGAGGAGGAGGAGAAGGAGTACCGCGGCGAGCGCCGGCGGATCGAAGAAGAGCGCGAGCGCCGGCTGGAGAAGCTCCGCGGCGGCTAGCGAAGCTAGTACGGCATGTCGTCTTCGTCCAACCCGAAGTGGTGCCCCAGCTCGTGGACCACCGTGTCGCGGATCTCGCGCACGACCTCGCGGCGGCTGGTGCAATAGCGGAGGATCGGGCCGCGGAAGATCACCACCCGGTCGGGCAGCGCCGAGTAGAAGCTGTCGCGCGCCTCGATCGGCACGCCCTGGTAGAGGCCGAACAGCTCGCCGTCGTCGGGATCGGCGTCGGGGTCGTCGGGGTCGATGCCGAGGTCGAGCAGGTCGTCCTCGCTCGGCTCGTCCTCGACCACCACCGCGACGTTGTCGAGCAGCGCCGCGAACTCCTCGGGCAGCCCATCGAGCGCCTTGGCCACCAGCTCCTCGAAGCGTTCTGTCGGCACGCGGATCGGCATCGGTCCAGGACCCTCCCGCATCGGATCATACGACCGCGACCCATCGGCCGGCCCGCCCGCGCCTTCGCGCCGCTCTACGAGGAGCTGACCCGGTAGCGGCTAGACTCTCCGCCATGAGCGAGCCGGAGGCGGTGCGCCTGGACAAGTGGCTGCAGGTGGCGCGAGTGTTCAAGACCCGCAGCCAGGCGACCCGGGCCTGCTCGCTCGGGCGGGTGCGGATCAACGGCGCGCCGGCCAAGGCGCACCGGCCGCTCGCCGTCGGCGACCGCATCGAGGTGGCGCTCGGCGAGCGCGAGCGGATCCTGGAGGTGCGCGGCCTGCGCGACCGCCCGGTACCCAAGGCCGAGGCGCGGGAGCTGTTCGAGGACCACAGCCCGCCGCCGCCGCCGCGCGACTCGCTCGAGCGGCTGCTCGCCCGCCCGCCCGTGCGGCGCGAGCGCGGCAGCGGCCGGCCGACCAAGCGCGAGCGGCGGCGGATCGACCGCCTGCGCGGCGACGGCTGAGCGCGGAACGCCGATCCGATCCGGATCAGCGGCCGAGGAACTCGCCGAACCGCTCGAGCGACGGCAGGCTCTCGCTGAAGATCTTGAGCGCCACCAGCAGCGGCACCGCCAGAAACGCCCCGGGGATACCCCACATCCAGCCCCAGAACAGCAGCCCGAGCAAGATCGCCACCGGGTTGAGCCGCAGCCGCTGGCCGAGCACCATCGGGGTGACGAAGTAGCCCTCGGCCGCGGTCAGCGCGAAGTAGACCAGCGGCGGCACGAGCCAGAACGCGCCCTCGTCGAAGGTCAGCGCGGCGACCAGCGCCACCACCCCGGTGCCGGCGATCGCACCGAGGTAGGGGATGTAGTTCAGCAGCGCCGCCATCGCCCCCCACAGCACCGCGTTGGGCATTCCGAGCAGCGCCATCGCAGTCCCCTCGGCGACCCCGAGGCCGAGGTTGATCACGGTGATCGTGCCCAGGTAGCGCGACAGGTCGCCGCGCACCCGGTGGGCGACCTCGACCGTCTTGCGCTTGTCCGCGAGGGTCGGCATCGCGTGCACCAGCTTGCGCAGGAAGAGGTCGCCCGAGACGAGCAGGAAGTAGAGCAGGATCAACATCATCACCGCCCCAGCCGCCACCGTCCGCGTGCGCTCGAACAGCCGCTCGATCAGCGGCTGTTCGCGAACCTCCACCTCGCGCGGCGCCGCCCTGCGCTCGTCGACCCGGGTCAGCTCCTCGATGCCCTGGGTGGCCTCGGTGACCTTCTCCATCGGCTCCTTGAGCGGGCGCAGCCGGTCCTCCAGCCGGTCGAGGCTGCGCGGCCCGCGCTCGAACCACTCGACCGCGGGCTTGCCGAGCGCCGCGACGCCGTAGGAAGCCCCCCCGACCAGGACCGCCAGGACCAGCAGCGAGCCCAGCCCGCGCGGCAGGCGCAGCCGCTGCTGGAGCCAGCTCACCACCGGCCCCAGCAGGACGGTGAACAGCAGCGCCAGCACCAGCGGCAGCACGAAGCTGCGCGCCAGGTAGAAGGTATAGAAGAGGGCGAACAGGAAGAGCCCGACGAGCGCCCGAGAGCGGACGTCGGGCGAGGTCAGACGGTTCTCCCTCGCGCCAGGTGCACGACCAGTCCAACCACGAACAGGATTAGGAACAGCCAGACCAGGAGCTTGGCGATCTCGGCGAACGCGCCGGCGATACCGCCGAAGCCGAGCACCGCGAGGAGCAGGGCGACGACCAGGAAGATCAGAGCCCATCTCAGCATGTCGAGTCTCCTTTCGTCTCTCTCGCCGGCGCCGGGCGGGGGCCAGATCCCCCGCGCGTGAGGTTCTGCCGCGCCGGATTCACAGGGTGGGTTCAGCAAGCCGAGTGCCAGGCCGCGAAAACCCGCGGCCCCGCGGGCGCGGCGCCGGGAAACCGGCCCGGCGCTCGGAGCCGCGGCAAGCCGGATTGCCGCCGGCGGCGGAAGAACTTGCACGCGCGACAGCCCCCCGGGCAAGGCCGGCAGGCGGCGGAGGACGCGCGCCGATCTCCCTTCAGACAATCGCGCGGATGTATTTCTCGCGGATCAGGCGCCAGAAGGTGACCAGGAACGCGGTCAGCGGGATCGCCAGGATCATCCCCGCGATCCCGCCCAGCGCCGAGCCCCAGAAGAAGACGGCGAGAATGATCGCCACCGGGTGCAGGCCGGTGCGGTCGCCCATGATCTTGGGGGTCAGCAGGTAGCCCTCGATCATCTGCACCAGGGTGAAGACCAGCAGCACCAGCGCTACCTTGAGCAGCCCGCCGCCTTCCTGGAAGAACGCCAGCGGCAGGCAGATCGCAAGGCCGATGATCGAGCCGAGGTAGGGGATGATGTTGAGGAAGCCGAGCACCAGGCCGAGGACGAAGCCGTAGCGCAGGCCGACGGCGCTGAAGCCGATCGCGAACAGCACGCCCTGGAGGAAGGCGACGATGAGCTGGCCGCGGAAGAACGCCACCAGGATGTCGACGAACTGGCGGACGAGGTAGATCAGGTCGCGCCGTGTCTCGGGCTTGAGGAACGGCAGGTGACGCTCGGGGTTCTCGAAGACCTTGGGGTCGGCGATCAGGAAGAAGCCGAAGTAGACCGGCAGCACCGCCCAGCCGAGCAGGCTCCCGATCCAGCGCGCCACCGCGCCGCCGAACGATAGCGCACCGCCGCCGGCCGCCGCCAAGCCCTGCATCATCGACTCGCCCTGGCCCTCGAACGCGGCGCGCAGCCGCTGCCCCCAGGGGTTCTCCTCGAGGAAGGCGACCACCTGCGGCCAGCGCTCCTCGACGAAGGCCCGCCCCCCCGTCCACCACTCGGGCAGGCGGTCGATCAGCTCACTGACCTGCTCGACCACCAGGGCGCCGAAGAACCAGAAGAAGGCGACGACCGGCACCAGGATCGACAGGAAGACCACCGCCACCGCCGCCACCGGGTGGAGGCGCAGGCGCCGGACCAGCCACTCATGGTAGGGGTTGAACACCAGCGCCGCCAGGGCGCCCACCGCGAGCGGCAGAAAGACGTTCGAGAAGCGCTGCAGGAACGCCGCGAGCAGCCAGACCAGCGCCCCGACCGCGGCGACGATCACCACCGCCGCGAGGATGGTCAACGCGGTGGCGAGGGTGGCCTGCTGGCGTTCGCTGAACCGCAGACGCGGGCGGCTGCTCTCCTCGGGCACGGTCACGTGCGCTCCCTCCCGGAATTCCGAATCGGGACCGAACCGGGACCCGCAGATCCTAGCAGGGGCGCCGCGCGGCCCGCCGTCGCAGTACAATCACCGCCGATTCGAGTCCCTATTCACTTTCTTTCGCCGTTCGGACCATGCTGACCCGCGAGGCTCTCGACAGCCTGCTCGACTACCTCGGCCCGGACCGCTCCGCCGCCGGCGAGCGCTATGAGGAGATCCGCGGCCGGCTGATCCGGCTGTTCGGCTGGCGCGGCTGCGATCACGCCGAAGAGCTGGCCGACGAGACGATCAACCGGGTGGCCGAGAAGATCGCCTCCGGCGTCGAGATCCGTTCCGAGGATCCGTTCCGCTACTTCTGCGGCGTCGCCCACCTGGTGTTCAAGGAGATCCTGCGCCGCCAGAAGCGCGAGCGCACCGCGCTCGAGGAGGTGCGCCACCTGCCGCCGCCCCCCGATCCCGAGCAGGAGGACGAGCGGCTGGAGTGGCTGCGTGGGTGCATGGAGGAGCTCGACGAAGAGCAGCGGGCGCTGGTCCTCGACTACCACCGGGGCGACGGCGGCGCGCGCATCCAGCGCCGGCGGGCGATCGCCGAGCGGCTGGCGATCCCGATCAACGCCCTGCGCATCCGGGTGCACCGCATCCGCCTGCGGCTCGAGGAGTGCGTCGAGAGCAAGGACGCCGCCGGCCGGAGGGAGTGAAATGCTTTTTACGACTTCGTCACCTCTTCGATGAACGCACCCCTCAGAGGGGGGCGCCCAGAGGCCGGAGACAGACCGTAAGAGATAGACCGTAAACGTCAGAACGGCAAGAGATAGACGGCGAGAGATCCAGGAGCCCGAGGCCGATGTCCGGCGAAATCGAACAGACTACCGCCACCCGCTTTCTGCTCGGCGAGCTGGCCGAGGACGAGCAGGAGCGTCTGGAGCGCCGCCTGCTCGAGGACGGCGCGGCCGGCGAGGCCGTCGCCGCCGCCGAGGACGACCTGCTCGACGCCTACGCCGCTGGCGAGCTGCCGCGCCGCCAGCGGCTGGCGTTCGAGCGCCGGCTGCGCGGATCGGCCGCGCTGCGCCGGCGCGCCGCGTTCGCCCGCGCACTCGCCCGCGCCACCGGCGCCGGCAGCGCCACCGGTGCCGGCCGGCCGGCCGGCGTGGTCGTGCCGGGGCCGGGACTCCGGCGGGGCTTCGCGGCGCCGCTCGCCAGCCTCGCCGCCGCCGCCAGCCTGCTGCTCGCGGTCGCCTGCGGGTGGCTGCTGTGGCGCGGCACCGCGATGACCGAGCGGCTGGCGAGCCTCGAAACCGAGGCCGCCGTGCTGACCGCCGAGCGCGACGCCCTGGCCACCCGCAGCGGCGAGCTGGACCGCCGGCTGGCGGGCGAACGCGCCGCCGCCACCGAGATCGAAGCCGCGCTGGCGGCCAGGGACCGGCGGCTGGCCGATCTCGAAGCCGAGCTGGAGAGCCGCCGCACCGCCCCGCCGCCGGCGCCGGTGACCGCCTCGTTCGTCCTCTCTGCGGCGCTGCGCTCGGAGTTCGGATCCCGCCGGCTCGAGCTGGCGCCCGGCGTCGAGCGGGTGCGCCTGACCCTCGATGTCGGTACCCGGGAGGACTACCCAAGCTACCTGGCGGTGATCACCGGCCCCACCGGCCGCGAGGTATGGAGCCAGCGCGGCCTGCCCCCCGCCGCCGGCGCCGCCGGCACCGCGGTCGACCTCATCCTGCCCGCCGCCGTCCTCGCCGACGGCCGCCACGAGGCGCTGCTCTACGGCGAGCCCGCGAGCGCGAGCGCCGAGCCGGAGCTGGTCGGGGCGTTCGAGTTCGAGCCGGTGAGGCGAGGTTCCTGAACCGCAGCGCCGGCCGCCCCCCTGCCCCAGAGCGCACGCAAGCGGTTAGAATGGCCGGCGATTCACGCTGGCGACCGCGAGGACGGGTGGATGCCCGCCTTTGGGCGTGCTCTGCGTAGGGCGATTCACGACCCGACTCCGGGTAGCCGCGTGAGTAACCCTCCCTGGCCGTCACGGGTCTACAGGAGGGTTGAAGGGGGTTAGTCTTTGGAGGCGGGAAGAGCGCAACGCGGCACTCTAGCTGTCGCGACCGTCCACGACGCGGGCGGTGACGGCGGCTGGTCGCGGCCTAGACTTGCGGTAAGCGCACGCGCCGGCCCGTCCCTCCGGGGCAGCGCCGGGCGGTTTCTTCGCGCTCTGTTCGCCGCCAACCTGTGTGCTGCGGCGGCTTTCGCAGCCCCACCGGTCGCCCGCGAGACTCCGGCGACCGGCACGGCCGGGCCTGCTGTTCTGCAGCCGGGACAGCCATTCGCCACCTCCCTCACCGGCGGTGAGACCCGAGTCTTCGTCTTCGACCTCGCAGTCGGCCGCTACGCGCGGGCCGAGGTCGAACAGCGGGGCATCGACGTCATCGCAACCCTGACCTCGCCGCAAGGCGAGACGCTGGTCGAGGCCGACGGCCCCGACGCCGACCGAGGCACCGAGCGCGCCTCGGCACTGGTCAAGTCCGCCGAGGAGGCAGGGCGCTTCCGGCTCGAGGTACAGAGCCTGGACCCCTCAACGCCTGCCGGGGAGATCATCGTCGTGCTCGCCGAGGAACGGGCGGCGGCGACGGACGATGGCCACCGACTCGACGCCGAGCGCGCCGGCTATGCGGCGGTCGTCCACTGGGGTCGGAACACCCCCGGCCAGATGCGGCTCGCGATTGCGCGCTACGAGGAGGCGCTTGCGATCTGGCGTCGGCTGGACGAGCGGCGCAACGCAGCGGAGGTCGCCACCCAGCTCGCGCACCTCCATCGTAACCTCGGCGAGACGAATCGCTCGGCCGAGTACTTCGAGACCGCGCTGCCGCTGTGGCGGGAGCTCGGCGAGACCGGGCGCGAAGCCGAGATGCTCGTCAACCTGGGTACTGCTTACCCAATCCTCGGCGACAACGAGCGGGCTCTCGCCGCCGCCACCGCAGCGGTCGAGCGCTACCGGAGCCTGGACGACCTGCCGGGCGAGGCCACGGCGCTCAGCAGCCTGGGCCATGTTCACCTGAGGACCGGCGGTCTCGAGGAGGCCGAGGAGACCTTCGCCCGCGCGCTCGCCCTGAACCGACAGCTCGGCGCACGCAGCGGTGAAGGGCGAACCCTGGCCAACCTCGGCATGGTCCTCTCGCGCCGTGGCGAAATGAAAGCGGCGGCCGAGGCCTATACGGCCGCGCTCGAGGTCGCCCGCGAGACTGGCGACCGCGGCGCTCAGGCGGTGGCGCTCAACAACCTGTCCAGCGTCTACCAGGTCATGGGGGAACCCACCCGTTCGCTCGAGCGCTACCAGGAAGTGCTGGATCTCGTGCGTGAGGACGGCGACGCGCGGGGGGAGGCCTTCGTCCTCAACAATATCGGTGCCCTGTACCAGAGCTTCGGTCAACCGAACGAGGCGCTCCCGAATCTGCGGGACGCGGCGGAGCTGTTCGAGAGGGTCGGGGACCGCCCCGCCGAGGCCAGGGCCTACGACAACATCGGCGGTGCCCTTCTCGCCCTCGGCCGGCCCAGGGAAGCGGTCGAGGAGACCGAGCGGGGGCTGGCGGTAGCTCGTGAGCTGAATGACGAACGGCAGGAGGCCGCCGGGCTGGTCACCCTCGCGCGCGCCTACCGCGAGTTGAACGACGGTCTCCGTGCGCTCGTACTGGCGGAACAGGCGCTAGCCGTCGCGCGCCGGGCCAGCCTCCGAATCGCCGAGGGCACCGCCCTCCAGACGGTCGGGGACATACACCTCGCCATCGGCCAGCCCGTGGCGGCGTTGGAGCCGCTGCACGGGGCGCTGGCGATTCACCGCGAGGTCGGAAGCCGCCCGGCGGAGGCCGAGACGCTCTTGCGACTCGCACGCGCCGAGCGCGCGCTCGGCCGGCTCGACGATGCCCGGCGCGACCTCGAGGCCGCAGTCGAGATCATTGAGTCGGTGCGTGCGGCGGTCGCGATCCAGGAGCTGCGAGCGACTTACCTGGCGTCGAAGCAAGGCTATTACGAGGAGTGGATCGGCCTGCTGATGGACCTCCACCGCGCACGCCCGAACGACCGCTGGGACGCTCGGGCATTCGCGGTCGCGGAGCGGGCGCGCGCGCGCACCCTGCTCGACGCGCTCGCCGAGGTCGAGGCAGAAGTGCGTTCCGGCCTCGACCCGGAATTGGCGGCCGAGGAGGAACGCCTGCGCTACCGGCTCAACCTCCGTGAACGCGATCACCAGCGGGCAGTGACGGCGGGCGACCAGGCGGCGGCAGCCGGTGCCGCACGCGACCTCAGCGCGCTCACCCGTGAGTACCGAGCGCTCGAGGAGCGGATCCGGAACTCCAGCCCACGTTACGCCGACCTCGTACAGCCACAGCCGCTGGACGCCTCCGTGATTCAGGCCGCGGTGCTCGACCCGAACACCCTGTTACTCCAGTACAGCCTGGGCCAGGCCGAGAGCTGGCTGTGGGCGGTCAACCGCAAGTCCCTGGAGGCGTTCCGGCTTCCACCTCGGGCCGACATCGAGGCCCGCGTGCGTCGCTTTTACGAGCTACTGACCGCGCGGAACCTCGAGATCGAAGGGGAGACCCCGGCGGCCCGAAGGCGGCGCCTACAGGAAGCCGACGCCGAGACGCCTGCGGCGGCCGCAGCGCTCGCCGACGCGGTGCTCGGCCCGGTGGCGGCGCGGCTCGGCGCCGACGGCCCCGATCGGCTGGTCGTGGTGGCCGATGGCGCGCTCCACTACGTGCCGTTCGCCGCCCTGCCAAAGCCGCGACAAGATGCGGGCGGACCGCTGCTCTTCGATCACGAGGTCGTCTATGTCCCCTCGGCCTCCGCGCTCTCGGCTCTGCGTCGCGATTTGGCCGACCGCCGCGCGGCGCCGGGGACGCTGGCCGTACTAGCCGACCCGGTATTCGACGCCGCGGATTCGCGGGTGCTGCGACCCGACCGGCAGGCGACCGCGGCCCATGGTGGCGAGAGGCGGGGCGAGGGCTTCCGGCGGCTGTTCTTCTCCCGCCGGGAGGGGGAAGCGATCGCCAGCCTGGTGCCGGCCGCGAATCGGCTGACCGCGTTCGATTTCGAGGCCTCCCGCGACCTCGCCTTCGACGGGTTGCTGGCCGGCTATCGGATGGTCCACTTCGCCACCCACGGTGTGCTCAACGGCGATTACCCGGCGCTTTCCGGCCTCGTTCTTTCGCTGGTCGACAGATACGGCGAGCCGCGCGAGGGCTTCCTGCGCCTGCACGATATCTACAGCCTAGAGCTCCGCGCAGATCTCGTCACGCTTTCGGCGTGCGAGACCGCACTCGGGCGTGAGATCCGTGGCGAGGGACTGGTCGGTCTCTCCCGGGGCTTCATGTATGCCGGTGCCGCCCGGGTCGTAGCCAGCCTTTGGAGCGTTCAGGACCGGGCCACAGCGGAGACGATGCGCCGCTTCTACGCGGGGATGCTGGACCGGGGGCTACCGCCTGGGCTCGCGTTGCGAGAGGCCCAGATCGCTATGGCCAACGAAGCGAACTGGTCGGCCCCTTACTACTGGGCGCCGTTCGTCCTTCACGGCGAGTGGCGTTGACCACGCTGACTCTCCCCGTCGGGCCCACTTGAGGGCCAAACGGGGTTTCTTGAAGGGAGGATGAGAGATGCGCGTCAACAACGAGACTCCGTCAACCGTCGACTGGGAGCAGCAGGGCAATCCACCGCAGGGATTGACGACCCAGGACCCCCAGCAGGGCCAGCTCGGCGCCAACAGTTCGACCGGCGATTTCACGCCAAGCGGCGAACCGCCCTACAGCGTGAGGTTCACCTCCGTGGACAAGCCCAACACCGCCACGTCGGAGAAGTTCGACGACGCCAATGCGACGGTGGCACTCGTCTGGGCTGTCAAGGTCGGCTGAGATCGGGAGCACCCCGCTTCGGTCTCGGCTCTCGAAGGCTTGGCTCGGCAGTCGGCCGCGAGGAGACCCACGCCGCCAGGTGTGGTCTTCCTCGCGGCCGGCCTCGCTTCTCGCACCAACCTGAAATGCTTCCCGCCCCGCGGTCACCTCTGCCTAAACCGTCCGACTCCCAGCGACGTATCCGGCTGGGAGAGGCGGGGTGGAGCCATGATCCAGGCGGCACGGCAAACCGGAAGCAACGGCGCGGAGGTCACCCTCCTGATCGCCGACCCGAGGCGCGAGCGGGGCACGGCGCGGGCGGGCTGGCTGCCGCTCACCGAGCGTCTGATCGGCCGCCGCCGCGCCGGGCTCACGCAACCGGCTGCCGATCCGCCGTTCGAGGGCTGGCCGCGCTATCACGACGTCGAGCTGATCGGCGAGGGCGGGATGGGGCGGGTGTTCCGCGCCTTCGATCGCACGCTCGACCGCCACGTGGCGCTCAAGTTCCCGCGCAACGGCGAGCACGGCCACGGCGGCCGCACCCTCTACGAGGCGCGGCTCCAGGCAAGGGTCGAGGGCGAGCACGTGCCCAAGGTCTACGAGGTCGGCGATCTGGCGGGACACGCCTACTTCGCGATGCAGTTCGTCGACGGCCCGTTGCTCAAGGAGGCGCGCCCGCGCCTTCCCTTCGACGAGCGGCTGACCGTCGCGCTGCGCATGTGCGACGCGCTCGAGGAGGTCCACGCGCGCGGGCTGGTCCACCGCGACGTCAACCCGCGCAACGTGCTGCTGGCGCCCCGGCCGGACGGCTCGTGGTGGCCCTACCTGGTCGACTTCGGGATCGCCCACGAGCTGCCCCACCCGAGCCGGCCGGTCGATCCCGAGGTGGTCGGCACCGCCCCCTACATGGCGCCCGAGCAGGCGCTGGGCAAGATCTTCCAGATCGACCGCCGGACCGACGTCTACAGCCTGGGCGCGACGCTCTACGAGCTGTTCTCCGGCCAGCGCCCGTTCGCCGGCGAGTCCTCGGAGAAGCTGATCCTGCGCACCCTCCAGGACGATCCGGTGCCGCTGAGCGCGGTCGCACCCAACCTGCCGCCGGCGCTCGGCGAGATGGTCGGGCGCTGCCTCGAGAAAGAACCCGCGGACCGCTTCCCCTCGGCACGCGCCGCCGCCGCCGCCCTCACCGCCTGCCGCCGCTGACGCCCACCGTCTTGCCCATCCCGGACTTCTTGAGAGGGCGAAACGGCAGCCCGGGAATCTGGTAGCGTGCACCGGCATGCCCGGTGACCTCGGAGCGGTGCCCAGGGTGGAGACGACCAGCGGCCGGGCCGGCGGGGCCGGCGAGCTGGAGGCAGTCCACCGGATCATCGACGAGAAGCTCCTGCGGATCGCGTTCCAGCCGATCCTCGACCTCCACACCCGCAAGCTCTTCGCCTACGAGGCGCTGGCCAGGAGCCCGCTGCCGATCTTCGAGTCGCCGGTCCAGCTCTACCAGGCGGCGATCCGCGCCGGGCGGGTCGGCGAGATGGGGCGCCTGCACCGCATCCAGGCGATCCGGACCTGCCCGAACTGGCCGCTGTTTCTCAACATCAACCCCAACGAGCTGGACCACGGCTACCTGGTGCGCCCGGACGATCCGATCTTCTGGCACCGCCAGCCGGTCTATGTCGAGATCACCGAGTCGGCGCCGCTGCTCTACTTCGAGCAGTGCCACGCCGTGCTCGCCGAGATCCGCAAGAAGGGCGTGCACATCGCGGTTGACGACTTCGGCGCCGGCTACTCGAACCTGCGCTACATCTCCGACCTGACGCCGGACATCGTCAAGTTCGACCGCCAGCTCGTGGCCGGGATCAGGGAGGGCTCGCGGCTCTACCGGCTGATGCGCTCGCTGGTGCGGCTGTGCAAGGAGATGGGCTCCAAGGTGGTCGCCGAGGGGATCGAGACCGTCGACGAGCTGGCCGCGGTCGAGACCGCCCGCGTCGACTTCGCCCAGGGCTATCTGCTCGCCCGCCCCGGGCTGCCGCTGCCCGTGCCGCAGTGGCCGGCCGCGTTGTAGCGGCTCGTCCTCAATCGCCGCCGACGATCCCGCCCTCGGTCATCGCCCGGGGGTCGAGGACGCGGTCCAGCTCGTCGGCGGGCAGCACCTTCTTCTCGCGCGCCACCTCGCGCACCGTGCGGCCGCCGGCGGCGGCCTCCTTGGCGATCGCTGCGGCGGCGTCGTAGCCGATCTTGGGCGCCAGCGAGGTGACCAGGGCGAACGACATTTCGACCAGCTCGGCCGCGCGCTCGCGGCGCGGCTGGATGCCGTCGACGCAGCGCTCGGCCAGGAGGCGCGCCGCGGCGGCGAGGATCTCGATCGACTGCAGCAGGTCGTAGGCGATCACCGGCATCATCACGTTCAGCTCGAACACCCCGCTCATGCCGGCGAGCGCGATCGTCGCGTCGTTGCCCACCACCCGGGCGCACACCATCAGCACCGACTCCGGGATCACCGGGTTGACCTTGCCGGGCATGATCGAGCTGCCCGGCTGGAGGCTCGGGATCTCGATCTCGCCGATGCCGCAGCGCGGACCCGAGGCGAGCCAGCGGACGTCGTTCGCGACCTTGGTCAGCGACGCCGCGATCGTCTTGAGCGCGCCCGAGGTCTCGACACAGGCGTCCTTGGCGGCGAGCGCCTCGAACTTGTTCGGCGCCGGCACGAACGGGTGGCCGGTGGCCTCGGCGATGCGCGCGATCACCCGGTCGGCGAAGCCGGGAGGCGCGTTGAGGCCGGTGCCGACCGCGGTGCCGCCGAGCGCCAGCTCGGCCAGCCGGGGCTCGACGGCCGCCAGGCGGGCGAGGCCGTTTTCGACCTGCTGCGCGTAGCCCCCGAACTCCTGCCCCAGCCGCACCGGCACCGCGTCCTGGAGGTGGGTGCGACCGATCTTGACCACGTCGTCCAGCTCGGCGGCCTTTCTGCTCAGGCTCGCGGCCAGGGTCTGAAGCGCCGGCTCGAGGTCCTCGGCGAGCGCACCGTAGGCGGCGACGTGGATCGCGGTCGGGATGACGTCGTTCGACGACTGGCCGGCGTTGACGTGGTCGTTCGGATGGACCGGGCTCTTCGAGCCGATCGCGCCGCCGAGGATCTCGATCGCCCGGTTGGCGATCACCTCGTTGGCGTTCATGTTGGTCGAGGTGCCCGAGCCGGTCTGGAAGATATCCAGCGGGAAGTCCGCGTCGCGCTCGCCGGCGACCACCTCCTCGGCGGCCAGGACGATCGCCTCGGCGAGCCGCCGCTCGACGATCCCCATCTCGGCGTTGACCGCCGCCGCCTCGCGCTTGATCCGCCCCAGCGCAGCGATGAAGCGGCGCGGGAAGACCAGCCCGCTGACCGGGAAGTTGCGGCGCGCCCGCTCGGTCTGGGCGCCGTAGTAGCGGCCGGCGGGCACCTCGATCTCGCCCAGGCTGTCGCGCTCGGTTCGGGTCTCGGTCATCGCGATCTCGTCCTCCCGGGGGAGGATGATCTCACGCTACGGCCCGATCTCGACCGGGCTGCCGATGCGGACCGTTTCGTAGAGCCGCTTCATGGCCGGGTCGTCGAGGGCGATGCAGCCGAGCGTCCAGTCCGCGCCCGACCCGCGGCCGTGGATGAAGATCTCGCCTCCGAGCGCGGTGTCCCACGGCGGGCACTCGCCCCGGGCCAGGGCTCGGACGATCCGGAGATGGTCTGCCTCGTCGATCAGGCCGCTCGCGAGCGCCCGGTCGGCGTCGTCGGCGTTCGGGTAGTTCAGGCCGACCGAGAGGTAGTAGCGGCTCCACGGGTTCTTGATGCAGATCGAGTAGTCGCCCTCGGGGGTCGCGCCGTCGCCCTCTCGCCGCTTCGTGCCGGCGGGGCGGGGACCGAGGCCGATCGGGTAACGCCCGACGAGCGTGTCGCCCGAGTAGAGCAGCAGGGTGCGCTCGCTCTTGAGCACCTCGAGCCGGACGTCGGCGAGTGCCGCCGCGGCCTCGTCACCCCCTTCCGCCGCCGCCGGCGGAGCGGGCGGCGGTGGAGCGGCGATCGCGACGGCCGCCGCGAGGGCGGCCACTCTGACGCTCTGTCCGCGCACATCCTGTTGGACTCGCGCACCGCCTAGCGGGTTCCTCGCCGGCTGCGTGGGAGCGCACCGTGGCTCAGCGCCAGAACGGGATGAAGTAGTGATGCCGGTCGGGCTCGTCGTCCTCGGCCTCTGCCTCCGCATCCTCCTCGCCCTCCGCCCTCACCACCTCGAGCAGGTTGCGGCCGGCCGGAAGCTCGGCGGACGGCAGGTAGAGCACGACCCCCGCGACCCCGTCGGATGGCCGCCGGTAGAAGGTGGGGCCGGGCTCGTCGATCTCGCGGCCGTTGAGGACGACCCGGTAGATCTGCACCAGACAGCCGGTCAGCGCCTCGACCTGCTCCGGTTCACCGCGCCGGCGCTTCGCGAAGAACAGCCCCTCGCCGCGCAGCGGCGCCACCTCCGGGCAGCGCTCCTCCACCAGCTCGTGGTCGCGGTCCGGCAGGTAGGGGATGAACAGGCGCAGGTAGGGCCCCTCGACCACGTCGCTCTGAATCGTCGGCACCCGTCCCAGGTCGCCGGCCGGCGCCAGGCTCTCGTAGTGCCGGGCGGCCATCGTCGAGGGGCCGGGGCGGCTCGGAAAGTAGACGTAGCTGTCGAAGCCGAACAGGCCGAGGCGCACGGTGAAATAGGCGAGGAAGAGAAACGCCAGCCCGAGCGACCCCAGCATGCTCGCGGCGGTCGCCCTGCGGGTCGAGAAGTGGCTCGCGAAGACGGGTTGTAGGCACGGCCGAAGGTGGCCCGCTGATAGCCCCGCAGGACCCGCTCGGCGAGGCCGCGCAGCCGCGGGTGCCGCTGCTCCCGCTCCGGCTCCTTCTTGAACCAACGATCGACGGCGCCGGCGGCCAGCACCGGGGACATCGCCAGGACCAGCAGCACGTAGAAGGCGATGAACTGGCTGGCGTCCGGGTCGATCACCCGCGTCGCCGCCGTCGCCACGACGGCGAACGCGATCACCCATAGCAGGGCGAAGAACATCGCCAGCAAGGCCAGGAAGAGAACCGAGAAGATCGTCCCGGCCAGCCGATCGACCCGCCGCTCGAGATCGCGCGGATCGGGCAGCAGTTCGCGGTATACCCGCTTCGCGATCGGCCCGGCGTCGTAGCGGTCCCAGCGGATGCCGTCGGGGAACACCGCGTTGAGCCCGCACAGCGCCACCCAGAACCCGCGCAGGAAGATGTGCGCCGAGAACGCCAGGATCAGGGCGATGATCACCAGCACCAGCACGTAATAGAGCATGAACGGCAGCAGGAACAGCCGCGACGACAGGTGCAGCTCGAGCGTCAGGTAGCTGCGGGTCAAGAGCGACGGGAGCTGGAAGAGCGAGAAGATCAGCGCGCCGCTGATCAGCAGTTCGAGCTCCCAGATCGGCCGCACGTGCTGCCAGGAGGGCATCTCGCGAGGCTCCTCGCGCGGGGCGGCGGCCGCCGCGGCGGCGTCGTTTCGTCGTGCTCATGACCGGGGAGAGCCTACCCGCGGGTGATCAGCACCGTGGCGACCACAAGCAATCCGAAGCCGACGAACTGCGTCACACTGAGCTCCTCGCCGAGGACGAAACGAGAGACCAGCGCCACGCAGACGACGCCGAACGAGAGGTGGAACGTCGCCATCTGGGCGCCGGTGTAGGTGCCGTACCCGTAGCGCGTCGCCGCGACGTTGAGGACGTACTCCGGCAGGACCAGCAGCCAGCTCAGGGCGAGCGCGGTCCAGAAGCCGATGTCGGCCCGGAAGCGGAGGTGGCCGAGCCACGCCAGCGCCATCAGGCAGCTCGCGATCAACATGAAGATCGGGACGAGAATCAGCTTCGACATACCGTTCCCCTTCACACCCGGCCCTCGCGCGGACCGGCGGCCGACCGCCGTGATGAAGTGCTAGCCGGGGCCATGATAGCGGGCGGCACCTCGCGGCGGGGGCGTCCTGTAGGATCGCCGCGATGAGCGATCCCGTCGAGACGGCGCTGACCGTCCGCGTCCAGGCCCGCGGCGGCAAGTTCCTGGGAGACGACGTCGGCGGAGCGTCGGTGGTGGTCCGAAACGCCATGACATCGGAGGTGCTCGCCACCGGCGTCACCCGCGGCGACTCGGGCAGCCTCGCCGGCAGCTACCAGCCGGGCGCCTCGCGCGAGACGATCGTCACCCCCGGCGACCCGCCGACGGTCAACTGGCTGGTCGCCCAATCGACCACCTCGAAGCTCGACGTCGCGCTGCCGCTCGACCGGCCGACCCCGATCGAGGTCTTGGCCTTCGGCCCCCTGGGCGGCCTCCAGAGCGCCCACCGCGCAACCGCCGTGCAGTGGATCGTCCCCGGTCAGCCGAACCCCGAGCGCGGCTGGGTGATCGGGTTGCCCGGGCTGGTGGTCCAGGTCCTCCGGCCGCCGACCCACCGCACGCTGGCCACCGGCGGCGGAGCGGTCCAACTCGCGGCCAACGTGACGATGATGTGCGGCTGCCCGATCGGCGAGGGCGAGCCGTGGCTGCCCTCGGACTTCGAGGTCACGGCGGTCATCCGCAAGGCCGGCGCCGGCGAGGTCGCCCGCGTGCCGCTCGCCATCGACGCCGCCCAGGAGCCGAGCATCTTCGTCGGCGAGACCACGGTCCAGGCGCCGGGCGACTACGAGGCGGCGATCTCGGCGGTCCAGAAGAGTACCGGCAACGCGGGGGCCGGGCTGGTGACGTTCATCGTGCCGGGCTCCTGAGCGCCGGCTGGACCAGGTCCCAGAGGTTGCCGTAGAGGTCCCGGAACACCGCGACGGTGCCGTAGCTCTCGGTCTTCGGCTCGCGCACGAACTCGACGCCCTTCTCGCGATAGGAGTGGTAGTCCCGCCAGAAGTCGTCGGTTTGAAGGAAGAGGAAGACCCGGCCGCCGGCCTGGTTGCCGATCCGCGACGATTGCTCTTCCCCGACCGCCCTCGCCAGCAGCAGACCGGAGCCGTTCGAGCCCGGCGGCGCGACGACCACCCAGCGCTTACCCTGCTCGGGGACCGCAGTGTCTTCCACCAACTGGAAGCCGAGCACGTCGACGTAGAACTCGATCGCCTCGTCGTAGTCGCGGACCACGAGCGCGGTGAGAGCGAGGGTCTGGTTCATCGGTGGAACGATGGCTACGATCACGGCGCGTCGAGGAACTCCTCGATGAGCCCCGCGGTCAGCTCGGGAACGCGGGTGTCCCCCTGCGTCGCCACGGCTTCGCCGAGATAGTCGCCGTGTCCACCGGGCAGGATCAGCAGGCGTGCGTCGGGGATCAGGCGGGTCAGCTCGAGGGCGTGCTCCGGCGTCACGACGTCGCGATCGCCGAGGACGATCAGGGTCGGCTCGCGGACCGACCGGAGCAGCTCGTCCGGGATGCCCTCGAAGCTGCGCATCCGCGCGGCGTCCTTGTCGTGCATGGTCTCGAGCCGGCGCGGGTCGGGAGCCACCCGCAGGAACGCATTCTTGAGCGGCTGCGGCATGTTCGAGAAGTCGGCCTTCTCCATCGCCTCCCAGAACTCCGGCGGAGCGCCGTCCCTCCTGGTCATCGACGACGCGAAGACCAGCCTGCGCACGAACCGCGGATGCCGGATCGCGACCTGGAGCGCGACGCTCGCGCCGTTGCTGAACCCGAAGAGATCCGCCTCGCCGACCTTCAGGTAGCCGAGCAGGGCAGCGACGTCGTCCGCCGAGGACTCGAACGTGACCGGCCCCTCGCGATCGGTCGTCCGCCCGTGCCCCTGCTCCTCGACGGCGATCACCTTGCGGCTGCGCGCGAAGACCGGGAGCACCCTGCCGAACGTGACCTCGATCGTCGACCCGCCGCCGTGGAGCAAGACGAGCGGAACGCCGCCGCTCCGGCCGTGCACCTCGTAGTACATCTCGATGCCGTTGACCGGGGCGTGGCCGCTCTCGAGCGGCTTGGATGGAAGGGTCGGCACGTTCTCCCCCTGTCCGCCGGCGCCGCCCGGTGCGCAGCCAATGGCTGTCAACACGATCGCAAGCGCAAGCACGATCGCACTCGATCGTTGCGCGCAAGCGCGGGCGACCACAACCCCGGACCCGTTCCTCGACGTACGTGCCAAAGTGCGAGAACCTCGATGCAACGAGGAGCTGGCCACCACTGCGAAGCTGCCCGGATCTCGCGAGTCGCCCGGCGGACGGACCGGGCAGGGAGGCCGCCGTTCAATCGTTTCGCCCGAGCTGGCGGAAGAACTCCTCCGCCGAGATCACAGCACCACGGTCGCCCTCCGCCATCGCTGCCAGCAGGGCGGCCTCGTCCTCCGGATCGAGGGTGAAGGTCTCATCTCCCCCTCACCCTCCGCGAAGGACTCGCCCGGAACCTCGATCCTGCCGTCGACCACCCTTCCCGTCGTGACGCGCATGTCGCAAGTTTAGGCCAGCCTCGCGAGCCTGTCCACCTGGCCTGGGAGGAGGAATCGGTTCGTCATGAGCCTTGAGGCTCTAGGTAGTTCCTGTCCATGAACCGGTCGATTTCACCCGGCCCAGCCGCGGTCTCGGCGGCTGATGCGGTCGTGCTGATCCCCCCGACGCCCCGGCAGGGACAACCGGACCGCGTCTGGGCCGC
>Ga0256864_1000079_pt1 | contig 40543 bp, 33 predicted proteins | sample RVTome_11_FD_187336 | JGI IMG/M metagenome (GOLD analysis project Ga0256864, IMG submission 187336) | Soil microbial communities from uranium-contaminated site in the Upper Colorado River Basin, Wyoming, United States - RVT147D111 HiSeq ... | reverse complement strand
ACAACCCGCAGCCGTTCGACCACGCGGCTTACCAGGGCGCGTTCCAGGACCCCCACGGCACCGCCGACGAGCCGCACGTCAAGCTGATCCGCGAGCTGGCCGGCAGCGGGCTGGCCAAGGTCGGCCACCACGGCACGGTGGCGGCGATGGGGGTGCCGCGCGGGCAGCTCCCGACCTGGGACGACCTCCAGTTCGTCACCGCCCAGCTCGCGCGCGTGCCCCAGCTCGACGACGTGCCGGTGGCGACCGAGCTGGTGGTCGGCCCCGCCGCGGGCAAGCCGCTGCGCCTCGACATCCCGATCATCGTCTCCGACATGAGCTTCGGCGCCCTGTCGGAGGAGGCCAAGGTCGCGCTGGCCGCGGGCGCCGAGCGCGCCGGCACCGGCATCTGCTCGGGCGAGGGCGGCATGCTCCCCGAGGAGCAGCAGGCCAACCGGCGCTACTTCTACGAGCTGGCCTCGGCGCGCTTCGGCTTCTCGATGGACAAGCTGGCGCGGGTGCAGGCGTTCCACTTCAAGGGCGGCCAGGGGGCGAAGACCGGCACCGGCGGCCACCTGCCGGGCGACAAAGTCCGGGGCAAGATCGCCGAAGTGCGTGGGCTCGAACCGGGGACGCCGGCAGTGTCGCCGGCGCGCTTCCCGGAGTGGGAGGACGAGGACGGCTTCCGCCACTTCGCCGACCAGGTGCGCGAGCTGACCGGCGGCATCCCGATCGGCTTCAAGCTCTCGGCCCAGCACGTCGAGGACGACCTCGACGCGGCGCTGCGGATCGGCGTCGACTACGTCATCCTCGACGGCCGCGGCGGCGGCACCGGGGCGGCGCCGCTGCTCTTCCGCGACAACATCTCGGTGCCCACTCTGCCGGCGCTGGCGCGCGCCCGCCGCCACCTCGACCGCCGCGGCGCCGCCGGCCGGGTCACCCTGTTCGTCACCGGCGGCCTGCGCACGCCGGCCGACTTCGCCAAGGCGCTCGCGCTCGGCGCCGACGGCGTCGCGGTCGCCAACTCGGCGCTCCAGGCGATCGGCTGCCTGGGCATGCGCGCCTGCCACACCAACAACTGCCCGGTCGGGATCGCGACCCAGAAGGAGTCGCTGCGCGCCCGGCTGCCGGTCGCGGCGGCCGCCGAGCGGCTGGCGCGCTTCCTCGGCGCCGCGGTCGAACTGATGCAGGTGCTCGCCCGCGCCTGCGGCCACACCCGGCTCGACCAGTTCCGGTGTGACGACCTGACCACCTGGAAGCGCGACGTCGCCTACCTGACCGGCGTCCCCTACGGCGGGGCGGTGCCGCTGTGAGCGGGCGCTCGCTGGACCGACGCCAACCTGCTGATCTACGCGATCGACGCCGACCCGCCGAACCATCCGGCCGCGCGCGCCTGGCTGGAGGAAACGCTGTCCGGCACCCGAGCACGGCGCCAGGGTCTGCTCCGCCGACAACGACTTCAAGCGCTTCCCCGGCCTCGAGCACGTCAACCCGCTGGCCTAGAAGCGGGTGCGGCAGGAATACTTGTTGTCACGGATATTGTTGCCGCACTCGACGCCCAGGATCAAACCCGGCCAGCGGCAGGAGGGCACGATGGAACCGACGATCGAGACTCCGGCGACCGAACCACGCGACGCCGACGCCGGCGGCGTCGGCGGCATCCACCACGTCACCGCGATCGCGACCGATCCGCAGCGCAACGTCGACTTCTATACCGGCGTGCTCGGGCTGCGGATGGTCAAGCGGTCGGTCAACATGGACGATCCGGGCACCCACCACTTCTACTACGGCGACGAGAGCGGGCGGCCGGGGACGATCCTGACCTTCTTCCCGTGGCCGCTGGCGCGCCGCGGCAGCCGCGGCACCGGGCAGGCGACGGTGACGGCGTTCGCGGTGCCCGAGGGCTCTCTCGGCTGGTGGCTGGCGCGGCTCGAGGCGCACGGCGTGCCCCACGACGACCCGGGGCCGCGCTTCGACGAGGAGGCGCTGGCCTTTCTCGACCCCGACGGGTTGAAGCTCGAGCTGGTCACCGAACCCGGCGCCGCGGGCCGGGAGCCCTGGGCCGCCGGGCCGGTGCCCGGGCGTTACGCGGTGCGCGGGTTCCACTCGGTGACGCTGACCGTCGACGACGGCGCCCCGACGGCGGAGCTGTTGACCGGCGGGATGGGGATGGCGGCGGCGGGCGAGCAGGGCGAGAGGCTCCGCTTCGCCGCGTCCGGCGGCGGCGCCGGCGATCCCGGCACGCTGGTCGACGTGGTGGCGGACCCGAGCCTCGGCCGCGGCCGGGTCGCCGCCGGCACGGTCCACCACGTCGCCTGGCGGGTGCCCGGCGACCGCGAGGAGCTGGAGCTGCGCGAGGCGCTGATCGGGCGCGGGCTCGGGCCGACGCCGGTGATCGACCGCCACTACTTCCGCTCGGTCTACTTCCGCGAGCCGGGGGGCGTGCTGTTCGAGATCGCCACCGACCCGCCCGGGTTCACCGTCGACGAGCCGGTCGCCGAGCTGGGCTCGGCGCTCCGGCTGCCGCCCTGGCTGGAGCCGCAGCGGGCGCGGATCGAGGCCGCGCTGCCGCCGATCGAGGTGCCGGCGCCGGCGGCGGCGGCGGAGGAGGAGCATGGGCGATGACCCCGGCCCCCCACGAGCAGATGCGCGGCCCCCACCAGGGGCGACCTCCTGCGACCGCCGGGCCGCCGCCCGCAGTCGCCGCCGCGGCACTGGTGCTGGTGCACGGGCGCGGCGCGAGCGCGGAGAGCATCCTCGCCCTCGGCGCCGAGGTGGTCGGCGACGATCCCGGCCGGCGCCGGGTCGCCCTGGTCGCGCCGCGGGCGTCGGGCCACTCCTGGTACCCGCACAGCTTCCTCGCCCCGCTCGAGGACAACGAGCCCTGGCTCTCCTCCGGGTTGGCCGCGCTCGGCGAGCTCGTCGCGGACCTCGAAGCCGACGGCGTTCCGCCCGAGCGGGTGGTCGTCGCCGGGTTCTCCCAGGGCGCTTGCCTGGCGCTCGAGTTCGCAGCCCGCAACCCGCGGCGCTACGGCGGGGTGGCCGGGCTGACCGGCGGGCTGATCGGCCCGCCGGGTACGCCGCGCTCGGTCTCATCTCTTGGCGCGGGCTCGCTCGCCGGCACCCCGGTCTTCCTCGGCGCCGGCGATCCCGACCCCCACGTTCCGTGGGCGCGGGTCGAGGAGAGCGCGGAGGCGCTGCGCCGCCTGGGCGCCGAGGTCACCCTTCGCCGCTACCCCGGGCTGCCGCACACCGTCCACCGCGAGGAGATCGAGGCGGTACGCGGGATGGTCGACGGCGCGCTGGCCGCCGGCGGGACGCGGTCCGCCGGTGCCGGGGGCACCCATGCGCCGGCAGAGCGGCCGCCGCCGTCCGCCGGCGCCGAGCCGAGTGGCGATGGCTGAGCCGCGCCCTCGCCCCGCCGCGGCCGGCCGCTGCGGCCGGCTGGAGCGGGAGATCCGGCAGCGCACGCCGGTCGCCGAGCCGGCGGAACGGGCGCTGCTCAACCTGCTGCGCAGCGCCGCGCTGCTCGGCCAGGAGCACGCCCGGTTCCTCCGGCCCCACGGTCTCACGCCGGCCCAGTACAACGCCCTGCGTATCCTGCGCGGTGCCCATCCGGACACCCTGCCGTGCGGCGAGGTCGGCGCCCGGCTGGTCGCGCCGGTGCCCGACGTCACACGGCTCCTCGACCGCCTCGCCGCCCGCGGGCTGGCGCGGCGCGAGCGCGATCCGGCCGACCGGCGGGTGGTGCGGGTCGGGATCACGGCCGGCGGGCTGGAGCGGCTGGCCGCGCTCGACGTCCCGCTGGCGGCGTGGATCGGCGAGCGGTTGGGGGGGCTGAGCGATCGCGAGCTGGAGTCGCTGAGCCGGCTGCTCGAGCGCGCCCGGTCGCCGGCCGCCGGGGACGGGCGCCGCCCTGCAATCCCGGGATAGCCGGACGGAGGCCGCCACGGGCCGGGGCCCTCGGCGGTCGCCAAGGACGGTCGCCGCCGCGCAGCCTCGGGATCGCCGAACGTCCGCCGCGGCGAACCGGACGCCGTCGAGGCTGCGCGCGCGGCGCGCCCGCGCGGCCCGCTACTCCAGGTCGCCGTCCTCCGGAGGCTCGGCCATCGACTCTGCGATCGCGCGCTCGAGCCAGGCGTCGACGCCGGTCAGCTCGATGTCGGCGCGCAGCCGGGCGCCCTCGACCGTGCCGGCGATCCCGGCGGCCAGCGCGCCGCGGCCGTGCTCGCTCTCGAGGTGCCGGAGCGCCCGCTCGAGGCGGGCGAGCCATTCGAGCGCGCCCGCCTCCGATGCGCAGTCGAGCCGGATCTCGGCCTCGATGCGATCGGCGGTGACGACGTCGACGCCGAAGGTCGCCCGCTCGACCGCCGGCGCCCCGGCGACCCCCGCATCGCCTGCGGCGGAGGGCGGTGCCCCGGCGATCGCGGCATCGCCTGCGGCGGACGGTGGGGCCTCGACGACCCCCACCGCGCCCGCGGGATCCGGACCACCGCCTTGGGGCGGCTCCGGCGCCTCGAGCTCGCCCGGCGCCGGGTTGGCGGCCGGCGACGGCCGCGCCCTCCCCGCCAGCGCCTCCGCCAGTGAGGCGCCGAGGGTGCCGTCGTGGTCGATCAGCGCGCCGCGGACATCCCAGCGATCGCCTCCGTCCGCCGCCAGGACCGCCGTCATCGGTCCGGGCTCGGGCCCGTCCTCCAGGCGGTCGAGGGCCCGCCGCAGCGCCTCCGGCCGCGAGGCGAACATCATCGTCGAGCCGGCGAAGGCGAGCGCTCCGCCGCCGGGAAAGACGTCGACGTCGTAGCCGCGGTGCCGCTGCCGCACCGGGCCGCCCTCGTCCTCGGCGCGCGCGACCTGGCGCACGATCGTCCGGATCATCCGCGGGAAGGCCGCCAGGTTGACCGCGACCAGGAAGACGCCCTCGCCGCCCTCCTCGCCCTCGCCGCTCTCGACCGTCAGCGTCACCTCGCGCGGGACCCACATCCCGAGCCCGCCCGCGCCGCCGCCCTGCGCCCGTCCCAGCTCCTCGAGCCAGCGCAGCGCCTCCGGCATCTCCTCGCCGCGCTGGCGGTCGACCGCACGCTGCATCGCCACCGCCGCCCTGTTCAGGAGCGCCCGGGCGCCCGGGTCGTCGTTGAGGCCGCCGAAGTGGACGACCGCCCGCGACTCGCCGCCGGCGACCCGCTCGGTCTCGACTTGCTCGCCGGGCGACACCAGCCACCAGAAGCCGCCGCCGACGGCGAGGAAGACCAGCAGGCCGACGGCGGCGCAGCCGATCGCGCAGCCGAGGAGGAGCTTGAGCCCGGAGCTCGCGCCGGCGGGCTTCGGAGGGGTCGGCGGCGCCGGCGGCGCGAGGGTAGGCGAGGTCACCTTCGAGTTCCAGCCACGCGGGTCGGAAGAGAGGGAGAGGCTATCAGGCGCTGCTGCTGTTCGACGAGCCGCTCGACGGCCTTCGACCCGGTGGCCCGCCGACCGCGTCCTCGGCGCCCGCGCCGAGCACTTGGCGGCACGCCCGGCCACCGTGCTGCTGTCGACCCACCGGGTGCACGAGGTCGAGGGGCTCGGCGACACCCGAAGCGGTGCACTAAAACCGGGAAAAGACTTGACATGCATTCTGCATGCGCCCAGGCTCCGCCCATGCCCGTCGCACTCCAAATCCGCAACGTCCCCGACGACCTGCACCGCAAGCTCAAGGCGCGGGCGGCCAAGGCCGGCATGTCGCTGTGGTGATCTGAGGACCGAAGGGAGCCTGCCCGTGCCAAGCAAAGTCACCGCGTCCCTCCTGGCCGCGGCGATGGCCGCGGTCGCGGCGGCGCCCGCGCTGTCCGCCGCCGAGGCGCAGACCGTGGCGCCACCCGCCTCCGGCCCGGCCTCCTCCGCCCCGGCCACCGCCGAGGACCTCCTCCCCAACGCCCGCCAGCCGCTGCCCCATCTGCTCACCGGCGGCCAGCCCTCCTCCGAGCAGCTCGAGTCGCTCGCCGCGGCGGGCTACCGCACGGTGATCGACCTGCGTCCGGAGGGCGAGAGGGGCGCGCCGGCCGACGAGGCGGAGCAGGTCGCCGCGCTCGGCATGCGCTACGTCCGCATCCCGATCGCCGGCACCGGCGACCTGAGCGAGGAGACGGCGCGCGCGCTCGACGAGGTGCTCGATGGGGAGGCTGTCTATCCGGCGGTCGTCCACTGCGCCAGCGGCAACCGGGTCGGCGCGCTGCTCGCCCTACGCGCCGCCCGGCTCGAGGGGGCCGCCCCCGAGGCGGCGCTCGAGCTGGGGCTGGACGCCGGCCTCACAGGCCTCGAGCCGGCGGTGCGCGACCTGCTCGGCCTGCCGGCCGCGCCGGCGGAGCCGGAGCCCTGAGCGACCCGCCGCGCCTGATCGCCGACGCCATGCTCGGCGCCCTGGCGCGCTGGCTGCGGGTCCTCGGCGTCGACACCGCCTACGACCCCGCGCTCGACGACCCCGAGCTGGTCGCGCGCGCCCTCGCCGAAGACCGGACGCTGCTGACCCGCGACCGCCGGCTGGTCGAGCGCCGGGCGCTCGGCGGCCGCCACCTGCTGATCGCCTCCGAGGTGGTCGACGAGCAGGTCCGCCAGGTGCTCGACGCGTTTGCCCTGCGTCCGGATCCCGCCGACCTCTTCCGCCGCTGCCTGCGCTGCAACGCCGCGCTCGACCCGCTCGACCCCGAGGCCGCCCGCCGCCTCGTCCCCCCGTTCGTCGCCCGCACCCAGGCGCGCTTCCGCCGCTGCCCGAACTGCGGTCGCCTCTACTGGCGCGGCACCCACGCCCGCCGCATGCGCCGCCGGCTCGAGCGGATGGGCGTGGTCGCGATCGACGGCGCGCCCGGCGAGGGCTGAGCGCGCCGCGCCTGCGCCGTCACGCGTAGCGCACCCAGCGCACGATCTCGGCCAGCGTCGGCTTCTTGCCGTGCATCAGGATGCCGACGCGGTAGATGCGGGCGCACAGCCAGACCAGGGCGACGACGGTGGCGGCGGTGAGCAGGTAGGCGAGGGCGACCTCCCAGACCGGTGGCATCTTGACCGCGATGCGCACCGGCATCACCACCGGCGTGAACAGCGGGATCAGCGAGACGACGGTGGCGAGGGTCGAGTCGGGGTCGTTGATCACCGGGAAGATCACCACGATCGGGGCGACCAGGAAGGCGATCGGGATGCCGGTGAAGTGCTGCGCCTCCTGGACGTTGTTGAAGGCGGCGCCGACGGCGGCGAAGAGCGAGGCGAACAGGAAGTAGCCGAGGACGAAGAAGCCCAGGAAGTTGAGCGCCGCCGGCAGCGTCAGCCCGGGGAGGGTCAGGCCCTCGGGCGAGGCGGCGAGGAGCCCGGCGACCCCGGGTGCCGAGAGGGCGGCCAGACACGCCAGCCAGACCGTGAGCTGGGTCAGCCCGGCCAGCCCGATGCCGGTCAGCTTGCCCATCATCAGGTCGAACGGCCGTGCCGCCGACAGAATCACCTCGACGATCCGCGACGCCTTCTCCTCGAGCACTCCGGTGAGCACCTGCTGGCCCCAGATCATGAGCACCAGGTAGAGCATGAAGAACATGCCGTAGGCGAGGAAGAAGCCGGCCTCGCCGGTCTCCTCTCGGCTGCCCTCGGGGGTGATCCGCACGGTCGCCAGGCGCACGGGCCGGGTCAGCTCGCCGACCTGCTCGGGGTCGAAGCCGGCGTCGGCCAGCCGCATCGCCGCCACCTCGCGCTCGACCGCCTCGGCGATCACCCCCTGGGTGATGACGTTGGAGACGCTCTCGGCGTGATACTCGACGGTGTCGTCGGCGAGCCGCTCGCGGCCGATCCAGATCCAGGCGTCGATCCCGCCCTCGAGCACGCGGCGGTCGAGCGCGGCGCGCTGCGCCGCCGGGTCGGGCCCGGGCGGCTCGACCTCGACCGCCACCCGCGCCGCCTTCAGCCCGCCCAGCTCCGGCGGCTCGGCCAGCCGCGCCGCCACGCCGGCGCCCAGGAGGCCGGTCGCGTCGACCAGCACCACCCGCTGGTCGGCGCTGGTGCGGGCGAGGATCATCGCCGGCAGCACGAACAGCGCGGTCATCGCCGCCGGCAGCACCAGGGTCGCCACCCAGAAGCCCTTCGACTTGATCCGCGAGAGGTACTCGCGCCGAGTCAGGACCGCGATCTTGCCCGGCCGCCGCCCCACCCGCGCGTGCGGCGCCGCCCTCTCACGCCGCATCGCGCACCGCCCGCACGAAGATCTCCTCGAGCTCCGGCTCGGCGCCGACGAACTCGCGGACGTCGAGAAACGCCACCATCTCGCGCAGCACCGCCGCGCGGTCGGCGCCTGGCGCCAGCAGCACCCGGGCGGCGCCGTCGCCCGCCGGGAGCACCTGCTCGACGCCGGCGAGCGCGGCGATCCGCTCGAGGTCGCCGGCCGCGACCAGCCGGAACGAGTTGCCGCCCATCTCGCGCTTGAGCGCCGCGAGCTCGCCGTCGAGGACGATCCGGCCGCGGGAGATCAGGGCGATGCGGTCGCACAGCTTCTCCGCCTGCTCGAGGACGTGGGTCGACAGCACGACCGTCCGGCCCTCGCGCTTGTAGCCGGCGAGGACCTCCTTGAACAGCCCCTGGTTGATCGGGTCGAGGCCGGAGAACGGCTCGTCCAGGATCACCAGCTCCGGCTCATGGAGCAGGGTGGCGGCGATCTGCACCTTCTGCTGCATCCCCTTCGAGAGCTCCTCGACCTTCTTGCCGGCGGCGTCGGCCAGCTCCATCCGCTCGAGCCAGGCGCGCGCCCGCTCGCGGCCCTCGCGGCGGTGCAGTCCGTTCAGCTCGCCGAGGAAGACCAGCTGGTCGACGACGGACATCTTGCGGTAAAGGCCGCGCTCCTCGGGCAGGTAGCCGATCCGCTCGAGGTCGGCGCGGGTGCGCGGCCGGCCGGCGAACAGCACCTCGCCGGAGTCGGGGGCGATGATGTCCATCACCATCCGCAGGGTGGTGGTCTTGCCGGCGCCGTTGGGGCCGAGCAGGCCGAAGACGGTGCCCGGCGGCACTGCGATCGACACGCCGTCGACGGCGACGGTGTCGCGATAGGCCTTGCGCAGCACGCGCAGCTCGAGCGTGGGGGTCAGGGCTCGTTCCTCCGGCGGTCTCGGTCTCGTGGCGTGGCGGCGGCGGGTGGCGGGCGGCGCTCGGCCGCCGGCTCGCGGCGGTCGGCCCGCGCCCATCGGTCCGCCCCCGCCGGCCGCTGGTCCGAGCATACGTGATCGCGGCCGGACGGTTGCGCCGCCGTCCGTGCCGTCTCGGGGCTCACCCGCCGGGCGCGCCGGTGATAGCGTTGCCGCCACCGTGTGGGTACGAAAGCGCCTGGACATCGGCTGGGGCGACCTCGCGTGGGCGGCCGGGCGGTGCCTGGTGCCGGACCTCGATGGCGGCGCCTCGCGGCGGACCGAGACCGCGTGGTCGCCCGACGGCGACGCGCTGTTCTGCCTCTCGGTGCGCTCCGGCTTCGACCTGCTGCTGACCGCCCTCGACCTGCCGCGCGGCAGCGAGGTGCTGATGTCGGCGATCACCGTGCCGGGGATGGTGCGCGTCGCCGAGGCGCACGGCCTGGTGCCGGTGCCGGTCGACCTCGACCCCGAGAGCGCCGCCGCCGACCCGGCGAGCCTGGCGCGGGCGCTGTCGCCGGCCAGCCGGCTGCTGGTGGCGGCGCACCTGTTCGGCGCCCGGCCGCCGCTCGACCCGCTGCTCGAGGCGCTGGCGGCCTCCGAGCACGGGCGCGGCCTGATGGTGGTCGAGGACTGCGCCCAGGCCTGGACGCCCGGCTACCGGGGCGACGCGCGGGCGGCGGTGTCGATGTTCAGCTTCGGGTTGATCAAGACCGCGACCGCACTCGGCGGCGCCCTGCTCGCGGTGCGCCGGCCGGACCTGGCGGAGCGGATGCGCGCCGCCGCCGAGCGCTGGCCGCCCCAGCGCCGGCGCGTCGTGTTCGCCAAGACCGCCAAGGCGGCGGCGTTCAAGGCGCTGTCGGCTCGGCCGCCGTACGCGCTGATCACCGGGCTCGCCGCCGCCGCCGGGCGCGATCACGACTTGCTGGTCAACCGCCTGGCCAAGGGCTTCCCCGGCCCGGGCTTCCTCGAGCGCATCCGCCACCGGCCGGCGTCGCCGCTGGCGGCACTGGCGGCGCGCCGCCTCGGGCGCTACGACCCCGGCCGGCTGGCGAGGCGAGCCGCCGCCGGCGCGGCCCTGGCCGCGGCGTTGCCGCCGCCCGTGTCGCGCCCCGGCCGCGCCGCCCCCCACGCCACCTACTGGGTCTTCCCGGTGCTCTCCGACGACCCCGAGCGCACCCGCCGGGCGCTCGCCCGCGCCGGCTTCGACGCCACCCGCGGCGACAGCCTGATCGTCGTCGAGCCGCCCGCGGGCCGACCGGAGCTCGAGCCGGTGCGGGCGCGCGACCTGCTGCTCCGCACCGTCTACGCCCCGCTCTACCCTGAGCTGCCGCGGTCGGCGCTCGAGCGCATGGCCGCGGCGCTGGCGGCCGACGCTTCGGCGGCCGGCGCGCCCGCGGCCGACCCTCCGCGGACGGCGGCGGTCCCCCCCGCCGAGGCGTAATCGGCTTGCGGTGGGAGACATCCGCCGCACCCGGGGCGAGAGATTTTTGCCGGGAGCAGGAAGAGTCCGTTCAGGGTATTCCTTACATCTCGGGCAGCGTACCGCTGCCAGACAATCACAAATCAGGCTAGAAAGTATCTGCACAGGAAACAGTAAAGACTTCGCAACTCTTTGAAGCGAAGGCACTTGCGGTTGCGCCTCGCAGCGATTTAAGGCACGATCGCCGGCGATGGCCCGCTTCGACAAGGTCGGCAAGGCGATCCTGCTCCTGCGCGAGAAGCAGAACAAGAGCCAGAAGCAACTGGCCGCCGAGGCCGGGATCACCGGCGCCATGCTCAGCAACTACGAGACCGGGGTCAAGAAGCCCTCGCTCGACAGCATGGGCAAGATCCTCGACGCCCTCGGCATCCACCTCGGCAAGCTCGACGACGCCCTCGACGTGGTCAACGACCGCGACCTGCGCGCCCGCCCGTCCGAGCCGCCCGCCGCCGCGGCCGGGGCGCCCGACGGCGTCGACCTGCCGCGCTTCCTGGGCGCCGACCGCGACTTGCCGCCCGAGCTGCAGCTCGGCTTCGCCGAGATGGTCCACGGCTTCCAGCGCGTGGCGCGGCACGTCTATCAGACGGTGATCGGTTCCGGTCGCCCTCCCCGCTCCGGCTAGCCGTCTCCCTTCCGGCACCCCGCCGGTCGGTGCAGTTTCGCTGGATGCTCGTTTGCGCCGTGCCTGGAGCGCCGGAACTTGGGTGCGACCGCGGCCCACAGGGGGCACGCTTTCGGCACCGCGAGGCGCGACCTGGTACTCTCCACCGGGAACAAGTCGCACAAGCCTAAGTATATGATCTGCAACGACTTAGCTTGCAACTCGGAACTCGCGGCAGGTAGATTGCGCGCATGTCCGCGTTCGACGGCCTGGGCAAGGCGCTGCGCTGGCTGCGCGCCAAGCAGGACAAACGCCAGTATCAGCTCGCCGGGGAGGCGGGGATCACCAAGGCGATGCTGTCGGCCTACGAGACCGCCAAGCAGCGGCCGTCGCTCGAGACCCTGGAGAAGATCCTCGACGCCCTCGGCGCCGAGCTGGCCGACCTCCACGACGCGCTCGACATCGTCAACGAACGCTCGACGCCGCCCGCCCGGCTGCGCAGCGGCACCGGCTGGGGCTGGGCCGGCCGGCGCGCCGGTCCGTTCGGCGACCCGTTCGCCGACCCGGCCTCCGACCTCGACGTACTCGACGTCCACCGCATCCTCGGCGCCGACCGCCCGCTGCCGCCCGAGGAGGAGCGCGCCTTCCGCGAGATGCTCGCCGGCTTCCACCGCCTGATTCGTTTCCTCCACTCCCGCGCCCAGCCGGCGCCGCCGGAGGCCCCGCGCGAGCCGTAGGCGGCCGGCCCGGCCCGACAGGCCCGAGGATCCCTCCAGGCACGCGGACGCGCCGGCAGCCGGTCGAGGCCGGGACGGACGCTCGTAGATGTGGGCCCGGTGCGGCGCCGCGGACGGCTCAGTCGCCGAGCAGCGCCTCGAGGCCGCGATCGTCGCCGGCCTCCATCGCAGCCTCGGCGCGCAGGCTGACCAGGGCGCGGCCGACGGTGACCACCGCCAGCACCTTGCCGCCTTCGAGGTAGAAGGCGGCGAAGTCGCGGTCGGCGAGGCTGCCCCGGGTTTCGATACGGTCCCAGCTCGCGGCGTGGCCGACGTAGCGGTAGGTGACGCCGTAGTGCCGGCTCCAGAAGAACGGCACGTCGCGGTAGGGACCGCCGCCGAGCAGCGCCCGCGCCGCGGCCTGGCCCTGGCGCTCGGCGACCACGAAGTGCTCGATGCGCACCAGGTCCCCGGTGCGCGGATCGGGGTGGCGGGCGACGTCGCCGGCGGCGTAGACGTCGGGCGCGCTCGCGCGCAGGTGATCGTCGACCACGATGCCGCCCTCGACCTCGAGGCCGGCCGCCTCGGCGAGCGCGACCCGCGGGACGACGCCGACGCCGACGACCACCAGGTCGGCCTCGAGCCGCGTGCCGTCGTCCAGCTCGACCGCGTCCTCGGCGATCGCCTGCGCGGAGCGGCCGAGGTGGAAGCGCACCCCGTGCTCCTCGTGGAGCCGCCGCACCGCAGCGCCGATCTCGCCGCCGAAGACGCGTGCGAGCGGTACCTCCTCGGGGGCGGCGACGTCGACCTCGAGCCCGCGGTGGCGCAGCGAGGCCGCCGCTTCCAGCCCGATGAAGCTGGCGCCGATCACCACCGCCCGGCCGGCTCCGGCGGCGCGCTCGACGATCGCCCGGCTGTCGGCGAACGTGCGCAGCAGGTGGACATGGGGGCGGTCGGCGCCCGGGATCGACAGCCGCCGCGGCTCGGCGCCGGTCGCCAGCACCACCGCGCCGTAGTCGAGGCGTCGGCCGCTTTCGAGCGTCACCGTGTGCGCCGCCGGGTCGAGCGCGGCGGCCGGATCGCCGAGCAGGAAGTCGATGCGGTGGTCGGCGTAGAACTGCTCGCCGCGCAGCGGGATCCACTCCTCCTTGGCCTCGCCGGCGAGGTAGTCCTTGGACAGGTTGGGGCGATCGACCGGTCCGGGCGGCTCGTCGCCGACCAGGGTGACCGGGCCGTCGTAGCCCTCGCGCCGCAGCGCCTCGGCGCACGCCGCACCGGCCGGGCCGGCGCCGACGATCACCACCGCGCCCGGCGCCTTCGCCGGCGACCGCCGGGGCGCTCCCTCGCGCCGGCCGCGCACCGTCACCCGCCCCGCCCGCCGCTCGACCTCGTAGCAGGGGATCGGGTCGAGCGCCGGCGCGCCGACCGCCTCGCCGGTGCGCAGGTCGAAGCAGGCGTGGTGCCACGGGCAGCGCACCGTGCCGCCGACCACCAGCCCCTCGGCGAGCGGCCCGCCGTAGTGGGTGCACTTGGCGCCGGTGGCGAAGACCTCCTCGCCCCGCCGCACGAGGAGCACCGGCTGGCCGCCTTCGTGGCCGAGGAGCGGCTCGCCCTCGGTCAGCTCCTCCCACGCCACGCCCTGTTCGAGGTCCGGTCCGCTCGGGGGTTTGCTCTCGCTCGCCACGCTCCACCTCCTCCGGGACGCCCGCGGGCATCCCGCCCGGTCACGGTATCACCGCGAGCATCGCCGGACCCCCGGCCGTACGCCGGAGCGGCGCGGCCGGGGAATCGGAACGGCGTGGGCGGGCGGACGCCCGGATCGTGACGGGCTGGTGCAGGCCGAGGCTGTGCGAGGCCCGGGCGAAGTAGAGGCTGGAAGGCGGTGCGCGGGGCCGGCTCAGCCCCGCGGTCCGAAGAGCGCGGTGCCGATCCGCACGTGGGTGGCGCCCTCCTCGACCGCGACCTCGAAGTCGTCGCTCATCCCCATCGAGAGCCACCCGGCCCACCCCGCCCACTCGGGCCGCGCGGTCAGCTCGTCGCGCAGCTCGCGGAGCCTGCGGAACCAGGGGCGCATGCTCTCGGGGTCGTCGGCGGGCGGCGGGATCGCCATCAGGCCGGAGATCCCGAGGTGCTCGAGGTCGGCGAGCGGGCGGACCGCCTCGGCGATGCCTGCGGTGGGGAAGCCGTGCTTGGTCTCCTCGCCGCCGAGGTTGACCTCGACCAGGGCCGGGATGCGGCGGCCCAGCTCGGCGAGGTGGCGGTCGAGGACTCCGGCGATCTTCGGGCGGTCGATCGAGTGGACGGCGTCGAACAGCGCTGCGGCGCGGCGCGCCTTGTTCGACTGCAGCGGGCCGATCAGGTGCCATTCGACGGAGCCGGCGGCGGCGGAAGCACGGGCGGCGAGCGCGTCGCGGTGGGCCTCGGCCTCGTCGACGCGGTTTTCGCCGATCACCGCCAGGCCGGCGGCGCAGGCGGCGGCGATGCGCTCGACCGGCTGGAGCTTGGCGGCGCCGAGCAGGGTGACCTCCGCCGGATCGCGGCCGGCGCGCCCACACGCCCCGGCGATGCGGCGCCGGATCGCCTCGACCCGCTCCGCCACGCCGGCGGCGTCGGGCGCGGACGCCGGCCGCGGCGGTATCGTCTCCATGAGCTTCAGCGTACCGCAACGGACTGACGCGCGGCTTAAGGCCGCGTGTGCGGCGGCCGCAAGGCCGCCGACTCGGGGGTGGGGCCCCGCGCGATTCACTCGCGCGGGGCGGGGGGTTGGAACAACCCCCCGCAAGAACTCAGCCCGGCTCCTCCTCGACGTAGAGGATCCGCTGGCAGCTGTCGCACTGCACCAGGCTCCCGCGGTTGCGGATCTCGACCACCGCCTGCGGCCGCACCCGGTAGTGGCAGGCGGCGCAGTGCCAGACCTGAACGCCCTTGGCGGCGGTCTCGAGGCGGCGCACCGGTGCCAGGGCCGTACCCCCCATCCGCTCGAGCAGGCGCTCGAAGAGCGACAGGTACGGCCGTGGCACCTGCGCGCGCAGTTCGGCGACGCGGGTTTCGAGCGCGCCGATCTCGGACGCGACGGCGGGCTTTTCGGCCTCCCAGCGCCCTAGCTCGGTGGCGTAGCGCTCGTCCAGGTCGCGGAAGGCGTGGCGCTTCTCCTCGGCGGCGCGGCGGGCCTCGTCCTGGCGCTCGAGCGCCGCCAGCCCCTGCTCCTCGCCGGTGCGGATCTGCGCCTTGACGTGATCGATCTCCTGGAGCAGCGCCCCGTACTCGCGGGTGGTGGTGACCGCGTTGATCTGCTGCTGGTAGCGCTGGAGCTTCTCTTGGGCGTCGGCGATCGAGGCCTCGGCCTCGCGCCGCTCGTGGGCGGCCTGCTCGGCGGAGGCTTCGAGCGCCTCGATCGCCTCACGCTCGGCGGCATGCTCGGCGTGCAGCTCCTGCATCCACTCGGGGATGCCGGAGATCCGGGCGCGCGCCGCCGTCAGGCGGGTCAGAGTGTCTTGGAGCTCGACGATGGTGTCCAGGTGCCGGGTCATGGAATGCTTCGAAACCCCCTCCGCGCGCTGGCGGCACGCTCTCGCTGTGGGTCCACCTGGATTCGAACCAGGGACCTGCCGGTTATGAGCCGGACGCTCTAACCGCTGAGCTATGGACCCGTGAAAACCCCCGGCCCCGGGGGTTTTCGACTATATCAGAGGGGGGCTTTTCAAGCCCCCCTCCCCGCGCGAGTGAATCGCGCGGGTCCCCTCCCCCGAGTCGGCGGCTTGCGCCGCCGCACACGCGGCTTTCGGCCGCGCGTCGTCCTGCTGCGACCGCTTGTGCGCGCCGCCCTGCTGCCACCGTCTTCCGGCGGTGCTTCGCGTCCGGGGACTTCAGGCGCCCGCCTGTGCGACGACCGCCCCCTCGTCCTGAGGATAGAGCCTCAGATAGCTGTCCGCCAAGAGCAGGATCCTCTTGACGTAGATCCGCGACTCCGGGATGCCCAGCCCTTCGAGGAAGGAGTCGAGGTCTTCGGAGCCGCGCGCCTCCCGCCACAGCCGCTTGATCCGGTACGGGCCGCCGTTGTAGCCGGCCAGCGCCAGCTCGACGTTGCCGTCGAACATCGACAGCACCTGGCGGAAGTAGGCGGTGCCGAGCGTGACGTTGTACTCCGGCTCGGTCAGCCGCGACGACGACCACGGCATGCCGAGCCCGCGCGCCACCTCGCGGCCGGTCGCCGGCATCACCTGCATCAGGCCGCTGGCGCCGGCCCAGCTCCGCGCGCCGACGTCGAACGCACTCTCCTGGCGGATCATCCCCAGCACCAGGTGCAGCGGCAGCTCGTGGCGCTCGGCGTTGGCGCGGATCAGCTCTTCGAAGTCGACCGGGTAGTAGAGCCGCAGCGCCTCGTCCGGCACTGCCGCCTGGTGCGCGCTGCCGAGCGCCGGGAAGGCGTTGCGGATGCGCGGGATGCTGTCGCGCCGGCGGCCCTGGCGGCCGAGTGCCAGCGCTTCGAGCGCGGCGGCGGCGCGCGGGTCGACGGCGGCGCCGACCGCCGCCAGCTCGGACAGCGCCAGCCCGTCGAGGCCGAGGTCGGTGAGCAGCCGCGCGCGCGCCAGCTTCGGATCGGCCGGCCAGGGCTCGGGCGGCCGCGCCGGATCGCTCGCCGGCACGGCGCCGCCGAGCCGGGCGAGCGCGTGCCTGCGGTAGAAGTCGGTGGTGTCGGCCGCGGCGACCTCGGCGTACAGACGTTGCGCCCGCTCGCGCTCGCCGATCGCCTCGAACGCCCGCGCGGTCCAGTAGCGGCCGGCGCGGGCGTGGCGGTGCTCTGGGTAGAGGCCGGCCAGCTCCGACCAGTAGCCGATCGCGCCCGACGGGTTGAGGCGCCGGTACTCGCGCCAGCCCAGCTCCCACAGGTGCTCGGCGCCGGTATCGTCGGCGGGATCGGTGCGGCGGAGCATCGCGAGCACCGCCAGGCGGGCCTCGAACGGCTCGTCCGCGGACTCGACGAACAGCTTGTGCAGCGCCGGCGCCGCCAGCGGGCCGGCGGGGTCGGCGGCGGCGATGCGGGCGAGATGGCGGCGGGCGTCGGTGCGCATGCGGGCGCGCTCGGCGGACGGCAGGTTGGTGCGGCCGCGCACCGCTGCTGCGGCGTCGAGCGAGGCCATCGCCCGCGCCCACTCGAGCTCGGCCTCCTCGGCCGGGCTCGCCGCCTCCAGCCGGGCCAGCCGGCGCAGCGCGTCGACGCCGCGGTGGGCGGCGGTCAGGGCGCGCGCGGCGCGCAGCGTCCAGGCGCGGTCGCGGTGGGCGTCGGGGACGCGGTCGAGGGCGTCGAGCGCGCGCGCCGGGTCGGCCCCGGCGAGGAAGCTCTCGGCCCGCTCGGCCAGCTCGGCGGTGCCGAGCAGCGAGAGGAAGGGACCGCCGCCCGGAGTGGCGTCCTCGATCTCCAGCCGCCGCGCCTCGGCCGGCGCCGCCGCGAGCAACCGCCGTGCCGCCGCGACCTGGAGCCCGAAGTCGCCGAGTTCACCGCCGATCTCCCAGGCCAGCGTCTCGAGTGCGGTCGCCGCCTCGCCGGCGACGCGCTCGCGGCGCGCCTGAGCCGCCCATTCGAGCGCGCCGGCGCGGTCGCCGGCGGCGCGCGCCACCTCGGCGGCGCGCAGCAACGCGCGCGGTCGCAGCGGCGAGGACGGGTGCTCGGCGAGCAGCCGGGCCAGCGCCGCGCGGGCCACCGGCAGGTGGCCGCGGGCGGTGGCGCTGTCGGCGAGCACGAACAGCCGCCAGTCCTCGAGCGGTCCCCGGGTGCGGCCTCGAACAGCTCCTCTTCGGCGCGCTCGGGGTCGTCGCAGGCGTGGGCGTGGAGGCCCTGGAGGGTGCGTGCCAGCCCGGCCGCCGGGGCGCCGGCGGCGGCGTGGGGGTCGAGCGCCGAGCGGGCGGCGGCGCAGTCGCCCCGGCGCAGCGCCGCGGCGGCGCGGTCGAGGTCGGCGGCCGGCAGTGCGGCGAACGGATCGGCGGCCGGGGCAGCGGCCGGGGGCTCCGGGGGAAGCTGCGGGCCGGCGGGGAGCGCGGAGCGGCCGAGCACCACCGGCAGCGCCGTTGCCAGCGCCGCCACCGCCGCGGCGGGGACGATCCAAGAACGCATGACTCCCACTCCTGCTCCTGCTTCCGCGGACGCTCCCCGACGTCCGCGCCCCGCCCGCGGGCGGGGCTGTTGCAATCACCCGGTCGCTCTAGCTCTCCATCCCCAGCGCCTCGGCGTCGCCGGCGGCGAGGATGCGTACCAGCTCCTCCCGGAAGTAGTCGGCCGAACCGACCACCGCCGGATCGACCCGTTCCTCGTACATCTGCCGCGAGCGGTCGATGTCGTCGCGCAGGCGGCTGTAGATGTCGTTGTGGCGCCGCCCCTCCTCGACCTGGTCCTCGTTGTAGAGGCGGATCTCGCTGACCAGCAGCCGCGCCAGCCGGCGCGCGCCCTCGTGCGCCTGGTCGTCGCCGGTCGAGGCTGGGCCGCGCGCGAACGCCCAGCCGGGGCCGATGACGTCCTCGGGCGGCGTGACCAGGGCGCCGCCCCGCGGGCGGCCGACGGTGGTCACCTCGCCCGGCTCGTCCTCCGATTCGGCCGGCGGCGGTGGCTGCTGGGAGGGCAGGCCGAGGCGCGAGCGGTCGATGAAGACGGTCGCGCCGGGATCGATGGCGACGGTCGGCGAGGGCGCGCCGGCGGCCGGCTCGGCGGCCTCCTCCTCCTCCGGCTCGGGCTCGGGCTCGGCATAGGCCTCCTCCGGCTCGCCGGGCTCCTCGACCGTTTCGCGCCCGGTGTCGGCAGGCGGCTCGCCCCACGCTTCGGCGGGCGGCTCCTCGAAGCCGAACTCGCTGTAGGCGTCCGGCTCGCCAGCGGCGGCGGTCGTGGGCTCCCGCTCCTCCCCGGCGGCGTGCGGCTCCTCCCAGCTCTCGAACTCGCCCGGTTCCTCCTCCCCACCGGCGGCCTCCTCCCACACCGGGCCGGGCGCCGGCGGCGGCTCGACCTCGGGCAGGTAGGAGGAGACTTCCTGCGTGGCGCCGAACGCGGCGGGCGCCTCGGGCTCGTCCGGCTCGGGCTCGGCAAAGGCCTCGGGCTCGCCGGGTTCGGGCTCGGCGAAGGCCTCGGGCTCCTCCGGTTCGGGCTCGTCCGGCTCGGGCTCGGCGAAGGCCTCCGGCTCCTCGAGCGGCTCCGGCTCTCCGGCGGCGGCCAATTCCTCGTCGGCCTCCGGCTCCTCGACCGCCGGCTCGCCGGCCCCCGCGAACGCCCCGAACTCCGGCTCCGCGAAGTCGGCGGCGGCCAGTTCGGCCTCGAACGCTGCGGCGGCGTCGGCCGCCGGCTTCTCGGCCCCGGCGGCGGCCCCGTGCGGCTCGTCCTCCTCGACCGGCTCCTCAACCGGCTCCGCGGCCGCCTCCTCCGCCTCGGCCGCCTCGGCCACCTCGGCCGCCTCGGCGGCGGGCTCGAACGGCGCGTCCCACAGCGGCAGCCGGTGCTCGCCCTGATCGGCAGGCACCAGGGTCGGGGTGCCGGCGCGGCGGCGGAACGGCTGGCTCTCGATCGCCTGCCCGGTGGCCCAGGTCAAAAGCTGCAGCGCCTCGACGCCGAGCGCGCCGTCGCCCTCCAGCCGGTCGGCGTAGAGCGCCGCCGCCACCCGATCGCGTAGCACCAGCGGCACCAGCACGCCCTCGGCCGGCAGCGGGCTCTCCAGCCGGCTGCACAGGGCGCCGCAGTCGCCGCCGCTCAGGCGCACCGCGCCGCGTCCCTCGGCGAGCCGCTCCCACCCGTCGCTCTCGTCCCAGCCGACGCGGGTGCCGGCGACCTCGACCCCGTTCCAGCCGCTGGCGCCCCAGGCCTCGGCGCCCTCGGAGCGGGTGAGGAAGAGCACCGCGCGCGAGGCGTAGCGCAGGGCCTCGGCGAGCAACGCGTCGAGGGCGTCGGCCTGGCCGTCCGAGCCGTCGATCGCGGCGAGGCCTTCGAGCAGGTCGCCCCAGGCCTCGCGCCGGCCCTCGTCGCCGGCGCCCTGGGCGATCGGCTCGACGTCCTGCCGGCGCAGCAGGCCGCGCGGGATCCGCTCGGCCAGCTCGTCGAGCCGGCGCAGCGCCTCCTCCTCGCCGGCGCGCAGACGGTCGCGGACGTCGTCGCGCAGCTCGCGCAACGCCTCCTCGACGCGCGTGGTGATCTCTCCCTCGAGCTGCTCGATGCGGTCGGATAGCGGCATACCGCGCCCTCCTCGGGCCCTGGGTCCAAAGGGGCTAAGATTATTGGGCTTCGGGCGCGCGGTGTCAAGGCCGGTGGGGGACGAAAACCCTATGGCCAAAAGGGTTTAGACAGGCCGTTCGGAGACGGCTCCCGGGCCGGTGCCGCTTGTCGGTGCGGTGGCCGTGTGGTACCGTGTACAGATCCTTGGACCGACGACAGGAGGCCTGCCGATGCAGCGTTTCGTCGTGACCTGCGCCCTGCTCCTCGCCGCGACGGCCGCCGGCTGCGGGGAGGATCCCGTGGTGGCGGCGGAGAAGGCGCGCGAGGAGCAGTGGCAGCGGGTCGAGCAGACCCACCACGAGCTGACGGCCAAGCGCGAGCAGCTCGAGGCGGCGCGCCGGGCGGCCGAAGCGGCCGCTGAAGCCGCCGAAGCCGACGAAGCCGCCGAAGCCGACGGGGCCGCCGAAGGCGCCGGCGAGACGACGGAGGGCGCCGGCGCCGCGGTCGACGTCGCGGCGCTCGAGACCGAAGCCACCGGGCTGGCCGACGACTTCTACCAGCACCTCGTCGAGTTCATCAACGCCAACCCGCCGGTCGAGGGCGAGACCCCGCCGGAGCGGGTCCAGCGGGCGATCCGGATGAAGAGCGACGAGGACATCCGCATCGCCCGCGGGTGGATCGAGGAGGGCGGCGACTACCGGCGGGCGATCGACATCCTCTCCGGTGCGCTCGAGGCCGATCCAGGCTACGAGGCGTTGCAGTCCGAGCTGGCCGAGGCCGAGTCGATGCGCTTCGTCACCGAGGAGCGCTTCGCCCAGGTCGAGGACGGCATGACCCGCGACGAGGTGCGCGCGCTGCTCGGCCAGGTCAACCTGCGCAACATCCGCGACTACGCGGAGAGGAACGCGGTCGCCTGGTTCTACTCGCGCGACGAGCGCGGCTCGGCCGCCGCGGTCTGGTTCCAGGAGAACCGCCGGGGCGAGTTCGTCGTCTACGAGTCCGACTTCCACTTCAAGGACGCCGGCGAAGCGGGGGGCGAGGACGGCTAGAGGGCGGAGCGCCATCGCCGCGGGGCGAGGTGCTCCCGAGCGGCTTGACGCCGCACCCCGAATCGAAGAAACTGAGGAACCGCGCCGGGCGCGGGCGGGTTTTTCCACGCGCCCGGCCGATGGCATTTTCCGGAGGCCGCCGCGGGCCTTCCCGCCGACTTCCGGGCAGGAAAGCGAGGTGATTCGCCGATGCCGGTCGTTCAGGTGCGCGAGGATGAAAGCTTCGAGGGCGCACTGCGCCGTTTCAAGCGCAAGGTCGAGAAGTCGGGCATCCTGACCGAGCTGCGCAAGCGCCAGCACTTCGAGAAGCCTTCGGTCAAGCGCAAGCGCAAGGAGGTCCAGGCGCGCAAGAAGATTCTGCGCAAGCTCGCGGAGGAGCGGCGCCAGGGTCTGGCCTGATCGGGTCCGGGTCCGATCGGACCCGTCCCGCTGCGCACCACCGACGGGAGCCGGGGCCGGGTGCCTCGGCTCCCGTTTCACTTGGCCGGGTTCTTCTCGATCACCGTTCTCTCCGTCCCCTTCGATGCACGAGCCGCACCCCGGGGTGATCGACCCCGCCTCCGCCGCCGCGCTCGAGCTGCCGGCGCTGGCGGCGCTGATCGCCGAGCTGACCTCCACCGACCTCGGCCGCGCGCTGGCGCTGGCGCTGGCGCCGCTCGCCGACCGCGGCGAGTGGGAGGAGCGCCGACGCCGCTACGAGGAGGCTGAACGGCTCCTCGGCGGCGGGCCGCTGGTGCCGTCGTTCGGCGAGCCGGTCGGCGAGCTGGTCGAGCGCCTCGCCACCGACCGGCCGCCGCTCGGCGGGCCCGACCTGGTCGTCCTCGCCGCGGTGGTGCGCGCGGTCGCCGGGGCGGCCGAGCGGATCGCCGCCGCCGACCCGCCCTGCCCGGCGCTTGCCGAGCGCGCGGCCGGGCTCGAGGACCTCTCCGCCTTCGCCCGTGAGGTCGCCGCCCGGCTCGACCGCCGCGGCGGCGTGCGCGACGACGCCAGCCCCGAGCTGGTGCGCCTGCGCGGTCGCATCCAGGCCTCGCGCGAGCGCATCTACGGCGAGCTGGGCGGCTTCGTCGCCGAGCAGGCCGAGCACCTGACCGAGGACACCATCCCGATGCGCGGCGGCCGGCTGGTTGTGATGCTCGTCGCCGGCGCCCGCGGCCGGCTGCCCGGCCTGGTCCACGGGCGCTCGGGGAGCGGGCAGAGCTTCTACTTCGAGCCGCTGGCGGTGGTCGAGGCCAACAACGTCCTCCAGCAGGCGGTCGAGGACGAGGAGGCCGAGCGCGTGCGCATCCTCGGCGAGTTGCTGGCGGCGGCCCGGGCGTCGCGGCCGGCGCTTGAGGCCCAGGCGGCGTTCCTCGCCGAGCTGGACCTGCTCCAGGCCGCCGCCGGCTTCGCCCGGCGCACCGGGGCGCGGCCGGCCGAGGCGGCGCCGCGCGGCGAGCTGACGCTGATCGCCGCCCGCCATCCGCTCCTCGACCCCCGGCTCGCCGACCTGCGCGCCGCCGCGCTCGGCTCCTCCGGTCACCAGGACGAGGCGGTGCCGCTCGACGCCGCGCTGGCGCCGGCGCGGCGGGCGCTGGTGGTCACCGGCCCCAACGCCGGCGGCAAGACGGTGGCGCTCAAGACCATCGGCCTCCTCGCCGCGGCCCACCAGTGCGGCCTGCCGGTGCCGGCGGCGGCGGGCAGCCGGCTGCCGTTTCTCGCGGCGATCGTCGCCGCGGTCGGCGACGACCAGGACCTGCTCGCCGACCGCTCGACCTTCAGCGGCCGGCTGCTGCGCCTGGCGGCGGCGTGGCGCGCCGCCGGCCCCGACGCCCTGCTGCTGCTCGACGAGCTGGGCTCGGGCACCGATCCCGAGGAGGGGGCGGCGCTGGCGGTGGCACTGCTCGAGGGCTTGGTCGAGCGCGGCGCGCTGGCGGTGATCACCACCCACCTGGTGCGGGTCGCCTCCGCGGCGCTCGACCTCGAGGGCGCCGACTGCGCGGCGATGGCGCTCGACCCGGAGACCGGCGAGCCGACCTTCCGCCTGGTCCCCGGCCCTCCCGGCGGCAGCGAGGCGCTGGCGCTCGCCCGCCGGCTCGGCCTGCCGGCGGAGTGGCTCGACCGCGCCGAGGGCCTGCTCGGACCCGAGCACCGCGGGCTCCAGCGCCTGCTCGCCGAGGTCGAGGCGGCGCGCGACGCCCTCGCCGCCGAGCGCGAGCAGGCGGCGCGCGAGACGGAGGACGCCGGCAAGCTCCGCCGCCGCCTCGCGGCCGAGCTGGAGGAGACCGCCGCCGAGCGCAAGGGTCTGGGCAAGAAGCTCCGCGCCGAGCTGGAGGCATTCCGCCGCGAGATCCTCGAGAAGCTGCGCGCCGAGACCGAGAAGCTGCGCGCCGAGGTCGAGGCCGGTCGCCGCAAAGGCCTCGCCGCCGCGGCCGCCGAGCGGCTGTTCGAGGCGGCGCCCGAGCTGCCGGCGGAGGAGCCCGAGGAGGAGGTCGAGATCGCGGCCGGCGGACGGGTCCGCCACCGCGCGCTCGGGTGGGAAGGCGTCCTCGAGAAGCTCGACCGCGGCCGCGCCGAGGTCGCGGTAAAGGGCAAGCGGGTGCGCTGCAAGGCCGACGAGCTGGTCGGCGTGGGAGCCGGCGGCGGTGACGGCGCGGGTGTGTCGGCGGCGAAGGCGGACCGCCGCGGCGCCGCCCGCCGGATCAGCACCCCCGCCGCCGCCGACGTCCCGGTCGAGCTCCATCTGATCGGCGAGCGCGTCGAGCCCGCGCTCGAGCGGCTCGACGCCTACCTCGACCGCGCCCTCCTCACCTCCGCCGAGACCGTCCGCGTGGTCCACGGCCACGGCAGCGGCCGCCTGCGCGCCGCGGTCCGCGAGCACCTCCGCGGCCACCCGGCGGTCGCCTGCCAGCGGCCCGGCCAGGAGGACGAGGGCGGCAACGGCGCGACGGTGGTCACGCTCCGCGGATAGGCGGCGTTCGTTCGCGGCTGCTCCGCCGCGGCAGGCCATCGGTGCAGGTAAGCTGGAAGATCGGATGAGCCCCGGCAACGTCGACCTCACCCCCCAGCTCGTGCAGGCGGTGCGCGACGCCGTCGACATCGTCGACATCGCCTCCGAGCACACCCGGCTGACCCGCAAGGGAAGCCGCTGGGAGGGGCTGTGCCCGCTGCACAAGGAGAAGACGCCGTCGTTCTCCGTCGACCGCGACCGGGGGCTCTTCTACTGCTTCGGCTGCGGCGCCGGGGGCGACGCGATCAAGCTCCACATGCTGCTCGCCGGCGACGACTTCCCGGCCGCGATCGAGTCGCTGGCGCTACGCTACGGCGTCCCGACCGCCGCCCGCGGCGCCCGGCGCGCCGGCCGCCAGGGACCCGACGTCGCGGCTGCGCTGGCGGCGGCGGCGGGCTTCTTCGCCGAGCAGCTCGGCGGCCACAGCTTCCCGCGCGAGTACCTGGCGAACCGCCGCGTGCCGGCGGAGCTGATCGAGCGCTACGGTCTCGGCTACGCGCCCGACGACTGGCACGCGCTCGACCAGGCGCTCTCCGGCAAGGTGCGCCGCGAGGACCTGCTCGCCGCCGGCCTGCTCGCCCGCTCCGAGAAGACCGGCAAGCTCTACGACCGCTTTCGCCACCGGCTGATGTTCCCGATCCACAACCCCTCCGGGCGGCTGGTCGGCTTCGGCGGCCGGGCGCTCGGCGACGACCCGGCGAAGTACATCAACACCGCCGAGACCGAGCGCTTCCACAAGGGGAGCCTGCTCTACGGCCTGCACCAGGCGCGGAAAGCGATCCGCGACGCCGGCCGGGCGCTCCTGGTCGAGGGCTACTTCGACGCCATCGCCGCGGCGGCCGCCGGCGTCGAGACCGCGGTGGCGAGCATGGGCACCGCGCTGACCCCCGAGCAGGCGCGGCTGCTCGCCCGCTACGCCGAGGAGGTGGTCATCGGCTACGACGGCGACCGCGCCGGCGAGGAGGCGCACCTGCGGGCGCTGCCGCTGCTGCTCGCCCAGGGGCTGGCGGTCCACCGCGCCCGCTTCGGCGACGGCCACGACCCCGACTCGCTGCGGCTGGCCGAGGGCGAGGCGGCGCTGGCGCAGGCGGTCGAGGGAGCGCCCGACGCGGTCAGCGCCGAGATCGAGCGCCAGACCCCGTCGGCGGCACGCGGCGAGCCGCGGCAGACCGCGGAGGCGGCGCGCTCGCTCGGCGACCTGCTCGGGGCGATCCCCGACCCGGTGCTCCGCTACGCTTACGCCCGCCGCGCCGCCGAGCGGCTCGACGTGCCGGTCGAGGTGCTCAGCCGGCGGGTGCGGCAGGGCACCGGCGGCCGGCCGGCGGGCGCCGGTCGAGACGACGGCCGCGCCGCCCCGCCCCCCGCCCCCCGCCCGCCGAGCCCGGTGCGCAGTGCCGAGGAGGCCGCGCTGCGCCTGCTCCTGAGCGGCTCGGGTAGGCCTCCGCCCTCCGCCGAACTGCCCCCCGCCGAGGTCTTCCTCGACGCCGAGTGTAGGAATATTTACCGCGTTTTCGTCGATCTATATGGAGAACGCGGGGCTCCCCCCGGCGCTCGCGACGTGATCGCGGGGCTCGGGACGGAGGGCGCCGCCGTTGACCGTCTCGCCGCGCTTCTGCTAGAAGGGCCTTTTGGCCCGCAGGGGGAGGGGCTCTCCGAGGGGCTCTCCCGACTGACGCGGCGCTGGCAGAAGCAGCGGCAGCGCGAACTCTCCCGCGATATCCAGGAGGCGCAGCGAACGGGCGACAGCGGTCGCCTCGAGCGCCTCCTCGACGAGAAGACGCAACTGAGCCGGCTCCTGCACGGCGGCTGAGGAGGACACGTGGCGATCGCGACCATGGCAACGGTCGAAGACAAGTACCCCACGGTGCGCCAGCTCATCGAGCTGGGCCAGGAGAAGGGCTACCTCCTCTACGACGAGATCTACGAGATCCTGCCCGAGGAGGTGGTCAGCCTGCCCGACGAGCTGGACGAGATCTACGTCCGCTTCTCGGACCTCGGGATCGACGTCATCGACCGCCCCGAGCGCTACCAGAACCGCGAGGACCTCGAGGCGCCCCCGGGCGACTTCGAGAAGAAGGAGGAGGAGACCCCCGACTACGGCCTCGCGGCCCACGAAAAGACCAACGACCCGGTGCGCATGTACCTGCGCGAGATGGGCACCGTGCCGCTGCTCGACCGCGAGGGCGAGGTCGAGATCGCCCAGCGCATCGAGAAGGGCGAGTGGACGATCTACGAGGCGCTGTGCGAGAACACGGTGGTCCTGCGCGAGCTGCTGCGCCTCAACGAGCTGGCCCAGAAGGACAAGGGCCTCTTGCGCGAGCTGACCGACGGCGACGACACCGTCGACCCCAAGGCGGCCGACCGGATCAAGCGCAACATCGAGATCTTCGGCCGCATCGCGGTCAACGACAAGGAGATCGCCCGCCTGCGCAAGCGCCAGAAGCGGTGCAAGGCCGGCGGCGACAAGTTCCAGGAGATCGAGCGCGAGATCGACCGCGTGGTGGCGAAGATCGCCAAGGACATCCGCTCGATCGACTTCAGCCTCCAGGCGCGCAACCGGATGGTCGACTTCCTCAAGGACATCGACCGCCAGTTCGGGCGCTTCGAGCGCGACATCTCGCGCGCCCAGACCGCGCTCAAGCGCGAGGGCAACGAGGAGCTGCAGGCGCTGCACCGCCGGCGGATCGAGAAGTACCGCGGCAAGATCAAGGAGCTCGACGAGCGCTACGGCACCACCCACGCCGAGATCGCCAACACGATCAAGAAGATCCGCGAGGGCGAGGCGATCTGCGAGCGGGCCAAGGAGGAGCTGATCGTCGCCAACCTGCGGCTGGTGGTGTCGATCGCCAAGAAGTACACCAACCGCGGGCTGCAGTTCCTCGACCTGATCCAGGAGGGCAACATCGGCCTGATGAAGGCGGTCGAGAAGTTCGAGTACCGCCGCGGCTACAAGTTCTCGACCTACGCCACCTGGTGGATCCGCCAGGCGATCACCCGCGCGATCGCCGACCAGGCGCGGACTATCCGCATCCCGGTGCACATGATCGAGACGATCAACAAGCTCACTCGCACCAGCCGCTCGCTGGTCCAGGAGCTGGGCCGCGAGCCGACCGCCGAAGAGATCGGCGAGCGGATGGACCTGCCGGCGTCGAAGGTGCGCAAGATCATGAAGATCGCTCAGGAGCCGATCTCGCTCGAGACCCCGATCGGCGAGGAGGAGGACTCCCACCTCGGCGACTTCATCGAGGACAAGAGCGCGATCTCGCCGATGGACTCGGTGATCTTCGGCAACCTCAAGGAGCAGACCCGCGGCGTGCTCAAGACCCTGACCCCGCGCGAGGAGCTGGTGCTCAAGATGCGCTTCGGCGTCGGCGAAGGCTCCGAGCACACCCTCGAAGAGGTCGGCAAGAGCTTCAACGTCACCCGCGAGCGCATCCGCCAGATCGAGTCCAAGGCGCTGCGCAAGCTCCGCCACCCGAGCCGCTCGAGCAAGCTCAAGCCGTTCCTCGATCAGACCCTGTAACCGCGGGGGGATCGGGCGCGACGATGGTCTCGACGAGACGACCATGCGCCCGATCCTGCTCGACCTCCCGCTCCCCGGTGGGCTGCACTTCCCGGTCGGAGCCTACGGGACGTTCCTGGTCATCGGCATGCTCGCCGCGGCGTGGGTGTCGGGCCGGCACGGCCGGCGGCTGGGGCTGAGGCGGCTCGACGCCTTCGACCTCGGGCTGTGGCTGCTCGCCGCCGGGGTGGCCGGCGCGCACCTGCTCTACCTCGCCGCCGATCCCTGGAGCTACTTCGCCGACGGCGAGGCGGGCGGGGGCTGGGCCGCCTCGCTCGGGCGCGGCGGGATGGCCTACTACGGCGGGCTGGCGGCGGCGTTCCCGGTGCTCTGGCTGTGGGGGCGCCGGCGCCGCATCCCCTACCTCGACCTGCTCGACTTCGTCGCCCCGCTCGGCGCGCTCGGCCTCGCGGTCACCCGGGTCGGCTGCTTCTTCAACGGCTGCTGCTACGGAGAGCCGAGCGGCCTGCCGTGGGCGGTCGCTTTCCCGATCGGGAGCCAGCCGCAGCAGGCGCAGGCGGCGCTCGGTCTGATCGCGCCGGAAGCGCCCTCGCTGCCCGTCCACCCGGTCCAGCTCTACGAGACCGCGGCCGCGCTGGCGATGTTCGGGTGGTTGTGGTGGCGCTTCCCGCGTCGGCGCTCCGCCGGGGAGGCGGTGGCCGCGTTTGGTCTGCTCTACGGAGCCTGGCGGTTCGCGGCCGAATCGCTGCGCGCCGACGCCGACGGCTGGCGGCCGGGAGCGAACGCGCTGACCTTCAACCAGGGGCTGAGCCTGGTCGTGATCGCCCTCGCCGGCGCCGGCTGGTGGGCGGCCCGCCGAGCCGCGCGGCCACCGTGGAGCCACGCGGCGCCGGCAGCCGACGGGCCGCTCGAGCACGAGCCGGACCGGCCGGCGTAACGCGCTCCCGTAACACAATGTATAGTCCATCGACTATAGGCACCGACACGGCGGTCTCGAACCTCCCGTCCGAGACGACGTCCGGCGTTTCGCGTGGGTCGATATGCGTGGGATGTCGTTCGCGGCTCGGTGCGAGGCGGTCGTCGGCCCGGCGCTCCCCCTCCTCGTCGTCTTCTCCGTCGTCGGCTCGCTCGCGGCCTGCGCGCCGCGGTTGACCGTCCGCCCGCAGGTCCTCTCCGGGTCGTTCAGCGGCGCGACCGCGGACGGGGTTCCGATCGTCTTCACCTTCAGCGAGACCAGGGAGGCCTTCCGCGGCGAGGGCACGATCGACGGCCGCCCGGCGGTGGTCGCCGGCGCGGTCGGCTGGCGCGGCGTCGGCACGCTGACCCGCGCGGACGGGGCCGCCGAGCCGATCGAGCTGACGCTCGCGGCCGACGGAGAGGCGGCGCTCCTCGAGCGCCCGGACGCCGAGCCGGTGCCGCTCCAGCGCACCGCGTCGGGGCCGGCGCCGGGGCCGACGGGCCCGTTCGCCGGCCGCTACCGAGCCGTGCGCGGCCGTGCGACCCTCGCCGAGGTGACGCTGGTCCAGAGCGGCGAGCTGCTCGCCGGCGTCGGCGTGGTCGCCGGCGACCCCGCGGGCCTCGCCGGCCGCGTCACCGGCCCGAACCTCGCGACCGGGGTCGTGACGCTCCTCGACGGCAGCCAGACGCGCTTCGCGGCCGACCTCTCGGCCGACCGCCGGACGCTCGTGGTCCGCGGCTTCGGCGAGCCGCTGACCTTCACCCGCGGAGATGCGCCATGAGGACTCACCGTCGGATCCTGCTCGCCGTCGTGTTGTTCGGCACGATCGTCGCCTGGGCGCGCTGCAGCTTCAATCCGCGGCCGGCCGAGACCGACATCAACGGCCCTTTCGCGGGCTGCTTCGAAGGGGCGGTGACCGAGCCGGTGGGCGCCGGGACGGTGGTGGTCGTGCTTGAGGAGCCGGTCGCCGCCGACCAGTTCGCCCTGAGCGGCTGCCTGCGGGCGGTCATCGGGGAAAAGACCCCCTTCCTGAGCCTGGCCGGAAGCGTCCAGGACGAACGCGAACTGGCCGTGTTCGGTGCGGTGGAGGCCGGCAAGGCCGGCTTCCGGACCGTCGAGATCACCCGCCGGCCGGCCGGCTTCGGCGCCGCCGCCGAGATCGACGTGGCGATCGAGGGCGGCGATCCGTTCGCCGCGGCGATCGACCTGACCCGCTGCGCGACGCCGCCGGCCACCTGCGCCGGACTCGCCGCGGCGATCGCGCCGGCGCCGCAGCCGGCCCTGGTGCTGCCATGAAGAGACTCACGCGCATCGCGCCCGCCGCCGTCCTCGCCCTCCTGCTGATCGCGCCGCTCGGCGCCTCGGCTCAGGGCCGCGTCGACCCGCGGTTCTTCGGCATCTACTGCCAGCCGCGGCCGCAGGAGTTCTGCAAGTCGATCCCGGTCCTGCCCGATCCGTGCCGGACCGTGAGCGAAGGGCGGATCCGTCTCGAGCACGACGCCGTCCCCGCCGGCGGCGCGCTCCGCGGCGGCGGCTCGTTCCGCCTGAGCGGCGACCAGGCCTTCCTCGCGGTCGCCGGCAGCGTCATCAGTCTGGGTCGGGCGAGCTTCGCCGCCTCGGTCCCCGGGCTCGGAGATCAGACCGGCTCGGCCGCCTTGTCGTCCGACGGCCTCGAGCTGCGCGCCACCGCCCAGGGCCGCACCCTGGTTCTGCGCAAGGACGCCTGCGGCAACGAGGCGCCGGTGGTCACCCTCACGGTGCCGTTCGGGCCGACCTTCCCGTTCGGCCAGCACATCTTCTTCGACGGCCGGGTCGTCGACGAGGACACCAGCTTCCCGCCCCAGAGGCTGCTCTTGCGGTCGACTCAGGCGGCCGGCCTCTCCGCGGTCCAGATCGCCGGCGGGAAGACCCCGGGCTTCCTCGGCACGCTCCGGCCCGGCACCCACCGCGTCACCCTGACCGTCACCGACAGCGGCGGGCTGACCGGCCGGGCGAGCGTCGACGTCACGGTCGTCGACCGGCCGCCCGAGACGCCGGTGATCTTCCTGCCCGCCGAGGGCGCGACCTTCTCCGCGGGCGCGCTGGCCCTGCTCCAGGGCCACGCCCACGACCCCGACACCGGGTTCCTGCCGGACGCGTCGCTCGCCTGGTCGGCGCAGCTCGTCCCGGGAGGCCCCTTCGTGCCGCTCGGCGGCGGCCGCGAGACCACCGCCGTCTTCGCCGACCCGGCCGACCCGGTGCGCCTCCGGCTGACCGCCACCTCGACCGCCGGCGGCGGCCAGTCGCAGGCCGAGCGCACCGTGCGGGTGGCCCCCGGCGGCGGCGACGCATCGCCGGTGGTTGCGATTCGCGAGCCCGACCGGCTCACCGTCGGCGGCTCGCTGGTGCGCAGCTACGCGGTCACCGAGACGGCGCACTTCGTGGCCAGCGCGTTCGATCCCGAGGACGCGGCCGGCGACCTCCAGCTCCGCTGGCGCTTCATCGCCCTCACCGGCCTCGACGGCGTGCCCGACCCGGCGCCGCCGGTGCCCAATCCGCCGGACGTCACCGGCAGCCTGACCGCCGACGTAGATTTCCCGCCCGGCGGCACGATCTTCTACCGCGTCGTCTTCGAGGCCACCGACTCCGCCGGCCAGTCCACGACCGACAGCGTCCAGATCGTCGTCAGCTCGAACATCATCCTGTGACCCGCCGCCGGCTTGGCGCACGGTGGCCGTCGGCCGGTTGACACGGGACGCCTGAGGCCCTACGATTTTGCCCCCTTGGGCCTCGCCCCACCGAGGCCTCGTCCGTTCCTGGGTAGCTCAGTGGTAGAGCGGTCGGCTGTTAACCGATTGGTCGGGGGTTCGAATCCCTCCCCAGGAGCCACTCATCCGCGCCGTCCGGCCGCCGCCTCCTTGCTCCGTTGCGGCTGAGTCCCTGCCGACCGCGCACGCCCCTGCAGGGCGGCTAGACTCGCGCTTCCGAGGAGGGAGAGACCCATGGGTGCGATCCGCGAGTTCATGGACGCCAACTTCCGGCACTTCAACGCCCGCGAGACGGTCGCCGCGGCGCGCGCCTACGAGGCACACCTGGCGGCCGGGGGCGAGATGCTGGTGACCCTGGCCGGGGCGATGTCAACCGCGGAGCTGGGGATCTCGCTGGCGCGAATGATCCGCGAGGGCAAGGTGCACGCGATCTCGTGCACCGGCGCCAATCTCGAGGAGGACGTCTTCAACCTGGTCGCCCACGACGAGTACGAGACCCTGCCGCACTGGCGCGGGCTGTCGGCGCAGATGGAGCGGGACCTCTACGAGCGCGGCATGAACCGGGTCACCGACACCGCGATCCCCGAGGACGTGATGCGCGAGCTGGAGCACCGGATGATCGAGCGATGGTCGCGCGCCTGCGATGAGGGCGTGCGCAAGACCGAGCCCGAGTTCATGGGCGAGCTGCTGCTCTCCGGAGAGCTCGAGCACGCCTACCAGGCCGATCCCGAGGACTCGTGGCTGCTCGCCGCCGGCCGCGCCGGCATCCCGGTGTTCGCGCCCGGCTGGGAGGACTCGACGCTCGGCAACATGTTCGGCGCCGCGGTGATGCGCGGCGCCGTGCCCCACCACCAGTGCGTCAAGAGCGGCACCGAGCAGTTCCAGATGCTGATGGAGTGGTACCTCGCTCACCACGGCGGCGGCGAGCGGCCGTCGGTCGGGTTCTTCCAGATCGGCGGCGGCATCGCCGGCGACTTCGCGATCTGCACCGTGCCGGCGCTGATCCAGGACATGAAGCTCGACGACACGCCGTTCTGGGGCTACTTCTGCCAGATCTCCGACGCCCCGGCCTCCTACGGCGGCTACTCGGGCGCGGTCCCCAACGAGAAGATCACCTGGGGCAAGCTCGAAGTCGCGACGCCGAAGTTCGTCATCGAGTCCGACGCCACGATCGTCGCGCCGCTGATCTTCGCCTACGTGCTCGGCGACTAGCGGGCGGCGAGGAGACGAGACCACCGATGCTCGAGACCCTCGATCACGACGACGGCGCGATCCGCGAGCTGCGGCTCGACCGGCCGCCGGTCAACGCGCTCACCCCCGAGCTGCTCGCGGCGCTCCGCGACGCGCTCGAGGCGGCGCCGGCGGCGGGCGCCCGCGCGCTGGTGGTCTCCGGCCGGCCGGGGATGTTCTCGGCCGGGCTCGACGTGCCGTGCCTGCTCGGGCTCGACCGCGCCGGCATCGAGGGTCTGATGGCGAACCTCTTCGCAGCGCTGCGCGCGCTCGCGTTCTCGCCGGTGCCGAGCGTCGCCGCGGTCACCGGCCACAGCCCGGCCGGCGGCGCGGTGCTGGCGCTGATGTGCGACCGCCGGGTGATGGCCGCGGGCGACGCCGAGAGCCGCTTCCGGATCGGCCTCAACGAAATCGAGGTCGGGCTGCCGGTGCCGCCCGCGATCTTCGCCGCGATCGCCCGGCGCACCGGCCGGCGCGAGGCCGAGCGGCTGTGCCTCGAGGGGCTGCTCGTCGACTCCGAGGAGGCGCTCGCGCTCGGCCTGGTCGACGAGCTGGCGCCGGCCGGCGAGGTGGTCGGGCGCGCGCTCGTGTGGTGCCGCTCGCTGCTGGCCCGGCCGCCGGCGGCGCTCGCCGCCACCCGCGCGGTCGCGCGCGCCGACCTCCACGCCGCCTTCGCCGGCTTCGAGGACCAGCTCGGCGGCTTCGCCGACGCCTGGTTCGCCGGGGAGACCCAGGCCGCGATGCGCGCGCTGGTGGCGAAGCTGGCGGCGCGCTCGCGCTAGCCGGACGGGGAGGTCCGGGCTGGTAGGATTCCGCGCCGGAAGGGGAGCCGGGGATGACCGTCGAGACCCACAGACAGGCCGCGCCGGCAGGCGGCCGCCAAGAGGTGGTGCTCACCCGCGACGGGGTGCTGCGCGACTACCGGCTGTGCGTGCGCAGCCGCGAGGCGAGCCTGCTCGGGCGCAAGGAGGTGCTGACCGGCAAGGCGAAGTTCGGCATCTTCGGCGACGGCAAGGAGGTCGCCCAGGCGGCGATGGCGCGGGCGTTCAAGAAGGGCGACTGGCGCGCCGGCTACTACCGCGATCAGACCGTGATGCTGGCGCTCGGCGCCCTCACCCTCGAGGAGCTCTTCGCCCAGCTCTACGCCCACACCGACGTCGAGGCCGACCCGGCCTCGGCCGGGCGCCAGATGAACGCCCACTTCGCGAGCCGCACGCTGCTGCCCGACGGCTCGTGGCGGCGGGTGGTCGAGATGTTCAACTCCTCGGCCGACGTCTCGCCGACCGGCTCGCAGATGCCGCGGCTGGTCGGGCTCGCCTACGCCTCGCGACTGTTCCGCGAGGTCGGCGAGCTGGCCGGGCTGGCCGAGGAGCGGGGGCTCTCGCGCGGTGGCGACGAGATCGCCTTCGGCACCATCGGCAACGCCTCGTGCGCGGAGGGGATGTTCTGGGAGGCGGTCAACGCCGCCGCCGTGCTGCGCGCGCCGATGCTGCTCTCGATCTGGGACGACGGCTACGGCATCTCGGTACCCAACGAGCTGCAGGTCGCCAAGGGCGATCTGACGGCGCTGCTCTCCGGCTTCCAGCGCCAGCCGGGGAGCCACGAGGGCATCGACCTCTACACCGTCCGCGGCTGGGACTACCCGCAGCTCGTGGAGACTTATCTCGGCGCCGCCGAGATCGTCCGCCGCGACCACGTGCCGGCGGTCGTCCACGTGATCGAGATGACCCAGCCGCAGGGCCACTCGACCTCCGGCAGCCACGAGCGCTACAAGCCCGACGAGCGGCTCGAGTGGGAGCGCGAGTGGGACCCGATCCGCCGCATGCGGCTGTGGATGGAGGGGAGCGGCATCGCCGAGGCGTCCGAGCTGGACGCCTGGGAGGAAGAGGACCGCGAGGCCGCGCGCGCGGCGCAGCGGCGCGCCTGGGGCGCCTACCGCTCGGAGATCGACGCCGAGCGCCGGACGGCGCTCTTACGCATCGGCGAGATCGCCGCCGGCGCCGCCGCTGAGGTACGCGAGGAGGTCGAAGCGATCTCCCGGCGGCTGGCGCGCAAGCCGACGGTCTACCGCCGCGACGTCCACGCCGCGCTCCACGAGGCGCTGCTCGCGGCGCGCGGCGAGGAGCTGCCGGCGGTGCGCGCGCTCGCCGAGTGGCGCCGCGAGCGCGAGCAGGTCGACCGCCGCCGCTACGAATCCCACCTCTACGCCGAGGGCGACCGTTCGGCGCTCGCGGTGCCCGAGGCCGCGCCGGAGTACGCCGACGACGCTCCCGAGGTCAACGGCTTCGAGGTGGTCAACGCCTGCTTCGACGCCGCGCTCGCCCGCGAGCCGCGACTGGTCGCGTTCGGCGAGGACCTCGGCCGGCTCGGCGACGTCAACCAGGGCTTCCTCGGCCTGCAGGAGCGCTACGGCGCGCTGCGGGTGGCCGACGTCGGCATCCGCGAGTGCACGATCCTCGGCCAGGCGATCGGCATGGCGATGCGCGGGCTGCGGCCGCTGGCCGAGATCCAGTACCTCGACTACGTCCTCTACGCGCTCCAGATCATGAGCGACGACCTCGCCACCGTGCGCTGGCGCACCCGCGGCGGCCAGGAGGCGCCGGTGATCGTGCGCACGCGCGGCCATCGCCTCGAAGGCGTCTGGCACGCCGGCTCGCCGATGGGAGCGCTGCTCCACCTGCTGCGCGGGATGTGGGTGTGCGTGCCGCGCGACATGACCCGCGCCGCCGGCATGTACAACACCCTGCTCGCCGCCGCCGACCCGGCGCTGGTGGTCGAGGTGCTCAACGGCTACCGGATCAAGGAGCGGTTGCCCGTCAACGTCGGCGAGATGACCGTGCCGCTCGGGATGCCCGAGGTGCTGCGCGAAGGGAGCGACGTCACCCTCGTCACCTACGGCGCCTGCTGCCGGATCGCCGCCGACGCCGCCGAGCTGCTCGCCGGCGCCGGCATCGAGGTCGAGCTGATCGACGTCCAGACCCTGCTGCCGTTCGACCGGCCGGGCCGCATCCTCGAATCGCTGAAGAAGACCAGCCGCCTGGTCGTCCTCGACGAGGATGTCCCGGGCGGCGCCTCGGCCTTCATGCTGCAGCGGATCCTCGAGGAACAGCGCGGCTTCGTCTGGCTCGACGCGCCGCCTGTGACGGTCACCGCCCGGCCGCACCGACCCGCCTACGGCTCGGACGGCGACTACTTCTCCAAGCCCAACCGCGAGGACGTCTTCCGCGCGGTCTACGAGCTGGCACACGAGGCCGAGCCGGCGCGCTTCCCGATCTTCTGGTGACGGTCTCTTTCGGTACGGAGGGGGGAAGAATCCCTAGACCACCGGCCCTCGACGGCGCCGGATCGCGGGGAGGCGACGACTCCCCCGCGGCGCCCCCTTGCGGCGCCGAGAGGTGCGTCGGACTCCCGGACGCCGCGCCGCCGCCGGGCGCCGGCGCGGCGAAGCCCGGGTCGACGGCTACTTCTTCTTGGCGGCCGGCTTCTTGGCGGCCGGCTTCTTGGCGGCCGGCTTCTTGGCGGCTTTCTTCGGTGCTGCCTTCTTGGCCGCCGCCTTCTTCGGTGCTGCCTTCTTGGCCGCCGCCTTCTTCGGTGCTGCCTTCTTGGCCGCCGCCTTCTTCGGTGCCGCCTTCTTGGCCGCCGCCTTCTTCGGCGCTGCCCTCTTCGCCGCCCGCTTCGGAGCCTTCGATGCGGTCTTCGCCTTGGCCATTCCGGGTCTCTCCTTCGCGTTAAGGCCGCGGGTCGCGGACTGCGGACTCGCGGCCGTTGAACGGAACCCGGTCACACCTTCCCGCCGCGCCTCGATGCCGGTCCGCCGGCGGTCGGGGCCCACGCACGGGAGCTGGTGTGACCATGTCTGCGGAGAACTCTAGTACTGCTCTGAGAATTGTGCAAGAGGATCGATCAGATCGCGCCGCGGCGTCACCACTTCAGCAGCACCAGCTCGGAGCAGAAGCCCGGGCCCATCGCCATCAGCATGCCGTGACTGCCCGGCAGCGGGCGGTGCCGCTCGAGCGTCTCCTTGAGCACCAGCAACACCGAGGTCGACGACAGGTTGCCGACCTCGCGCAGGCTGCGCCAGGTCAACGCGAGCGCGTCGTCGTCGAGCCCGAGCGCCTCCTGGATCGCCTCGAGCACCTTGGGCCCGCCGGGGTGGCAGACCCACGAGGCGACGTCGCCGCGGCCGAGGCCGTGGTCGGCGAGGAAGCGGTCGACGTCGGCGGCGAGGTGCTCGCGCGCCATCTCCGGGACCTCGGCCGAGAGCACGATCTTGAAGCCCTGCTCGGAGATGTCCCAGCCCATCACCCGCTCGGTGCCGGGGTAGAAGACCGAGCGGGTGGCGACGATCTCGGGGCCGTCGCCGGGGAGACCGGCGGCGCGGCGGTCGCCGACCACCACCACCGCGGCGGCGCCGTCGCCGAACAGGCCCGAAGCGATCAGGTTGGGGATCGACAGGTCCTCGCGCTGCAGCGTCAGCGAGCACAGCTCGACCGAGAGCAGCACCGAGACCTCGTCCGGCCAGGCCTTGACGTAGTCGGCGGCGCGCGCGATGCCGGCGGCGCCGGCGACGCAGCCGAGGCCGAACACCGGCAGCCGCTTGATCCGCGGCGGCAGCCCGAGGAGGTTGACCAGGCGGGCGTCGAGCGACGGCGTGGCGAGGCCGGTCACCGACACCGCGATCAGGCTGTCGACGTCGCCGGGTCCGAGCCCGGCGAGCGCCAGCGCCTCGCGTACGGCGTCGGCGCCGACCTGCCGGGCGACCCGGATCCAGGCGTCGTTGGCCTTGCCGAAGGTGTCGAGCCCGGCGTACTCCTCGAGCGGCAGCGCCAGGTGGCGGCCGCCGACCAGAACGTTGTGGTGCAGGCGCTCGAGCCGGTCGAGGTTGTAGTGGCGCCCCGCCCACTGCGCGCGCAGGGCGGCGAGCAGGGTGTCCTGGTCGTAGTAGTGCGGCGGCAGGCCCTGGCCGACGGCGGCGATCCTCACGCGCTCCTCCCCTCGGCAGTCTATCCGCCTAGTCGAAGGCAAGGAGGTCCGTCCCGCTGGTCCCGCTGGCGCTCCTGACGGCACTACACCGCAGCTTGGCAAGGAGGTCCGTCCCGTGGGCGCTCCTCCCAGGCAGCTCTGAACTAGCGCAGCGCAAGCGGTCGCAGAGGTCGAAACCGACCCCCGCGTGCAGTGAAGAGCAGGCGCGAGCAGAGCCCCACGCGTCGAGAGAGCGAGCGCCGGTGCCTGGGAGGAGCGCCCGCGGGACGGACCGGGGCCCCCGCCACCGAGAGCGCCCACGGGACCGACCGGCCTCCCTCCACCGACTCACCGACCCATAGAGTTTCTTCTATCTGTCGGCTTGGTATAGACTCCAGGGTAAACGTGCTCGGACAAAGGCTCGGGAGGCTCAGCGGATGATCACGTCGACCCTCAACGACATGCTCAAGTCGATGGTGGAGCAGGGGGGCTCCGACCTCCATGTCACCACCAACGCGGCGCCCCAGATCCGCGTCGACGGCACCCTGCGGGCGCTCAACCACCCGCCGCTGACCCCGACCCAGACCAAGCAGCTCGCCTACTCGATCCTCACCGACAACCAGAAGCACCGGCTGGAGGAGAACCTCGAGATCGACTTCTCGTTCGGCATCAAGGGGCTCGCCCGCTTCCGCGCCAACGTCTTCCACCAGCGCGGCGCGATCGCCGCCGCCTTCCGGCAGATCCCGTACGAGATCCGCGGCTTCCGCGAGCTCGGGCTGCCGACGGTGATCGAGAAGCTGTGCGAGAAGCCGCGCGGGCTGGTGCTGGTCACCGGCCCCACCGGTTCGGGCAAGTCGACCTCGCTGGCGGCGATGCTCGACAAGGTCAACCGCGAGCGCGCCGAGCACATCGTCACCATCGAGGATCCGGTCGAGTACCTGCACAGCCACAAGAAATGCATCGTCAACCAGCGCGAGCTCAACGCCGACACCCACAGCTTCTCCAACGCGTTGCGCTCGGCGCTGCGCCAGGACCCCGACGTCGTGCTGATCGGCGAGATGCGCGACTTCGAGACCGTCGAGGCGGCGCTGCGCATCGCCGAGACCGGCCACCTGACGTTCGCCACCCTGCACACCAACTCGGCGGCGCAGACGATCAACCGGATCATCGACATCTTCCCCGGACACCAGCAGGGGCAGATCCGCGTCCAGCTCTCGTTCGTGCTCGAGGGGATCATGTGCCAGAGCCTGCTGCCGCGCGCGGGCGGCAAGGGCCGGGCGCTGGCGGTCGAGATCCTGGTCCCCAGCCCGGCGATCCGCAACTTGATCCGCGAGGACAAGGTGCACCAGATCTACGGCATGATGCAGGCTGGCCAGGCCCGCCACGGCATGCAGACGTTCAACCAGTCGCTGGCCGCGCTCTACTTCCGGCGGATGATCACGCTCCAGACCGCGATGGCGCGTTCGTCGTTCCCCGACGAGCTGCAGGAAATCATCGCCCGCGGCGCCGAGGCCCTCAACCCCTCGGTCGGCGGCCAGGGCGCCCAGGCAGAGCAACAGCAAGCGGCGAGGAGGTAGCCCGATGCCCCAGTTCGTATGGAGAGGCAGAACCCGCGCGGGAGGCGCCCAGGAGGGCGTGCTGCTGGCGGACACCCGCGACGCCGCGGTGGCGACGCTGCGGCGACAGGCGATCACGGTCACCAACATCCGCCAGAAGGGGCGCGAGATCCGCTTGCTGCCACGCCTGCCGCAGCGGGTCAGCGCCAAGCGGCTGGCGATCTTCACCCGCCAGTTCTCGGTCATGCTCGACGCCGGTTTGCCGCTGGTGCAGTGCCTGGAGATCCTCGCCGAGCAGGAGGACAGCAAGACCTTCTCGTCGATCATCGACAGGGTGCGCAACGACGTCGAGTCCGGCGCCTCGCTGGCCGAGGCGATGCGCAAGCATCCCAAGGCGTTCGACGAGCTGTTCTGCTCGATGATCGCCGCCGGTGAGGCGGGCGGTATCCTCGACATCATCCTGCAGCGGCTGGCGTCCTACATCGAGAAGATCGTCCGGCTCAAGAGCCAGATCCGCTCGGCGCTGATCTACCCGGCGGTCGTCATCAGCGTCGCGGTCCTGGTGGTGTGGGTGATCCTGCGCTACGTCATCCCCACCTTCGAGCAGCTCTTCGCCGGCGTCGGCGGCGAGATGCCGTGGATCACCCGCATGGTAGTCGGCGCCAGCAATTTCGCCGGCAACTACTCGCTGGTCATCATCATCCTGCTCATCCTCGCCGGCGTGGCGATCAACCGCTATCACAGGACCTACCGCGGCCGGCGGGTGATCGACGGGCTGATGCTCAAGATGCCGGTGGTCGGCATCCTCCTGCGCAAGGTGGCGGTGGCGCGGTTCTGCCAGACGCTGTCGACGCTGACCTCCTCCGGCGTGCCGATCCTCGACGGCCTCGAGATCACCGCCCGCACCGCGGGCAACGCGGTCGTCGAGGACGCGATCATGGCGGTGCGCAAGAGCGTCGAGGAGGGCAAGTCCATTTCGGAGCCGCTCGCCGAGACCAAGGTCTTTCCGCCGATGGTGGTGCAGATGATCCACGTCGGCGAGCAGACCGGTGCGCTCGACCAGATGCTGGCCAAGATCGCGCAGTTCTACGAGGAGGAGGTCGACACCGCGGTCGCCGGCCTAACCAAGTTGATCGAGCCGCTGCTGATCGTCTTCCTCGGGGTGGTGATCGGCATCATCGTCACCGCGATGTACCTGCCGCTCTACTCGTTCCTGACCCAGATCGGGTAGCCGGTCTTCCGGGGGGCGGACGCAGGTCGCGTCCGCCCCCCGCGCTCGGGACGGTCACACATGTCACCCCTGGCCCGCCAGCTCCGCTGGCTGATCGGCATCCGCCTGCTGGTGATCACCAGCATCGTGGTGCCCTACGGCCTGGCGCAGCTCGTCACCCCGCCGCCCGCGGTCGAGCCGGCGGTGCCGGTGACCGTGGATGGCCGCGAGGCGGC
>Ga0256864_1000078_pt1 | contig 41058 bp, 50 predicted proteins | sample RVTome_11_FD_187336 | JGI IMG/M metagenome (GOLD analysis project Ga0256864, IMG submission 187336) | Soil microbial communities from uranium-contaminated site in the Upper Colorado River Basin, Wyoming, United States - RVT147D111 HiSeq ... | reverse complement strand
GGGATCTCATGGCGGTGCACCGCGCACTCCGTATCGGGGGACCGGACAGGAGGGAGATTGACAAGCGACCGCGCGGGCGACCGCTCGGGCGACCGAGAAAAGACTTCCCTGGCGGCGGGCCCACCGGCAGCAAACGAGTATGAATCGAGGTGATTACGAAGGCGGCTACCGGCGCGGGTATCTTGAGGGGGTGCGCGCTGCGGCGCTCCACGGCCCGAAAGTGGTTGGTGGCGACAGGCTCTGGAGGCTCATGCAGACACCTGAGCATCTGATGCGGATGGCGGAGTGGGCGCTCTCCTCGATTCGTGGCGAGTGGCGCGGACTCGACGCGTTCATCGTCTGCGGTGGCCCGAGCCTCGTGGGTTTCGACTGGGGGCGGCTCGAGGACCAGAAGACGATCGCGGTGAATCGCGTGCCACTGAAGGTGAAGAGCCCCTTCGTTCCGGACTTCCTGCTCGTCAACGACCTGCACCTCTGGGCGAAGTATGAGGAACAGTCGTCAACATTGAACTGGCTCATCGAGAGTGGCACCCGCCTCGTGTCCCAGCCGTCGGCGTTCTTCGAGTACGAGATCCCCCGGGGCTTCTGGTACGAGCCGGTGCCCGATATCGACCGGCTTATCAAGGAGGTGAACGGGCTCTTCATGCATGCCACCGTGGCGGCTGCGGCGATCCACCTGGCGCAGATCCTCGGCGCGAAGCGCGTCTTTCTCCTCGGGCTCGACGGCTACACGACGAAGGAGCGCACCTATTTCTGGGGAGAAGAGCACCGCCAGGCGGAAGAGTTTGTCCACGAGCGCGCCGGGGTCTTCATCGAAGACCGGATGGCGGCCTGGTCGAAGGACATGGTGTCGCTCAAGACCTACTTCGAGCGGCACCACTACATGACGAACGCTGTCTTCAATCTCAACCCGCGTAGCCAGGTCGAAGGCTGGCCGCGCATTGACCCGAAGGAGGTATTCGGTGACGCACACGCAGATGCTCGAGAACCTGTCGCATTACCGGCCGGACGAGGAAGGGACGAAGCGCACAGAGGAGCTGAGGTCGGTGGCGAAGAGCTTCGCTCAGGCGATCCAGCGGTACAGCCCGGAGGGGAGGGCGAAGTCGCTCGCTCAGACGAAGCTCGAGGAGTCGTTGATGTGGGCGATCAAGGCGGTGGTGGTGCCGGGGGCGTGAGTGGATGAGCGCATCGGGTTCCTCATCAAGTGCCTCGCGCTCATCGTCTATCGGCACGGCGGCGAGCTGGTGATCGAGAACCAGAGTGATCTCAACGGTGAGTTCTTCGATCTGTCGTTCGATCTCGACGAGAAGCATGACCGGGCGACCCTGCGGCTGAAGCCGAGGCCGAATGAGGCGGGCGTCGACTGGAAGAACTGGGAGGAGCTGATGTGAGCGAGCCGAAGCGGGTGAGATCCTGGCTCTGGAAACCAGTCGGCGACCTGCCGTCCTTCACCACCGGCTACGACGAGCGCTATGTGGAGGCGCTCCTGCGCGGGCTTACGCGGAACCTATCACCCCCCTGGCGGCTCGAGCTCTGGGTCGACGACTACTGGGAGGAGAAGCTCTGCCCCGACTCGTTCCTCTCCCTGATCCCGTTCTCCGGGCAGGACGCCGGCGGTTGGACGCGGATGCTCGAAATTTTCTCCTATCCGCCGGATCCCGGTGAGCGGATCCTGGCACTTGGTCTCGACTCGCTCATCACCGGCAACTGCGACTGGCTCTTTGAGTGGAAGGAGGCGCCCTGCGGCTTCATCCGCGACCCGCTGAACCCCGGAACAATCTCCAACTCGGTCATGACGTTCGACCTCCAGGGAGCGGCTGATCTCTGGAGCCGCTACGTCGAGATCAGGAGGGGAAGTGCCCGTAGACGCGATCGCCGTCAGGCGGGATTCCCGGACGATCTGCGGATCTTCGGCTGCCCGAGCGAGATGATGCTGATGCGGCGCTACTGGGAAGAGCGCCCGACGCCATTGCTCGAGGATGAGCCGCGGAAGCTGCTGAGTTACAAGTGCCACACGCGTGGCGGCATCCCGCCGGCGGGGTTCGATCCATCGATCGTCTATTTCCACGGAAGCCCGAAGCCTCACGAACTGCCGCGCGAGCACCCGCTCTGGCCGCTCTTCAATCTCCCCGTGACGGAGACTCCGTCATGAAGCGCGGGCCAGGGGTCCGGAAGGGACAGAGACTTGGACCCATGAAAGATGTGGTGGAAGTCCTGGTCTATGCCAGGAACATCTTCCAGCCGCACCGCGTCAAACTGGCGTGTGGGCACGAGACGAGCGTCTGGAGCACAGTACGAGCCCACTGCAAGAAATGCCGCCAGGGGAGTGATCGGTGACGCCGCCGCAGCCCTACAAAGATCCCTCCCGCTGGCGGCGTCGCAAAATCCGCGGGGCCGACCGCAAGGCCGGACGGGTGAAGGTGCGGTGTACGGCCTGCAAGCTCGAGGCGTGGATACCACCGCGGATCCTCAACAGCCGTTTCCTCCCGAAGTGCCTTGCCTGCGGCTGGGCTATCGAACTGGCGGGCGACCTTGGGGAGTGAGGCTCAGTCCCCGCACTGGAGCCGCACGCTCACCGTCGAGCTGGTGCCGCTGCCGTTCGTGGTGATCTGGAGCTTCAGCCGCGCGATGAAGAGCATTCGGTGCTTGTTGAGGTTCCCCGACTTCGTCCCGTCGGTGCCGCCGCCAGAGGAGAATAGCGACCCGGTATCGATCGTCGCGCCCCAGAGAAGGATCTCCTTCTGGCCGTCCGTCGTCGCGTCCATGAGCGTGATGAGGTCTTCGGTGTCGAGCGGCGTCGGGCTTGCAGGGTTCGCGAGTACGTCCTTGGCGGCGAACTCCTCGAGCGTAAGCTTGAAAGCGCCGGCGGCCATGGTGTCGGCGGCGACCGGGCCGATGAAGAGCTTGTAGTTGAAGAAGTTACGCAGGTCGAGGAAGGGGCTCGTCGCGACCACCCCGACATTCTGGTCGAGGTTGACGTCCTCCATGTTGAGCTCGGCCGGGGAAAGATCCCAGTGCCTGGCGGAATTCGAGAGCAGGATCGGGGCGATAGTAGCGAACTCAACCATGGCGGTCTCTCCCTTCATTGTAGAAGTAGTTGTGCGCGGCGGACTCATCGTCACCAGCAGAGTCCGGAGTAGAGCTGACGAACGAGGAGAATGCGGGCGGCGTGCCACCACCAAAAAGATAGTCGAGCTCCTCGGTGTTTGGCACCCGATCCCATCCGCCGATCTCGTCGACGTCGCCAAGACCGACGATGTGACTGGAGACGCGCATCGAGGTGATCCCGAGCGGCGCTGTCGCCGCGAAGATCGGACCGGTGAACGCCGCGGTCACGAAAGCGCCACGATCGACCGAGATTTTGATAAGCGCTGCCACCGGGTCGAAGACGCACACGACGTGCTGCCAGGTGTCGACGACTGGCGCCGAGCCCCAGGAGACCCGCACGACGTTCGCCGCGACGCCATCGGCGCTCACCTCGAACGTATTCCGGTCGTTGGAATTGCGCATGTAGCCGAGCCATGAAGCTTGAACGTTCGGCGACGTGGTATTGAAATGGCTGATTGCCGGGTGATTGGTCGTGAGGGTGCCCGCCGGGATGAACGTCCAATAGCTGAGGGTGAACGCGCCCGGGACGCGAAAGAGGTCGTTGTGCGCTGCCTCAAGAAAGTTCGACGTGTTCCCGGTGCCACCGACGCCCAGCGTGCGCGCACCGGTCACCGACCCGACACTGCCGGTCACTGGCACATCAAGCCCGTTGGGTCCAGAGTCGAATCGCGTGCCGCCGATCTCGTCGCAGTCGTAATAGAGCTTCAAGGCATCGAGAAGGAACACACCCATTGTTGGCTACAGCCTCTCCCTGCCGCGCAGCCGGTTCATCAGCTCGAACACTTCCCTCGTCTCGGGATCCTGCTTCCCCTTCTCCGTCATGAAGGGGATCTTCAGACGGCCGCTCAGCCCCTGGAGGCCGAGCTCGTCCGCCCGCCGGCTGAGCACCCGGCGGGCGCGGTTCACTGCTTCCCTGGCGGTGTCGACGTCGGCGAAGCCGATTCCGGCGAAAGTCCGCAGCAGTTCCGGGCTGAGCATTCGCCGCCTCTCGGTGGGCGAAGGATCCACCGTCTCCATGATGGCGTCCGCCAGGCGGGAGAGTGTCTGCGTCGCGCGGCTCGTCGGCAGGTTCCGCGCCGCGAACCGGAGCGCCGGCGAGCGCCGGAATTGTTTGACTCCAGGCTTTCTTGTCGGCACCTCTTCGCCGATCATGGCTCCGATCCCCTCGAGCCCGGGGACCTGCGAGACCGCCCCGCCGACCATGGCGCCAAAACGCGAACCGCGCTGGAGCTCCTCGATGTCGCGTTCGAGGAAGAACTCCTGCCCAGCGATGAGCTCCATGAGCGCCCGGAGCGGCGGGACGAAGTCGCTCGTGACCTCGCGCAGGAATTCTGTCGTGCCGCCGATGAAGCCAGGCTCGCTGGCGGTCCCGAAAGGCCCACCGAAAGCCTCGAGCACGTCGAAGGTCTCGAAGGGCGAGCCGAATCGTGTGGTGAACTTCTGCTCGCCGGTCTCCGGGTCGATCCGGCCGGGGACGCCGGCCGACTCGCGCACGAACTCGGGGATGCCGGCCGGCCGTTCGACGCCCGGCTGTGTGGTGATCCGGCCGAGCACGCTGAAACGTGCCGGATGCTCAAAGAGCTGTCCCAGCATGAGCGGTAGGGCGTAGCGCTGCCAGCGCCAGAAGAAGTAGACCCGGTTGGCGAGGCCGCGCTCGATCGGGCTCAGCGCCTCACGCCCGTAGTTGAAGTGATACTTGTTGACTGCGCCGAGCGCCTCGATGTCGGTCGCCCCCTGGGCCTTCTTCCCGTAGTAATGGGCTACCCGGGAGAAGTTTTCGATCCAGGTGCCGAGCTTCCCCATGGAACGAGTCCACCAGAGGAGAGGTGCGGCGATCGTCCGCTTCCCTGCTGGCGGCGCGGTCACCCAGCGCTGGAGCTGCTGCATGTAGCTGTCGCCGAAAACCCCGGTCCCCTTCGCTTCTTCGATGCCCTGCTTCGTCCAGCCAACATTCGATACCCCAAGACGCTCAAGGCGCAGCATCTCCTCGCTCCCTTGCCCGCCGATCATGGTGCGAAGAGACTGCATGTAGTATCGCGGGTTTCGCACTCCATCCATAGCACTCAGTGTGATGTCCGATCCGAGGTTCCTCACGTGAAACCCGGGGAACGGGATCGTCGCACCGAGACGGTACATGCTGTTGATCGGATCCCAGACGCGCTCGAGGAAGTCCCGCCAGGCACCCTGCGTGGTGTTCGCGAGCGTGCCGAGTACGTCCTTCACGTCCTTGACGATCTCGAGCGGCACCGTCGTCCCGATGTCGATACCGGCCTCGGTTAGCGCATTTTCGATCTCTCCAACGTTGTTCTTCGACCAGCGGGCGCCCCCGTAGGACTTGAGGCTGACGTCGGCGAAGAAGTTGGCGATCGGCACGTCGCCGGCGCGGCCCGCCATGCCACCGAAGTTGCGAACCAGAGAGGTGACGAGATTCGCCTGAAGGACGCTCATGCTGCGGTCCCTGACCGCGATCTCCACAGTGCGGGCCGGATTGAGGTCGAACCAGTCCTGCCCCTCGAACTGGGGGAACTTCTGGCGGAAGAACTCGTTGGCGTCCGTCGTCAGCTTCTCGCGCAGGTAGTCCTTGCGGCGGACCTGCGAGCCCTCGTAGATGCGCGCCCGATCGTTCATGAAGCGGCGGAAGGGCTCCGAGAGGCGCTTCTGCCGGAGCATCTCGCGGGCGAACGGCGTCAGGATGCGCTCGGCGTAGTCCTCGATCAGCGCGTCGTTGCGCGCTCCGGTGGCGATCTGCGACGAGGTGATACCATCGACGATCGTGTTGAGGTCTCGGCCGAAGAGGATCTCCTCGGTGTTCGCCCTTGTGGGAACTCCCTCGCGCGCATTCCGGACGTCAACATTGAACTCCCGTCGGACCTCGTCGGCGATGTCGTCGGCGCTACCGCCCGCGGCTACGACCCGCTTCGCCACCAGCTCATCGGCGTGCCGGCCGATCTCCGTGCCGATCACCTCGGCTGTCTTCTTCGTGCCGGCTCCGAGGAAGCGGAAGATCGAGCGCGTCTGGACCGGAATGCCACGCCCGACACGCCGGCGGATCCCGCGGCCGAGCGCCCCGAGACCGCGCTCCACGGGGTTGAGTGCGAGCTCCTCGAGCCGCTGCGGCAGCACCGGAAGACGGCCCCGGGCTCGCGTGAAGGGAAGGCCAACTGTCAGCAGCTCCCGGCCCTGACCGGGGCGCCGGGCCGGAAGTGCCCGCCTTCCCGCCAGGCGCTGAAGCTGCGGGCGCCCACCGCGGAAGAGCTCTGCCGGGCGGAGCCGTTCAGGGAGCTCCTCGAGAAGCTCACGCGCGCGACTCCGCTGTTGGCGGATCATGCTGGAGATTTCAGGCCGGACATCCGAGAGCAGGCCGCCACGGCGGAAGATTTCCTCGCTGGCGGGAGCGCGGCGCGCGCCTACCACCCGGGCAACGTCCGGCGGCGCAGTTGTCAGGCCGGGACCGCCAGGCGGGAGTGCCCGCGTCGTCCTGGTGCGGGGGAGCAGCCGGCGGGAGAGCTGGGAGAGGTCCCGGGCTCCCTGGACTGCCTTGGTCGCCTCGCTCACCGCCTTGGCACCCTTGCCGAGCTGGCCGATTCCCGCCAGGAGGGTGGTTGGGTCGGTGAGGATGTCGGTCCCGAGAACGCCGAGTCCAGCCCCGAGGCGGTTGAGCCCGCCGGCGCTGAAGGGATCCGTGATGTCGAACTCAGCCTCGGGCTCGATCCCGAGCGCATCGAGGAGCTCGCGCGCCGTGACCCGCTCGCCGAGGCCGCCACTCTCAGTGAGCAAGCTTTTGATGGCACCACGGGCGTAGTCGCCGGGAATCGCCAGGGCGCTGCCGATGCTCGCCAGGATCCCCGGCCCCTCCTCACGCGCCGTACGCTCAATGACAGAGCGGGGGAGCTGGGCGCGGCCCCCTCGCGGCTGGGCGCCGAGGCGCCGGAACGCCCGCTCAAACGGATCGCGGTCGCGGAACGGGTCGCGGGCTTGTTGGCGCAGTCCTCCCAGAAGGAGTCTTTCAGGCATCAGCGGAGCCGCTCACGGAGGTAGTCGCCGGGAATCGCCAACCGCCGCATGAGCTCATCTCTGAGGCGACGGCCGGCGGTGCGCTGGGCAGGCGGCTCGATCTGCATGCCTGGCATGTCGAGCAGGTCAGGCAGGGCCGGGAGCTCCGCACGGCGCTGCCGCTCGCGTTCTGCCAGGACCTGCGAGGGCGGTCCCTGCATGAGAGTCGACGGCGAGAACCGCGCCTCGCGCAGCGGCCCGATGGTCGAGACCGGACCACGGGGCTGCGGGATCTCCTCGACGGGCGGAGGAATCGATGGTTCGAGAGTCTCCTCTGTCGGCCCCTTGAGGATGCGCATTGCCTCCTCGATGTACAGCCCGGCCGATTGCGGGTCGTCCCTGATTGCATCGAGCAGGTTGAGCGCAGCTCGGCTGCGGGCGCGCTCCGGGGTTAACTCGGGAATGAAATCTCGCTCTTCAGCGAGCTGCTCGCCGCGGAGCTGCGACTCGAGCTCGATCTCCCGGCGCCTGGAATCAGCGAGAGTCTCCGCCGTTGTCCGTCCGCCTACCCGGTCAAGCTCCGCCTGCTCAGCGAGGAACTCGCGCTGCAGCGCCGCCTGCTCAGCGCGCTGGTCGCGCTCGAGGAAGTCGCCGGCGGCCCCGAGCCCCAGGCGCGTCAGGTCAAGACCGGTGCCAGCCGCCAGGCCGAATCCCTGCTGGTCGAGCTGGCGCTCGCGAAGGCGCTGCTCATCCTCGAGGGAACCACGCCTGAGTAGTAGTTCCGCAATCCTGCTCTGTCCGCCAACTCCCGGGAGAGCCATCACACACCTCCGAGTAGACCACCACCGACACCGCCGATAAGACTCGAGAGGAGACCGACCACCGCCTGGCGTTTAGCGTCCTGCTCGGCGAGCCGCATCCGCTCCTCCTCGAGGTTGATGTTCAAGAGTGCTCCACCCACGCCTTGAGCCGGCATGCCGGGCAGAGCCCCGGAGCCCCGGCCGGCAGCGCCGCCGCCCCCGATCGAGCTCGGCGGCACCGGAATGGCCCCGACTCCACCCAGACGATGGCGCTCGGGCTCTGGCGGGGGCGTTCCACCACTACCGCCGAGCTCCGCCAGGACTTCTTCGGGAGTCTGTCCGCCCAGGTGGCCGAAGGGGGGCACGACGGACGTCCCCCCGAGACCACCCGGTGGCTCCCATGGAAGGACCATGCGGCCGGGCTGCGGCGCCGGCCCGGGGAAGGATAGCGGCGGATTGGCGGACGGCCCAGGCGCCTGGTAACCCCGCATCGGATCGAAGGGCGGGAAACCATTGGGTGGCTGCGCCTGAAACCCCCCACCCTGCATGGCCTGCGCGCTGGGCGGCCCGGGGATCTGAGAGCTGCCGAGGTGGAACGCCTGGAGCTCTTGCTCGCTCATCGGAGCACGGCCGAACTGCTCGAAGAACCGCCCGATCAGCGGGTCATCCAGGGGCGGAAGAGTGGAAAAGCCGAATGGGACGGTCATGAAGGGTTACCCCAGAACCTTTGAAATCTCGGTCAACGCTCCGCCGCCACCGATCGTTCTCTTCGGTCCGACTGCCGCCAGGCCGGAGATGTCGAACTCGCCGCGATCCGCGGTCAGCAACTCGGTGAGCGCGTTCGTCAGGGCGATCCGGCGCAGCTCCTCCTCACTGGAGATGCCGCTCAGTCGGTCGACTGCCGCCGCCTCGTTGGCGTCCTGCTGGAGCGCGTTGTCGATCGCCAGACGCTGCAGCTCGGCCGAAATCTGTCGCGCCCCGCCCTGCTCGAGCTGTGCCTGCTGGAAGCTCGAGGCGGAGCCGCCGAGGCCCTGCTGCGCCATGGACTGCTCGAACTGCCGCATGGCGTCCTCGAGCCCGATCGCACCCCTCTGGCGGATCTCCGACTGCTGGATCGAGAGGTCTTCGGGCGAGATCGGCTCGGGGTTCATCAGCCGATGCACCGCCATTTCCCGGGCGAACATCGACTCGGGGCTCGCACCGATCGCGCCGCGCTGCTCGCCGACGAGGTCGAGCGATCTCTGCCGGTCCTGTTCGGCCTGCAGCCGGTTCTGGAAGTTGAGCGCGAGCTCGATCGCGGGCAGGTAGGTACGGGAGAATTTCCCCCCTGGCGGGAGAATGAAGCTGAATGGGCCGAGGGCCTGCCGGATCCGGCCCAGACGATCGGTCTCCTGCGAGAACTCCGGCGTCTGGGCGAAGTCGAGCGAGCCCGGGACCTGGCCGACGCCGCCGAACTGCGCGCCGAACTGCGGGTTGGGCTGAAAGGTCGGCACCCCGGTTGCTCCACCTCCAAGACCGGTGGGCATGGGAGTCGGGGTGCCGCCAGGTGGTGTTGTCTGCGCCCCCGCCACCGTCGGGGCGCCGGTGAACGCGGTCGGCTGGGCCGAGCCGATCGCCGCGGTCAGCGGCTGCTGTGGCTGGGCCGGGGCCTTGGCTGCTGGGGCTGCCATCGCTTCCTTCCTTTCAGGTCCAGGAGACCGCTCCGGACTCGGTGATCATCGGACCCGACGACGCGTAGAAGAATAGCGTCGAGGCTCCGGTCACCTCGACGTCCACTATAACTCGCCCCGCGGTAGTTGTCCCGAGGAGAAGGCAGAGCTCGGGCGTCCCGGCGATCGCCCCGAGATCCGCCAGGAGGGTGCCTGTAGCCACCGCCAGGGAGGTGAAGTTGGTGGTCGGCGGCGCCGCATTCTTATTGCTGCTCGTACTCCCCCAGAATACCACCACGCTCGAGACTGCGGAGAGCCCCGGCTTCACCGTGTTTACCTGCAGGTCGATCGCCCGGACGTCCCCCACCTGTGCGCCGATCGTCCAGTCGCCATCGTCGTGGATACGGCTGGCAGTCGTCTGGTCGAGGGTGTTGCCGGTGACGATCGCGTCCTGGAGCCGGTTCGAGAGGATCGAGGCGAGCTTGATCGCGCGCCCGTCGATCGTCTGCGGCGGGATCGATTGTCCGATCTCCCGGCCCATGACCTCGGCAAGGGACCGGGTGTCGATCTGCCCGCGGCCGAGAATCCCGTTCTGGACGAAGTCGTAGAGCCGCGACAGCTCCTGATCGAGCAGCGGGTCGCTATGGTGGAAGAGCTTTCCGAGGCGCTCGCTCACTTTACCTCCTGGCGGCGCCTGACTGGATCTCGTAGCGCCATTTCACCACCTCGATCGGGCCATGAAGCTGCGCGCTCATGCGGGTACGGAGCTGCGCTGCGCGGCGCTGGAGACGGGCCGACCACATCTCGTCGTCGAGAGAATGCGGCTTTCCGGCGGTCTCGAAGACGTCGGTGCCGTCGCGCGACACTTCGACCTGCATCTCGCCCGCGATCTCCTGGCGGACAGTGTCGATCGTCATGAGGTCCCAGCGCTTCATGAGGTGCGGGGCACGCGCGTCCTGCTTGCCGCTTTCCCACCGCCAGGGAATGGGGTCTCCGTTGAAGTCGTCCCCTCCCTCGTAGGTGGAGACACGCCCATCGTTGAACCCGAGCTTGATCTCCCTGAGCTCGGTACCCGAGTTGGTGATGAGCCCGGCCGATTCGAGCCCGGTGATCTCCCACGGCACCCAGGAGGGCTGATCGACGACCGCGGAGTTGCGGTAGAAGTGGACGAGGATCTTGTCGTTCACGTCCGACCCCGGACCGGAGTAGATCCACCACACCGCCGAATTCTTCCAGTCGTGGACCGCTATCATGCTGTAGTCGCGCAGGAAGTTCCGCTCGAGGAGGGCCGGCTTCACCGGGCGCGAAACCTCGACTGTGCGCGCCAGGTCGTAGGTGTAGAAGCCATTCTCCGAGAGGAAGAAGATCACGTTGTCGACCGGCTGGATGGAGAACGGCGCCAGACAGCCGCGATCGGCAATGGCCTTCCGCTTGAAGAGTGTCGCGGCCGTGTTGCCGCTGAAGATCCAGATCGAGCGGCGGGTGAACACGATAAGTTGCCCCTGGAAGGAGATGAGCCCTGTGACCACATCGTCGACAACCTCGAACTGGCCGAGCACGGTCTTGTTGACGGGCGTGAAGTAGATCGCGGTCGGCTCAGCATCGACCCCGGAGACGAAGATCGTGCCGGCGTTGTAGGCGATGAAGCGGGCGTGCGGGAACTCGGCGTCGAAGGTGAGGGGCGCGATCGAGACCAGTGAGACATTGTTATCCGGGACGCGATCGGTGTACGTCGTCGTCGATGACGGCACCTCATCGATCAGTCGCCAGTCGCTCTCGAAGTTCGAGAACTTGCGGCGATAGATCCGGTAGGTGCCAACGCGCGTGTCGCTCGTGGTGTCGAAGTTCGTCAGCTCGACCCACTGGTTCGCCGGCGAGACCGTGGTCGTCTTCTCGAGGCCCGCCAACGTGTCAGCCTCATTCGTCGATGGAGAAGACGGGGACTCCTGCCCCCACGTGGAGGAATAGAAGGTGTACTTGTAGTCGTACTCCCCATTCAGCTTGCCCGATCCTTCAGCTCCGCTCGCGGCAAGATCAGGCGCGAAGTCCGGCCGGTCGATGAGCCAGTCGAACAGATCCGTGCCGTCGGTGACCTTCGGCACCCCGCCGTGGACCAGGTAGACCCGGTCGCCCAGCGTGAGGTACTGAGCGAGGTTCCCCGCGCTGAGGATGGCGCCGCCGATCGCCGCGAAGACGCCATCGTCTATCCGGTAGAGCTGGTTGCCAGCCTTCGCGAGCTGTACGTAGGTCCCGTCAATCCGTCGGAAGTCATGGAAGCTCTCGATCGGGGCGAGGTTCGGGGCAATGCTGCCCGAGTCGTAGCCGCGCGTCGATCCGAGGGTGTCTCCGTCCAGGTTGACGTTGAGCGCATCTCTCGCTTCCTTCGGCGAGAGCTCGCGCGATTCCCGGCGCAGGTCGACTCCAACGAATGGTCCTTCGACAGAGATCGGCAGGTCGACGGGCATGGCTACTCCTCGTAGTGGACGCTCCGGGACTCCTGGCGGTTCCGCTGGCTGGTGGTGGTGAGCAGGTCAGCCATGCCGTCCGCAAGCTCGGGCGCCAGGCCGAAAGTCTTCCCCTCGATGCCGCTGATAGCGATCTGCGCCGCCTTGAGCGCAATCGTGTCGTGGTGGTCTCGCGGGATCTCGAGCAGTTCGTCATCGTCGTCCGTGAGATTCTGCGGAACATAGGAGTACCAGAGACGAAGCTCGTGGTCCGCGGTGGGGCGCACAACGCCGAACTGCTTTCCTTTGATGAAGCAGAGAGGCGAGCGGATGTCGTTCAGGTGGTGCGGCGGCCACTGCGGCCGGGAATTTCGCCGGTTGAAGTCGATCCACTCGCACTCAACCGGCTCCTCCGTTCCATTGATGAGCTCGAGCAGAACGACACGCTTGAAGTCGGCGGGGAGGTCGAACACCTGGTCGATCGAGTTCGCGTTGACGACGTTGAAGAGGGCGCAACGAACGAAGTACTTCTGGTCAGCGGCGGCATCGACCTTCCGGCAGATGATCCGTATGGCGGTATTCAGGAAGCGTACCGCCTGAGCCTCCTCGAACTGGTCCTGCTTGGGGTCATCGACGTAATCGAAGAATGCGAGCTTCAGCTCTGAGAGGTTCATGTTGGCTCCTTACCCGGTGCCGGCACCCCATAGCGCTGAATCCACTGGCAGACCATCTCGTCGTGCTGCTCAAGCGTGCGGGCAAGTGCCGCGATAATCAGCCCCTGCGCCTGCGCTTCCTTGGCCATGGCAAGCATCGCGTTCGTGTTATTGTCGAGCGCCTTCATTACCGTCTCGTTGTCCTTCGCCCGCTGTTCCTCGACGTGCGTGAGGAACATCCGCGCCATGACGAGAAGCGCTACGCCGACCGGGATGTTCATCCCCAGGAACTTCCAGAGATCGTCCATCTCTCCTCCGCTTAGACATCCGGGTCGCAACTCGGCGGCAGAAGCGGCGTCCCGCTCACCGGCGGATCGATGCATTCAAGCGGCGCGCCGGGGAATGCAACCGCTGGCGGCTCGCCGGAAATGGCTCCGTAGGCTTCCGATGCGTAGGCTTCACCGAACATTCTATGACCTGATGACTCCTGCGCGCTGCGTGCCAGAGGGAATGTTGAACACCGATCCCGCCACGCCTGTCCGAACAAAGGTGCAGCGCACATTGTCAGTCGCATCTACAACGGTGTTGATGATCACCTGTGGGATATTGTTCTCGTGCTCTCCGAAACTGACTTCCCCAGGTAGTGCCCCGCTCACCGTGACGTTGTTCTGTACCCAGGCACCCCCACCGGTGATTTGAATGCTGGACGTGATCGAGTTCTCGAGGTAGGTCGGGGCATTCACCGCCAATGCCGACCCGTCGAGAGATGATGCCGGCGCCGAAGACTTGATCCTCGGTATCCCGCCGGTATCCACCCAGAGGTGAAAGGCTCCGAAGGTCGGGTGCGCCCCATCCCATTCGCTCGAGGTGTAGGGGCCGACGACGAGCCCGTCGAGGGACGAGGCGGGGACCGACGCTTTCACCCTGGCGGCGCCCGAGGTGTCGACCCAGAAGCGACGCGTCCCGAGGATCAGGTGCTCGCCGTCCCAGGCGCCATCGCCGACACGGAGGTCATGCTCGAAGCGCGTCTGCGCCCGCGAGTCCTGCACCTGCGACAGGATGGCGCGATAGTTCGTCGGAGCGAGTCCGGTGATGTTGATCAGGTTCGTCGCGCCCTGGAAGTCGTTGAGGGCGATCAGCACTTCGTCGGGCGCGACGGTCGAATTGGCGAGCTGCACCCCGTCCGTGGCGTCCGCCGTATGGTTCCCGACAATCACGATGCCGCTCACCGCCTGGTCGCCAGCAAGGATGATGCCGTCCGTCGTTGCATCGATCTGGTTCTGGGAGACACTGACGCGCGAGAGCCCGCCAGCGGTGGGAACGATGCGGACCCCCTCGATCCCGCCGGAGATCACGTTGCCGTCGATCCGCCAGTCGGAGCCGCCGCCGTTGAAGATCATGCCGCTTCCGCCGGTGACCAGGCGGAGGGTGTTGCCCACGACCCGCAGGCGCTCCTGCGTGTTCGTCCCGGAGACCCCGTATACTCCGAATTCGGCATCGAAGACGTGGTTGTCGTGGATCGAAAGCTCCGACCCGCCGAACTGGAGCCCGATCCCTACCGGATCGACCGTCGCCGCATCGTAGGTGACGGTGTTCCCCGAGACGTCGACCGAATGGAGGTAGGGGATGGTAGGCGAACCGTTGTCCTTGCGGGTTCCGTAGAGGAGAATCCCGACGTTCCGCAGCACCGTCCCGGAGATACCGCGGATCTGGTTGCCGCGGATTGCCCCGTAACGGATACCCGCCTGAATGCCGACGTTCTGGAAGGCTGCGGCTGCATCGCCGTCGACCGTCTCCACCCGGTTCCCGCTGATGTCGGCCTGTGTCCCGTAGACGACGATTCCCCGGCTGTGAGTCGCTCCGGTCGCGCCGGTGTCGCCGTTCACCCGGCGGACGACGTTCCCCGCGACTCGAATGTTGTTCCAGAGGGCCTGCGTCGCGTCAACGGCTGCCGTGACGGCATACCCGACCTTGATACCCGTGTACATGGTGCTCGAGGCGCCGCCGTCGATGAAGTTATCCAGGATGTCGAGCCCATCCCAGCCGAGCCCCACGGCCCCATCGTTGAGCGAGATCGCCACCTCTCCGGAGGTGAGGAGGCGGTTGCGGGCGATCGTGATCCGAGTGTACTTGGCGCTCGCCCCCGGGGTGTCCCAGCGCACGAAGTAGGTCGAGGCGGAGCTCTTACAGTCCGCAGCCTCGAAGCGGTCGACGGTGCCGGTCGCCCCATTGAGATTGAAGACGATGCCGAAGGCGGTGAACTCGAGGTTGCGCGCCACTACCACGGCGTCAACGTCAAGGAAATCATCAGTGCCGTCACCCTGGATGAGCGACCCCTGCGCATCGCCGAGGAGAATCAGCTCGGCGGAGCCGCCAGGGGAGTAACCGGTCGCAGTCCAGGTCGTCAGCAGGTAGGTGCCGCGCGGGAAGTAAACGACCCCGCCGCCGATGGCAACCGCCGCATCCATCGCGGCTTCGACGGCAGGGCCATCATCCGTGACACCATCGCCGGTGGCGCCGAAGTCCGTGTGCGTGACGTCGAACCAGGGCTTTCCGGCGAACTCCGCATCGTCGGCCCTGAGGTCTGCCATTTCGACGTTGATGTCGCGCACCAGCTCGCCGGCCACGAGGTCGAAGATCCGGTCGTCGATCTGCTCGATCGTATCGGCCGAGACGGCGGCAACGATCCACCACCCGCTGGCGGCCACGGCAAGCGGGCTCGGGCCACGGGTCACGGTCAGCTCCTGATCGAAGACGCTCCTGGCGGTTACCCGGACCTTCTCGGCCACTCCGGCGCGATCAGCGTCGACAACGGCGGCGAACCCGAGCCCCCGGGGCCACATCCAGGCGTCGTAGCCCAGGGTTCCCGGGTCCGGGAACCGGGAGATATCCCCAGCCTGGTCGGCCACCTCGACGACGGTGTCGAGCGCCGACATGGCGAGCGTGATCGGCGCCATGGCCAGGTTCGCGACTCTATCAATTCTGTCTGTCAATTCAGACTACTTTCTTTCGAGTACGTATTATCGAGTACGCTTCTTGAGGTATCGTCTCTTGCCCCAATCGGAGGTGACACTGAGGCGTCCGTCGATGCACCACTTGAGATGTTTCGCTACGTCTTCGGACATGTCCATTCGCTTCTTGTCCCACTCCGCGAGACGCCGGCGCTCGTGCTCCTCGAGCCCGGTCAGATAGTTGATCCTGGCCAGCTCGGGGTTGATGGCCCCGTTGGCGTATTTGTCGCCCCACTTCATCCAGTCGAGGAGCCACTCGCCGGGGACCGGCGGTGTGCCGTTGACCCCGAAGACAAGCTCGCGGATCAGCAGGTCAGACGACTCCCGTCCATGTCCCGAGGCCCGCGTGTAGAGAACGAACCGTCCCGCCGCAGCATGCCAGTGTAGCTCGACGTTCGGGTCCTGCTGGTGAAGGCGCCGGAGAAACGCACGATCCACCTTGACGGGCGGCGTGGCTGTGCATTGGAGTAGCGCCCCCCGCCGTGACAATGTGCGGATGCGTGCGTCGCTCCGGAGCCTTCGCTTCTGGAGATTCTGCATACGATGAAATGGCAGGGAGGAAGCGCTGGCCCTGGTGGTGACCCGGCGCTCCTCGCCTGCACACATCCCCGAAGGAGAACTACGAGATCGCGATGAGCGCCGCGTTGGCGCTCGGCTGATCGCTGACGAGCTGCATGTACCGGAACAACACCGCCTCGTACGCGTCCCTCCCCTGGACGCGCGAGAGCACGGCTCCGTCGAGGTCCATCCAGTCCCAATCGCCCATGTGGGCGATCCACATCGTGGAGGTATCCACGAAGTAGACGCGCTCGAACGCAGAGCCGTCCGAGAGCGTCTGCGCATCCTTGTCCGCGACGAGCGGCATGCCGTTGAACTCGAGTGCCTTGTAGCCCGAGGAGAGGGTGATCTCGCCGCCGGGCGGGTAACGCCGGAGCGCCTCGAGCACCGAGGCGTAGGAGCGCTTCAGCGCGTGCGAAGTGATGATGAGGTTGACGTCCGAGTCCGTGGCGATGTCAGCGGTGTCGATCGTCTCCTGGAGCTGATCGAGCGCGTTGCCAGCGGACCCGCCGAAGGTGCCGGTATGCGTCACCAGCGTTCCGTGCCAGAAGTCATTTCCGGCCGTTGTCCGATCGATCTGGCCGAAGAGCGAGGTCGCCGCCTGGTTGCCGGAGCGCACCGGCGGGTTGGCGCTGTTGATGATCGCCTCGAGACCCCAGATGTCGTCTCCGTGGGTATCCTCGAGCACGACGATCTCATCGGTCGTCGTCGCGACGGCCGCCGCCACCGTGAACGTCGTCGCCGAGGGGACCGTGAGCACCGCGATCGAGTCGCCGTTCGAGATCGGCGTGCCGGCCGACTGATCGATGATGTCGATGATCTGCCCGACCTTGATGTACTTGGTCGAGTTGACGTTGACGGTCGTGCCGCCCGAGGTCGCATCGCATTCCGTCAGCTCGCCGTCTCCATTGCGGAGGATCTGCCGGTTGAGCGACTGGCGCAGGTCCTTCGTGACGCCGCGCATCTCGGAGTCGACGGCACGGATGAAGGCCCCCTTGTTGTTCCGCGAGGAACGGATCGTCGGACCGGTGATGCGGATGCGGCCGTACTGGTAGCTGGTCGTGAAGACCGCGTTGTCGTACTGCTGCGATCCCTGCGACGTCCCGCCAGGGAGCTGAACGTCCTCGGCCCGCGAACCGATCGACCAGTTGCGGCCAGTGTGTAAGGGGAGGTAGAGCTGCTTCCCCTGGAAATCCTCCTCCCGCTTCTCCAGCTCAGCGATGACTACCGAGCTGGTGTTGAGCTGCTCCCGGACAGGCCCAAGATAGTCGATCTTGAGGATGTCATCGAAAGCCGTGAGATCGAGGCCCGGCATAGTGGGCTCCTCCTAACTTCTCTTCACGCCACCACAGCCCGGGGCGAGAATGTGATGTCCGTCTGTCCTCTACGAAACTTCCGCGTTGGCGAGCCGCCGCGTGATGATCTCGCGCATACGGCCCCGCATGAGATCCCTTCCGGTGGGCTTCTTCGGTCCGGGCGTCGCGATGTCGCCACCGCCAGGAGAGGCATCCGCCTCCTGCGCGTCGGCGATCTTCTTCCGGATGTAGCCCTCGCGCGCCTTGTTGATCGCCGCCCCCTGCGCCGCGGCGACGCGCTGTACGGCCGCCTTCTCCGTCATGCGCGGGTTGGCGCTGAGCAGCGCGAGCGCCTGCTCGTGACCGAGCGCCCGAAGATCGGGATAGTCCTTGAAAACCTTCTGCCCGTCGAGCTCGGCGTTGAGGTTCTTCTCGAGCTTCTCGGTGATCTGCTTGACCATCTCATTCTGGTCGCGGGTCTTCAGCTTGAGGTCCATTTCGGCGAGCCGCGTCTCGAGCACCTTCACCTTGTCTTCCGGCTCACCCTGGGGAATCGCAGGCTCCGGGGGGGTCTGACGCTGTCGCGGCTGGCCGCGCTGCTGCTCTTCGAGCTCCTGCTGGCGGCGCTGGTACTCGTACTGAAGGGCGGCATGCGTCACCCGGTCGATGTCCTCGGCGGTGAGCGCGAGACGAGTCCCGTTGTAGACGGTCTCGTGAACGACCTTGCCGCGCGGGCGATCGTCCTCGAACGCCGTCTGGTAGGCATCGCCGCCGGGTGGGCTGCCGCCAGGGGGAGTAGCCGGCCCGCCGCCAGGGGGAAGGGTCTGGCTACCTCCCCCCTGGCCATCCGGGGCTCCACCACCAGTCTCAGGGGCGCCTGCACCACCACTCAGAATCTCATCAGGCATCGGTGTATCTCCGCAGAATCTGCTTCAGCGCCTCCCTCCGAAGGAGCTGATGCTTGGCCTCGTGCATTCCTGGTTCCGGTCCAGGGAGCTCATCGTCGGGCTCCTTTCCCGGGCTTCGGGGAGGGCTCTTCTTCTTTTGTGCTCTTGCTCGTTTCCCACGCATCAGACCAGCATCTCCTCGGCCACAGCTTCCTCCGGCATCGCTTCCGGAAGCGCCGGTCCCTCGAGCAGTCGAGCCAGCGCAATCTGTTCGAGCGGATTCTCGGCGGGGGCAGAATCTTCCTCCCCTGGCGGCAGTTCCGTCTCGGGGATCTGGAAGGTGCCATCGCGTTTCGCCTGCGCGTTCGTGAGGTGCTGGCGCTTGTGATCGTTGAACGCCGCGATGGACTTCTCGGTCCTGCGGTCGGCGTATTCCGGCGATTTCTGGTGCTGCTCCATGACCTCGATGTGGACAAGGTCGTTATCGTAGTCCTGTACCTGCATGAGTTTGCCGGCCATCAGCTCCTTGTTCTCCTTGCGCTGATTCGAGCGATCCATGCGGGCGGTGTCGTAGAGGGGCTCGTCGGTGCCGAGCTCGAGCATCTCCAGAATCAAGTCGCGATCGGTCTGCGGGTTCAGCACCTGGCCGGAGACCAGCTCGGTGATCGCCTGCCGGCGTGCATCCGGCGTCAGCGGGAGCTGCGAATGGAGCTTGATCCGGACGTCGAAGTAGTTGACGCCGGGGCGATCCTTGTTCTTGCCGATGAGGTCGGAACCGATGAACTCCTCCACCTCGTAGAGCTCATTCTTCCCGGCGATCTTGACGATTCGCTCCTCGGTGGCGTTTCTGGAGAGGCACTCCATCATGGCGCTGCCGAGCTTCGAGATGCCGTGCTCGAGGCGCATGATCATCGGCCCGATGACCGTCTGATCCTGCTCCTGGAGGGCGAGGATCGCCCGGCCAGACTTGATCCCGGTCGGCGCTTTCGCCTGGGAGACCTCATGGATCATCGTCGCGTCCTGGATGTCCTGCCGGGCGAGCTCGAGCGTCCGGAGCACGTAGGGCGGAAGCGGCGGCGGAACCCAGGCGACCGGCATGTGAGCGAAAGCGTGGTAGACGACTTCCCCTGGCTCCGAGGTGAGCGCCTCGTCACCGATCCCGGCGCCCTTCGCCACGAACCACTTCGGACGCGACATCAGGTTCCGGTTCTCGACAATCTGCGACCGGCCCTTGTTGTACTCCGCCTGCAAGCTCACGCCCTGCTCGAGCGCACAGGTCGGCCAGAGACGCCCTGGCACCTTGATCTCCTCCATGAAGGCGTAGGGGAGGATGATCTGGCCGCCGGAGCGCCAGCGGTTGTAGCGGATGTCGAGAAGCGTATCGCCGGCAACCACGGCGTAGATCCCGCGGCGGTACTTCCCGAACGGCAGCGCGTGCAGCTCATGGAGGTTCACCATGTTCTGCTTCGAGCTGTCGGCGGAGCCGCTCGCCGAGCCGCCGAAGTGCCGCTGATTTGGACCGGCGAGGTCGGCGATCCGCCGCTCGAAAAAGTTCAGGTTCTCGGTGTCATCTGCTTCGACGTCCTTGCCGGTCTTCGGGTAATGGTCATGCACCCATTCGACCGAGCGCATGGTGGTCTCGATCACCCAGGGAAGGCTCGAGAAGTCGGTGCACCAGGGATCAGGGTCGATCTGGAATGGAGACTTCGATTCGAGAACGAGGTCCCCGAGGTTGACCCGGTTCTTCCCTTCGATCTCGAGCTGCTTCAGGTTCCCGATGAGCGACTTGTCCTCGACGTCTTCCGCGGCGAGCATCATCTCGCTCGACTTCATCGGATCCCAGTAGGCACGCCAGACCCCGAGCCCGGTCGTCGTCATCCAGCCGAGCGCATCGACGAGCCGGATGTCGGCCTCGAGCGGACCCGACCAGTAATACTTGACGAGCTTCTCGAGGGTGCGGGCGACGACCGCATCCTGCGGCTCGCCGGTTGCCGGAAGGGCAGTCCAGATCGGTCGCTGCGCCAGGACCATGGCAACGATCTTCCGCGAGACACCCTGGAGGAGGTTTGCCACCAGCCGCACGCGCCAGCGTGGCACCTTCGGCTGGTAGAGCGTTCCGTTCGTCGCGTTCCACTCGACCCACTGATGGCCAAGGAAGAAGCTGATGTTGGTGTACCAGGTGCGTTCAAGCCACCAGCGCCGCTGACGGCGGGTGTCCCACATCCCCATGATGAAGTCGACGATGTCCTGGGGCTCGCGCCAGTTCACCGAATGGAATGACTTGAGGCGGCGGTCCTCTTTCTTCGTCCGGCGTCGAGACTTGAGGAGGTCGGGGAGAGGCATCAGTACCGGCCCCCATTGAGACGCGCCTCCTCAATCGCCGCCTCTTCCTCATCGGAACGTGAGAAGACCTTGGGGCGCGCCGCAGATTCACCCTCCTGGCGGATCGCCAGGTAGTCGCTGAGAGAGGCCGCATGGATGCGGTCCTGCGCGTCCTTCAGCAGCCGGTGGAGCAGCTTCTGATCGCCGGAGGAATGTTCCATTGCCTGGCGATAGGCGACAGTGATCCGCCAGATCGCCCCGGCCGCCGCCGCCGCCAGAAAGAGGGTGTTTCCCACCAGGATCCACAGGAGCTCGTTCAAACGTGCTTCCTCACTTCGAGACTAAGGACAATTCGGTTGCGGAATGTCTGGCCATCGGCGGTCGTGACCGCAACGTCGGCCGTGAACCTGCCAGGCTCGAGATCACCCTGTTGGAAGCGGTAGCGGACGATGCCCTCGGCCGGCGTAATGAGTGTCATCCCGACCGTGACCAGCGCGCCGCCGTTGATCCTCCAGCTCAGATCGACAGAACCACCGACGAGGTTGATGCGATTCCGATCGCGACCAACCAGCGTCAGCGTCAGGTCTGTCTCGTCGTTCGCCACCATGTCGGCCATACAGGCCGATTTACGTACTCGAAGTTGCTGAAGTCGAGGCAAAAAAAAGCGCACGCTGGAAGATTGCTGCAACCAACGCGCGTCAATGGTGGAGAGAGTTGTCCTTAGCTAACTCAAGCGTCCCCGTTGGACGGGCTTGGAATTCTTACTCCGCGAGGACCGTGATCTCGATTTCATCGTTCATCTCGACCAGTTCAATCACTTCGTTCGGCATGGTTCACCTCCCTTCATCGCCGATCCCGCCCATGTATCCGCCGCCTGTGCGCCTCCCCATGGAGACCGCCTTCTTCTCCGCCCACCAGCGCTCGAGCCGGTCCTGCAACTTCGTCGAGCCAAGAGCCTCGATGTCCCGCTGACGATCGATCTTCTCCTTGAGCTCCTTCCATTGGCGGTTCGTGCGGTCGTAGCTACAGCCGCCAGCGAGGAGGTATCTCAGCGCGTCGAGCGCGTGATCGTTGCGCTTGACCGGCTGATCCTTGCGCTCGTGCGCGTAAGCCGACCCCTGGTCCTCGACCCACTTGTAGCTGCGAAACTCGCGGATGAGATTCTTGCAGGTGTCCCAGACGATGAGGTTCGGGGTGCCGTCGAGCCCAGCCATGAGCGACTGGTGGACCTTCTCGATCCCGTAATGCACCGCATTCGGGGCCGGCGATGTCGGGATCGAGTAGTCTGCCGCGAGTAGGGTAGCCACCCCTGGCTGCCCCGAGACGGCGTGGTCGTAGGCGTGCGGATCGATCCAGCGGGTCTCCATGAGCTCGGTGTCCTCGCCGTGGCGGTAGAGGCCGCTCACTGGATCATGCTCCCAGCGCTCGAGCTGATAGATCGCTTTCGCCACGTCGTGATAAGTCGCGCCGTGAAAATACGCCTCGCGGTAGACGTGGATCTTCTCGTCCGGGGAGATCGCAGCCCAGAGGACCGCGCAGGTCCGCCGGCCGGGGTCGATGGCGCAGTAGCGTGTCCAGTCCCGTTTGATCTCATAGGCATGGGTACGGACGATGTGGTGCCGGCCGAACTCCGGGTAGACGAGCCCCTGGCGTCGGCGGGATCCGCCACGCAGCCGCACAACGATGTCCTCCTCGTTCAGCTTCGACTCCATTTCCTCGTAGGCGATGCGGTCGATGTGTCCGCGGTCTACCGCCCGCTTGGTGTCGAGCCGGAAGAGGTCGACATGCGGATCGCCTTCTTCCGCCTGATCCTCGAGAGTGAGGAGCCAGTCCTCGCTCCGCACCAGTGTCGCCGTAACCATGAGCTCGCCGCCGTAGGTGAGCCGCCGAGCGAGCAGCTCCTGGTACATGTCGCCAGGGATCTCCTCGTCGATCTCGATGAGATCCACCGCGGCAGCCTGCACTTTCTGGCGCGCCTTCTCCCCACCCTCCCCAGAGATGAAGTTGATGACCGCGCCGCTCCTGTGGAGGAGCCAGCTCGGCATCGTCGTTCCGGCGATGAAACTGCCGTAACGCTCGATCTCCCACTCGTGGAGAATCGCGGGGCACTTGCCACCGGGATCGCCGAGGAGGTGACGGTAGACGCCCTCGGTGAGGGTGCGGTAGTCAGCGGAGATTACGTAAATCTTCGGCCGTGATGGGGTCGTGCGGTACGGGTGCGAGCCCTCGAACCACCATTTGATCTCCTGGGCAGCAGCACGAGATTTCCCGGACTGGTTTCCGCCGAATAGCAGCCTTGTTCTTGCCTTTGACCGGTGGAACCCTTCCTGATCGGCGAGCGGGTGGTTGTCTGGGACGTACATGTCGCCCGGATGATTTTTCCGGCGCATCACCTCCCGGCAGATCGCGATCGACGTCGCGAGTCCCGCCTGGTCCTGGAGGTATCGCCTCCTCAATTGCGCGCGCGAGCTCAAAGCGCTTGTACAACTCCAGCGTCGGGACCACCACTTCCAGCATCACACGGTCAAGCGCCTCATCGCTGAGCGACTTGATATCGCCCAGATTACGATGCATTTTGAGGCCGCGCAACTCGCCGATTTTGTCGATGATGCGAATTTTGTCCAGCGGCCGGAGCGCTATCTCGAGCTCGCGACGCAAGATGGCCACCTGCCCCTCGACGGTGCCGACGCGTTCGAGCAGCTCATCTGGGATCCTGTCGGCCGGGCTCTTGCCAGCGCTATCAGGCTTGATCTCATCCCTCGCCACTGGCGTCTATCGCCTCGCCTGACTGCCCCTGGAGCGGGCAAAGGGGGTGGCGAAGAACTTCTCGTAGGTAAGCCCGCCCTTGCGGATCTGTCCCAGCGCGTAATGGACCGATAGCTCGACGGCGAAGTTACGCGAGTGCATCAACCTGGCGTTCGGGTGTGCCTTCTGAAGTCCGCGCTTGATCTCGTCGAGCGCTTCAATCGTCTCGCGGCCGAGGGTGAAACTCGTCTTGGCCTTCTCTTCGACTGCTGCTGGTGCTGGTTTCTCTTCTGCTGCTTGAGGCATCCTGTGTGTCCTTCGCTTCTTACGCTTCCTGGAAATATATCGCTTGCGTCCCGTCACGCGGTAGAGTATACCATGCGCGCGCCACAGGCGCAAGGTTACGGTGGATGGGGAATGATACCACTCTGGTGGAGGATGTGATGCAGGACAGTTCCGCGCCGCACGAGGTGATCGATCGAGCGAGAAGCATCGAAGGACTGGCAACGGAGATCCGCAATCTCGTCTCGGGGATGGAGGTGGGGAGGACGGAGGAGGGAGTGGAGGGGGAAGATACGCTCGGCTACCTCATGGTGGGGAAGGCCGAATGCCCGCCAGGGGGAGAGTGTGAGATCGAGATCCTCGGCCACTCGTCGTCCCTCCCGGTCCAGGGGTTCGGTCTCGGAATCGGGATCCACGCGGACCTCGAGCTCGCCGAGTACAAGATCGCGCAGCCGCTGCGCGATCTGCTCCTGCCCGCGCTGTCAGACCCATTCTCCTTTCACGATGTCGGAAGGTGGGGTGGCCCCGGCTACAACCCCGGGAACTACCTGCACGCATACGTCGGCTTCTTCGAGATCAGTCCGAGGCTCGGCCCCATCGAAGCGATCATCCCGCCGATGACGAAGTTGATGACGCTCCGCTTCCACGTGCCGACCCACTTCGCGCCCGGCACAACGATCGAGCTGCTCAACCGCGACAACTGGTTCGGCCGACCGCTCAAGTCCGCCGGGGCCATCAAGCGGCTGAAGATCCGCAATCAGTTCATCACCTCGCGCGAGGTGGCGCAGTTCGGGATCTACCCGGATCTCGTGAGCGGCTTCATCCAGGTGATCTAATGGGAACGAAGAAACTCACACTCCCGACCGGAGAGACAGTCGACATCGATGCCGTTGACGAGCTGATCCAAATCTGGGAACGTGCCAGCAAGGTGCGCGACAAGTGCGACCAGACCCGCCTCCTGATCGCGAAGCTCCTGGCGGACAAAACGCCGGACACCGACGTACGGACGCGGCGCTGCGAAGGCGGGCAGTTCCGCGCCATCATCCAGATGCCGGACGAAGGCTACGACAACCAACGACTTATCAAGTTGTGGAACACGTACGAGCCCGCGATACGCGATCGTGTCCTCAAACTCGAGAAGATCGGCATTCGGAAGCGCGAGCTGAAAAAACTCCGGAACTCGAAGCTGCCGCCGACACTGGATCTGCTCGTGAAGCAGATCGACATGGCGGCGACTGGCCCGGCTGGCAACCCGCGCATCGAGAAGGTGGAGAAGGTGAATGAGCAAGCAGCAAGCAAGGATATTAGTCATCGACAAACACGCCCTGGCGGTGCTGCGGCGGGGTGAACGCTACTGTCTGATCGCGACATTGAGATCAGATGGGTCGGGTAGTGTAGTCTCTACCGCCAATTCTATCGAGACACTAAAAGCATTCGCCTGCTCGCCGGGTGCAATCAAGGATCTTTCGCCGATCGTTGCCGGCTGGTCGATCTACGAAACCAAGGACGTGCTCGAGCGGATCGGCCTCGTTCAGAACCCATTCCCAGCCACCCCGGGAAACCAGCGAGCGTTGCTCAACTAAAATGGGAATGTTCAAACGCTCGAGCCGCACGGAGAACCGCCTGCGCATGGCGCTTGCCGGACCGGCCGGCTCGGGGAAAACGTACACCGCCCTCACCTTCGCCTTCGCGATCGCCGAGGGAGCGCGGATCGCAGTGATCGACACCGAGCACGGCAGCGCCTCGCTCTACTCTGGCGAGCACGGCTGGACCTGGGATTCTGTCGAGCTCGAAAGCTTCGCCCCGAGCACCTACAGCGCCTGCCTCCGGGATGCCGCCAGGGCGGGATATCGTGTGGTCGTCATCGACTCCCTGTCACACGCCTGGTCCGGCACCGGCGGCGCCCTCAGCCAGGTCGATCGCGCCGCGGGGAGATCGGGCGGCACCTTCGCCGCTTGGCGGGACGTGACCCCGCAGCACGACGAGATGATCAACACGATCCTTGCGTATCCGGGGCACGTGATCGCAACGCTCAGGTCGAAGATGGAGTATGCGCTCGAGCCCGACGATCGCGGCAAGACACAGGTGAAGAAGCTCGGACTGAAGCCGATCCAGCGCGAGGGGGTTGACTACGAATTCTCCATCGTCTGCGACATCGATACGGACCATCGTCTGACTGTCTCGAAGACCCGCTTCGCGGCTATCGACGGCATGATTGTCCACAAGCCGGGACCGTCGTTCATGATCCCGATCATCTGGTGGCTCAAGGAAGGATCAGGAGGAACAGATGGCATGAATCTCAAGAAGAAAAAGGACGACACGACTGGGGAGGCTCTGGCACGCGAGATCAAGGACTACTGGCGCTCGCTCGGCTGGTCCGCCGAGAAGCTGCGGAGCTTCCTCGCGGAGAAGGGAGCCAAGAAGGTCGAGGAGTTACCGCGCGTGACCGGAAAACGGCTGCTCGCGAGACTCGTGCTCCTCGACGGAAAGAAGCAGGCTGACAAGGTTTTTTGAATGCGCCGGGCGACTTCGCGGTTCCACAGCGGCTCGTCAGATCGCTCTTCCCGGATTCCCCACTCTGGGAGATCGAGGAAGCAGGAACCCGAGCGCTCGGCTATCCAGCAAGCTGGATTCACACGGCGCAAGAATACCTGAAACTACGGAGGTTCCATGGAGCTGAAGGCGAAGAAGGAAATCGAGAAGACCGGCGGGCCGGCGTACCCGGACGACTGGCCGGAAGTGGGACACTACCAGTTCCTGGTGCTGGGGATCGAGGTGCAGCCGGAGAAGCTGCCGAACATGATCATCGTGGCGCTCGAGGTGGTAACCGGAGAAGTCCCAGCGCAGGAAGGGAAGAAGCCAGACCTCCTCCTCTGGTATGATCCGGCGAGCGAGAAGTGGTCCGACAACGCCATAGACCGCGTCACGCGCTTCTTCTGGGCCGTCGGGCTCATCAAGGAGGGAGAGCAGAAGAACATCGAGCCGAGCGATGCAGCCGGAAAGTGCTTCATCGGCAAGGTCGCAAAGCTGAAGAAGCCGAAGTCGAAGACCGACCGCACAAAGATCGAAGTCACCGGAATCGAAGACGGCGGCTACTGGCCGGTCGGGCATCCAGAGGTGAACGGGCTCTTCCGCGCGGATGAGAAGGTCACCGTCATCGCGGAGACGAAGAACGCCACGCCGAACCCAGACGATGACGATCTCGGCGATCTCTAAATCATCTTTTCTCTGACCAAGGGCCAGCCCGCCGGTTTGGGCTGGCCCACTTTCCAGCCTGGTGGAGCCTGGTGGACCAATGGAAAATGAGGAGCTGACCCTCCGCTTCGTACGCTTCCTGCAGGTATGGAGCTCGAACACGCTCGCCCTCTTCGACGACAGCGATCTCGTCGAGACCCGCGTAATCGGCAGGATGCGGCCGGAAGAAGTGACGTCCGGCAACTTCTATCGGCTATGGGGGCGCTGGGAAACGCACCCGAAATATGACCGGCAGTTCAGGGTGAAGAGCTTCACTCTGACCAAGCCGCAAGACCGCTCGAGCACCGTCGCGTATCTCCGGCGTGCCCCCGGCATGACGAAAGCGCGTGCCCTGCGCGTTGTACGACACTTCGAGGCTGGCGCCATCGAGATGCTGCGCGATCACCCACGCGAGGTCTGCGACAAGTGCCGCATGTTCGGCTTCACCTACGAGAAGGCGGACGAGGCGTCCGAGTACCTGAAGGGTGCCGAGAAGTACGAATTCACGCATGTCGAGCTCCTCGGGCTCTTTGAAGGACTGCGCGTCCCGCGAGACCTCGCCGAGCAGTGCATCCGCAAATGGGGCGTCAAGGCTGCCGAGACCATCAAGGAGAACCCCTACAGTCTGCTCAACTTCAGCGGCGTCGGTTTCCTCACCGCCGATCGTCTCTACCTGTCGCTCGGGAAAGATCCTGCGGCAATCGAGCGCCAGGGCCTGTGCCTCTGGCACGAGCTGCGGACACTGAAGGGCCACACCTGGGCCGACACGGATGCTGCCCGCGGACATCTCGACAAGAAGATCGGCGAAGCCGAGGTCAAGTTCGGAAAGGCCGTCAGATGGGGGATTGAGACGAAGCACCTGAAGGCGCGGCGCGACACGAAGGGGAAGCTCTGGCTGGCGGAATACTACCGCTATGTCTCCGAGTACCGTGTCGCCTGGGGCGTCGCCTGGCTGCTCCACACCGAACCGCGCTGGCCTGACACCCGACTTATCGCGGACTGCTCCGACCACCAGAAGGCGGTACTCGAGCAAGCCCTCAGCCGCCGGATCGGCATCCTGTCGGGCCCGCCAGGGACGGGAAAGTCGTACGTCGCCGCCCAGCTCGTCAAGCTCCTGAAGCATGGTGACCGCTGGAAGAAGATCGCGCTCTGCGCGCCGACCGGAAAGGCCGCGGTCCGCTTCACGGAGCTGATGCGACAAGTCGAGGTCCCGCTCCATGCGACAACGATCCACCGGCTTCTCGGGGTGGAATTCGAGGATGGCGAAGCGTATCACTTCGTCCACGGACTTGAGAACCACCTCGAGTACGAATTCGTCATCGTCGATGAAGCGAGCATGCTCGACACGGACCTCGCCGGGGCACTCCTCAGCGCGCTGAACGACCACGCCCACCTCCTCCTCATCGGCGACGTCGAACAGCTCCCGCCAGTGGGCCACGGGGCGCCGCTCCGCGATCTCATCGATACGGGGCTCGTCCCGGTGGGGCAGTTCACCGAGATCCGCCGGAACCTTGGCGCCATCGTCGCTTTCGCAAGCGCGATCAAGAACGAGGAGCCGTACGCGCTCGAAACGAAGCTCAAGCTTGAATTCACGCGGAATCTCATGCTCTCGCGTCAGGTCACGGAAAAGCAGCAGCTCGAGAAGCTCCTCAGCGCTCTCGACCGCCTGCAGGAAAGGGGACTGAATGTCGTCTGGGGCCTCCAGGTGATCTGCGCCACCAACGAGGGCGGGCTCATCTCCCGAGTCGAACTCAACGCCGTGCTCCAGGGGAAGCTCAACGGCGCAAACGAATCTGCTTCGGGCTTCTGGCAGAAGGACAAGGTGATCTGCACTCGGAACTCCTGGTTTCCGCCCGTCGAAGAGATGGCGACGGTGTCGGAAGACGTGATGACGAGGGAGGATAAAGACGGCAATACGGTCGTCTACGTGGCCAACGGCGAACAGGGTGAAGTGCTGCGGGACGAACCCAACCGCACGCTTGTTGAATTCTCGGGACCGAGGCGCTACGTTGTCGTCCCCCGAGGTGAAGGAAAGGAAGCCCTCGCTCTCGGCTACGCAATCACGGCGCATAAAAGCCAGGGGTCCGAATGGCCGATTGTGATAGGGATGCTCGATGGTCGCAGCCAGGCCGCCCACGTCTGCGATCGCTCCTGGCTCTACACCCTGGTGAGTCGCGCGAAAACAGCCTGCATCCTGATCGGAACCGAGCTCTCGGTCAATCAGATGCGCGCGCGCAAGAGGCTCGAGCGGCGCAAGACCTTCCTCGGGGAGCAACTCGTGGTGGAAATCGATGCTCTGCAGAAAACATCGCGAAGTGAGGAGGTGGACGAGCCCGTCGACGCCGCCAGCGGAGCGAGTGCAGGTGCCATTCACGATCCTGGTGGACACACGGGAGCAGGCCCCGTGGATGTTCCTCGGTCTCGAGGCGGATAAGAAACAGGGCGGCGGCGAGCTTTCGATCCTCTGCCGCCGCGAGACGCTTGAGACCGGCGACTACTCGATCGATGGGTACGCACGGTGCGTCACCATTGAAAGAAAGAGTCTTGAGGACCTGATCTCGACGCTTTCGAGCGACCGTGATCGGTTCCGCCGCGAGCACGAGCGCATGGCTGAAATGGGGCCTGGGAACGCAGTGGTCATGGTGGAGGCGTCCTGGCGCGATGTGTTGGAGAACCGGGCGGACTCGCTCCTCTCCCCGAAGGTGGTCCACAGGACGGCCCTCTCGTGGTTCAGGAAATATGGGGTGCCGTGGTTCTTCTGCGACTCGCGCAGATGGGCCGAAGAGTCAGCATTCCGCTACCTCGAGAAGTGGTATGGAGCTGAAGAGAGAGAGACCGCAGCATTACTACTGGAACTTGGTTGAGGAGATCGATAGTCAGGGAGAAGGGCTGTCGCCATGGGAAGTCGACTTCATCGAGTCGCTCATCAAACGACTCGACGAAGATCCCCATCCGCGGCTCTCAGACAAGCAGCGCGGAATCATTGAGCGGATCTACGACGAGAGGGTTGCATGAACCTACTCGCCGACCGCATCAAGATAGCCGCCAAGGGGAGGTGGAATGAACTGATCCCGGACATCACCGGAGTCTCAGCGAAGTATTTCGACGGAAACTACCACCCCTGCCCCATCTGCAGCACCGGGAAGGATAAGTTCCGGTTCTCGAACATGGACGGCGACGGCTCGGTGATCTGCAACACCTGCTGCCGCGACGTCGGCGACGGAATCAGCGCCGTCATGCGGATCGGGAAGCTCCCGTTCCTCGACGCTTGCACCGCGCTCCAGAAACGACTCGGGATCCATGCATCGAGCGGACACCGCGAGATCATCAAGCGCAAAGGCGATTATCGCGTCATCATCCAGCGCTTCCTCCAGCAGCACAAGCCCGGCATATCTCTCGAGTCAGTGATCCGCAATGAGGGCGCGGTACACGGCGTCACCGACAACGGGAAGATCGTAGACTGCCTCGCCATGCCCGTCCACGACGGTGAGAAGATCACCGGCTACGTCTACTACGCGCTCAGCGGCGAACCTCTCCACGACAAGGAGGGGCGAGAGATGAAGGTGAAGATGAAGCCTGGGACACGGGCCGGCTGGATCGGTACCTATGGCCTCAAGAAGATTCTCAACGGTACCGCCGAAATCGTTTTCAAGTGCGAAGGCGTCACGGACATGCTCGCCGTCGACACACTCCTCGACAACCCGAGACACGTCGCGATCACGAACCACGCCGGCGCTGGCAGCCTTCTCCCCCGCGAACTCCTCGAGCAACTGCGCGGGAAGAGGCTGATCATCCTCCACGACAATGACGACGCTGGCAAGCGTGGGGCCATGAAGTGGGCGAAGGAGACGATGGGGATCTGTTACAAGGTCTTCGCGCTCTTCCCGCCAGGAGAAGGTGATGATATCCGCGACTGGTCGATCAGCCAGGGGGAGGATCGTGACGAGACACGCCGCCGCCTCTTCCGTCTGGTGCGAGAGCTCAAGGAGCTCACCTACGAGGAAACGGCCGCGCCGGATGAACCGCCGAAGGACCCCGAGAGTCCCGAACTCATCCTCGACGGTGGCGACCCGGTGGCCATGGCGAAAGGCTTCACTCGGCGCTACCGGGTGCTATGCTGGGGAGACCGGTTCTTCCGCCGCGAGCGAAGCGGCGTCTGGACACGGCTCGAAGAGGCGGCCTTCAAGGCCACCGTCTCGGCGTTTCTCGACCAGTACACCGAGCGACTGTTCAAGGAGAAGCACCCGATCAACCCGAACGTCGAGCGAATCAAGGTCTCCAGTCGCCTAATAGATGAAGTGACGAACCAGATCAGGCTGCGCCGACAGACCGCAGAGAAGTTCCGTACCAACTGTCTCTTCAAAGACCCCCACGGTCAGGCACGCCCACATATCGAACCCGAGACGGGCACCTTTGACTGGATCCTCTGCGAGAATGGCCTCCTCAAAACCAACCTTCTCATCGCGGAGGACATCGACAACGCTCTCGTTCCGGCACCGAACAACTGGTTCAGTGTCATCCAGTTGGGGTTCCCCTACGTCATTACCGCCTCGAAAACCGATCGCGCCATGTTCGAGAGCTTCCTCCAGCAGGCATTCGTGGCGCAGGACTCGATCGACATGGTCCAGGAATTTGCCGGCTGGATTCTCACGAGTGACATCCTCCTCCAGCACTTCCTCTACATCCACGGCGAGGGGGCAACCGGAAAGAGCTCTCTTATGGCGGTGCTCATGGCGCTCTGTGGTCCGGACGGATACTCCACCGTGACTGTCTCGGAATTCGAGGACCCGTTCAACTTGGGAGTGACGCTCGGGAAAGCGCTCAACGTCGCCGACGAGGGCCGGCTGAGCAAGAAGAGCGAGAACCTGCTCAAGTCCTTCACCTCCGGCAACGAGATCCTCCACCAGGAGAAGTACAAAACGCCCATCAATGTCAGGCCGAGCGCCAAGCTGGTCATCTGTTCTAACGATCCACCTGTCTTCCACGACCGCTCCACGGGGCCATGGAGGCGCATGCTCTATGCGTGTATGGATAACGTGATCCCGGTCGAGAAGCGGCAGATGGGCCTCAACTATCCGGAAACCTGGATCAAGACAGGCCAGATGCCGGCAATCCTCAACTGGGCGCTCGGCGGTTTCATCCGGATCAAGGAGCGCGGCGACATAGCGGAGTCGGAAGAATCCGTCGCCCAGAAGGAAGAATGGAAGACCTACTCCCGCCACGAGACCGCCTTCTTCAATGACAACGTCATCGAGGAGCCTGGCTGCACGGTCGGCTCCCCGGACATCTACAAGGCGTACACCGACTGGTGCATTTCCACCGGGAACAGGCCGGGCACGGTCCAGTGGCTCGGACTGCAGCTCAAGACGCGCTTCCCGAAGATTAAGAAGCGACGGGAAAGCACTGGCGGGCGACCACGCTACTACGAAGGAATCAGACTTCGTCGGGCGTGGGATCCTCTTCAGCCTGAGCCGCCTGACGCTCCTCCAGCTTCTCCTTGAGCTCATCGACTTTCCGCTGGCGGATCTCCTGCATCTTCCGCACGGCCAACCGGAACTGAACCTGTTGCGCCGGCCCAAGCATGGTCTCGAGCGCGCAGTTGGTGACGCCGATGTTGAGGATGACCCTGTCGATCAGCATATTCTGGCGTGCCATGTGCGACTGAAGGACATCAGCAAGCTGGCGGAAGAGCATCTGTTGATGCGCCGCCAGCTCGCGGAACATCTGGATGATGGTCAGCATCTCCTGGGAGAGGCTTTCCGGCGGTGCCCCAAGTCGAGGATCGAGGCCGGGGTCGATGATCTTGTCGTCGTCGTCGTCATGCATCGGGAGGGTTCTTTCCTTGAAACTGGCGTTCCAGCAACCATTGGACGGCTTCAAAACAGCCGGCGGAATTGTCGGGGAAGACATACACCACCTCTGACGCAGTGGTAATGGTGATAACCGGCTCCTCATTCATCGGCTCCGCAGGTTGAGCCGAGAAGCATCGGGACCACCGTCGATGATTTTCACGAAGCTCTCTCCCATATGTCTTTGATCTCGTGCGCCTGGCGAACGCGCGGCCGAGATTCGCGATGCCAGTCCTGCGCTTTAGTCTGCCCGATGACTCGAAAGCCGGCCGCGCGCAGCGATGCTCCGCCTTCAGACGGCAACGTGTAAGTGATGAGCCGTTTGTATCCCATGGCCCGGCTTGCACGCCAGGCGGCACCGAGAAGCAGACTACACACGTTCCGCGTCCCATCGCTGCAAAGCCTCGCGACCTCGAGCGTCCAGCTATCATCGAGATGCCGGGATACCGGGCGCCCGACGATAACCACCCCAACCACCGCGCTGTTTCGCGCCGCTCCAATTGCGAACTTGCAGCCGCTGACGCGCCCACGATGGCGGTGCCACAACTCAACGAAGCGCTGCGCCTCACGAAGCGACAATGGGTGAATGTACAACCGGCCCGCGTCGTTGCCGCCGTCGATGAGCTTCACGCTATCCACCTCGTGAAGTTGATGTCTCGCGAGGCAAGCAGGATCTTTGCGATCGCGTCGCCATCCTCTGCCCGATCCGCGACGTACTCCCAGAGCATTTTATCCTCTATGGCGTGCGCAATCTCGTCATCGTCCTTATGCGCGTCGATCTTGACGAGCCAGTTTTCAGCTTCGACTTTCGTCATCCTACATGTCCACCTGTCGGTGTCGGATCGTCGACCACATAGTCCCAGCCGGCCGCGTGCAGCCGATCCACTGCACAGTCGAGGACTTGCTGCCAGCCCCAGCGCCGCCCCTGCGTGTAGCCCTTCTGGTAGACGACCTGCAGTAAATCGCAAAGCTCACGGGTTGCCGCCTCTGTCAGGCCGACATCATGCTTCTCAAGCCAACGCCCGAAGCTCTCGAGACTCAACGGCGAGCCACCAATGTCCCAGAACTCATCCCTGCGATCAGGGTCAAGGCCGTTCATCCTTCCGCGTTGTCCGGGCAATTTCATTCCTCCTCGGCGCACCACTTGCACACCAGCTCGATCACGCCGTTTTTCTCCCCCTCTGGTGCGTCTACCATTTCGTTAAAATCGACTACTCGTCCACAACGGCATGTCGTAGGCATCCCGGGATCGAAAGCGTCATCGTGGTCGTTAGGTTCCGTCATCCCTCCTCCGGATGCCACGGATCCGACAGCACGGCGATCGCCGTCTGCCGACCCTCGTCGTCGTCGCTGAATTCCCAATCGATTCCGTTGACGTGCAGCAGGATCTTCTCCTCCGGCTCCGGCTCCGGCTCCCCAGCGCCTCCCGCCGCGAATTGGTAGACGTGGATGCGCGGGCTTTCCTGCGGGTATGTGCCCGGTTCGGTCGCCTCGTCTGGCGGGTAGCCCTCGAACACGTAGAGCCGGCCGGTCAAGCTGTCGAACGCCAGGCCGCCGCAGTCACTGGACGCGTGAAAGCCATCGAGCTTCAGGATCTCGCCTTCGTCACCGGGGACGATCGGCCACTTGCAGGCGAGCAACCAGACCCCGCGCGTCTCGCAGTGAAAGCCTTTAGCGTCATTCGAGAGATCGCGGATGCCGATCTTTTCCCACGCCGCCCGCCATTCCGCCTCGTCCTTCCACGTATCGGCATAAGGATCTACGCCGCGCCGCGCCGCATAAGATGGCGTAAACCAGTCAGGTGGATCGCGATGCTCCTGGTCGACTTCGTTCCCGGTTCCATACCAGGGCTCAGAATTAACATCTTTGCGGACCAGCCAGCACACATGTCCGGGTAGGAACACGATGCCAGTGTACTTGTCAGAGGGGCTCCAGTCGGGGCGCTCGGGGATCGGGAAGCGCTCGAGGTAGTCAGGATAGATGCGGTAGAGGGCTGGGCCTTTGTGGATCTGAGCGTTGCCGGCGCCGTCGCTTCGGCCGCACCACAAGGAGCCGTCAAAGCTGGTTAGATAGCCGGAGCTCTTTTTCAACTCGCCACTTCCAAGCTGCACCAGCCGTTCGCCGTCGAAGAACGAAACACGCCCGCCGTCCTTCCCGCTCACCTGGTAGTACTCGTTGAACAGGCCAACGATCTTCCCCTGGTGCTCGGCAAGCCCGACCAGCTCGTCGAGGCGGTTCACCCGCAGCTCGGCGGCTGGCACGAGCTCGCAGAATGGCTTCCACAGATCGGCCACTTCGCCGATCGGGGGGATCCTCACTTCCGCCACGAGGTCACCGACGGCGTGGCCGCTGACCAGGAGACCATTAGCCGTACTGGACCCCAGCGCTCTCCCGCCCCAGCCGAACCTCGCGAACTGATGGAGCGGCTCAGGTAGCGCCGGATCGTGCGGCTGCTTTCCGGCCGGCAGGCGGAAGAAACCCGCGTATTCTAGCACTGGTCGGCGACGGCCAGGACGTCGGCGACGGCCGCGAACGACGAATAGCATGTCGGGTGTCAGGGGTTTCACGTTAGAATCCTCTCCAGCTTCCGCATCGCCAGTCTCAACTTCTTCACCGACGGCCATCTTGGCTGTCTTTTCATCGCCTTCAGAAGACTCCCCATCAACCTCGCGCGGTTTTTCTGCCTCTTCAGTCTCCTCTTCTTCGACCGCAAGCGCCGTCGCCTCCGCATCGTGGATGGGTCGCTCATGTGACGCCCTCGCAGTCCCGGGCAGCCCCGGCAGTCCGGGTCGTGTCCAAGATCAGTCCCCGTCGCGGACGCGCCGCGGCAGCTCGCGGAGCATCGCCGCCTGCCAGCCGGCGAGGAAGGCTTCCTTGGCCTCCCACGGATAGATAGCTATTCCAGGTCGTGGCGATGGCCGGCCCTTCATCCACCGCTCCCACGCCCGCTCGGCTTCCGAAAGCGATGATGGCTCCATGGCTCCTCCCGCTTCGCCAGCGAATATTCGTATTTCCATCGGGCCCAAACCGCAATCGGCGCGCTTGATCGCTACCGTCCGCGGCTCGCGCCGTGGGTCGTAATGCACGTAGTCGGTATCGGGTAGCTTCATGGCTCCTCTCCCGCGTCTCTGGACACCTCCGTCGTCACCTCGAGCGCGCGGAGCATCGCCGCCTCCCAACCGGCCATGAACGTGCCCCGGTGATCCAGGACTTCGAGGCGCGTCCAGCGCTCTCCATTGTAGCGCCCCAGCCACTCCTGCCAGGCGCGCTCGCGATCTGCGGTTTCGCTCATGGCGCCTCCCGCGTGATCTTCCGCAGCGCCGTCGGCGATTGCGGCGGCCGGCGCGCCTGCGAGGAGTCGACGACTTCAATCCGGAAGTCGTTCGAGAACCCGCTCCACAACCCGTCGTCCGACAGCAGTTGAACTCGCACCCGGTACTTCCCGGGCCCGATTCCCTCGAGCACCCGCGAGGCGGCGAACTCATTCGTCCCGGCAACAACCGGGCCGTCGATGCGCGTCCAGAGCGGCGGCACGTCGGGCGGCACCGGGACCTCGGACTCGAGCACGAACTTGAAGGCGGTGTGATTCACCGTCGCCGGTGCGCCGCTCGAGTCGAGTCCTGGCCAGTCAAAGCCGAACGGCCCCTCGGCCGGGTTCGCCTTGTCGAAGCGGACGTACTCGACCGGGGCGACCGGATCTATAGGCTCCTCAGCGGTGAAGAGCGCCGCCACGACGGCAAAGGGAAAAGACATTATCATGATGCCTCCTCTTTCCTCTCTTTCTCTTCCTTCCTCAGGATTTCAGCATGCATACGCTCAAGTTCGGCGATCAGGATTTCCTCGGCCATAAGGACGCCGTCAATCCGTGGCGACAGCACCCCGCCAGACTCAAGCTGTCGCCGGGAAGCCTCCTTCCAGGAGGTCTCACAGAAGGGACAGTCCTCACCACGCGCGAGCGCTATTGGCCCCGCTCCGCAGGTGTGAAAGATGTAGTCTCTTGACTCGTGGCGCCGCCGCAAACGACGCAGAACACGCCTCAGCCAACGCACGGGCAGTCCCTCCGATGCGGCTCACGAGTGGCCCAGGCGCCACAGACGCAGTCGCCGGCAGTCGAGGATGGTGCCGCCAGGGGGTGATTCTTGGGCGCCGCCGGCAGCTCGGGGCGGAACTCCTCCCAATCGTGCCCCGGCGCATCATCGCGAAGCGGAACGACCCGGAAGGCGGACGGAGCGGTTGCGACGATCCCGCCGGGCACGTTCGACGACAACGACACCATCTTCGGCATCTCGCAGTAGTCCAGGATCAGCCCCGGGATGTTCGCCTTCTGGTAGCCGCTCAGCGCACAACATTCGCCAGGAAGCTGGTGCCCGGTCTTCTCGAGCTCGACACGAATGAACTCCCAACAGTCCCGATCGAGGCCGAGCCTCTCAATCGCATCGAGCATCCGATTGGCCATAACCCAGAGACCATCGACGTAATCGCTGGGGTCGAACTTCCCAGAGCCCCAGCGCTCGATGTACTCTCTCAACTCCAGCGAGACTCCAGAAGTGCGCATGAGACGCAGCACAACCTCGCCCGGGATCGGCTTCGTGTACCATGTGCCTAAAACGCCGTTATAGAGATGGACAACGCAGTCGGCGTAATCGACCTTTCTACGCACAAATGCGTATTCTACCGGCAACACATCCGCGATGATCTCGCCTAACAACCGAAGGTCAGTCGCCACTCCATCCTCCTTTCGTATCCTCTCGGCAGGCGCGGCAGATCCACGCCCGGTGAGCCTCGTCATACTCGAACTCCTCACGCCTGACTATGCAGTTCTGCTTCTGCGACCAGCGCCGCGCCACGCACGCCTTCTCCTTGCCGCACATGTCGCACTTGTACTTCGCCGGAAGACCGTGCCATCTCATTCCCGACGCAGCTCCGAAATCAATGTCTCGATCGAATAGTAGATCCTCGCCCCGAGCTTCTGCGCACGTGCCACCTCAGCATCTGCGCCCCGGCTCTCTCCGGGAAGACGCAGGATCACATCCGCACGCGAGGCCCAGATGAGTGAGTGGCGCGCCCACTGAGCCGCTGACACGCCCGGCGCGATCGCATGCATGATCCAGGAAAGCTGCGGCACGATCACCAGGAATCCCTCGGCCACCAGGCGCGCCGCGACATTCACCGCCAGGGAGAGGTTCTCCCCCGGCTCGCCAGCCGTCGACATCGGACCAGCTATGAAGACTACCTCCTGGCTCACCCGAGCCAGATTATCGGTCTCGCGTTGAAAAGGCTTCTCCAAAGCGGCCCGTCGTGCTCGTCCACCAGTAGCCACCACTCCTCCTTCCACTCTATGGGACTCTGATCCGCCGCCAGGGCGTTGATCTTCCGGTCCGGCAACTCCCGCGGCTTCAGATCGAAAAGCTCCTGGAGCCCGGGGAGAAGCTGCGTCACGTCAATGAGCGCGTCGACCCCCCAGGTACGGACCGGCGCGGGCGCCTCCATGTCGCGCCTCGCTCCGAGAAAGAACCGCGTCGCCGCGCTCCAGAGCGACTCCTTCGGGGGGTCGCCGAGGCGCCTGAGAGGCTCGAATGGCGGCCAGCTCCCGACGGGCTCGTGGAGAAGCGCCCACTCCGGCCGCATCCACCACTCGAGCGACCGCACGAACGACGCCCCTCTCAGCCGCCCGGGGTTCTCCCGCATCGCCGCCAGGTAGACGGACGCGTACCACTCGTGCGGCTCGCGGATCGTCGAGAACACCTGGACGCCAGGCGCGAGGTCGAGCGCGCTCGCCGGCTCGTGCCCGCCCTCCCGTGTCCAGCCAACGCGCGTCAGCACCGTCTGGACGTAGGACGAGGCACTTTTCGGGTTCAAGATGAAGCACTTCGTGCGGTCAGGGCTCCAGAGCGGCATTCACCCCCATCGAATCCTCTCCGTGCCTCGCCCACCAACGGCACTCCCAGTCCGAAATCTCGGACGCGAACCCACAGTCCAGCGCGCAGACGCGATTGAGCACCGCGGTCACGCTGTACTTTCGGAAGAGATCAGCGATGCCGTCGATCGCCCGCACGTCATCGCGGAACGCTGTCCATTCGCCCGCCAGATCGTTAATTGGGTCAACCATCCTTCACCACCCTTATCCGTCCCCCATGCCATCGTGAAAGTGGTCCTGCCCCGCCGGCGACTCGTCCCCCTCCCAGGGGGCGAGCTCGATCGGGGGCCCGCGCATCCAGTCCTCCCAGGGCTTTGGCCGGTCCTTCCAGGGTCCCTGCATCAGGTCCAGCACCACTGCCACGCAGAGGAGCGCCAGGAACCCGTAGAAGGCCAGCGCGAGCAGGTTCAGCACAACCAAGACGGGGTCCCGCGGCCCGCTCATGCCTCCTCCCCCCTATCCCCCGCACCCCCAGAAGAGTTGCGCGCTTCGCGCGCTGGTTTTCCGCCAGGGGAAGAGGTCGTCGGGCCCCCCGGCGCCCGCGCGGCGATCTGCCCGAACACCGCCCGCTGCAGCTCCTCAACGTCGGTCTCGAGAACCTCGGCGAAGTGCTGCCCGAGCAACGCCCGGCGGTGCAGGTTCTCGAGCCGGTCGGCGAGCCGCTCGGTCTCGGCGCGCAACGTGGAGTAGACGAGGACGATGCTCGAGCCGAAAGCGGCGAGCACGACCGTCAGGACCAGGTACGCCAGTATGGTATCCATGGGGTATCTCATACCACGGCCTGGCGCTGGAGTCCAGAGGGGATCTCCGGGAATCCGCGGGGGACGCCTCTCATGATGGCTCTCATCGGCTCTCAGGAGAGGCTTCCTGGTAGCGGGCGGCGAGTGCAAATCCTGCACGGCGAGTGCAAATCCTGCACTCACGGTTGGCTTGAATCGCCGTCATAAGTCTTGTAGTCAATTCAACTTAACTTTTGACTCGTCATAACTTCTTATGTTGGAATCATTTACACGATTCCGACGGGGGGGGGGAACGCAAAAATACTATACCTCGTAGAGGTATACGAGCTGTAGTATGTCGAATCTGGTATAAAATAGTCATAATTCCAGGATGCCACTCAACTTAAGTCCGTCCATAGATGGACACATGAAACCACGACTTGACGAAACAGTGGACAAGTCATTACTACCGCGCAGATTATACTTTATAGCTTTCTGTCCCTATTGTCCCTACTTCTTTCTATTAAAGAGAAGATGAAATAAAAAGAGATGAAAAAAGGGGAAGAACAAGCCAAAACGTATAAGAGGTAAACCGCCTTTCTCGGGTCAACCCGGGACAGATTTATCCCAAAGTCAGTTCTCCACTCGACTTAAGTCCGTCCCTAGCGATCCGACACGGGAACGTCCGCAGTAGCCACTCTGTGGCGGCCACCCTGCCACCTGATCCCGTGGTCACGTCCACCCACGCGGAGCGATTGTGGTGCGACGTAGTGGCCTTCCTTGAGGTGCTTGTCAAGGTGGGCCCCGGAGAGGCTCCACGGCCTGGAAAAGGGGGGTCCGAAGATTAGGGCAGGAGGTATAGAGCTCAATGGGGGCGGGGGGAGCTGGTGCCCCCGGGGCGGGGGTGGTGCTCCCGTGGCGGGGGTACACATACAGACAACCAACATCGCACCTAACAACGGGCCAACACCGCACCGATCGGCGCTCGCCGCACCGAACGTCGGAGCCGCGAACCAGGCGTAAGTCACTTACCTGCATGTGTTTGCATTTCCATGTTCCGATAATAATTATTATGATGAGTTATTGCAATCGGATGTCCAGCATCCGATCGGATGCTGGACATCCGATTTCCACCGATGGCCAACGGTAGCCCTACCAAGGTAGTCACCGGTAGTCACCAGCGTCCCTTGTCCCATGTCCCTGTCCGTCTCCCTCCCCGACCGCGAGCGGTATCGGCCACCGTCCGGGCGAGGTATCGCGAGGTATGCAGTACCTGCGGCATATTGTCACACCACGGAGAATCCGCTTGAAACCCGCTGGATTGCCCTTGCGCTCCCGGGCCGGCTATGGTATAGTATACCTCAGCGTCGTGGTATTGAAGACGGGAGTAGGACCGGAAGGAAAGGATGGAACGAATGGAACGAAGAAGTTGGCCCGCGCCGACTACCCCAGAGCCGGACCCGGACACCATCTCCGGATGGATCTGGGATGAGGAAATGCCGGAAGCGACAGACGGATGCGCGATCGAGCCGGACGGCGTATGTCCGCATGGCCATCCGTCGTGGTTGCTTGTGCTCGGACTGATCTGACGG
>Ga0256864_1000077_pt1 | contig 41100 bp, 29 predicted proteins | sample RVTome_11_FD_187336 | JGI IMG/M metagenome (GOLD analysis project Ga0256864, IMG submission 187336) | Soil microbial communities from uranium-contaminated site in the Upper Colorado River Basin, Wyoming, United States - RVT147D111 HiSeq ... | reverse complement strand
AGGGCGGCGCGGTCGTGGAAGACGCGCGTGCGCCGCAGGTGCTGGATGGCCGAGCCGTTGCGGGGCCGTGCTACCCTTCAGCAAGCCATGGGTCAAGAGAGCTCGGCACGAACCTACAACGTCCGCGCGGATTGGGATGCGGAGGCCGAGGTCTGGGTGGCGTTCAGCGACGAAGTTCCCGGCCTGGCCACCGAGGCCGCGACGCTGGAAGCTCTCACCGAGAAGCTCCGCACCCTCATCCCCGAGCTGCTCGAGGCCAACCATCTCGAGATCGGCGACCCTGAAGGGGAGATCTCCTTCGAGCTCGTCGGCCACCGCCGCGAGCGCCTGCGGTTGGCCTCGTAGGTGGCCAAGACCTACACCCCTCGCCTCAACGGCTCCTGACGAGCGGTTCTGAGACATAGAAGGCGAGCGGCGTGGTGCGCCTCCGGGTGACCGAGGCGACCGTGGAAGCGCGCCGCGCCTGGAATGTGGTCAGCCGCCGCGGTCGTCTCGGCGCGCGACGGCGATCGGGCGGGTGACGCGCCGGCCGCCGAGGGTGTCTAATGGGGGCATGAGAGTCGCCGCCCGCCGCCTCCGCCGCGCCGTCGCCGTCTTCCTCGCCACCGGGCTCCTCGCCGCGTCCGCCGCCGCGTGGCGGGCCGCCGCCGGTCCATCCGCCGATCCCGCCGGCTCCGGCGCCCCGCCGGCTGAGCGGGCCGAGGAGCCGACCCTGAAGAAGGAGGAGCCCGCCGCCGTGCCGACCTGGAAGGACGTCGAGACCCTCGTCGAGAACGACCAGATGCGTGCCGCCCTCGAGACAGTCGAGGCGATCTTCGCCGCCGCCCAGACCCGCGGGGACGCCGCGGAGTGGACCCGCGCGCTGATCGAGGCGGCGAAGCTGGAGATCGCGCTCGGGGAGTTCGAGACGGCGGCCGAGCGGCTGCGGGGGACGCCGTGGCCGGAGGGGGTGCGGCACCGGTTGCCGCTCCAGCTCGCCCATGCCGAGGCGCTGGTGATCTACCTCCACGCCTACCGCTGGGAGATCGTGCAGCGGGAGCGGGTGGCGGCGGAGGGGGAGGGGGATCTGCGGACCTGGACGGTCGAGCAGATCTCCGCGGAGGCGCAGCGGGCGTTTCTCGCCGCCTGGCAGGGGCGCGAGGAGTGGGGCGAGCAGCCGGTGACGAGCCTGGAGCGGTATCTCGAGCCGGACAACTTCCCCGCGGGCATCCGCGACCGGCTGCGCGACGCGGTCTCCTACCTGTGGGCGGATCTGCTGGCCGACACCTCGCTGTGGACGCCGGTCCAGGACGACGCGGTCTACCGGCTCGATCTCGAGCCGCTGCTCGCGGGCGAGGCGCTCGACGAGGAGGCGCTCGGCGACGCCGGCGTCCACCCGCTGCGCAAGCTCGCGGCGGCGCTCGGCGATCTCGAGCGCTGGCACGCCGCCGCGGGCCGGCCGGAGGCGTCGTTCGAGGCGCTGCGGATGCGGCTGCGGCACCTCTGGGACCACTTCGACGACGCCGGCGACCGGGCGGCGATCCGGGCCGCGCTCGAGCGTGGGCTCGACTTGCTCGGGCGCGCGCGGCCGTGGTGGTCGATGGGGACGGCGACGCTCGCCTGGATGATCGACCAGGGCGGCGAGCCGGACGCCCGGGTGCGCGCGCTCGAGGTGGCGCGCGAGGGCGCCGCGGCGCATCCGGAGTCGGTCGGCGGCCAATACGCCCGCCATCTCGCCGAGTCGATCGTCGCGCCTTCGTACTCGATCGTGTCGATGGCCGCCGACGGCCCCGGCCGGCGGTCGATCCAGGTCACCCACAAGGACCTGGCGCGGCTGCGGTTCCGCGCCTATCGCCTCGACCTGCCGAGCTGGCTCGCACGCTCCGCCTCCGGCGGCCGCCTCCTCCCCGACCACCGCGACGTGCCGACGCTCCTCGAGCGCAAGCCCGACGCCGCCTGGACGGTGGAGCTGCCGGCGACGCCCGACCACCGGCCGCACCACACCTATGTCACGCCGCCGTTCGAGCGGCCGGGGCTCTGGGTGGTGGTCGCGTCGGCGGCCGAGCACTTCCGCCGCGAAGGCAACGCAATGCAATCGGTCAACCTGATGGTGACCGACCTGGTGCTGGTCTCGCGGTCGCTGCCCGACGGGATCGAGGTGACCGTGCGGTCGGGCTCGGGCGGCGAGGCGCTCGGGGGGCTGGAGGTCGCGCTCTACCGCTTCGACTGGCGCCACGGCCATCCGCGGGTTGCCGCGGAGACCACCTCGGCCGACGGCGTGGTCACCTTCCGCGATCCCGACGCCGGCGGCGAGCAGTGGCCGGCGTATTTCCCGCTCGCCCGGCGCGGCGAGGACGCCGCCGTCGACCTCTCCCACCTGCGGCCCGAGGGGCCACGGACCGAGGTCCCGGACTACGAGGCCTCGCTGGTCTACACCGACCGCAGCGTCTACCGGCCGGGGCAGGAGGTGCTGTGGAAGGTGGTCGCGATCCGCACCGGCGCCGAGGGGGAGCGCTTCGGGACGCTTCCCGGACGGACGATCACGGTCGAGCTAAGCGATCCCAACGGACAGGCGGTGGGGGCGAGCGAGACGGTCGAGACCAACGAGTACGGCTCGGCCTCCGGCCGCTTCACGGTGCCCTCCGGCAGGCCGCTCGGGGTCTGGTTCGTGCGCAGCTCGATGTCCGGCGCGGCGCAGATCCGGGTCGAGGAGTACAAGCGGCCGACGTTCGAGGTCACGGTCGCCGAGCCGCCCGAACCGCTCCGCCTCAACCGCGAGGCGCGGCTGACCGGCGAAGCGCGCTACTACTTCGGGCTGCCGGTCGCCGAGGGGCGGATGCGCTGGACGGTCGCCCGCGAGCCGGTCTTCCCCTGGTGGTGGTGGTGGTGGGACCGGCCGACGGGCGGCAGCCGGATCGTCGCCGCCGGCGAGGGCGAGCTGGGCGCCGACGGCGGCTTCGAGGTCGTCTTCACCCCCGAGGCGGACGAGCGCGACGCCGGCACCGGCGTCAGCTACCGCTTCCGTCTCGAGGCCGCGGTCACCGATCCCGGCGGCGAGACCCGCACCGCCGCGCGCGCCTTCCGGCTCGGCTTCGTCGCGGTCGAGGCGCGGGTCGACTCCGAGCGCGGCTTCTGGGACGCCGGCGAGGAGATCGAGCTGCCGGTCGTGCGCACCGACCTCGACGGCACGGCGCGCGCCGGCACGGCGAGCTGGACGCTGCTCGCGCTCGACGCTCCCGAGGAGACGCCGCTGCCCGCCGAGCTGCCGGTGCCCCAACCCCCACCAACGCTGCCGCCCGGCGCGGCCGACGATGCCTTCCGGACCGCCGGCGACCGGCTTCGCCCGCGCTGGCAGCACGACTACCGGCCCGAGCGGGTGCTCGCCCTGTGGCCCGACGGCGAGCGGATCGCCGCCGGCGACGCCGAGCACGGCGACGACGGCCGGGCGGTGATCGAGCTGCCGGCGCTCGCCGCCGGCGCCTACCGCGTGCGCTACCGCACCGAAGACGGCGCCGGCTCGACGTTCGAGATGCAGCACGAGCTGGTCGTCGCGGCCGACGGCGCCACCCCGCTGCCGCTGCCGGCGGTACTGCTCGCCGAGCGCCCGTCGGTGGCCCCCGGCGGCACCGCGCGGCTGTTCGTGCACTCCGGCATCGCGGGGCAGCCGATGGTGCTCGAGCTGTTCCGCGGCCACCGGCAGGTCGAGCGCCGGACGCTCGCCGGCGGCGGCGGCGGTGAGGTGATCGAGATCCCGATCGGCCGCGAGGACCGCGGCGGCTTCGGCGTCCGGCTCACCGCGCTCGCCGACTACCAGCTCATGAGCCTCGCCACCGACGTGATGGTGCCGTGGGACGACCGCGAGCTGGAGGTCGAGTTCGCCACCTTCCGCGACCTGCTGCGCCCCGGGCAGCGCGAGACCTGGCGGGTGACCGTGCGCGGCGAGGAAGGGGCGCTCGAGGCGGGCGCGGCCGAGCTGCTCGCCTACATGTACGACCGCAGCCTCGACCTCTTCGCGCCCCATCAGCCGCCGGCGCCGCTCGCCTGGTACCCGCAGCTCGGCGGCACGCCGTATGCGCAGTCGAGCCTGGGCGTCGCCGGGGTGAGCTGGCGCGACGGCAAAGACTGGGGAGTGGTGACGCCGGCGCCGGTGCTGGTGCCGACGCTGCTCGAGGTCTTCGAGGGCTACGGCATCGGCGGGCCGGGGTGGCGGGGAGGCCTGGTGACTCTGCCGGTGGCGCGCAGCTATGGAGGCATCGTCGCGGCGGCCCCCGGGGCGGTCGTCCAGGAGAGCCTCATGGTGACGGGGGAGGAGGCCGAGTCGCGGCGGGATCTCTCCGCGCTCGGCTACCTCGCCGACGCGGCCGCCAAACCCGCGCCCCCGGCCCCGCCCGTCCCCGAGCCCGCGCCCGCCGAGCCGGTCGAGCTGCGGTCCGACTTCGCCGAGACCGCGTTCTGGGAGCCGCACCTGGTGCTCGGCGAGGGGGGCGAGGTCGGGTTCGAGTTCACCGTCCCCGAGGCGGTGACCGAGTGGAGCGTCTGGGTCCACGCGCTGACCCGCGACCTGCGCGCCGGCTCGCTGGAGCGCCGTACACGCACGGTCAAGGAGCTGCTCGTGCGGCCGTACGTGCCGCGCTTCCTGCGCGAGGGCGACCGCGCCGAGCTGCGGGTGGCGGTCAACAACTCCGGCGAGGAGACGCTCACGGGCACCGTCGAGGTGCGCGCGGTCGATCCCGAGAGCGGCGAGGACCGCTCGGCCGAGCTGGGGCTGGGGGAGGGCGGCGAGGAGCGGGCGTTCACCGCCGAGCCGGACGGCGGCGCCACGGTCACCGTGCCGCTCACCGCACCGAGGCGCGTCGGCGCCTACGCCCTCGAGGTCACCGCCCGCGCCGGCGGCCTCTCCGACGGCGAGCGGCGGCCGCTGCCGGTGCTGCCCGGGCGGGTGCACCTCGCCCAGTCCCGCTTCGCCGCCCTGCGCGACGCCGACCGCCGGGTGCTCGCCTTCCCCGACCTCGCCGCCCAGGCCGGGGCCGGCGCCGACCCAACGCTGATCACCGACCGGTTGATCGTCACCCTCGACGGCCAGCTCTTCTACAGCGTGCTCTCGGCGCTGCCGTACCTGATCGAGTACCCCTACGAGTGCACCGAGCAGACGCTCAACCGGTTCGTCTCGACCGCGATCGTCGGCTCCGTGTTCGAGCGCTACCCGGCGGTGGCGGCGATGGCGAAGGAGCTGGCCGGGCGCGAGACCCGCTTCGAGGCCTTCGACGAGCCCGACCCCAACCGCGACCTGCTGCTCGAGGAGACCCCGTGGCTGCGTCTGGCTCGGGGCGGCAGCGAGCCGCCCGAGGCGCTGATCAAGGCGCTCGACCCGGAGATCGCCGCCACCCAGCGCGACGCCGCGCTCGCCTCGCTCGCCGAGGCGCAGACCTCCTCCGGCGGGTTCCCCTGGTGGCCGGGCGGGCCGCCCTCGCCGTACATGACGGTCTACATCCTGCAGGGGCTGTCGCGGGCGCTCGAGCGCGGCGCCGCGGTGCCGGCCGAGCTGACCGCCCCGGCGTGGCGCTACCTGCACGTGTGGTGGACCGAGGAGGCCCGGCGGGAGCTGGCCGCGGGCGAGGTCTGCTGCATCGAGCTGGTCACCTTCCTCAACTACGTCCTCTCCTCCTACCCGGAGAGCGGCGAGTGGACCGGCGGCGTCTTCACCGAGCGGGAGCGTGCCACGATGCTCGAGCGCTCCTGGAAGCGCTGGCGCGCGCACTCGCCGCGGCTCAAGGTCTATCTGGCGCTGACCCTCGCCCGCGCCGGCCGCGACGAGGACGCGACGCGGGTGTTCGACAGCGTCATGGATTCCTCCCGCACCGATCGCGACCTCGGCACCTACTGGGCGCCCGAGGAGCGCGCCTGGCTCTGGTACAACGACACCGTCGAGACCCACGCCCTGGCCCTCGCCGCGCTCACCGAGCTGGCACCCGACGACCCGCGGCGTGACGGCCTGGTGCAGTGGCTCTTCCTCAACAAAAAGCTCAACCACTGGAAGTCGACCCGCGCCACCGCCGAGGCGATCTGGGCGCTGGTCGAGAGCCTCGAGGAGGACGGCGTGCTCGGCGCGGCGGAGGCGGCGCGGGTGATCGCCGGGCCGATCGAGCGCACCTTCCGCTTCGAGCCCGACGAGTACACCGGCAAGGGCAACCAGGTCGTGATCCCGGGGACGGTCGTCGATCCCGCGACGATGTCGGAGATCACGGTCGAGAAGGAGACCCCGGGGCTGCTCTTCGCCTCGGCGACCTGGCACTTCTCGACCGAGCAGCTTCCCGAGGAGGCGGCCGAGGGCGGCCTGTTCACGGTGCGCCGCAGCTACTTCCGCCGCCTCCAGGAGGGCGACGAATGGGTGCTCCTCCCGCTCGCCGAGGGCGAGCGGATCGAGGTCGGCGACCAGCTCGAGGTCCACCTCTCGGTCACCGCCCGCCACGCCGCCGAGTACGTCCACCTGCGCGACCCGCGCGGCGCCGGCTTCGAACCCGAGACTCTGACCTCGGGCTACCGCTGGGAGCTGGGGCTGGCCCGCTACGAGGAGATCCGCGACAGCGGCACCAACTTCTTCATCGAGTGGCTGCCGGCGGGCGAATACACCCTCAAGCACCGCCTGCGCGCCGCCACCGCCGGCACCTTCCGCACTGGCCCGGCGACCTTGCAGTCGATGTATGCGCCCGAGTTCACGGCCTACTCGTCGGGGGCGGAGCTGGCGGTGGTGGGGGAGTAGGCGCGGCGGATCGGGAGGCTGATCCAACCGGCTGAATCGCCGTTCCGGTGGTCTGGATCGGCACCCGGGCGGCGTGCCCTCGGCCGATCACGAAACCGCGTGTATTCGCGGTCGGTTTCGCCTCACGCGGCCGGCTGGCATCGCGGTTGCTCGATCAAAAACATCGAAGGGGGCGATTGCCACCGGCCGCCGGCGCCGCCGGCGCCGCGTCGGGAAAGGAGAGTCGGCATGCGTCACGGAGTTCTGGTCTCTTTCCTGCTGTTCACCGCTCTCGATTGCGCCCTCGCGCCGGCCCCGGCGGCGGGTGCCGGGGTGGAGCTGACCCCGTTCGTCGGCTACAGCTCCAATCCCGACTACGCGTTCAGCCAGGGTCTGGCCTGCCTGGCGATCTTTACGGACTGCACGGTCCGTGGCGAGACCGACGACGGGTCGGCGTACGGCCTGATCCTCGGCGTGGCCCTGCGGCCCGGCTGGCAGCTCGAGCTGCTCGCCAACCGCCAGGAGTTCGACCTCCAGGCCCGGGGCCGCTTCGTCTCGGTCAGCCCCGGGTTCCCCGACGTGTTCTTCACCGACGTCCTCGACTACGACGTGACCCACCTCCAGCTCGGGGCCTCCCGCTCGTTCGGTGAGGGGACGGTGCGTCCCTTCCTCGGCGCGGCGGTGGGCGGCAGCCGGGTAGAGATCGCCAGAGACGACCGCCTGATCACCGGCTCGTCGAAGGACGCCCTCTCCGCCAGCGTCGGCGGCGGCGTCAAGGTCGACGTCTCCCCGCGGCTTGCGGTGCGCGTCGAGGGGCGCGGCTGGTGGGTCGATCTCGACGGCGAGTCGGGCGGCGACTACACCCAACTCGACGCTGCCGCCGGGCTCGCCTTCCACTGGTAAACGCGGCTCGTTGAAACCGGCCGACGGGGCGTGCCTCCGACGGCGGCGGCACCACCGCGGCCTGGCTCAGCCGGCCAGGCGGATGAGCGGGTAGCCCGCCGGGGGGAGGCCTTCGGGCTCGACCTCCAGCTCGTAGCGGCCGGGCGCCAGCGCCCGCAGGTCGGCGAGGGCGATGCCGACCCAGTCGCCGTCGCCACGCAGGCCGCACAGCCAGTCGGCGGCGGCCCAGCGGCGGCCGCCGATGCGCACCTCGGCCCGGCGCACGCGCCGCGGTACCAGGCGGCCGACGGCGGTGCGGGCGGTCGCCGTCACCGCGCCGCGGTCGTCGTCCGGCGGGCGCCGGAAGTGGACCGTGCGGCGGCTCCAGCCGGGACCGCGGTCGCCGCCCCGGGCGAGCGCGAGCACGTGCGCGCCCTCGCTCAGGTAGGGCACCCGGACCGCGGCGACGAACCGTTCGCCGTCGATCACCGCTCCGGCGAGCCCCGGCAGGCCCTCGGCGTCGAGCTGGAGCCTGGGCAGCCAGCGGTCGCCGAGGATCGGCAGCCGGCGGGGATCCCAGCGGCTCAGCCGGCCGCTCACGACCAGCGGGTCGGTGACCGTCTCGCCGTCGAGCGGACGGTCGAGCCACGGCGCCGCGGGTGGACGGGTGGGCTCGGGGCCGTCGAGCAGCGGGCGGACGGTGCCGCGCGCCACGGCGAGGAACCAGGGCGAGAGCCGCTGGCGGCCGTTGGCCAGGCACGGACCACACCCGGGCGCCGCCGCGTGCTCGAGGTGCCGCCGGCGGAACTCCTGGTAGCCGGGGCCGTTCCAGATCTCGTCGAAGCTCTGGCGATAGAGATTGCCGAAGCTGGTGCCGTTGAGGCAGCAGGTCGCGACCTCGCCGGTGGCGGTCACCGAGACGGTGCTCCACGGCTCGCTGCACGGGTGGAGGGTGCCGTTCCCGGGCGGCGGCGCGGCGGAGCCGGTCCGGACCGTCCGCCGGCCGGGGGGCTCGGATAGTGACGTGGCGTCGCTGCGCCCGCGCTCCTCGGCGGCAGCGCTCTGACGGTGGCCGCCCTCCTCGTCGTCGCCCGCCGGCGCCGGCCGGCGGAGCGCCACCCCGGCCTCGGCCGCCGCCCGTTCGGCCTCGGCGAGCAGCGCCGCCACCCGTCCGGCGGAGAGGTTGCCGAGGTGCTCGCGCCGGTACAGCGCCCCCAGCTCGGCGCTGAAGGCGCTCCAGTCGAACAGCGGCTCGACGTTCAGCTCGGCGACCCCGACCTCGCCGCACAGCCGCGCCATCGCCGGCAGCTCGGCGAGGTTCGAGGCCATGGCGACGAAGTTGACCGTCAGGTGCGGCCGGCCGCCGTGGCGGCGGGCGGCGTTGCCGAGCGCTTCGAGCCCGCGCAGCAGGTCGGCGAAGCGGCCCCGGCGACGGATCGTCTCGTAGGTGGCGGCGGTGGCGCCGTCGGCGGAGACCGAGACCCGGTGGACTCCGGCGCGGACGAGAGCGTCGGCGCGCTCGGCGTCGATCAGGGTAGCGTTGGTCGTGATCCAGACCTCGACCCCGGCCGCGCTCAGCTCGCGGATGTAGTCGCCGAGGTGGCGATTCAGCAGCGGCTCGCCGAGCCCGAACAGGTAGGCCCGCACCAGGGTCGGAAACAGCGGCCGAAGGCGCGCGAACAGCTCGGGTGGGAAGAGCGCCGGCGCGCCGCCGCCCGGCTGGTGGCTCGGATCGTAGGTCAGCGGGCACATGACGCAGCGGAGGTTGCAGCGCGCGGCGACCTCCAGGTAGATCTCCTGTGGAGAGCCGGAGACCGCGGTCGAGCGTCCGGTGTAGGCCTCGCGGCAGCGGCGGACGCTGGTCCAGCGGCGATCGTCCATCCTGTCGAACCTCCGCGGCGGCCGAGGCCACCCGGCCGAAACATGGCTAAAGGACATTCCAGTTATGCTTCTATGACATTCATACGGCCGAGCCGGCCGCCGCGTCACAGCGGCCGCCGGCGTTGACACCCCGGGGCGGGCTCCATAGGCTCGCCGCTCGTCCGTCATCGAGCTTCCGGGCCGCGCACCCGGTCCGGCCACCGCACCCGCGAAGGAGCCGCGAATGTCCCGATCCACGCCCGATCCGCGCCTCGCCGTCCGCCTCTCCCGCCTCTCCCGCCTCACGGCCGCCCTCGGCGCCGGCCTGCTGCTCGCGCTGGCATCTCCGCTCCCGGCCGCCGGTGCGGCGGGGAAGGACGCCGACGAGAAGTGGGACGTCGACGAGCCGCGCGGCCCCGCGCGCACGGTGCCGATCGACGTCGACGAGGGGACCTGGATGAGCGTCGACGTCGCGCCCGACGGGAGCGAGCTCGTCTTCGATCTGCTCGGCGACCTCTACACGGTGCCGGTCGCCGGTGGCGAGGCGCGGGCGCTGACCTCCGGCCTCGCCTGGGACGAACAGCCGCGCTTCTCGCCGGACGGCCGCTGGATCGCCTTCACCTCCGACCGTGGCGGCGGCGACAACGTCTGGGTGATGGGCCGCGACGGCGCGCCACCGCGCCAAGTCACCGACGAGAGCTTCCGCCTGCTCAACAGCCCGGCGTGGTCGCCGGACGGGCGCTGGATCGCCGCCCGCAAGCACTTCACCTCGACCCGCTCGGCGGGGGCGGGGGAGATCTGGCTCTACCACGCGAGCGGCGGCAAGGCGGGCCTCCAGGCGACCGAGCGCCCGAACGACCAGAAGGACGTCGGCGAGCCGGCGTTCTCGCCCGACGGGCGGTTCGTCTACTTCAGCCAGGACACCACGCCGGGGGCGGTCTTCGAGTACAACAAGGACCCCAATCCGGGCATCTACACGATCCGCCGGCTCGACCGCGAGAGCGGCGAGATCGTCGACCTGGTCGGCGGCGCCGGCGGTGCGGTGCGGCCGACGCCGTCGCCCGACGGCACCCGGCTGGCCTTCGTACGCCGGGTGCGCGCCGCCACCGTGCTGTGGCTCAAGGACCTCGACTCCGGCGAGGAGTGGCCGCTGTGGGACGGCCTGGACCGCGACCTCCAGGAGATCTGGGCGATCCACGGCGTCTACCCGCAGATCGCTTGGACCCCCGACTCGGCGGCGGTGGTCGCGTGGGCCGGCGGCAAGATCCACCGCATCGACGCCGCCACCGGCGAGGCGACGGCGATCCCGTTCCACGTCCGCTCCGAGCGCACCGTGATCGAGCCGCTGCGCTACCCGGTCGAGGTCGCCCCCGAGCGTTTCGACGTCCGCATGCTGCGCTGGGTGACGGTGTCGCCAGCCGGCGACCGGGTGGTCTTCCAGGCGCTCGGCAAGCTGTGGGTGCGGGACCTCCCGGACGGCGCGCCGCGGCGGCTGACCCGCGACGAGCCGGGCGGGGCGGAGCACTTCGAGCACGAGCCGTCGTTCACCCGCGACGGCCGCTGGGTCGTCTACACGACCTGGAACGACCGCGAGCTGGGCGCGGTGCGGGCGGTGCCGGCGGCCGGGGGAACCGGCCGGGTGCTGACCCCCGAGCCCGGCCACTACCGCGGCCCGGCGGTGTCGCCCGACGGGAGCTGGCTGGTGTACCGCCGCGACGACGGCGGCGGCGAAGACGGGCTCCTCAGCACGCTCTACACCGACGAGCCGGGGATCTACCGGCTGCCGTTCCGGCCGACCGGTGCCGGCGAGGGTGGTGCGGCCGAGCCCGAGAAAGTCGCCCCGGACGGCGTCCAGCCCCACTTCGGCGCCGACCCCGAGCGCGTCTACCTGCTGCGCTTCGCCGAGGAGGAGCGCACTCTCGTCTCGCTCGAGATCGACGGCAGCGACGAGCGGGTGCACGTGAAGAGCGCCAACGCCGGCCGCTTCCGGGTCTCACCGGACGGCCGCTGGCTCGCCTGGCAGGAGCGCTACCAGGCCTACGTCGCGCCGTTCCCCGCCTCCGGCCGTACCGTCGAGCTGGCGCCCGACAGCAAGGCGCTGCCGGTGACCCGGGTGTCGCGCGACGCCGGCGACTGGCTCGGCTGGTCGGCCGACTCTGCGGCGCTCCACTGGTCGGTCGGGCCGGAGCTGTACCGGCTGCCGCTGACCGCCGCCTTCGCCTTCCTCGCCGGCGAGCCGCCGGGGCGGGCACCCGAGAACGACGAGGAGGGCGAGGACGAAGGGGACGGCGAGGAGGCGGAGGAGGACGGCGGCGAGGCCGCATCGGACGACGCCGAAGAAGACGAGGACGCCGAGGACGACGAAGCCGAAGACGTCTACGCCCAGGCCGAGGTCACCCCGCTCGGCTTCCGGGCCGAGACCGACCGCCCCTCGGGCACCCTCGCCCTGGTCGGCGCCCGGATCGTCACCATGGCCGGCGAGGACGGCGGCGTCATCGACGACGGCGTGATCGTCATCGAGCGCGACCGCATCCGCGCGGTCGGCCGCCGCGGCGAGGTCGAGGTCCCGGCCGGCGCCCACGTCGTCGACGCCGCCGGCAAGACGGTCGTCCCGGGCCTGATCGACGTCCACTGGCACGGCCCGCAGTCGTCCGGCGGCGTGATCCCCGAGCGCAACTGGGTCGACCACGCCAGCCTCGCCTTCGGCGTCACCACCCTGCACGACCCGTCGAGCGACACCGCCACCGTCTTCGCCGCCTCGGAGATGGCCAGGGCAGGTCTGATCCTGGCGCCGCGGATCTTCTCGACCGGCACCATCCTCTACGGCGCCGAGACGCCGTTCATGGTCGAGGTCGACAGCCTCGACGACGCCCGCGCCCACCTGCAGCGGATGAAGGCGGTCGGCGCCTTCAGCGTCAAGAGCTACAACCAGCCGCGGCGCGACCAGCGCCAGCAGGTGCTCGCCGCCGCCCGCGAGCTGGAGATGATGGTGGTGCCCGAAGGCGGCGCGCTCTTCCAGCACAACCTGACGATGGTGGTCGACGGCCACACCGGCGTCGAGCACGCGCTGCCGCTGGCGCGGGTCTACGAGGACGTGCGGGAGCTGTGGAGCGCCACCCCGGTCGGCTACACCCCGACCCTCGGGGTGGCCTACGGCGGCCTGTGGGGCGAGAACTACTGGTACGCGACGACCGACGTCTGGGCCCACCCGCGCCTCTCCGCGTTCGTGCCCGGCGAGGTGCTCGACGCCCGCGCTCGCCGCCGGGTGCTCGCCCCCGAGGAGGAATGGAACCACTTCGCCGCCGCGCGCACCGCCGCCGAGCTGCACGACGCCGGCGTGCCGGTGCAGGTCGGCGCCCACGGCCAGCGCGAGGGGTTGGCGGTGCACTGGGAGATGTGGATGCTCGCCCAGGGCGGCATGACGCCGGTCGAGGCGCTCGCCGCGGGCACCATCGATGCCGCCCGCTACCTCGGCCTCGACGGCGACCTCGGCTCGATCGAGCCCGGCAAGCTCGCCGACTTGGTCGTCCTCGGCGGCGACGCGCTCGCCGATCTGCGGCAGACCGACAGCGTCGAGCGGGTGGTCCTCGGCGGCCGCCTCTACGACGCCGCCACCCTCGACCGCCTGTGGCCCGACCCCGCGCCGCGGCAGCCCTACTGGTGGGAACGGGGGGAGGACGGCCGGCTGCTGCTCGCCCCGGACCGGGCCGCCGCCGCGGGTCGCTGAGAGGAGCCGCTGGGAAGCTGCCGGGGCGGGCTGGGCCGGCTCGGGCTCTCAGTCCACGCTCGGGTCGAGCGGTTGGGTCTCGACCTCCCAGCGCACCGGGCCGTCGTGGCGGGCGAGCCTTACGGCGTGGAACGGGCGCTCGGAGACCACGCAGACCACGCCCTCGGCCGGCGGCCGCTCGAGCAGGTCGACGACCAGGCCGTCCTCGCCGGCGGTGACGCCGCGGATGGTCACCCGCGAGATGCAGCCCTGGGTGGGCATCGCGGCGGCGAGGACCATCTTGCGCTCGAAGTCGACCGCCAGCGCCTGACCGGCCATCGCGCCGCCGCCGGTGAGGTCGTCCCAGACCCGCTGCCAGGCGGCGGCGTCGCGCACCGCCTCGCGAACCTGCTCGCCCGCCTTGCCGGGGACCGAGGCCTGCTGGATGGTCTCGAAGGGCACCTGCTGTCGCTCGATGGGCTCGGTGTCGCCACCGCCGGCGCCCGAGCTGCCGCAGGCGACGGTGAGGAGCAGCGCTCCGAGGACGGGTCCGGTGGTGATCGAAGGTTGCATGGCACACTCTCCTCCCCCGGGGTGACGCGGCGCACCGGAGCGCGCCGGCCGGGATGTGGCATCGTGTCTGCAGCCGGCGTGCCAGAGGAATCCGTCGACCGCCCGGCACCGCCGACCGATACCCCTCACCGACACCGCTGATTCACACGGAGCCGCGATGACCATCGAGAGCGTCAACCCCGCCACCGGCGAGGCCATCGAGACCTACGAAGAGACGACCCCCGAGCAGGTCGCCGCGGCGATCGAGACCGCCGACGAGGCCTTCCTCGGCTGGCGCAAGGTGGGCTTCGCCGAGCGCGCCGAGCGCCTGGCCGCGGCCGCGAAGGTGCTGCGCGAGCGCAAGGACGAGTACGGCCGCCTGATGGCGGTCGAGATGGGCAAGCCGGTCGGCGACGGCCGCTCCGAGGCGGAAAAATGCGCCTGGGTGTGCGACTACTACGCGGAAAACGCCGAGCGCTTCCTCGCCGACGAGCCAGCCGCGACCGACGCCGCGAAGAGCTACGTCGCCTACCGGCCGCTCGGCGTCGTGCTCGCGGTGATGCCCTGGAACTTCCCGTTCTGGCAGGTCTTCCGCTTCGCCGCCCCGGGGCTGATGGTGGGCAACGCGGCGTTGCTCAAGCACGCCTCGAACGTCCCCGGCTGCGCGCTCGCGATCGAGGACGTCTTCCGCCGGGCGGGTTTCCCGGACGGCCTGTTCAAGACGCTCCTGATCGGCAGCGGCCGGGTTGAGAACGAGGTGCTCGACCACCCGAAGATCCGCGCCGCCACGCTGACCGGGAGCGTTGCCGCGGGCAAGGCGATCGGCGGCGAGGCCGGCCGGCGGATCAAGAAGACCGTCCTCGAGCTGGGCGGCAGCGACGCCTACCTGGTGCTCGAGGACGCCGACCTCGACCACGCGGTCCCGGCGTGCGTCGCCAGCCGCCTGGTCAACAGCGGCCAGAGCTGCATCGCCGCCAAGCGCTTCATCGTGCCCCGGTCGATCGCCGGCGAGTTCACCGAGCGCTTCGTCGAGGAGATGCGCGGCAAGCGGATGGGCGACCCGCTCGACGAGGCGACCGTGGTCGGCCCGCAGGCCCGCCGCGACCTGCGCGACGACCTCCACGAGCAGGTTCAGAAGAGCGTCGCGAGAGGCGCCCGCCTGCTGCTCGGGGGCGAGGTCCCCGGCGGCCCCGGCGCCTTCTACCCGCCGACCGTGCTCGCCGGCGTCGGCCCCGGCATGCCTGCCTACGAGGAGGAGCTGTTCGGCCCGGCGGCGGCGATCATCGAGGTCGCCGGCGAGGAGGAGGCGATTCGGGTCGCCAACGACAGCCGCTTCGGCCTCGGCGCCGCGGTCTTCTCCCGCGACGTCGAGCGCGCCGAGCGGATCGCCGCCGACCGCCTCGACGCCGGCTGCTGCTTCGTCAACGCCTTCGTCAAGTCCGACCCCCGCCTCCCCTTCGGCGGCGTCAAGGAATCCGGCTACGGCCGCGAACTCGGCCGCCACGGCATCCGCGAGTTCGTCAACGCCAAGACGGTCTGGGTGGCTTGAGCGGCGGTCGGACTAGGTGGCGAACATGTAGCGGCTGGACCGCCGTCTCCAATCGGGTGTTGCCCGCAGTCGCGCAGATGGCAGAGAATTGAGCCGTGCAGATCGGTCCACTCGACCTTCCAGATGAGGTACTGACCGCGCTCGAAGAAGGTCGGCTCGTCATCTTCGCGGGCGCGGGTGTCTCGATCCTTCCTCCGGCATGCCTGCCAAGTTTCCGCGGCCTGGTGGAAAGCATCGTCGGAGAGCAGCGCCCCAAGGACGATCAGGACCCAATGGACCGCGTCCTGGGTCGCGCTGCGGACGAGGGAATCCCGGTGCACAGCATCGCTGCCAAGCGGCTATCCCAGCCTGACTCACGGTTCAACTCCCTGCATGAAAGCCTGGTGGCGCTGTTCGGCTCTCGTGCGGCCGTGAGGATCGTCACGACGAACTTCGATCAACATTTCGAGGCCGCGATCGAGGCTCAGCTCGGTCTACTATCAGGAGTAGAGATCTACAAGGCACCAGCACTGCCGGTGGGTTCCTCGTTCAGCGGGCTGGTCCACCTACACGGCGTTCTCGGCGGAGCGCCAGAAGAACTGGTTCTCACGGATGCCGACTTCGGCCGCGCTTACCTCACCGAAGGGTGGGCAGGACGCTTCGTCCTGGAACTGTTCCGGGAGTACTCGGTGCTTTTCGTCGGCTATAGCTACGGCGACACGGTGATGAGCTATCTCACCCGTGGTCTTGCCCCCACCTTCGGCAGGAAGCGTTTCGCAGTCGACCAGACTGGCAGCCGCAAGAAGTGGTCGCTCCTGGGAATCGAGCCCATCGAGTACGACCCTGCCGACGACCATCGGGCGCTCCGCGAGGGTCTCAGCCAGTGGGTGAGCCTCCAGCGCCGGGGCTTCCTCGACTGGAGCCAGAGATTGCCTGCGCTCGTTGGTCGGGAGCCACGGGCACTGGCGCCCGACGAGCAGGGGGAGCTCGAGTTCTGTCTGAAGAACCCCAGGAGAGCGAAGCTCTTCTATCGGCATGCGAAGGAGCCCGGATGGCTCAAGTGGGCGGAGGAGCATGGCCGCCTCCAGCCCCTCTTCTCCCTTGAGGGGGACCAACGGCAGTTATGGGATCTCGCGACTTGGTTCACTGACGATCCGTTGGGTGAGCGCGGCAAGGTGGCGCTGCAAATCGCTCTCGGGTCCACTCGGCCGGTTGGTGGGGCGCTTGCCATCGTGGCGTGCCAGCAGGTCCACGGAGCTCTCGCAGGCCGCACTGCAGAACCCGCGACCGCTACCGCTGTCGAGAGACTGGCGGCTTGGGCCACGCTGGTCATCGAACGCTCAGTCCCTGGCACTCGCGTCACCCAGATGGCGCTCTGGCTGAAACATCTCCCGGTGGAGGATCATCCACAGCTCGCTGTTCAGGTACTGGCGCACCTTCTAAGCTGTAGGCCAGCCTTCCGAGTCATTGATAGTTTTTGGGCCCGCGAGGCCGAGCTGGGCCTGTCGATCGAGACGCCTACGGAGGCGGAAGATCTCAGCTATCACTGGGAGGAACTTCGCCCACACATCGGTGCACTGGCCAAGCCGCTTCTTTCAGTGGTCGCCGAGATCTTTGAGAAACGGTGGAGGTGGCTCGTTGGCCTCGATGGTGCGGTGCCTGTCAACGACCCATGGGGCTGGCGCCGACCTTGGATTGAGCGTCCTTCTGGCGCTGGGGAATCACACGCGCTGGATCGTAGAGAGGCCGGTCCGTTGCTCGACATTGCGAAGGATGTGATCGATGAGTTAAACTCCCAGGCGCCTGAGCTGGCCGCCGGAGTGATCGAGCAATGGCTCGCGGCGAGCTCCCCTCAGCTCGTCCAGCTTGGCCTCTACGGTCTCGCTAAGTCCTCATGGTGGAAACCGGCCAGTAAGCTCGAGAAGCTCATTGCGCACCACCTGCCCGCCAGGGCCCCTTTCAAGGTTGAGGCCTTTCGTGTGCTGCAAGAGTCCTATCCAAGTCTGACGCCACGGCAGCGCGCGCCGTTTCTTAAACGGGCCGAGAGGCTGTATGTATATACCAGGGGTTCCAGAAGCCTGACCGACGAGGAATTCGACCGCCGTCATCAAACCGCTATGGATGAGTGGTTCAATGTACTAGTCTGGTTGGAGCGCGCTGCTCCCGGGGATCCCCTCCTCAACCAGGCAGTGACGAGGGTCCGCAATTGCTATCCAGACTTCCAGCCCCGGGACCATCCAGAGCTGGATGTAGTGCATCTCGAGGCAGAGGACCGGCTGCGTCCGGAGAGCCATCGCAGCAGCGCGGAGATCGCAGGGCTCTCGCTGCCCCAATGGCTAGCGGAGCTGGACACAGCCGGCGAGCGGCAACGACAGGAGCAGGGCTTCACGACGGATCATGTCGGCGGATTCCTAAAGGAGACGGCGCGTGCAGCAAGCGAGCGCTTGAACTGGGGTGTCGCCTTCGCTCGTGAGCTCGTGGAAAGTGGCGACTTCGAGCACATGGTCTGGCGAGAGATCCTCACTGTTTGGCGCGAGCGCACGTTCACAGCTGGAGAGTGGCGAGAACTCGTCCAGCTGCTCGACGACGTCCGCCTTGTCGCCGCCCAGATCGATGGCATCACTGACGTTCTGCGTGGCCTGGCGAAGCAGCAGAAACCAAAGGCAACAGCGACCATGCTCCGCAGCGGTCTCGGACTTGCCGAGAAGGCTCTTGCACAGGCCGAGGGCCTTCCGCTCAGAATCCTGTCTGGAAGTTCGGGCTGGTTGGAGCAGGCCGTCAATCACCCGGGCGGAGTCCTGGCGGAATATTTGATTCGGACGATAGGGGAGCTGGCTGGCTCGCGGCCAGAGAGAAACTGCGGTTTACCAAAGGCATGCAGGAGATTGCTCGACGCCATGATGAGCGGGTCGGGTGCGGCCTCAGCAATGGCCCGGGTCGTACTGTCCACTCACGCCCACTACTTCCAGTGGCTGGACAGCAACTGGACGGCGACCAACCTCCTGCCACTCTTTGATTGGGAGCGGGACCCGGACCAGGCCGTTCAGGCCTGGCACGGTTTCCTTGGATGGGGCCGTCCAGTCGCTACGCTCTTGGATGCCCTGAGCCCAGCCGCGGTACAACTCGCCTCTCATCTCGAGGATCTCGGCGGTGCGAGAGAGCACTACGGCGCCTTTGTCGCTCGAGCAGCCCTCGCGCGACCCGATGACCCGCTTACCAAGGAGTGGTTTCAGGCGTTCCTCCAAGCAGCCAGCGATGAGGATCGAGCGGGCTTCGCGTGGGCGATGGACCACCTGCTCGAAGGACTCCGCCCCGAGCAGCAAGCCGAGGTCTGGAGAAGTTGGCTCCAGCGCTACCTGGAGCACCGCGCCAACTACCCATTGATTCCTGAAGGGAAGGAGTTCTCGGCACTCGTTGGCTGGGCGTTCCGTCTGCCGCAACAGCTTGGACAACTAGTCGAATGCATAGAAGCCCTGCCCGGCAGAGGTGGTGCCGACGACCGTCTTCTCTGGAAGCTTGAGCAGGGTGAACTGGAAGGAAGCGATCCCAACCTCCTGGCTCGCCTTGTACTCGCGACCCTCAAGCGTGTTGAGGAACTCGAGCCGTGGGAGCTGGCGCCGTTTCGAGGTGTGATCACGCGCCTTAAGAAGGAGGGTGCCAGCGAGCCCCTCGCACGCGAGCTTGTCGAGAAGTATCTCGAGCACGGTGGCCAGGACCACGAGGAGCTACTACCGGGCAGGAGGTGACCGACGAGGTTCCCTCCCGGGTGGCGTTCGCGGTCACGGCAGCAGAGCGCGGTTTTGGAGCAGCAGCCGATAGTCTCCCATCGAGACGATCCGCAGTCCCTCGTAGGGAGACAACGCCAGCAGGTGGCTGTCATTGGTGACGAGGTAGTCGACTCTCGCGGCGAGCGCCGCCTGGAGGATCGGGGTATCGGCGGGGTCGCCGGGAACCCGGTGCCGGGACGCTGGCGGGTTTACGAGCGTCGCCCGACGGCGGACGCGGTTTCTGGTGAGGACGGCGAAGCGCCTCGAGCAGTCGAGCCGTTCGACCATGACCCGCTCCAGCTCCGCGAGCAGATAGGAACTGGTGTAGAGCTGCCAGCCGGCCTTGGAGGTGGCGCCGAGCAGTTGCTCCGCGGTCTCACCCAGCAGCGCCTCCGCGACGTAGACGTTGGTGTCGAAGAAGACCTTCATTCGCCATGGCGCACGGCGTGGACGGCGCGGTCGATCGCCTGTTGGTCGATCCCCCTCTCCCGGGCGATCTGTCTCGCGCCGGCGGCCTCCTGGGACCACTCGACCTCCTCCTGCTCGGCGAGGAGCTCGTCGAGCAGGAGGCGATCCGCGGCGGGGAGCTTCTGGATCCGGTCGAGGATGTCGTAGACGGCTGTCTGGCTCATGGCTTCGCGGGACTCCTTGGCGCGGGAGTCTAGCAGCCGCCCCCGCTCACTCCGCCCGGAAGTCGATCCGCACCCGGTAGTAGACGCCGACCGCGTCGCCGTCGACCTCGGCCGGGCGGTAGCGCCAGTCGGCGACGGTCTGGGCGGTGGCGAGGGCGAGGAGCGGGTGCGGCGATTCGAGCAGGATCGGATCGTTGGTGCGGCCGCGGCGATCGATCCGTACCTGGAGCAGGACCGGGCCGCGGATGCCGCTGCCGCGCAGCACCGGCGGGTAGCGCGGCGGCGGCGCGTCGGCTTCCTGGGGCAGACGCGTGGTCACGCCCGCCGGCGCCGCGAAGAGGTTGATCGATCGGGGCGGGCGGCCGCTGTCCTCCGGGGCGACCTCGCCGTCGGGCGACGGCGGCCGCGCCGGGCGGGCGGCGAGGAAGGCGCCGGCGGCGCCCCAGCGGCCGAGGTCCTCGCGCGACAGCCGCGGGTCGAAGCTCTGGGCCAGCGACCACGACCAGGCGGCGGTGTCGGGCAGGCCGCGGTCGGCGGCCGCCACCGCCTGGTAGTAGAGCAGGCGCGCGATCGTCCCGCCGTCAGTGGCCGCCGGGCCGGATTGCACCAGATCGTCGAGTGCCTGGCGGGCCAGCCGGAGGGCGCGCGCGCTGCGGCCGTCGCGCAGCTCGCTCTCGAGGCTCCGGGTCACCGCCAGGAGCCGTGGATCGGTCGCCACGCCCTCCTGCGCCGCCGCGGCCGCCGGCAGCGCCAGGACCGCCGCCAGCGCCAGCCGGGCCTGACACCGGGTCACCAGCATGGATCCGTTCATCGACATGATGGGCCTCCCATCCGCTGAGTGTACGGGAAGCAGTATGCCGGAGCCCCACGCCGGCCCTGCTACCATGCGGCGGTTTTCCAAGAGGGTCCAACCGAGAGGGGGGAGGCCGTCGTGAGCGGAGTGCGCGATCGGAGCGGGCGAACGGCGACGGCACGGGCCGCCCGGCGGTGGGCGCCGCGCGCAGCGGCGGCACTGGCCGCGGCGCTGGCGTCGGCGCTGCTCGGCGGCGGCGGCGCCGCGGCGATCGAGTGGGAGGCCACCCTCGCCGACTACCTGCCGGAAGGCGGCGATTACGACCCCGCGGTGCCGACCCCGGCCTCGGTGCTCGGGTTCGAGATCGGCGAGCGCCACGTCCGGCCGGGCGAGCTGCTGCGCTACCTCGAGGCGCTGGCGGCGGCCTCCGACCGGGTGACGGTCGAGATCCAGGGGCGGACCCACGAGGGCCGGCCGCAGCCGCTGGCGATCGTCACCTCGCCGGCCTACCACGCCCGGCTGGAGGAGGTCCGGCAGGCCCACCTGGCGCTCTCCGATCCCGCCGCCCCCGACCCGGCGCCCGAGCGGCTCGACGAGCTGCCGGTGGTGGTCTGGCTCGGCTACTCGATTCACGGCAACGAGGCGAGCGGCGCCAACGCCGCGCCGCTGGTCGCGTACCACCTGGCGGCCGGCCGGAGCCCCGAGGTGACGGCGCTGCTCGAACAGGCGGTGGTGCTGATCGACCCGAGCCTCAACCCGGACGGCCTCGGGCGGTTCGCCGGCTGGGTCAACGCCCACCGCGGCCGCCGTCCCGTCGAGGACCCCGAGGACCGCGAACACAACGAGCCGTGGCCGGGCGGGCGCGGCAACCACTATTGGTTCGACCTCAACCGCGACTGGCTGCTCGTCCAGCACCCGGAGAGCCGCCACCGGATCGCCACCCTGCGCCGCTGGCGGCCCAACCTGCTCGGCGACTACCACGAGATGGGGAGCGACGCCACCTACTTCTTCCAGCCCGGGGTGCCGAGCCGGCAGAACCCGCTGACCCCGCCCGAGAACCTCGAGCTGACCCGCCGGGTGGCCGAGTTCCACGCCCGCACCCTCGACCGCGCCGGGCGGCGCTACTACACCGAGGAGACCTTCGACGACTTCTACCCGGGCAAGGGCTCGACCTACCCCGACCTCACCGGCGCGGTCGGCGTGCTGTTCGAGCAGGCGAGCGCCCGCGGCCACCGCCGCGAGACCGCCCGCGGCCCGCTCAGCCTGCCGGTCACGCTCCACAACCAGTTCCTGACCTCGTTGTCGATGCTCGAGGCCGCCGCCGAGCTGCGCCGCGAGCTGCTCGACTACCAGCGGCGCTTCGTGGTCACCGCGCTCGAGGCCGCCGAAGGCGACCCGGTGCGGGCGTACGCCGTCGGCGCCGCCGACGATCCGGCACGCGCGTTCCACCTGCTCGAGGTGCTCGCCGCCCACGGCATCGAGGTCCACCGCCTGGCGCGGCCGGTCGAGGCCGAGGGGCGGCGCTTTTCGCCCGGGAGCGCCTGGGCGGTGCCGGTGGCGCAGCCGCAGTACCGGCTGGTCAAGGCCCTGTTCGAGGCCCCGACCGAGTTCGCGGAGTCGACCTTCTACGACGTCTCGGCGTGGACCCTGCCGCTCGCCTTCGGGCTGCCCTCGGCGGCGCTCCGCGGGCGCGCCTGGGAGCCGGGGCTGCTCGGCGAGCGCGAGGGATCGCCGGGGCTCCCGCCGGGCCGGCTCCCCGAGGCACCCTCGCCCTACGCCTACGCTTTCGAGTGGAACGGCGCCCACGCGGCGCGGGCGCTCCAACGCCTGTTCGCGGGCGATTTCCGCGCCGAGGTCGCGACCGTGCCGATCGAGGCGGTCACCGACGCCGGCCGCCGGCGGTTCGCCGCGGGCTCCGTGGTCGTGCCGGCGGCCACCGACGACGAGGCCGCCGCGCGCCTGGACGAGGCGCTGCGCTCGATCGCCGAGGAAGACGGCGTCGACGTCTATGCCGTGGCGAGCGGCCTGACGCCCTCCGGGGTCGACCTCGGCAGCCCGAAGCTGCGGCCGGTCGAGCCGCCGGCGCCGGCGCTGGTGGTCGGGAGCGGGGTGTCGTCGATCGAGGCGGGGGAGGTCTGGCACTTGCTCGACCAGCGGGTCGGGCTGCCGGTGACCCTGCTCGACCATGAGCGGCTGGCGCGCGCCGACCTCGGCCGCTACACCCATCTGCTGCTGGTCGACGGCGACTACTCGCGCCTGGCCGAGCCGGCGGTGACGGCGATCCGCGGCTGGGTCGAGCGCGGCGGCGTCGTGGTCGCGTCCCGGCGCGCGGCGGAGTGGGCGCATCAGGCGCTGCTCGCGGAGCCGCAGGATCCGGCGGTGGGTGGCGGCGCCGCCCCCGGGACGCCTGCCGCCGGCGCGACCGCCGCCGCCGGCGTAGTCCCGCCTGCGCCGCCCAGCCAGGTACCGCCGCTCCGCGAGCGCACGGCCTACGCAGATTACGAGAGCGCGCGCGCCGCCGAGACGATCAGCGGAGCCATCTTCCGCCTCGAGCTCGACGCCACCCACCCGCTCGGCTTCGGCCTCGGCGGCGCCGAGCTGCCGGTCTTCCGCAGCTCGACCGCGCTGCTGACCGCGAGCGCCAACCCGTTCGAAAACGTCGCCCGCTACGCCGACCGGCCGCTCCTTGCCGGCTACGCCTCCGAGCGCCGCCTCAACGAGGTCGCCGGCACCGCCGCGGTGGTCGCCGGCCGCCTCGGCGAGGGCGCGGTGATCCGCTTCGCCGACGACCTCAACTTCCGCGCCGTCTGGTACGGCACCCAGAAGCTCTACCTCAACGCCATCTACCTCGGCGGGCTGATCGAGAGGACCGAGGCGCCGGACGAGTGGGACTGAGAGGCCCGGGAGGCCTCTTCGGCAGTCTCTCGGATTCCGTCAGTAACGAATCCAGGGTCTCCGACGACGATCTGATGAGCGAACGCTCCGATCGCGTCGGAGCCGGCGAGGACCGTGCCGGCGCACCTGCCGCACACCGGTCGACTCACCATGGGGTTGCTCCTGTGAGGACCGCGGATCACCCGTTGCTCCTGGTCTTCGATCTCGGCATCGAGCCGGGCATGGCGTGCCGGCTCGAGGAGATCCTGGCGCCGAGCTTCGCCGTCACCCCGGTCCGTCCGGCCGGGAACGGCGCCGAGGCGGCCGCGGCGGTCGCCGCCGCCCTCGAGCGGCCGCGGGCCGGCGCCGCGGTGGCCCTGGTCGCCGCGCCGTCCTGCCGCCAGCCGGGCCTCGGCGAGCTGCTCGAGTGGCTGCGGCGCCGGTGGCCGGCGCTGCCCGCGGTGCTGGCGACGCCGACCGACGACGCCGACGAGGTCCTCGCCCTGCTCGCCGCCGGGGTGGCCGACTTCGTCGCCCTGCCGCCGCGCCCGGTCGACCTGGTGCCGCGGCTGCGGCGGCTGGCCGGCGACTTGTCACCCGGCGCCGGCGACGACTCCGCCGAGGTCGCCCGCCGGCTCAAGGCCAGGCTCGGCCTGCGCCAGCTGGTCGGCGAGAGCCCGGCGTTCGTGGCGGTGATCGAGAAGATCCCGCTGCTCGCCCGCTGCGACGCCACGGTGCTGATCGACGGCGAGACCGGCACCGGCAAGGAGGTCTGCGCGCGCGCGATCCACTACCTGAGCGACCGCTCGTCGAAGCCGTTCGTGCCGGTCAACTGCGGCGCCATCCCGGTCGAGCTGCTCGAGAACGAGTTCTTCGGCCATCGCCGCGCCGCCTACACCGGCGCCGCCGGCGACCAGGAGGGGCTGATCGCCAGCGCCGAGGGCGGCACGCTCCTGCTCGACGAGATCGACTGCCTGTCGGCCGCGGCGCAGGTCAAGCTGCTGCGCTTCCTCCAGGACAAGGAGTACCGCCAGCTCGGCTCGACCCGCGCTCGCAGCGCCGACGTGCGGCTGATCGCGGCGACCAACGCCGACCTCGGGCGGCTGGTCGAGGAGGGGCGCTTCCGCGCCGACCTCTACTACCGCCTCAACGTCCTGCCGCTGACCCTGCCGCCGTTGCGCCGGCGCCGCGAGGACGTGCCGCTGCTCGCCCGCCACCTGCTCGCCCGCTACGCGAGCGAGCACCGCAGCGCCTGCCCGGCGCTCTCGCCGGGCGCCCTGTCGCGCCTGGTCCTCTACCCGTGGCCGGGTAACGTGCGCGAGCTGGGGCATGCGATGGAGCGCGCGGTCCTGCTGTGCGCCGAGAGCGGCCAGGTGCGCGCCGAGGACCTGCCGCTCTCCGAGCCCGAGGCGCGGCGGCCGCCGACCTTCCAGCAGGCCAAGCGGCGGGTGGTGGCGCGCTTCGAGCGCAGCTACATCGAGGATCTCCTGCTCGCCCACCGCGGCAACATCAGCCAGGCCGCACGCGCCGCCGCCAAGAACCGCCGCGCCTTCTTCGAGCTGATCCGCAAGCACAGCATCGACGTCGGCCGCTTCCGCGGCGCGCCCGGTCCCCCTCCCCAGCACGGGGCGTAGCCGACCGGGACGTTTCCCGGCGCGGTCGGAACCTCGCCGGGCGTGTCCGCGCGGCGTCCGGTCCCTGTGACCAGCCGGCGGTAGGACATTTCCCGGCGCGGCCGGGACCTTTTCGTCCTACCCCGAAAAGCCGCCGGCCGGTCGCGCCGTTCCGCTCTCGGCGCCGGCGGCACCGGCGCCGGACCTGGACCGATCCGTCCTGCTTTCGATCGTAGATCACCGTGTTTTCCAACGGTTTGAGGCTGGTACGGAGGTTGCTCCGGAGCGCCGTCCGGGCGCAGCCGCCCGTGAGACCCGGACCGTGGACAGCGAGGAGGCAGCGATCAGCCGCGACATCCTGGGCTACCTGCTCGACCACCCCGACAGCGAGGACGGCGTCGAGGGCATCGCCGGTTGGTGGGTGCTCGAACGCTGCGTCCAGCGGCGGGTGAGCGAGGTCGGCCGCGCGCTCGACGAGCTGGTCCGGCGCCGCCTTGTGGTCCGGCGGGCCGATCCCGCCGCCGGCGTCCGCTACCGGATCGACCGCGACCGCCTGGACGAGGCGCGCCGGTTCGTCGCCGGCGGCCGGCGGCGGCGGCGGCGGGGAGGAGCCGCGTGAGCGACTACTCGGTGATCGCGGCGGTCAGCGGCGCGCTGCGGCGGATCCTCTGGGACGCCTTCCAGCCCGATCCGGTGATCAACCAGCTCGTCACCAGCGAGAACGTGATCGTCTTCCGCAACCCCACCGAGACCGCCCGCGACTCCGCCAACCGGATGTCTCTGTGGTGCTACCGGGTCGAGGAGAACGAGCACGTCAAGAACCAGCCGATGCTCGGCGGCGCCACCGCCGCGTCCCAGCGGGTGCCGCCGCTGGCGCTCAACCTCTATTACCTGGTGACGCCGTTCGGCCCCTCGGGCGAGGCCGACCACCTGATCCTCGGCAAGGCGATGCAGGCGCTCTACGACAACGGCGTCGTGCTGCTGCGCGACCCGGTGGCGGAGATCGCCGAGGAGCTGCGGATCATCTTCTGCCGGCTGACACTCGAGGAGCTGACCCGGATCTGGGAGGCGCTGCGGGAGCCCTACCGGCTGTCGGTCTGCTACCAGGTCCGGGTCACCCGCGTCGAGTCGCAGCGCGAGCCCGGGCGGGCGCGCATCCTCGACCGTGCCGCCGCCCTCGGCGCGATCGGCGCCCCGGAGGTCCGACCGTGATCCCGGCCGCCTACGAGGTCCGCGGGCTCGTGCCCCAGCTCGTCTTCGACCCGGTCGACGTCTACGCCGAGGAGCGCGCGGTCGCCGGCCCGCACCCGCGGCCGCTGGCGCCGCTCTCCTTCCGGCTGGTCGGCGAGGTGGCCGGTGGGCAGCGGCAGGACTTCGAGCGGGCGATCGACCTCGAGGTGGTGACCAACCCGACGGGCTTCGCGGTTTTCCTCGGCGGCGTCCCCGCCACCGATGGCGTGCGCCGCCGGCTGGTGCTCGCCGCCGGCACCTACGTCGTCCGGGTCGAGAGCTCCGCCTACCAGACCGTCGAGCGCGAGGACATTCTCGTGCCCCAGGGGCACCCGGCGCCCGGCCCCTACCTGGTCGCTCTCGAGCCGGGCTTCGCCTACCCGTTCCCCAAGGCGAGCACCCTGGGCGCGGGGCGGGGGCCGACGCTGCTGCGCGGCTGCCTCCTCGAGCGCGGCGGCGCCGGCGTCGCGGGCGCCGAGGTCCTGGTCGCCGGGCAGTCGAACACCTACCGCACCGCGGCCGGCGGCCAGTGGGTGCTGGTCTTCCCGGACGCCCAGCCGGCCGGCAACGTGACGGTCCGCTTCCGCCTGCCCCAGCCCGGCGGCGGCTTCAACGACCTCGACGTCGCCGGGGTGGCGATCGTGCCGGGCCGGAACAACGCGTTCCTCCAGGCCGCCCTCGCCGGCCGGGTCGAGACCCAGGCCGCGACGCCGGTCCCGGGCGCCCGCGTGCGCGTCATCGGCGAGCCGGGCGAGACGGTCGCCGGCGGCGACGGCTCGTGGCGCTACTACTTTCCGGTCGACCAGGGCGCCGGTGCCGTCGATGTCGAAGCCCGGCACCCCGACGGCAGCACCCAGACCCGATTCAACGTGCCGGTGACCGCCGGCGAAACGACCCCGGTCGAGACCTTCAGGTTCTGACCGAACCGTCAGCGTAAGGAGGCGAAACCATGCCCGAGTACCTGTCCCCTGGTGTTTACGTCGAGGAGGTCGCGTCCGGTCCGAGGCCGATCGAAGGCGTGAGCACGAGCAACGCCGGCTTCGTCGGCCGCTCCGAGCGAGGCCCGACGCGCCCGCGCCTGGTCACGAGCTGGGGCGACTTCGTCCGCTGGTACGGCGGCACCATCGACGCCAACCGCTCGTTCCTGCCGTACGCGGTGCGCGGCTTCTTCGAGAACGGCGGCCAGCGCCTGTTCGTGGCGCGGGTGGCCGGCGCCGGCGCCACCCCAGCCAACGACCAGATCGCCACCGCCGCGGCCGACCTGATGGTGGTCACCGCCTCCGGGCCGGGCGACTGGGGCGACAACCTGATGCTGCGCATCCGGCTCGCCACGCAGAACTCCGCCGCGCCGCAGAACTGGTTCCGGATCACCGTCCTCTACTACCGCGACGGCATCCCCAACCCGTTCGTCGACCCGACCGATCCGGCGCAGCTCGCCAACCCGGATCGCCGCGAGCCGGACGTGCTCGAGGACTACGACAACCTGACCGTCCAGACCGGCCGCTCGAACTTCGTCGACTCGGTGGTCAACAGCTCGTCGCGGCTGATCCAGATCGCCTGGGACGACGGCGGCGGCAACCCCGGCACGCCGACGCGGCCCAACGACCAGGCGTTCGCCGCGCTGGCCAACGGCGGCGCCGACGGCAACGAGACGGTCGTCGACTACGCCGGCAACGCGGCGCTGCCCGAGGACCGGCGCACCGGGCTCGCCGGTCTCGAGGTGATCGACGAGATCTCGCTGCTCGCCGCGCCCGACGAGGTCAACGGCGCGATCGCCAACGCCAACCAGATCACCACCGGACTGGTCGACCAATGCGAGCGGCTGCGCGACCGCTTCGCCTTGCTCAACGTCGCGCTCGGCCAGGGCGGGCAGATCCAGAACATCCAGGTGCCTCGGGACTCGACCTACGGCGCGGTCTACTTCCCGTGGATCCGGGTCTTCGACAACCGCCTCCAGCAGGACGCGCTGGTGCCGCCGGCCGGCCACGTCGCCGGAGTCTACGCGCGCACCGACGTCGACCGCGGTGTCCACAAGGCGCCGGCCAACGAGGTGCTGCGCGGCCTCTACTTCGCCGATCCCAACGGCCCCCGGCAGCCGCTCGAGGTCCGGATCACCAAGCAGGAGCACGACATCCTCAACCCGCGCGGGGTCAACGTCATCCGCGACTTCCGCGCCGATGGCCGCGGCATCCGGGTGTGGGGAGCGCGCACGATGTCGAGCGACCCGCTGTGGCGCTACGTCAACGTCCGCCGGCTCTTCCTGTTCCTCGAGGAATCGATCGACGAGGGCACCCAGTGGGTGGTCTTCGAGCCCAACGACGAACCGACCTGGGCCGGGGTGCGCCGGGCGGTGACCAATTTCCTGATCCGGGTGTGGCGCAGTGGCGCACTCCAGGGCGCCACCCAGGACGAGGCCTTCTTCGTCAGGTGTGACCGCACCACGATGACCCAGGACGACATCGACAACGGCCGCTTGATCTGCCTGATCGGCGTCGCCCCGGTCAAGCCGGCCGAGTTCGTGATCTTCCGCATCAGCCAGAAGACGGTCGGGGCCGAGTAGGGCGACGACCGCGCCGAGAACTAGAAAGGAGATGCAGCGATGCCTGCCACCGGTGCTCGCAACGACCCCTACGCGGCGTTCAATTTCCTGGTCGAGATCGAGAACGTCACAGTCGCGGGGTTCCACGAGGTCAGCGGCCTGACCACCGAGACCGACGCCATCGACTACCGCAACGGCGATGAGGAGAACATCGTCCGCAAGTTGGTCGGTCTCAAGAAGGTCGTCAACATCGTCATGAAGCGCGGCTACACCGACTCGACCGAACTGTGGGAGTGGCGCAAGCGGGTGCTCGACGGCCAGACCCAGCGCCAGAGCGGCTCGATCGTGCTGCTCAACGAGAGCCGCGAGCCCGTGCTGCGCTGGAACTTCCGCGAGGGCTGGCCCTGCAAGTGGGAGGGTCCGGCGCTCAACGCCAAGAACAACGAGGTGGCGATCGAGTCGCTCGAGATCTGCCACGAAGGCCTGGTGCTCGAGGACTAGGCGGGGCCACGGAGCCACGGACTCTCCATGCTCGCGTACCGCACCCCCGGGGTCTACTTCGAGCGGCCGCAGGCGCGGCCGGCGATCCGGCGTCTGCCGACCGACGTCGCCGGCTTCGTCGGCATCGCCCGTTCGGGACCGCTCCACCACCCGGTGCGGGTGACGAGCTGGCCGGAGTTCGTCGCCGTCTTCGGCGGCCACACGGTCCAGGGCTACCTCGCCTACGCGGTCGAGGGCTTCTTCGCCAACGGCGGCCGGACCTGCTGGGTGGTGCGGGTCGCCGATCCGGCGGCGGCGCGGGCGGCGGGGCTCGACCTCGCCGGCGCCGGCGGCGCGCCGGTCGGCCGGCTCACCGCCGCCAGCCCCGGCACCTGGGCGCGCGAGCTGACGGTTACCGCGGTCGGCACCGCGCCCGGCCGGTTCACCCTCATCGTGCGCGGCGCGGGCGGCGTCCGCGAGCTGTGGCGGGAGCTCGACCTCGACCCCGCCGGCGAGCGCTGGATCGGCGCGGTGCTCAACGACCGCGACACCGGCTCGCGGCTGCTGCGAGTGTGTCCGGCGGCGGCGCCGGCGATGGGGGAGAGTGCGCTGCGGGTGATCGAGGGCCGGCTCGGGGTCGCCCGCCCGAGCGGCGGCGCCGATGGGCTGGCGACCCTGACCGCCGACCACCTGGCCGCCGCCGGCTCGGTCTTCCCCTTCGACGACCCGTGCGCCGGGCAGGCGAGGACCGGCGAGCCGTGGGGCCTCGCCGCGCTCGAGCGGATCGACGAGGTCAGCGTGGTGGCGATGCCCGACGCGGTGCCGCGGCTGCGGGTCGAGGTCGTCACCCGCGAGCGGCCGCGCCGCTGCGACGTGCTGCCCGCGGACGACGGCGAGCCCGCTCCGCCGCCCGCCGCGCACCTGCCGGACGAGGAGCCGCCCGACCGCACTCCCGACCGCAGCGCCGCCGACGTCGCCCGCCTGCAGCGCGAGCTGATCGCCCACTGCGAGCGCCTCCGCGACCGGGTCGCCCTGCTCGACGTGCCGCCGGCGGCGGCCGGCGGCGGCGACGTGCCCGAGCAGGTGCTCCTCTGGCGGCGGGACTTCACCAGCCGCTGGGCCGCCGCCTACTGGCCGTGGCTCGTCGTCCCCGAGCCGCTGCCGACCGGCGAGCTGCTCACCCGGCTGCCGCCGTCCGGGCACGTCGCCGGCATCATCGCCAGGAGCGACCTGCGCGCCGGCGTCCACAAGCCGCCGGCCAACGAGCGCCTCGAGGGGGTCGAGGACGTCGCCTTCGCGCTCGACGACCCTTCCCACGGCGATCTCAACGAGGCCGGGATCGACGCCGTCCGCCCGTACCCCGGCCGCGGCATCAGGGTCGCCGGCGCGCGCACCCTCGACCGCGAGCCGGCGCAGCGCTACCTCAACGTCCGGCGCCTCTTGATCTTCATCGCCGAGTCGATCGAGGAGCAGGTCCAGTGGACGGTCTTCGAGCCCCACAACCGGCGGTTGCGGCAGCAGGTCGACCGGGTGGTGCGGGCGTTCCTGCTCGGGCTGTGGCGCGACGGGATGCTCGACGGCGCCAAGGAGAGCGAGGCGTTCCACGTCGCTTGCGACGAGACCACCAACCCGCCCGAGGAGGTCGAGACCGGCCGGCTGATCTGCGAGATCGGCGTCCTGCCGCCGTGGCCGGCGGAGTTCGTGGTCGCGCGCATCGGCATCAGCGAGGGAGGGGTCGAGCTGATCGAGGACCAGGCGCCCGGGGAGGGCGGCCGTGGCTGAGACCGCCGGACGGAGCGATCCGTTCCTCGCCTTCCGCTACGAGGTCCAGTTCGACGACCTCGCGGTGGCCGGCTTCTCCGAGGTCTCCGGCCTGATGCTCGAGACCGAGGTCCAGGAGCACGCCGAGGGCGGGCTCAACACCCACGTCAGGAAGTTCCCCGGCCGCACCAAGCAGGTCAACCTGGTGTTCAAGCGCGGCATCGTCGGCCGCGAGCTGTGGCAGTGGTTCTGGGACCAGACCCAGGGCGTGGTCCGCCGGCGCTCGGGGTCGATCGTGGTCAAGGACCCGGCGGGCGCCGAGGACGTGCTGACCTTCCAGTTCCGCGACGCCTTCCCCGCCAAGTGGCAGGGGCCGGAGCTCAACGCCGGCCAGAGCACGGTCGCGGTCGAGACCCTCGAGCTGTGCCACGAGGGCCTGGAGCTGGTCGGCTGAGCAGGCCGGGGAGAGCGAGGAGCGAGCGATGGCGGTGCACGTCGAGGAGATGACCAGCGAGGTCGCGGTGTTCGAGGGCGAGCTGCCGCTGTCGGACAAGCAGACCGAGGCGCTGGTCGCCAAGGTGATGGCGAAGCTGGCCGAGAAGAGGAAGACCGGCGCCCAGGAGCGCGAGGCGACCAGGCTGCGCACCGGGGCGACCCCGCAGCTCGAGGTCGATTGAGGCCGAGGGAGCCGAGCGAGACGGACCATGGCGCTGACCAAGGCGATCATCGAGATCCTCGACGACGACGCGGTCGACTCCTCGCGGGGTCTGACCAAGACCTTCGAGGTCCAGTTCAACCCCACCGAGTACACGCTCGCCAAGGGGGCGCAGATCGCCGAGATCGCGATCCCGGGGATCGACTCGCCGGTGCTGCAGTTCATCCGCGGCCAGAACGAGAAGCTCACCCTCGACCTGTTCTTCGACGTCACCGCCGACGGGCTCGACGAGTCGGCCTCCGACGTGCGCGGGCTGACCGGGCCGTTCTACCAGCTCGTCAAGATCCAACCCAAGACGCACGCGCCGCCGCGCATCCGCTTCACCTGGGGCGAGGGGCTGAGCTTCCAGGCGATCGTCGAGTCGGTGACCCAGAAGTTCAACCTGTTCAACCCGCTCGGCGTGCCGCTGCGGGCGACCCTGTCGCTGACCTTCCGCGAGTACAAGACCCTCGAGGAGCAGCTCGCGGAGCTGAACCTCCAGTCCGCCGACCACAGCCGGCGCCACGTCGTCCAACGCGGCGAGACCCTGAGCGGCATCGCCGCCCGGCTCTACCGCGATCCCCGCGAGTGGCGGCGGATCGCCGACGCCAACCCCCGGGCCGCCGCCGATCCGACGCGGCTGGCGCCCGGGACCACTCTGATCATCCCGCCGGCCGACGCCTTCGCCGACCGGCGCGTCGAGCGGTAGGGGAGGGGCGATGGCCGAGCCGATCCCGATCTACCGCGGCCAGGACTTCTACGTCCCGACCTTCCAGCTCAAGCTCCAGGGCAAGCCCCAGGGGCAGGAGGTCGTCCGCGACGTCCTCTCGGTCGCCTACAAGGACTCGCTCGAGCAGTTCGACTCGTTCGAGATCACGATCAACAACTGGGACGCCGACGCGCGCGCCTTCAAGTTCGTCGACGACGACCTGTTCGACCCCGGCAAGGAGGTCGAGCTGTGGATGGGCTACTACGGCCCCGACCGCCTGCGCCGGATGATCCGCGGCGAGATCACCTCGCTGCGCCCGACCTTCCCGGCCGGCGGGCCGCCGACGCTGGCGATCAGCGGCTTGAACCTCCTGCACCGCCTGCGCACCAAGCAGGAGTCGCACGCCTACGAGAACCTCACCGACTCCGAGATCGCCGAGCAGATCGGCGGCCGGCTCGGCCTCGAGGTACGCACCGACGACACCGCGCGCGCCAACGAGGAGCGCTACCGCTACCTCTTCCAGGACAACCAGTACGACATCCTGTTTCTCTGGGGGCGGGCGCGCAGCCTCGGCTACGACCTGTTCGTCGAGGAGGACCCCGACACCGGCGCCAGCCGCCTCTACTTCGGCCCCACGGTCAACCTCGAGCGCACCACCTACCGGTTGAGCTGGGGCAAGTCGCTGATCCAGTTCCAGCCCAACCTGACCACCGCCAACCAGGTCGGCGAGGTCACCGTGCGCGGCTGGGACGCCGAGAACAAGAAGAAGATCGAGTACACCGCCAAGCGCAGCGAGATCAAGACCAAGGGGGTCGGAGCCGAGGGCGGCCAGGCGGCGATCGAGGCGAGCTTCAACCAGCGCAAGGAGGTGATCGCCGACCGCCCGATCCACAGCGAGCAGGAGGCCAAGACGCTGGCGATCGAGACCCTCGAGCGGATCGCCAAGGACCTGGTCAAGGGCTCGGGCGCGACCGTCGGCCTGCCCGACCTGCGCGCCGGCGGCGTGGTCGAGATCGACGGCCTCGGCACGCGCTTCTCGGGCCGCTACTTCATCACCGCGACCTCGCACGCGATCGCCGACGGCGGCTACCAGGTGCAGTTCGAGTGCCGCATGGAGGAGGTCTGAGCCGTGGCGGGCGACAAGCGCGAAAACGGCCTGGCGATCGGCCTCGTCCACTCGCTCGACGACCCCGACGGGCTGGGGCGGGTGAAGGTGACGTATCCGCACCTCGAGGACCAGGTCAGCCACTGGTGCCGGCTGGTGGCGCCGTTCGCCGGCGGCGAGCGCGGCGCCTTCTTCCGACCCGAGGTCGGCGACGAGGTGCTGGTCGCCTTCGAGCACGGCGACCCGCGCCAGCCCTACGTGCTCGGTGGCGTCTGGTCGAAGACCGACCCGCCGCCGCCCGACGACGGCGACGCCAAGGAGAACAACTGGCGCTTCATCCGTTCGCGCTCGGGCCACCTGATCAAGCTCGACGACACCGCTGGCGCCGAGCTGATCGAGATCACCGACGGCAGCGAGAGCAACCGCGTCGTCATCGACACCGCGAACCGCAAGATCCGGGTCGAGAGCGACCAGGGCGACGTCGAGGTCAGGGCGCCGCGGGGGACGGTGAAGATCGAGGCGACCACGATCGAGATCAAGGCCACCGGCTCGGCGAGCCTCGAGGCGGGCGGCACCCTGACGCTCAAGGGCGCCACGGTGAACATCAACTGACGTCAACCGAGGCGCCGGACGAGGACACGACCATGGGCAGCCCCGCAGCCAAGCAAGGCGACCGGATCACGGCGCTCGACACCCACCTGATCCAGCCGCCTGGGACTTCGCCGCCGGTCCCGGTGCCGCACCCGTTCAGCGGCATCCTCGACGGCTCGCTGTCGGCCGACGTCAAGATCGGCGGCCTGCCGGCGGCGACCGTCGGCTCGACCGCGACCAACACCCCGCCCCACATCCCCCAGGGCGGCAGCTTCGTCGTGCCGCCGGCCAACCGCGGCGAGATCGTCCTCGGCTCGACGACGGTGTTCATCGACTCGAGGCCGGCGGCGCGCGCCGGCGACACCGCGAAGACCTGCAACGACCCGGTCGACCTGCCGGTGGGGACGGTGGTGGCGGCGGGCACCGTGCTGATCGGAGGCTAGCTCGGGCATGGCGATCGAGGGCGACTTCATCGGCCGCGGCTGGCCGTTCCCGGTGCTGCCGGCGCGCGGGCGGCTCGCGTTCCTCGGTGGCGAGGAGAAGATCCGCCAGTCGATCTGGATCCTGCTCTCGACCGCCCCCGGCGAGCGGGTGATGCGGCCGGACTACGGCTGCGGCATCCACGAGCTGGTGTTCGAGGCCAACACCGCCGCCCTGCGCGGGCTGGTCCGGGAGCGCGTCCGCGAGGCCCTGGTCCGCTTCGAGCCGCGCATCGACCCCGTCGACGTGCGGGTCGAGACCCCGCCCGAGGGGCGCAACTACCTGCTGATCTCGATCGACTACCGGGTGCGCGCCAACAACGCCTTCTACAACCTGGTCTACCCCTGGTTCATCAACGAGGGCGCGACCGCCTGACGGAGCCGAGCGATGCCGCTGGAAGCCGAAATCCCGAAGCTGGACGACCGTACCTTCGAGCAGATCTTCCGCGAGGCGCGGCTGCGCATCCCGCGTTACGCCCCGGAGTGGACCGACTTCAACGAGTCCGACCCGGGCATCACCCTGCTCCAACTCGGCGCCTGGCTGACCGAGTCGACCCTCTACCGGCTCAACCGGGTGCCCGAGCGCAACTACCTGAAGTTCCTCCAGCTCCTCGGCCTCGAGCTGCGGCCGGCGCTGCCCGCCGAGGTCCAGCTCGTCTTCACGCCGGCGGGCAAGGTCGCGCCGGGGCTGGTGCCCGCGGGCAGCCGGGTCGCTGGCCAGCCGTCCGGCGGCGGCGACCCGGCGATCTTCGAGACCGCGGCCGACCTGCAGCCGGTGGCGATGCCGCTGACCGACGTGCTGGTCTTCGACGGCGGCGGCTTCCGGCCCGTCACGCCGCTCAACGACGAGCCGGGGACTTCGTTCCGGCCACTCGGCTGGGTGCCGCAGCCCGCAAGCGCGCTCTACCTCGGCTTCGAGCCGCCCGACCCGACGCGCCCGGGCCGGGTCTTCCCGCGCGAGATCCGGCTGCACTGCTTCCTGCCGGCGGCGGCGACCGCCGGCGAGCCGGTCGCCTGCGGCACCCCGCCGCCGGCGCCGCCGGTCGACCTGGTCTGGGAGTACAAGCGCACGGGCGCCAGCAAGACCTGGCGCCGGCTGAACCTGCTCGCCGACGACAGCGCCGCCTTCACTCAGGACGGCGCGATCCAGATCGCCGGGCCCGCCGAGACCTCCGACCAGCTCGAGCCCTTCCCGCTCTCCAACACCGAGCCGCGCTTCTGGCTGCGCTGCCGCCTGCGCTCCGGCGCCTACCCGGCGGGCGCGGCGCCGGAGATCGACTTCGTGCGCGTCAACGCGGTGCGCGCGGTCAACCTGGCGACTGTCTTCGAGGAGGTGCTCGGCTCCGCCGACGGCCTGCCCGGGCTGACCCTGACGACGCGCTTCAAGCCGGTCGAGGCGGAGTCGCTCGAGCTGTGGGTCGAGGGCGCGGACGTCGAGGACGAGCGCTGGCTGCGGGTCGACGACCTGCTCGCCTCGGGACCGGACGACCCCCACTTCACGCTCAACGCCACCGCCGGCGAGGTCGCGTTCGGCGACGGCACCCACGGCCGCATCCCGCCGGCCGGCGCCGACGTCGTCGCGCGCCGCTACCGCTGGGGCGGCGGCACCGCCGGCAACCTGCCGGCGGACGCGATCGCCACCCCGATGACGCCGCTGGTCGGGATCGACTCGGTGACCAACCCGCGGGCCGCGGCCGGCGGCCGCGTCGAGCAGACCGTCGACGAGCTGAAGCTCCAGGCGCCGGCGCGGCTGCGCCACCGCAGCCGGGCGATCTCGGCCGCCGACTTCGCCGCCATCGCCGGCGATGCGGGGGGCGTCGGGCGCGCCCACGCGATCGCGCTCGCCCATCCCGACCACCCCGGGGTCGAGGTGCCCGGCGCGGTGACGGTGATCGTGGTTCCCGACCGCGGCGACTCGCCGCGGGTGCCCTCGGCCGAGCTGCTGCGCTCGGTCTGCCGCTACCTCGAGGACTTCCGGCTGCTGACCACCGAGGTCTACGTCCGGGGCCCGGTCTACGTCTCGGTCTCGGTCGCCGCGCGCCTGATCGTGCGCCGCTACGCCGCCCTCGACAAGGTGATGCGCGACGTCACCGCCCGGCTCGACGAGTACCTCGACCCGCTGGCGCGCGGCTTCGGCGAGGACCTCTACCCGACCCGGCTGATCGACGTGATCCTCAACGTCCCCGACGTCGTCGCGGTGCCGCTCGAGAGCTTCCAGCTCACCGTCGACGGCCAGCCGCTGCCGCGCGACGGGCGGGAGATTTCGATTGCCCCGAGCTCGTTGGTCCACAGCGGCGAGCACCAGCTCGTCGCCGAGCGGGAGGAGGACGACTAGGCGATGGACCGCCCCGAGCCCACCTTCTACCTGCTCGACCGGCGGACCGGCCGGCGGACGGGTTCCGTCCAGCGGGTCGCCGTCGATCCGGGGGCGGGGATCGTCCTCGCCGCCGAGCCGGACGGGCCGCTCGGCCTGGCCTCGACCGACGGCAGCCTCGGCGGGCTGCGGCTGCCGCGCGGGATGGCGATCGACGGCGGCGGCCTCGTCCACCTGCTCGCCGGCGCCTCGGTGCGGCGGTTCGACCCGGCACGGAGGCGCTTCGTGCCGCTCCCCGGGGTCGGCGGCGCCGGCGCCGAGCCGCGGCGCTTCGATCGCCCGCGCGACCTCGCGATCGCCGGGAACGACCTCTACGTTGCCGACACCGGCAACGCGCGCGTCCAGGCCTTCGACCTGCGCACCCTGGCGCTCGTCCACCTGTGGACCGCGCCCGGCGGCGGCGACTGGGATCCGGTCGCCGCGACCGCCGCGGGCGGCGCCGCCTACCTGCTCGACCGCGCCGGCGGCCGGGTGTTCCGCCACCGGCCCGGCTCCGACCGGCTCGAGCTCGCCGTCGACGATCCCGGCCGCGCCGGCGTCTACTCCGGGCTGGCGGTCGACCGCGACGGCCGCGTCCACCTGCTCGACGCGAGCGGCCCGGCGCCGGTGCTGCGGGTGTTCGACGCCGCCGGCGCCGAGGTCGAGACCGTCGGCGACGCCGGCGTGGTGCGCTCGCGCTTCGCGCCGCCGGCGATCCGCGCCGACCACCGCGGCCGCTTCTGCCTGCCGGCGTCGCTCGCCCGCGCCTGTGACCGCCGGCCGCCGGATCGGCCGCCGGCGCCCGACGACCCGCTGGCGGCCTGCCGTGTCGGCTCCGGCGCGGAGAACGGCGGCCGCCGCGGCCTGCTCTTCGACCGCCGCGGCCGGCCGGTCCGGCTCGATCCCGAGGAGCCCGCGGGGCCGCCGGTGTACGCCCGCCGGGGCCGCTGGCGCAGCCAGCCGCTCGACAGCCGCATCCACCGCTGCCAGTGGCACCGGGTCGAGATCGAGCTGCCGGCGCTGCCCGCCGGCTCGCGGGTCGAGGTCCGCACCCTGACCGCCGACGCCCCGCTCGGCGCCGCCGACCTCGACGCCCTCGACGAGAACCGCTGGCTGCGCGGCCCGGCGTTCGTCGGCGCGCTCCAGCCGCCGCCCGGCGCGGACGACCCCGCGGCCGGGCCCGAGCGCCGCGAGCTGCTGGTCCAGAGCCGCCAGGGGCGCTACCTCTGGCTGCGCCTCGACCTCGCCGGCGACGGCTTCTCGACGCCGGCGGTCGACGCGATCCGCATCCACTTCCCGCGCCGCTCCCAGCTCGACTTCCTCCCCGCCGTCTACTCGGCCGAGGAGGAGAGCCGCTGGTTCCTCGAGCGCTTCCTGGCGATCCTCGGCGCCGAGTGGGAGCGGATCGACGAGACGATCGACACCCTCCGCCGGCTGTTCGACCCCGAGGCGGTGCCCGACGAGTTCGTCGACTTCCTCGCCTTCTGGCTCGCCCTGCCGCTCGAGGGCGCGTGGACGGCCGAGCAGAAGCGGCGGCTGCTGGCGGCGGCGCCGGACTACACCCCGCGGCGCGGCACGCTCGCCGGCATGCGCGCGGTGCTCCAGGTCTATCTCTGGAACCTGACCGGGATCCCGCCCGCCGAGCAGGGCGAGATTCCGGCGGTCGCCGAGGGCTTCCGCGAGCGCCGGCGGCTGCTGCTCGGCACCGCCGGCACCGCCGGCCTGGGCGAAGGGGCGCCGCTGTGGAGCCGCGCCTTCGTCGCCCGGCTGCAGCTCGGGGTGTTCGCCCGCGAGGGCGAGGCGCGGCTGGTCTCGACCGGCGATCCCGAGCGCGACCTGTTCCACGAGTTCGCCCACCGGTTCCGGGTCTTCGTGCCCGCCGGCTGGGTGGCGACCGACGACGACGAGGCCCTGCTGCGCCGCGCCATCGACGCGGAGAAGCCGGCCCACACCCAGTACGACCTCTGCCTGGTGGAGCCCCGCCTGCTCGCGGGCGTCCAGTCCACCGCCGGCTTCGACTCGGTCCTCGGCGACTACTCGGAGCTGCGGCTGGCCTGCCGCCACGGCGAGGCGGTCCGCCGGACGCCGCGGCCGCGGCTGGGCATCGACGCCGTGCTCGGCTGCCGGCCGGGCGGCGGCGGCGTGCCGGTCGGAGGCGAAGCCCGGGTCGGCATCGAGACCCACCTGACGTGAGCTGAAGGAGACGCGATGAGCAAGAAACCGAACCAGGCACGGCGCGACGGCGGCGGATGCGGCGGCGGCACCCTCGCCTGCGGCGCGGTCGTCGACGAGCGCAACCGGTGGTTCACCGGCAAGTTCGTCACCGCCCGCGCCTACCGCATCGAGCAGGAGCACTTCCTCTCCCACCGCTGGCTGCACAACCGCATGCTCCACGGCTGGGGCGTGGTGCACGGCCTGCGGGTCGTCCCCCACCCCGACCCCGAGTGCGCCGGGCGCTGGGTGGTGGTGCGCTGCGGCATGGCGATCGACTGCTGCGGCCGCGAGCTGATCCTGCGCGCCGACACCCCGGTCGAGCTGCCGTTCCCGACGGGCGACGAGGACGAGGGCGGCGGCCACGGCGGCTGGAAGGCCGGCGGCCGCAAGCACGGCGGGCATGACGAGGACGACCACGAGGACGACGACGACGAGGAGTACGAGCCCGCACCCGACGAGGCCACCGAGCCGCTGATCCTCTGCCTGCGCTACGCCGAGGTCGAGATTGAGCCGGTGCCGGCGCTCCAGGCCGAGGGGAGCTGCGACCCGCAGCGCAGCGAGGCGAGCTTCGTCCGCCAGACCGCGGTGGTCGACGTGGCGCCGCTGTCGGCCTTCGACGAGGACTGCTGGCGGATGGCCGGCGGCGGCGAGGCGAAGTGCCGCGACGACTGCGACGAGGAGCTGCCGGCGCCCTCGGGCTCGTGCCTCGAGCCGACCTGCCCGTGCGGCACCTGCGTACCGCTGGCCCTGATCGTCCCCTGCGATCCCGACGCCGGCTGGGAGGGCGGCTACGAGATCGACCTCGACGGCCGGCGTAAGCTGCCGACCCCCTCCGACCTGCTGACCCACGTCGCCGGCATCAACTGGCCCCACGGCGGCGAGCTGACGCTGTCCGAGCTGCGCGACCGCGGCGGCCGCCTCGAGGTCCGCTTCGACCGCAAGCTGCGGCCGGCCGACGGCGACGCCACCGGCATCAACGAGCACACCTTCATGGTCCAGTACGGCGGCATCCAGCAGGAGCTGGAGTTCCTCGCCTCCAACGACGAGGAGGGGCCGGTCCTCGAGGACGACTGCCGCGCGGTCTTCACCATCGACCCGACCTGCCTCACCGGCAACCGGACGATCGCCGGCAGCGTCGTCTACGTGACGCTCAAGTGCGACTTCATCCTCGACTGCCACGGCAACCCGGTGGACGGCGAGCACCTCAGAGGCCGGCTGCCGTCGGGCGACGGCGGTCCCGGCGGCACCTTCGAGAGCTGGTTCCGCGTGGTGGCCGACCCCGCCGCCAAGGAGAAGAAGAAAAAATGAAAGCGATCCCGAGCGTGACCGTTTCCCCGGCCCGGCCCGGCGGCCACCCCGCGCCGAAGACGCCGGCTCCCCGGCACCCCGGCGCCTCACCGTGCGGCTGCGGCGGCGGGTGCGGGTGCGGGTGCGAAGAGACCTGCTGCCAGCTCGAGTGCGCCGAGCAACCGCTCTTCTTCTGCAGCCAGCTCCTGGCCGCCGAGGACCTCAACTCGATGGTCGCGTGGGTCCAGACGCGGCTCGGCCGGTCGCGCTTCGTCGACGGCTGGGGCGTGGCCTGCGGGCTCGCGGTCACCTGCGGCGCGGACGGCCCGGCCTCGGTCGGGGTCGGTCCCGGCTACGCGGTCGACTGCTGCGGCCGCGACGTGGTGGTCTGCGAGCCGGCCTCGATCGACCTCTCGTGCGCCTGCGCCGAGCCCGAGGAGCCGTGCGCCGACCTCGGTGCCTACGCGGGCCGCAGGGAGAACGGCGCGGGGCCGCGGCGGGTGCTGGTCGACCTGGCGATCCGCTACGCCGAGAGCGGTTCCGACCCCCAGAGCGCGCTCGCCCGCGACGCCTGCGGCCAGGTCTCGGCCTGCGAGTACACCCGCGTCCGCGAGGGCTTCGAGCTGACCTGGAGCGAGGGGGTCGCCGGCGGCTCGCCGGCCGACGCCGCGGTCCGCCGCTGGCGCGAGGCCTGGGACTGCTGCTGCGAAGTGGTGGAGCGCTTCGCCAGGCG